>ERZ1643249.447-NODE-447-length-47367-cov-19.639182_pt1 | contig 47367 bp, 34 predicted proteins | sample MGYA00579263_ERZ1643249 | MGnify/ENA primary metagenome ERZ1643249 (study PRJEB29033, sample SAMEA4952264) | chicken gut metagenome | biome: Broiler Chicken; feature: Gastrointestinal Tract; material: Caecum | place: Ireland | collected 2018 | study: Broiler...
GCGTGTTTTGTTTGCAGGTAAAACGGTAATATTTTGGTTAAAAAAATTATAACAAATCGGGCGCGGGCGGCGAAATTTTTCGCCGCCCGCCGGTGTTTAAAATATGATATAGTCAAAAGGGCGGCCGCGCGAAGTTTCGCGCGGCCGCCCGCTTCAAATATTTTCTGATTTTACCTTATAATCTCGTCGCAGCTCACGCCGAAAAAATTAGCAAGAGCGAGCACGTACGAGGCCTTCGGCTCGTTCACGCCGCGCTCCCAATAGTCTATCGCCTTCTGGCTCACGCCTATCTCCTTTGCCAGCTCCGCCTGGGTAAGTTCCCGCTCTAAACGGAGTTCTTTTATATTGCTAGCTATATTCATGGTACATATATTTTATGAAGAAATCTTCTTAAAACTATTGACAAAGAAGAAAACTTCTCTTATAATTGTTGCATAAGAAGTAATCTTCTTAATATTATCATTTGGGGAATATATGTATGCAGATAATTTTGTCGGTCGTAGTGGTAGTGCTGTTTGTTTTGGGTATAGTATTTTGGATAGCAGGCAGAAAAAATCTTTGGTTGGCTGCCGCAGTGCCTAGCGTTTTTACAGGTTCATACATTGTGGGCGGGGTTTTAATTTTTACTCTTGATTTACAATTATGGCTTTTGATAGCGGTTGTGTGCATATCGGTGCTTTCATTTATAGGAATGATCGTTACATTCGCCAAAGTTTGGCCGAGAGTTGAAGCTTATGCTCCTGTGATAAAAGAGCGAAGAATTAAAAGTTCCAAAATAAATAACAAAAATACTAATTTAATCAATACACCTTTTGCGGCGGCTATTATTGACAGAAGCAAAGACCTGAAAGTAACTCTCGAAAATAATAACGGGGATAAAATAGATTTTGAAAGAATAGATGCATTGTATAGCGGTGCTTCGGGCAAAGAAAAGTTATATGCTGTGCTTAAAATGGTCGGCGGCTCTGATGATACAGTCTATATTGCTGAGTACGTTGAGGGGGACGACAGCCTGGTAACGCCTGCCGAGGTCATTGCAACCAAAGTTTTTGATGAATGGCAGGGTTCGTTAAACAGAACCGGGGCAATTTACGGCGTACAAGTGTACGACGTTATAGTTCATAAAGCAGATTGGAAACAATTCAGAAAGCGCGCAACACAGGATGAACTTATGGCGCTTGCGATAGGCTCAAAACTTAATTTGAGCGGCGCTATGGTGTTTATCAAGGCGGCTGTTTCGGTGGTCGGCACGATTCTTTCAATAGTGCTTGGAATAGCCTTGTTTGATGATTTTGGGATGTTCTCGTTAATCATTCTTGTGGGTGGATATCTGTTTTTCAATCTCATGGCAAGCAAACTTTTGGGGTATCTGGACACATATAACAGCTGTTTCAGCAAGCTGAATTCTCAGAATCGAGACTATATTAAATCCTTATTCAAAGAACATGTGGCCGTGTCGATATTGCGCATGCTCGTACTTTGGGGGCTGATGTTATTTACTCTTCCCTATAAATTTTTGTTAATGATCATTGAAACTCTCGTCCCTGCGGCAAGGAACTGGACTATAGCGCACGGCGGTGAGGCAGGCGCGGTAATAACGCTGCCAAAGGGTTATGATATCGGAGGTTTGGGTGCGCTGGGGCAATACTATGCTTCGTTTTCGTTCAGCGACGCATGGCAACAGCAAATGGAGGAGTACGAGGCGGCGCGGCTCGCAAAATACGCCGAATATACCTATCAGGACAAGAATGGCGTTACGCGTACGGCCTATTCAAATGACGGTATGCACTTCTATGCTGATAAAAAATATGCGTTTGTTGAAGTGGGAACAAGCACTGACGGCGGCAGAACTATGGAACGGAAAGGTTATTATGAACAAAAAGATAGTCGCGGTAATACTACCGAACTTAAAGAAAGCTGACACAGCGGGTGCGGGGGGCAAGCGTAAAGCAGAATGGCTTAAAAGCTAAGCAAAATAAATATTTCATGAGCATATTATCTGTTGTGGAATAAAGGACTGCGGGCGGCGAAAAAATTTCGCCGCCCGCTTATGCTTTTATTTTGTTTTTTTAAATGTCCGAATTTATTGTGATATATATAAATCAATCAATTAAATTAAATAAATTGCGGCGAAAATTATTGCCGCGATCTGCCATAAAAAACCCAAGGTGTTAACAAAAATAAACGCCGCCTTTTTCGTCTTGTGGCGGAATATGCTCATACCCAATACGCCGCCGATCGCCCCGCCGAAGAAGGAGAGGGAGAGGAGCACCTTTTCGGGTACGCGCCATTTGCCCTTTACCGCGCGGCGCTTGTCTGCGCCGTACAGTATAAATGTCACCAAAGATATCGCGCCGAAAACCGCGCAGATAATAATAAAATAAATCATAGAATAAAAATAAATTAAAATTAAATTTAAATTGATTTTTGCCCCGCCTGAAGTTTAAATCTGTTCTGCGGGTTGTAGCGGCTTTACGGGCTCGTTTGGCATCTTTTTGAGTATTGCGCGGAAGCGGAAGAAGAATATCGTGCCGCAAATCAGCGCGGCGGCGGTGTCGGCAATGCCCTCGGCGAGGTACACGCCGCCCACGCCCATGGCGAGCGGCAGCAGGTAGGCAAGGGGCACAAGCAGGATTATCTTTCTCAGTATCGCTATAAACAGGCTTATCTTTGCCTGCGTCATGGCCACGAAAGTCGTCTGACAGGCGCGCTGTATGCCGAATACCAGCATGCCGAAAACAAACGTAGGCATATATCTTCTTGTGAGCGAGAGCACTACTTCGTCCTGAGTGAACATCGCGCCGAACAGCGTGGGCGCACACATCATGAGTATGCCGAGCAGCGCGCACCAGCCGAAGCATACGGTCAGGGTGAAGAAGTAGCACCTCTTGAGCCTCGTCTTGTGCCGCGCGCCGTAGTTGAAGGCGAGTATGGGAGTGACGCCCTGCGTGAAGCCCGATATCGGCGTGGTTATCAGCATCATCGCGCTCTGCAATACGGCGAGCACCGATACATAGTAGTCGCCGCCTATATCAGTCATGTCGCCGTAATACTTTAGCCTGCCGTTCAAAACGAAGCCTATCACCGATTCGGTCGCCGACATCACGAACGACGCCACGCCGAGCGACAATATGGCGCCTATTATCTTAATGTCGGGTTTCATGTACGCAAATGTCAGACGCAGCGTCAGCTTTTTCGAGCGGAGCGCCAGAACGACGAACAGCGCGCTTGCAAACTGGCTTATGACGGTAGCTATCGCCGCGCCCTGCACGCCCATGCCGAAGGTGAATATGAACAGAGGGTCGAGCCCTATGTTCAGCGCTGCGCCGACCATGACAGATATCATTGCCATAAGGCTCCTGCCCTGTGCCGTCAGAAAGGTGTTAAGGCCCGTGGCAAGCTGCACGAACAGCGTGCCTGTGAGGTATACGGTGAGATAGTCGTAGGCGTAGCCGAAGTTGCTGTCGCCCGCGCCGATAAGATTCAGGAGCGGTCCGGCGCAGAAGTATGCGGCGAGGCCGAGCGAGAGCGAAAAGAATACCAGCATAAGAAAGCCGTTGTTCAATATCCGCCGTGCGCGCTCTGTATTTTCTTCGCCGAGCGATTTGGCCGCCAACGGCGCGCCGCCGCCCGAAACAAAGGCGGAGAACGCCGCTATCAGCGTTATTATAGGCGAGCACAAGCCCAGCCCGCCCAGCGCCGCTGCGCCTATATCCTCCATGTTGCCTATATAAATTCTGTCAACGATGTTGTATAAAAGATTTACCACCTGCGCGAGAACGCACGGCATGCCCATCGTAAGGCAAAGTTTCCATATCTTCTCGCTGCCCATAGCCTGCGCTCTCATGGTTCAATTATACTCTTTGCATATAAAACAGGCAAATATATTTGACAGACACATAAAAAAATCCCGTCCGCGCGGACGGGATTTTTTCTGTTCCAAACAGGATGATTATTTGCGGCTTATTTTACTTGAAAAGATTTTTTATCATAGTGCCCACGTATAACACGGGCACCACATCTATCTTGTTCATGTATTTGGTCATCGACTTCATGTTCTTTGCGGGAACGAGCACCTTTTTAAAACCCATTTTAACGCACTCTGCTACTCGTTTTTCGGCATATGAAACTGCGCGCACCTCGCCCGTTAAGCCCACTTCGCCGAACGCCGCCGTGAATTTATCTATCGGTTTGTCGAAGTAGGAGGAGGCGAGCGCCGCGCATACCGCAAGGTCGGACGACGGCTCGTTCAGACGTATGCCGCCCATGACGTTCACATACACGTCAAAGCCGCCCAGATTTACGCCGCAACGCTTTTCGAGTACGGCAAGAAGGAGTACCAGCTTATTATAGTCCACGCCGAGCGGCATTCTGCGGGGCTGGCCGAAGGACGTTTTTGAGATAAGGGTCTGCACTTCGACGTTCATGCAGCGGTTGCCCGTGCGCGCGGGCGTCACCACCGCGCCGGCTTCCTCGCCGCGGCTCTCGGAGAGGAATATGCCCGAATAGTCGGTCACGGGGATTATGCCGTGGTCGGTCATCTCAAATACGCCTACCTCGGATACGTTGCCGAACCTGTTTTTTACCGAGCGCAGTATACGGTAGTTCTCCTGGTTCTCGCCTTCAAAGTAGAGCACGGTGTCCATTATGTGCTCCAGCACCTTGGGGCCTGCCAGCGCGCCCTCCTTTGTAACATGGCCTATTATAAAAAAGGTTATGCCGCGTCCCTTGGCTATCCTCATTATGCGCGAGGCACACTCGCGTACCTGTCCCACCGAGCCCGAAGAGGATGAGAGGTCGTCGGTATATACCGCCTGAATGGAGTCGATTATGCAGAACTCCACGCCGTCGAGCTCGCTCTCCAGCCCGTCTATGCAGGTTTCGTTTATCAGCAGCAGGTTGTCGGAGGAAAGATTGAGCCTCTCGGCGCGCATCTTCACCTGTGAGCAACTCTCCTCTGCAGAGAAGTAGAGCACTTTGTGATTTTGCGAGAGGTGCGCGGCTATCTGCGTTAAGAGTGTGGATTTGCCTATGCCGGGGTCGCCGCCCAAAAGTATTAGCGAACCCTTGACTATTCCGCCGCCTACCACGTTGTCGAATTCCGATATGCCCGAGGGCGTACGCTCATACGTGGTGAACTCCACCTGCGACAGGGGTTTTGCGCTGGGAGAGCCGACGGCCTTCTTTGCAGATTTTGCCGCGGGTGCGGGAGGGGAGACTATCTCCTCGGCCATGGTATTGAATTTTCCGCACGACGGGCATCTGCCCAGCCAGCGCGGGCTCGTCGCCCCGCACTCGGAACAGACGAAAACTGTATTTGTTTTAGCCATTTATATGTACCGATTAAAACAATTGCCCCGCCAACGGGGCAATTAAAAATTAAATTTATACCATATTACAACGTTACAATGTAATTAACGGGCTTGCAGATGCGGGCAAGACAAGGAGAACGCGGATTTGACCGCAGGGAGCTTACTTAAACGTAAGTGACCAGGGCAAAACGCAAGTTCGACACGGTATTTCGAAGCATATACAAGCACGGGCGGAGATGTTAAATTTTGCGCATAAGTACCGAAGCATACGCCACGATGCCCAGCCCCTCGCCCACAAAGCCGAGCCGTTCGCTCGTGCCCGCCGCAATGGCAACGCGGTCTGCGGGCAGTCCGCAGAGGGCGGCAAGCGAGGCCGCCATTTCGTCGATGTGCGGTGCAAGTTTGGGCTTTTCGGTCTGTACGGTTACAGAAACGTTCACGGGGGCAAAGCCCGCTTCTTTGGCCATTGCCGTTACCTGCTTTAAAAGTTCGCCGCTGTCGGCGCCCTTATACCGTTTGTCGGTATCGGGGAAGTAGTGCCCGATATCCTCTAATCCGCAGGCGGAAAGGATGGCGTCCATAACGGCGTGCAGTACCACGTCGCCGTCGCTGTGCGCGACGAGGGAGGAGTCGCATTCGATTCTGACGCCTGCAAGCGTCACGAAGTTGTCCAGCCCTCCGAAAGCGTGAGTGTCGGCGCCTATGCCTATGCGGCAACCGTCGGCGGGGACTGTTTTGGGCACGTCGCGCATGAAGTCCTCGCGGTAGGTGAGTTTGGTGTTGTGCCTGTCGCCCTCGAATATGTGCGGCAGGCCTATATAATTTGCATAAACCGAACTGTCGTCCGTGTAAGGTATGCCGTCATCGGCGGCTATTTCATACGCTTTTTTTATATCCGCCGACAAGAACCCCTGCGGCGTCTGCACGGCATACACGGTATCGCGTTTGGGCACGTCGGTTATAACGCCGTAGTATACCGATGCCATCGTGTCTGTAACGGGGGTGGCGCATACGGCGCTTCCGTATTCCTTTGTAGTCTGTATGCAGTCGCAGATTATCTTTTTGGTTACAAAGGGCCGCGCGCCGTCGTGAATGATGATTATATCGCCCGAAACTTTCTCGAGCGCCTTTTTAACGCCTGCAAAGCGCGTTTTTCCTCCGAGTATCGTTTCGTAGCCGAGGGGCGCGCACATGGCCTTTATCTCCTTGTAGTCGGCGGCGGAGGAGGTGACTATCACCTCGTCTACTTCGGATATGTCGAACGCTTTTAAGGTGTGATACAGCGCCGGCGCGCCGTACAGCGTTGCCAAGAGCTTATTTTTGCCGAAACCCGCGCGCTCGCCCGTGCCGGCCGCACATATTATTGCGCTTACTTTCATAACTGATTCCTTTGCCCGGTTTAAGATATAACTTCGTAGAGGTCGCCCGCATTGTCTTTTTTGACAACTTCTCTCACCTCTTTCACCCGGAACTTCAGCGTGCCGCTCGAATATAAAATTTCCACGACGTCGCCGGCTTTTACTTCGTGAGAGGGTTTTGCCTCTTTGCCGTTAATAACTACTTTACCCGCCGAACATGCCTCCTGTGCGACGGTGCGCCTCTTCAAGATGCGCGAAACTTTTAAAAATTTATCGATACGCATAGAAAAAACCTTGTTCACGAAATTCGAGCGCGGGCCGCGCGCTTGAATTTCCGTGATTTGAGGAACTATGTTCCTCTTCGCGCGACTTATAGGGGCCCACGGAGCGTATAGTCGCGCGAATTCACCTCCAGTGAGCTCGCTTACGCGACAAATTGAGTCGCGCTTAACGGCGAATTAAATTCGCCTTGCGCAAAAGATTATTTTTGAAAATAATCTCTGGCATGATTGGGGTGGCGGAATCGGGCGAATTATGCAAAAAATAAAAAAATTTTTGCGCTTATTTCTTCGTATGCCCGATTTATAGCAATAAATTTATTATAAATTGCTGAAAAGGCGCGAAAATGCTTGACTTGCGCCTGTTCCTTGTTTATAATGATAGAATGTATTAAAATGCGGTAAATGCCCCTGTCTGACATTTGCCGATGAAAATTTGCGACAAAATCTGCCAAACGGATGCCGCACCGGGGTACGACAAAAGCAATTATATACCAAAAAGTAACGTTTGTAAAGTGCGGGCGCAAATAATTTGCATTTTTGCAAAATTTTTTTCATCGCCCCGCAATTTCAGGCTCCGGCGCACCCGCAGGAAAGTTCAGCGAACCGGCGCAGGCGTTAAAAACTTTGTTGCGGTGACGGCGCAAACGAGCGGAGGCCGATCGAGAGAGCGGAGCTGCGTCCGACTATTAAATTTAAGGTTAAAATGCCGAAACAAGGCAAGGCGGAATTTATTTTCGCCGTTAAGCCTTGTTACGACCACAATATAATCTTCACGGAAAAAGATTTTGCCGCAGGCAAAAGATTTTTCGTGAGGGAGATTTTTTCCGGTGAAAAGATATATACGGATAATCGCTTTGTGATAGACAATAAAAGCCAAAAGGAGTATTTATCTTTCAATGAATTTACCTGTTCACAAGTACGGCAAAACGGAAAGAAGAAAATTCGGCAAGATCAACGAAGTCATCGATATCCCCGACCTCGTTGAGATACAGAAGGCCAGCTATGCCTCCTTCATCAACGAGGGCATATCAGAGGTCTTTGAAGACTTTTCGCCGATCACCGACTATTCCGACCACTATGAGCTCTATTTTTTGAACCATTGGTTCGATGAAAAGCCCAAGTATGACGAAAAGGAGTGCAGGAACCGCGACGCAACGTATGCTCTTCCCCTGCATGTTACGGTGAGGCTGGTAAATAAAGTAAAGGACGAGGTAATAGACCAGCCTGTGTTCATGGGCGAATTCCCGCTCATGACCGACAGCGGCTCGTTCATAATCAACGGCGCCGAGCGCGTAATAGTTTCGCAGCTCGTCCGTTCTCCCGGCGTATACAACGCCTCCACGCGCGACAAGACGGGCAAGGAGATGTTCGGCACGACCGTAATTCCCAACCGCGGCGCATGGCTGGAGTTCGAGCAGGACGCGCAGGGCGTATTATGGGTGCATGTGGACAGGAAGCGCAAGATCTGCGCCACCGTACTTTTGCGCGCCCTCGGCTTCGGTTCCGACAGGGCTATTTTAGACTTGTTTGCCGACGACAAGATGATGCGGGACACAATTGAAAGGGATACCACCAAGTCTGAGTCGGACGGCCTTATCGAGCTGTACAGAAGGCTCCGTCCCGGCGAGATCCCCACAGAGGCATCCGTGCGCCAGCACCTCAACAACCTCTTCTTCGATCCCAGAAGGTACGACGTTGTAAAGGTGGGCAGATATAAGTTCAATAAAAAGCTCAATCTTGCCTACAGACTCCCCGGCTGCAAGCTGGCGGAGGACATTTTCAACCCCGAAACGGGCGAGATCATGGCCAAGGCCGGCGACGTTGTCACCGAAGAGCAGGCGGTTGAAATTCAGGACGCCGGCGTGAACGTCGCTTACGTGCTCGTATCCGACCCCGAACTCGGCGAGATAAAGCACAAGATAATCGCCAACAACACCATAAACTTCAGGGCCGTGTCCGGCAAGAACCCCAAAATGTTCGGACTGCTGCCCACCATATATTATCCCAACTTCGTGTTTATGAAGCAGCTCGCCGAGGAGTGCCGCACGCAGACCGTTGAACAGGTTGCGGCAAACCACGTCGACGACATAAACGCCATCTATTACGTTCAGGAAGTTGCCGAAACCGAGGATGAAAAGCCCGAGGAGAAGAAGAACAGGGAGAAGAGGAAGGAGACCCGCATAAAATTCGTTGCGGGATGCAAACTCTTCGCCGCTCTTCTCGAATCCGACAAGACCGAGCTTGACGACGACGAAAAGAAGGCCATAAAGCCCGTAGTAGAGAAGCTCAATCACAAGCACATAACCGTAGACGATATCGTGGCCTCAATTTCCACCAATATCGATCTCCAGTACGGCATAGGCACTATAGATAATATCGACCACCTCGGCAACCGCCGCGTGCGTTCTGTCGGCGAACTGCTGCAGAACCAGCTGCGCATAGGCATTGCCAGGCTTGAAAAACTGATAAAGGAGCGCATGGCCACTCAGGACGCGATGGAGGTCACCCCTTCGGGCCTTGTAAACGTGCGCCCCGTCTCGGCTGTCATCCGCGAATTCTTCGGCTCCTCGCAGCTGTCGCAGTTCATGGACCAGACCAACCCCGCGGCAGAACTTACCCACAAGCGCAAGCTCTCCGCGCTCGGCCCCGGCGGCCTCAACCGCGACAGGGCAACATTTGAAGTGCGCGACGTTCACCACTCGCACTACGGCAGAATGTGTCCCATAGAGACGCCCGAAGGCCAGAACATAGGCCTTATATCCTCGCTCGCAACTTTTGCGAAGGTCAACGAGTACGGCTTTATAATGAGCCCTTACCGCAAGGTGGTAAAGGACGAGAACGGAGTTCCCACCGTTACCGACCACGTCGACTACCTCACCGCGGACGAGGAGGACAAGTACATCGTCGCTCAGGCCAACGAGCCCCTCGACGAACACAACCACTTTGTAAATTCTCACGTCGGCTGCCGCCATCAGGATCTCATAACGCAGTATCCTCCCGAGAGAATGGACTATATGGACGTCTCTCCCAAGCAGCTCGTATCCGTCGCAACCGCGCTCATCCCCTTCCTTGAGAACGACGATACCAACCGCGCGCTCATGGGTTCGAACATGCAGCGCCAGGCCGTTCCTCTCATGAAGACCGAATCTGCGATAGTTGCAACGGGCATCGAGGACGCGATAGCGCGCGACTCGGGCGTTCTGGTCACCGCAAAGAACGCGGGCGTGGCCGTGGGCGTCGCCTCCGACTGCATAAAGATAAAGACGGACAGCGGCTTTATCGACGAATATAAACTGAAGAAGTTCGAGCGCTCCAACCAGGGCACCTGCTTAAATCAGCGTCCCATAATCAACACGGGCGACAGGGTCGAGGCCGGCGAGATAATAGCCGACGGTCCCGCCACAAACAACGGCGAGCTTGCGCTCGGCAAAAACATACTCATAGGCTACATGGAGTGGGAGGGCTATAACTACGAGGACGCCATTCTCATCTCCGAAAAGATAGTGCAGGACGACGTGTTTACCTCCATCCATATCGAGGAGCACGAGACTGAAGCGCGCGACACCAAGCTCGGCGAAGAGGAGATCACGCGCGACATTCCCAACGTGTCGGACGACGCGCTCAAAGATCTTGACGAAAACGGCATCATCCGCATAGGCGCAGAAGTGCAGACGGGCGACATACTCGTCGGCAAGGTAACTCCCAAGGGCGAAACGGAGCTCACTCCCGAGGAGAGACTGCTCCGCGCGATATTCGGCGAAAAGGCCAGGGAAGTGCGCGATACGTCCCTCAAAGTTCCCCACGGCGAGGGCGGCATAGTTGTGGACGTAAAGGTGTTCACGCGCGAGAACAAGGATGAGCTCGCGCCCGGCGTCAATAAGCTCGTGCGCGTGTATATAGCGCAGAAGCGCAAGATCCAGGTGGGCGACAAGATGGCCGGCCGCCACGGCAACAAGGGCGTTATCTCCCGCGTGCTTCCGCAGGCCGACATGCCCTTCCTTGCCGACGGCACCCCGCTTCAGATAGTTTTGAACCCCCTCGGCGTGCCTTCCCGAATGAACATCGGCCAGGTGCTCGAAGTGCATTTGGGACTCGTATGCAAACAGCTCGGCTGGAAGATCGCCACCCCCGTATTCGACGGCGCCACCGAGCAGGATATCAAGCAGCTGTTTTTAGAGAACAATATCGTCAACCCCGAAGGCAAGGTCGACGGTAAGATACAGGTGTACGACGGCCGTACCGGCGAACCTTTTGAAAACAGGGTGACCGTCGGCGTGCAGTACATGATAAAGCTCATCCACCTTGTAGACGACAAGATCCACGCCCGTTCGATAGGTCCTTACAGCCTCGTTACGCAGCAGCCCCTCGGCGGCAAGGCCCAGTTCGGCGGCCAGCGTTTCGGCGAAATGGAAGTCTGGGCGCTGGAAGCTTACGGCGCGGCGCATATCCTTCAGGAGATCCTCACCGTTAAATCGGACGATATCGTGGGCCGTGTAAAGACCTACGAATCTATCGTAAAGGGCAACAATATCTCCGAACCGGGCATACCCGAGGCGTTCAAGGTGCTCTTAAAGGAGCTCCAGTCGCTCGCTCTCGACGTAAAGGTGCTCACCGAGAACAACGACGAGCTCATCATCCGCGAACTTGACGAGGATGACGAGGCCATACCTACTGCCGCCGCGCGCGACGCAGAGGAGCGCGACAGGCAGACTTCCGTCGAAGAATACGACATCTCCGGTGACGACGAGGAGGAAGAGGATATCGATCTCGGCTCTATCTTTGAAACCGATGACGACGAGGATGACTTTGCAGGCAAGGAACTCTTCGGCGGCGACGATGACGACTTCGACGACGATGACGATGACGACGGTAAATTCTCGCTCTTCGACGATTTCGGCGACGACGATGACGAAGGCAAGGACGAGGAATAAAAGGGAGGTAGCGGTTAACAATGTTTGAATTAAACGATTTTTGCTCGATAAAGATCGGTGTGGCTTCCCCCGAAAAAATAAGGGAACTTTCAAAGGGCGAAGTAACAAAGCCCGAAACTATAAATTACAGAACTCAGAAACCCGAGCGCGACGGCCTCTTCTGCGAGCGCATTTTCGGCCCGATGAAGGACTGGGAGTGCCATTGCGGCAAATATAAGCGCATACGCTACAAGGGCGTCATCTGCGAAAAGTGCGGAGTCGAAGTAACGCGTTCCAAGGTAAGGCGCGAACGCATGGGCCACATAGAGCTCGCCGCGCCCGTATCTCACATCTGGTATTTCCGCGGCGTGCCCTCGAGGATAGGCCTGGTGCTCGACATGAGCCCCAAGGCGCTCGAGCAGGTCATCTACTTCGCCGCTTACGTCGTTATCGACCCGGGTAGCGTTCCCACGCTCGAATACAAGCAGATAATCAACGATAAGGAACTTCTTGAGATAGAGGAAAAATACGGCGACAGCTCGGTAACCGGCCTCAAAGTGGGCATGGGCGCCGAGGCAATACGCGAACTTCTGATGGCGGTAGACCTCGATAAGGAGTGCGCCGAGTGCAGACAGACCATCGAAAACAATCAGGCCGGACAGAAGCGCGTAAAGGCAGTAAAGAGGATAGAGATCCTCGAGGCATTCCGCAAGAATAACCAGCGTCCCGAGTGGATGATACTCACCGTGTTACCCGTGCTACCCCCCGAGCTTCGCCCCATGGTGCAGCTCGACGGCGGCAGGTTTGCATCCTCCGACCTCAACGATCTGTACCGCAGGGTAATAAACCGCAACAACAGATTAAAGAGAATGATGGAGCTGGGTGCGCCCGACATGATAGTCAAGAACGAAAAGCGCATGCTCCAGGAGGCCGTCGACGCCCTGATCGATAACGGCAGGCGCGGCAAGGCCATATCCGGCCCCTCCAACAGGGAGCTTAAATCCCTCTCGGGCATGCTCCGCGGCAAGCAGGGACGTTTCCGCCAGAACCTTCTCGGCAAGCGTGTAGACTATTCCGGCCGTTCGGTTATCGTCGTCGGCCCCGAGCTCAAGCTCTATCAGTGCGGACTTCCTAAGGAAATGGCGATAGAGCTCTTCAAGCCCTTCGTTATGAAGAGGCTGGTGGAGAGCGGCCAGTGCCACAATATAAAGAGCGCAAAGCGCACCGTTGAAAAGGCAAAGCCTTTCGTCTGGGACGTCCTCGAGGACGTAATTAAGGAGCATCCTGTGCTCCTGAACCGTGCGCCCACGCTGCACAGGCTGTCAATTCAGGCGTTCGAGCCCGTGCTCATCGAGGGCCGCGCCATAAAGATCCACCCGCTCGTATGTACGGCGTTCAATGCTGACTTCGACGGCGACCAGATGGCAGTGCACGTTCCCCTTTCGATAGAGGCGCAGGCCGAGGCGAGATTTTTGATGCTCTCCTCCAACAATATCTTAAAGCTCTCCGACGGCAAGCCCGTAATGCAGCCCTCTCAGGACATGGTAATGGGCGCTTACTACCTCACTATCATAAGGCGCGAGGAGGGCAAGTTCTACCGCTGGAGCGGCGACAGGTATGTTGAGTGCGCCGAGGGCGACGAGGGCGCCGAAAAGTATGTGCCAGGCGCCTACATCTCAGAGGATGAGGCCCTCATGGCCTATCAGACCAAATATATCCACATGCAGGACGAGATCTACGTCCGCAGAACGGTAAAGATAGACGATAAGAACTCGCCTTTTAGCGGCGAAAGCGTGACGGGCATCGTAAAGACGACCGTCGGCAGAATAATCTTCAACAACGAGATGCCCCAGGATCTGGGTTTTGTGGCGAGAAAGACCAGGGAAGATTATTTAAAGTACGAGATCTCGTACGACTTCCTCGGCTCCAACGTCGCAGTCGGCAAAAAGCAGCTCGGAAAAATTGTTGAGCGCTGCTTCAAGACGGGCGGCGCGCCCAGGGCGGCAGACGTGCTCGACAAGATAAAGACGCTCGGCTATAAATACTCCACCGTCGGCGCCATCACAACGTCGGTATTCGACATGCATATCCCCGCAGAAAAGAAGAGGATAGTCGAAGAGACCGAGCAGAAGGTGTTCCAGATAGAGCGCAAATACCAGCGCGGCCTTCTGCGCGAAGAGGAGCGCTACAACGCCGTAATCAAGGCGTGGGACGACGCCACCGACGAAGTTACCGACGCGCTGAAGAAGTCGCTCGATAAGTTCAACCCCATATGGATGATGGCAAACTCGGGCGCGCGCGGCTCCATCGACCAGATGAAGCAGCTCTCCGGCATGCGCGGCCTGATGGTTAACCCCCAGGGTAAAAAGATAGAGGTACCCGTTAAATCATGCTTCAGGCAGGGCCTCTCGGTACTTGAATACTTCATCTCCTCGCACGGCGGCCGTAAAGGCCTTGCCGATACGGCGTTAAAGACGGCCGACTCGGGCTACCTTACCCGCCGCCTTGTAGACGTTTCGCAGGACGTCATCGTGCGCGAAGAGGACTGCATGGCAGGCTCCAAAAAGCCCCGCGGCATGGTCGTAAAGGCGATAATCGGCCCCAACGGCGAGGTCATCGAGGGTCTTGAAGACAGGATCCAGGGCAGATTCGTGTCCGAGGACGTAAGAGACAAAGACGGCAACCTCATAATAGGACAGAACGAGTTCGTCACCGACGAGATAGCAAAGAAAATCGTTGACGCAGGCATCGAGCAGGTATCCATCCGTTCTATATTCAGCTGCAACTCGCGCTACGGCGTGTGCGCAAAGTGCTACGGCAAGAATATGGCCACCAACACCCCCGTTCAGGTCGGCGAGGCGGTAGGCGTCATTGCGGCGCAGTCGATTGGCGAGCCCGGCACACAGCTTACCATGCGTACCTTCCATACGGGCGGTATCGCCGCCACGGGCGACATTACCCAGGGTCTTCCCCGCGTAGAGGAGCTCTTCGAGGCGCGCAAGCCTAAGGGCTGCTCGACTCTGTGCGAAGTTTCGGGCGTGGTATCTATTGACGACAGCGACAACCTGAAGCACGTATTCGTGCGCGACTCCGTGACGAGCGAGGTCAAAAAAGAATATACTCTTCCCTTCAACGCAGAGCTCAAGGTCAAGAGCGGCGACAGGGTAGAGCCCGGCACCGTTCTGAATGCAGGTTCGGTATATCCCCAGGATATTCTCCGCATATCGGGCGTAAAGGGCGTTCAGGACTATATCCTCGAGCAGGTGCAGTCAGTTTACCGCTCGCAGGGCGTTGATATCAACGACAAGCACGTAGAGATCATCGTGCGCCAGATGCTCAGAAAGGTAAGGATAGAGAGTGCAGGCTCCACCGACCTTCTGCCCGGCGAAACGGTTGATATGTTTGCCGTTGAAGAGGCAAACCAGAAGGCGATCGAAAACGGCGGCACTCCCGCATTGCAGAAGCGCGTGCTTCTCGGCATTACCAAGGCGGCGCTGTCTACCGATTCGTTCCTGTCTGCAGCCTCCTTCCAGGAGACTGCCAGGGTGCTCACCGATGCGGCCATAAAGAACAAGGTAGATCCCCTCATGGGCCTCAAAGAAAACGTTATCATCGGCAAGCTCATACCTGCAGGCACGGGCGTTAAGGAGTACAAAAACATGTCCCCCGTAATTAACCCGGGGTACAACAGTGTGGTAACTCCCGGCGAAGATATCGTAAATAAATAAGCTATAAGCTTTAATAAGGGGCGGCACAGCCGCCCCTTATTTTTATGTGCAGTCCATTTATTTTATAAATTGCCCCGCACATATGCCGCAAACAACGCGTTTTAGCGGTTTATAAAAACAAAAAAGCCTGCGGAATTTCCGCAGACTTTAATTATGCTCGTCGTCCTCAAAGCTATATTCATTCAGTTCGTCAAAATCTAAAAACTCTGCAAGTGTCATGTTGAATGAATTGGCAATCTTGTGAAGCGATACTATGCCGGGGTTTTGCGTTATGCCGCGCATTATATTATCCAATGTCGATTGCTTTACGCCGCTCATTATTGCGAGCTTATTTATCGACCAGCCTCTTTTTTTACATAGCTGGGTTATCCGCTTTATTATAATATCTGCGTATCTCACTGCCATATCTGTTATTACCCATATTTGGTTAAAATATAATAACAGAGTAAACGGGCAATTTTACCCATATTCGGGTAACACGTTTGACATTATCGGATTTTTCAGTTAAAATGTAAACACGATTACCCGAATATGGGTTATGAGGTGGCTGGCTTGTCTGTGTGTATGTTCACAGGGCATCGACCCAAAAATTTACCTTTCGGATATTGTGAAGATGATATAAGATGCATTAAATTAAAAGTGCTGTTAAAAAATTTGATTAAAGAAAAAATTGTTTATGGCGGCATAAGCACTTTCTTGACGGGTATGGCTCTCGGCGTAGATATTTTTGCGGCTGAGGCCGTGCTGGAGTTGCGCAACTTATATCCTCATGTAACTCTCACGGCCGTTTTGCCATGTGCAAATCAGACGGTTAAATGGTCGGTCGGTGATGTAGTCAGATATAATGCTATCCTCAATAAATGTGATAATGTGATAAAATTGCAACAGCATTATACGAATGGATGTATGAATAGGCGGAACTTATATATGGCAAAAAATAGTGACTGTTGCATTGCTGTTTGGAACGGCAGTAAGGGCGGGACGGGCAACGCGGTAAAATTCGCGCTTGAACTAAATTTGCGCATAACTGTACTCGACCCCGTAACATTTGAAGTTTATGAAATATAAATATACAATTGCCACGCACATATGCCGCAGATAACGCATATTTTAAAAGCCGCGGAGCGCTGAAATTTCAGTGCTCCGCGGCTTCGTCTGTCTATGCTGCAATTCAATTATTTTGTTGCGTTTTTTTGCGCTGCATCCGCACGAAAAGGTAAGCGACGGTTATGCCAACGAGAAAAAGCACGGCGCCGAGTGCAAGGTCGGGGCCGAACCGCTCGCCCGCCGCCCAGCGCCTGTATTCGTTCAGCATCTCGGGGTTGAAAAACATTGTTATTACCGAGCCTATCGCAAGTCCCGTAACGGCGTGGAAGGTTGCGGCGCGATAGTGTTTCAAAAGCCGGGACATAAGTTTTGCAAAGCACAACAGTCCAGCAACAAAGCCTGCTATAAGGCAGGCATATACCGCAAATACCGCGGGGTTGGTCTGCCAGTAGGCTATGCTCACAGATTCTATAAGCGGTACATAGTGCCCCGTCGCCATGAGCAGCGCGGTGGCGCTTAAGCCCGGCACGAGCTGCGTTATCGCCACGGCAAACCCGAGCAGAAGATAGATTATGTAGTCGTATGCCGCGGGCGAACTAAAATCTGCGCTTTCGCCGCCGCAGTATACCGATATGAGCGAGAGTGCTATTGGCACAAGAATCCCGGCGACAAACAGGGCTATTCTAATCGGTGTGTGCCTTTCGTTATGTATTTCGTCTGTGACGGATGGAAGGGCGCCCAGCATCAGCCCGGCAAACAGCGCGACTACTGCAAACAGCATTATATCGAGCAGTATCTTCACGCCGAAGAAGCCGAGCGCAAACCCAACGACCGCGCCCGCTATTATCGGCAGTAGAAAGAGCGCGCAGCTTTTAAACTGCCTGAAGAGGTTGCCGAGCGCATGCAGCAACTTTTCGTACAGCTTTAAAATTATCGCCACGGTCGAGCCGCTCACCCCCGGAATTATTATCGCAAGGCCGATGAACGCGCCCAAAACGCCGCCCTTTGCGGCCTCGCGGGCATTTACATATTTAAGTCCGCCCCCGGGCGTGTCGTTTTGGCGTGTGTCGTCCGGTTGCTTATCGTTTTTGTTCAGGTTGCCGTCGCCTGCTGCAAAGTTATCTTTGCCGTCATTGTCGTCTCTCATAAATCTCCTGCCCGCAGGCCGTTGCTCTCTTTAAGCCGACTTCGGTCGGCCGAATGCGCATATGCGCAACTATCTGTCCGATTAAATTCTAACATATGCCGGCGGCTCTGTCAAATACATAATGTGCTACTATAGCGCGCTGCTGTGTACCCGCCTGTGCGGCCGTAAGCTATTTTATGCCGTCAGGGCGCGTTTTAAGACGGATATTGCCATATTTTGCTTGACTAAGTGCGCTGAAACCTATAAAATTATCGTAAAACTGAATGGCGCATGCAGGTACGCCCCGAGATGTAGCCTATCGTGTTTCGGTGAGATAGGGGCGTTTAATAGGGAAGTCTGGGCCAATTGCCCCGCAGCCCCCGCTGCCGTTTCAGCGGTGCCGCCCGCCACTGTAAAATGCCGCTTTTTGCGGTAATATGGGAAGGCGTGCGGTTTTTAAGCCGCTGTTTTAAGCCGGAAGACCTGCCGTATGCGTTTTTCGTTTTGCATTTCCGAGGGGATGCGGAAGGGCAGACGACGTTTATCCGCAAAGCCACGTTCTGCGGCGCTTTTATCATGCTCTCTGTATGTCGCGCTGTAATGAGGACAAAGATTTGTGCGGATAATCTTTTCGTTACGCTTTTTTCTCCATTCCAAGGGCAAAGGGCGTATTTTTTTATGTCTGAGCTTGCTAGCGCGGCGGCGGGACAGCGCGCTCTATAATATAGTTAATATAAAGTTATATTTGCGATAATTTGCCAAAATTGCAGGATATTGCAATGTTATATTAGCAAATTTATATGCGCCCGCAATAAATTTTTTAAGGAGAAAGTTAAATGAAAAAGTTTTTGGCAATTGTTCCTGCGGCGGCCGCGGTACTCGCGCTTGCGGCGTTCGGTGCGTGTTCGCGCGGCACGGCGTCGGAATATACGGCGGAGGTGAGCAGCGAAGATCTCGTCGTGTTTACCGCGCCCGAAGTTTCGGCAGATATGTCGGTGAAGGACTATTTCGACGGGCTCGTCGAGGAGGGGCTTTTGACCTATACCATTTCGGGCGGCATGGTAACTTCCATAAACGGAGTTTCCAATCCCGCCGATTACAGTTATTGCTGGATGTTCTATTCCGACCTCACCGAGCTTGACGGCGTGATCTACGGCAACGCCGAGTGGGGCGCCTATGAGTACGGCGGCAAGACGCTTGCAAGCTGTGCCTACGGCATTGAAGAGATGCCCGTGGTGGAGGGATACACTTACGCCGCCGTATACACTCGGCTGAGCTGACCGCAAGTATTGCATTACGGCCGCCGCACGCAATGCAATATCATCATAAGTTTTTAAAAAGGGAGGAGGTCATGGAAAAATTGAATAAAAACAGGCCCTCTCCCGCAAAGGAGATAGCCTGCATAGCCGTGGAGACGGCTCTCCTCATCGGCGCGCAATACGCCATATCGCCCGTGATGGGGGTGGAGGTAGTCACCGTGCTGCTTTTAACATTCTCGTGGGTGTTCGGGAGGCGCGCGGGCGCGCTCACCGCCGTGTGCTTCTCCCTTCTCCGGTGCATGTTGTCGGGCTTCTATCCTCAGGTAATAGTGCTCTATCTTGTTTACTATCCGCTGTTTGCCGTGCTGTTCGGCAGTCTCGGCAGGGTGAGCGACGAAAGTTACGTTCGCCTGCCCGTGTGGGCGGTCTGCCTTGTCAATATCGTGCTTGCCGTCGTGTGTGCGGTCTGCGTATTCTGCGCGGCGACGGACTTTATAAAAATCTCACGCCTTGCCGTCGTGCTCGTAAAAACGCTGCTGTCAGTTGTTGCCGTGCTGTCGTTTGCGCTCATGGCCGCGCTCGATATTTCCGTGCTGCTTGCGCGCGCGGGCAAAATAAGGGGGGCGGGCGCGGTAAAAACTGTGCTTGCCGCCGCTATCGCCGCCATATGCACAATATTTTTTACTCTGCTCGACGACTTTATCGCGCCCCTCTTTCTGGGATACGGGCTCTTTTCCGAGAGCTGGGGGGTATATTTCTACGGCTCCTTTTTAGCTCTCGCCCCGCAGACAGTGTGCGCAATAGTTACGGTAGCGCTATTATTTCTGCCGCTCACGTCTATATTTAAAAAGGTTGCAAAATAGCCGTTATTTCGGACATATGTTGGGTCAACTGCACTGAAAGTGCAGTTGACCCCTTAACATTTTTATGCGTTTTGTTGCGAACTGAATTTTACGCAAACTGGCTGTTATAGAGTGCTGCATATGCGCCGCCCTTTTCCAAAAGCTCTGTATGGTTGCCTTGCTCTATGATGTTGCCGTTCTCCATGAACAGAATGTTGTCGGCATCGCGGATCGTGGAGAGGCGGTGGGCAATTACAAAGCTCGTTCTGCCGCTCATCAGCTCCTTCATCGCCTTGCCTATCTCTGCCTCCGTGCGCGTATCGACGGAGGAGGTGGCTTCATCCAGAATCAGCACAGGCGGATCGCACAGGAATACGCGGGCTATTGTTAAAAGCTGCCGCTGTCCCACGGAGAGGTTGTTGGCATCGTTTTCTATAACCGTGTCGTAGCCCTGCGGCATTGTGCGGATGAAGTAGTCCACCTTGGCCATCTTTGCCGCGTTTATTATTTCCTCGCGCGTGGCGTCGGGCTTGCCGTAGGCTATGTTTTCGGCTATTGTGCCGCCGAACAGCCAAGTGTCCTGCAATACCATGCCGAAGTTCTTCCTCAGTCCCTTGCGGGTAAGGTCGGTGGAGATTATGCCGTCGATGGTGATCGCGCCGCCGTTTACCTCATAGAAGCGCATTAAAAGGTTTATAAGCGTAGTCTTGCCCGCGCCTGTCGCGCCTACGACGGCTATCTTTTGTCCCGGCTCTGCCGTAAAACTTATGTCCTTCATCAGAATTTTTTCGGGCGAGTAGCCGAAACTTACGTGCTCGAAGGCTATCCTGCCATCCGCCCTGTCGAGGTTTACGGGCGTGGTAGTGTCGGGAATTTCCTCCTCGTCGTCAAGGAACTCGAATGTGCGCTCTGCCGAAGCGAGTGCGGACTGCAGCGAGTTTATCATGAACGAGGCCTCGGTTATCGGCTCTGCCGACATGTTGAGGTACTGGAAGTATGCCTGCACGATACCTATCGTCATCTGCCCGTGTATCATCCAGTAGCCTGCGATAAGCAGTATCACAGCCTGCGACAGGCGCGAGAGGAACCTTACGGCGGGGTTTACAGCATTTGTTAAGAAGTCGGCGTCCCGCGTGGAAAGACGAACCTTGTCAACGGCCTTGTATACCTTGTTTACGCTCTCTTCCTCATGGTTGAAGGCCTTTATTATGTCCCTGCCCGTGTAATATTCCTCGGCTATGCCCGTAAGGCGGGCGATCGCCTCCTGTCTTTCGGAGGCCGCCTTTAAGTTCTTTTTGGATACTATCTTTGTTATCACCACGCCTATAGCCATGAACGCGATGAATATCAGCGCAAGTATCCAGCTGTAGTAGAACATGAACGCGAGCGAACCTACTATGGTGCCTATCGCAACTAAGAGCTTCAAAAGGCCCGTCTGCAAAGTTTCGGATACCTTGTCGAGGTCGCTGGTCACGCGGCTCAATATCTCGCCCGGCTTGTTCGCATCGAAGAAGCGCAGGGGGAGTTTATTCAGCTTGTTGCTTATCTGCCTTCTGAGTTTCAAAATAAGATTTTCGGCAACGCTCGCCATAAGATACGATTGGAACAGGTAGAAGCACGCCATCACCATATACATAACGCCCAAGATGGTCATCTGTCTGCCGAGCGGTTCCCAGGCAAAGTTGAACGAGCCCGTCTCTATCGCCTCTCTGACGGCGGCCGAGAGAGCGTCTATTACTATCGCGCTGTAATAGGGGGTAAAGATATTCAGCGCGGTATATATGAGTATGGATACGGCCACGGCTATCAGCCTGAAGCGCTGGTCTTTGAGCTGGCCGAATAATCTTTTTGCCGTCTTGCCTGCATACTGCGGCGCGTCATGTTCGCGGACCGCAACTTTCAATTTTTTCTTGCTCATTGTTCGTCCTCCTCCTTGGTCTGAGATTTATATATCTCCCTGTAAACGGAGCAGTTTTCCATAAGCTCTTCGTGCGTGCCCACGCCCACGGGCTCGCCCTCGTTTAAAACTATTATCTGTTCGGCGTGGCGTATCGTGCTCACGCGCTGTGCGATTATCACCACCGCGGCGTCCTGCGTCTCGTAGGCGAGCGCGTGCCTGAGCGCGGCGTCCGTCTTGAAGTCGAGCGCGGAGAAGCTGTCGTCAAAGATATACAGCTGTGGCTTTTTTACGAGCGCGCGGGCAATCGAGAGCCTCTGCTTCTGCCCGCCCGAAAAGTTGGTGCCGCCCTGCGCAACGAAGGAATTTAAGCCTTCGGGCAGTTTTTTTACGAAGTCTGCCGCCTGCGCGACTTCGAGCGCGTGCCACAACTCCTCGTCGGTGGCATTTTCGTTGCCGTAGCGCAGGTTTTCGGCTATCGTGCCCGAAAACAGCCATGCGCGCTGCTGAACATACGCTATGTTGTCGCGCAGCTGATACTGCGGCATTCTGCGAATATCCACGCCGTTAAACAGCACTCTGCCTTCGGTCACGTCGTTGAAGCGTAGCATGAGCGAAGCGACGGTAGATTTGCCGCTGCCCGTGCCGCCGATTATCGCCGTCGTCTGCCCTCGTCTGCACGCAAAGTTCAGCTTTCTCAGCGTGTATTCGTCAGCGTCGGCGAAGCGGAATGCCACGCGCTCGAATTTCAAAACGTTGCCCGACCTCTCGTTAAGCTGTACGGGACTTTCAACGTTGTCCTGTATCGTGGGCGAAAAGTCGAGTACCGAGCGGATTCGCTCGCAGCACTCCAGCGCCCTGGGGAGGGTGAGTATTACCATCTGCGCCATCATCAGATAGAACAGCGCAAACATTGCGTACTCTATTATCGCCGTTATGTCGCCCACCTCGAACACTCCTGCGCTTATTCGGAAGCCGCTCAATGCATATACGAGTATTATCAGGATGTTGATGGCAAAGAAGGATATGCCGTCCAGAAGGGCGAACCTGCGGTTTGCCTTTATCGATGTCACGGCATACCCGCTGAAGGCGTCGTCCATGCGCCTCTCCTCGCGCTCCTCATTGTTGAAGGCGCGCACGACCCTCACGCCCGTAATGTTTTCAAGCAGTACCGAGCTCATCTTGTCGAGCAGTTTCTGCAATTTTCTGAAGAGCGGGGAGGAGCTCTTTATAATAAATACCGCTATGATCATTATGATGATGAGAATGCCGAGCAGTATGAGCCCCATCGCCCAGTCGAGTATGAATGCCATGACTATGGAAAGAATGAATACGAGCGGAACGGGCAGCACCAGCATTATCGTGTTTATAAGCGCCGTCTGTATATTTGTAATGTCTGAAACCGTCCTGGTGGTTACAGACGCCGTGCCGAAGGTGCGGAAGTCGGAGACGGCAAGCTCGAGCGACTTTTTATACAGCGCGTCGCGCATATCCGCGCCCACTCTTGCCGTAAGGTCTGCCGCGGCGAATACGCTGCCTATCGAGGCGGCGCCGGCGATAAGGGCGGCCACGCCCATCAGCACCGCCGTTATTACAAGCGTGTTGAACTCAACGCCCCTCTCGGCCTCGTTCATAAGCTCTGCCGCAAACGTGGGAATGGCGAGCGCGCCGACCACGTCCACAAACAGCAGAAACACAGTCAGAAGGCACATTTTCCAGTGCGGCTTTAAAAATCGCAAAATGAGTTTCATTTCTGTGGTCTCCTTTTGGTTTTAATTTGATTTTTTCTCTTTTTTATCTGAGCATAAAAAAGTGCGCCCGATTGCGTTTTAAACAATCGGGCGCACCCGTATCTTATCAACCGTTGCGGCTGCGGCCGCAAGTTCTCCGATAAACGATAAGTAGTCAGCTCATTGAGCGCTGTGTATTGTACAATAGTATATGTACATTGTCAACTATATGAACGGAATTTTTTTATAATTTTTTGCCGCGCATGTATAATCCGCAAGAAACCAAAAATGAAGGAGGTGCTGAAGCTCCATCCTTCATTTTTGGTGCGGATAACAGGATTTGCCGCTTGAGCGCGGCGCGGTCTTGTGCGGCGTATTGTGAATAAGCCGCCGCACTGCGGTCACCGTTCGCGCCTTGCCTTCTCGCCGCCATTAAGGTAAAAACATGGCGGGCTCGGTCACCACTCGCGCCTTCCACTTTGCGCTCGTTCATCTCGCTGCGGCACGCACAATGGGTGTCCATTGTGCTATGAATTGCCTTGCTCGTCCCTCGGTTCCTGTATAATCCGCAAGAAACCAAAAATTGAGGCGGAGCTTACCCGCCTCAATTTTTGGTGCGGATAACAGGAATCGAACCTGCACGGTTGCCCACAGGATTCTAAGTCCTGCGCGTCTGCCAGTTCCGCCATATCCGCATTAAAATTTGCCTGCGGCGCCGAATTGCGCACGCATACATGCTGCCCGTATATTTTATAGCCGTTTGCGCTTTTTGTCAACTCAAAAATGCGGTCACGGCTTTTGCGGCAACGCCCGCCGCCGAGTTGCGCCGATAGCCGCACTCATTTATTTGTACTTTTATACTTTATTTCGATAAAGTGTATTGACAGCGGGTATGTATCTATGTTATCATAAATCAAATATGTTTTCAGGGGTGCAATATGCACAAGGGTATCAAAAGTCTCGCCGCAACAGTGGCGGTATTCGGCGTCTGCATAGTCGCGCTCGGTTTTGTCCCCTCGCAGTCGGCGGGGTATGACTATACCGTGGGCATCATCCAGCTCGTCCGCCACGACGCGCTCGACGCCGCCACCGAGGGCTTTACCGACAGGCTCACCGAGCTCATGGGCGAGGCGGGCAAGACTATTAAAATAGATTATCAGAACGCACAGAACGATACGGTAAACTGTTCTGTCATCGCCAACAACTTCGTGGCCAAGGAGTATGACCTGATCATGTCGAACGCCACGGCGGCGCTGCAGGCGGCGTATAACGCCACGGAAAATATACCCGTGCTCGGCACGTCGGTGACTGTGTATGACGTCGCGCTCAGCCTTGATGATTATGTGGCGGAGGCTGGTACGCGAACCAACGTTTCGGGTACATCCGACCTTGCGCCGCTTTCCGAACAGGCGCAGATGATAAGAGAGCTTGTGCCCGACGCGCGAAAGGTAGGTCTTTTATATTGCTCCGCAGAGCCGAACTCCCGCTTCCAGGTGGACGAGATGGTGAAGTCGCTCGAGACCATGGATATGGGTTATGAATGCACGCTCTATTCTTTCTCGGATTCCAATGACCTGCAGAGCGTCGTGCAGCGCATGGCTGCCGAGAGCGATGTGATATATCTGCCCACGGACAACACCGTGGCCTCCAACACCGCGCTTATAGACAACGTATGCCGTCCGCTCGGCATTCCCATAATAGCGGGGGAAGAGGGTATTTGCAGCGGTTGCGGCATAGCCACCCTTTCGATAAGTTACTACAATCTCGGCGTGATAACCGCCGAAATGGCGGCCGAGATACTTTTAGAGGGGGCGGACGTTTCAACTATGCCCGTGCGCTACGATGAAAACCCCGTGCGCAAGTATAATGCGGAGATCTGTGAAGAACTCGGGATAACCATTCCCGAAGGCTATGCGCCGATAGAGTGATCATGTAACACGTTTTACAGCGCCCGATAAAACCCGGACATGCTGTTAAAATATGTATAAAAAACAATTGAGGGAGAAGTTTTATGTTTTGGTCAGCGTTGCCGGGCGCGATCGCGCTCGGTCTGATATGGGGCATAATGGCAATAGGCGTGTATATCACCTATAAGGTGCTCGACTTTGCCGATTTGACGGTGGACGGTTCCATCTGCACGGGCGGCGCGGTTTGCGCCGTGCTCATGGCGGCCGGCGTAAACGCCTGGCTCGCCATACTCGTCGCCATGCTTGCGGGTGCGCTCGCGGGGCTGGTCACAGGCATATTCCACACGCTCATGGGCATACCCGCCATTCTTTCGGGCATACTCACGCAGCTTATACTGTGGTCAGTCAATCTTAAAATCATGGGGCAGGCAAACACGGCGGTGGATACGCGCGGGCAGTACGTGATAATCAGCGCCACTTCTATGGAGAATACCGCCTGGTCGATTCTCATTCTGGTCGGTTTTATCGCCGTGATAGTAGGCCTTTTGTATTGGTTCTTCGGCACCGAGATGGGCTGCGGTATACGCGCCACGGGCAATAACCCCAACATGAGCCGCGCGCAGGGCATAAACGTTAATCTGAACAAGATAATCGGCCTCATGCTCTCAAACGCGCTCGTCGCGCTCGCGGGCGCGCTGCTTGTGCAGTATCAGGGCTTTGCCGATATAAACATGGGCCGCGGCGCTATAGTTATCGGACTCGCCGCCGTGATAATAGGCGAGGCGATCGTCACGCGCATATCCCGCAACTTCGCCGTGCAGCTTCTTGGCGTGGTGCTCGGCGGCATTATCTACTACATAGTATATCAGTTCGTCATCTGGCTGAATATCGATACCGAGTATCTTAAGATGCTTGCTGCAATAGTCGTTGCAATATTCCTGGCCGTGCCCTATTTAAAGGAAAAATATTTCAGCAAAATAAAGTGGAAGAGGCGCAAAAAGGCAGGACCCGCCGCTGGCGGAGAAGGCCTTGCAGGGGGTGACGGCGATGGAAAATAAGGTAATACTTCAGCTTGAAAATGTGAGCAAAACCTTCAACCGCGGCTCGGTCAACGAAAAGCGGGCGCTCGTAAACTTAAATCTCTCTGTAAACGAGGGCGATTTTATAACGGTAATAGGCGGCAACGGCGCGGGCAAGAGCACAATGCTCAACGCCATATGCGGCACATTCGATGTCGACGACGGCAGGATACTTTTAAGCGGGCGCGATGTAACAAAACTGCCCGAATACAAGCGCGCAAAATACCTCGGCCGCGTCTTTCAGGATCCTATGATGGGCACCTCGCCCAACATGGAGATACAGGAGAACCTTGCTCTCGCCTATCGCCGCGGCAAAACGCGCTCTTTGATGCCCGGCATAAAAAAAGCGGAAAAACAGTTCTACCGCGAACAGCTCGCCCGTCTCGGGCTGGGACTGGAGGACAGAATGACGGCAAAAGTCGGATTGCTTTCGGGCGGGCAGAGGCAGTCGCTCACGCTGCTTATGGCGGCGCTCAACAGGCCCGAACTGCTACTTCTGGACGAGCATACCGCGGCATTGGACCCCAAAACTGCCGCAAGGGTGCTTGATTTTACCGATGAGCTGACCAAAGAGAACAACCTTACGACCATTATGATAACGCATAATATGCTCGACGCCATCCGCCTTGGCAACAGGCTGATAATGATGCAGGAGGGCAGAATAATCTACGACGTGTGCGGCGAAGAGAAGGCGCGCCTTGAGGTAAAGGACCTTTTGGAGCGCTTCCGCGAATCGGGCGGCGAGATAAACGACAGAATGGTACTCAATTGAAAATACCCCGATTTAAAATTAAAAACCGCCGGCTTAATGCGGCGGTTTTTAATTTTGCATTTGTTCCGGTCAGCTTTGACTGTATTTAAAATTCTATCTTAAACGGCATATTCATGCCCGCTCATACGATTGCATTTGGCGCGCGGCGGTGATATAATATCGCAGGAATAAAAATTGCAAAGGAGCGTTTTTTATGGCAGAAAAAACAAAGGGGCAGGAGCTTTTTGAAGAACTTGCCTACAAGAGAAAGAATTATTTTTCAGAGGCCTCAGACAATGAGCGCGCGGCCATGTTCGGCTATGCCGAGGGCTACAAGGCCTTTTTAGACGCCGCCAAGACCGAGCGTGAGGCGTGCGCCTTAGCCGTGGATATGGCAAAGAAGGCGGGCTTTACCGAATACCGTTTCGGCGATAAGCTCAAGGCGGGCGACAAGAGGTATTTCATAAACCGCGGCAAGAGCGTGGTGGTGTTCCGCGTGGGCACAAAGAACCTCGAAGAGGACGGCTTCCGCCTCATCGCCTCACATATCGACGCGCCCAGGGTGGATATAAAGCAGAACCCGCTGTATGAAGATTCCGGCATGTGCTTTTTAAAGACGCACTACTACGGCGGCATCAAAAAATATCAGTGGACTGCGATCCCTCTCGCATTGCACGGCGTCGTCATCTTAAAGGACGGGAAAAAGGTTGAAATAAAGGTGGGCGAGGATGAAAGCGACCCCGTATTCTATATCAACGACCTCCTGCCTCATCTCGGCGCAGAGCAGATGGCAAAGGGCGGCGCAAAGATAATCGAGGGCGAGCAGCTCAACGTCGTTGTGGGCGGCATGCCCTATGACGACGAAAAGGTGGATAAAAAGCTCAAGCTCAACATTTTAAATATCCTCAACGAAAAATACGGCATGTGCGAAGAGGACTTCCTCTCGGCAGAGCTCTCGGCCGTGCCCGCATTCAAGGCGCGCGATATCGGCTTCGACAGGGCATTCATAGGCGCCTACGGCCATGACGACAGGGTGTGCGCATACCCCGCGCTTACGGCCGTTCTGGATAACGAAAGCGAACACACCGTGATGGCTCTCCTCGTCGATAAAGAGGAGATAGGCAGCGAGGGCAACACAGGCATGCAGAGCAAAATTTACGCCGACCTCATGGAGGACATCTGCGAGGCCATGGGGGCAAGTTACCGCAAGACGCGCTTTGTTTCAAAGTGCCTCTCTTCCGACGTTACCGCCGCATACGATCCCAATTTCTACGAAGTATTTGAAAGGCAAAAGATGAACTCGGCGATAATTTCGTGCGGCACCTGCATGAACAAGTTCACGGGAGCGCGCGGCAAGAGCGGCTCCAACGACGCCAACGCCGAATTTGTGGGCGAAGTGCGCGCAATGTTCGCAAAGGAGGGCGTTGTGTGGCAGACGGCGGAGCTCGGCAAGGTAGACGGCGGCGGTGGCGGCACCGTTGCAAAATTCCTTGCAAATCTGAATATCGAAACGGTAGATTTAGGCGTGCCCGTCATCTCCATGCACGCGCCGTGGGAGCTCATTTCCAAGGCCGACTTATACAGCAACTACAGGGCGTTTATAGCTTTCATGAAATAAAGTTCACAAAAATGCCGAGCAGGCCGTGCTCGGCATTTTTCGTGAGTTTGAGGAACCAAGTTCCTCTTGCCGCGATTATTATATGCCCGCGATTATATGATCGCGGCAATTCATCTCCGGTGCGCGAGCGAAGCGCTGTTTTGCAGAGGGGCTCCCGCTTGCGGGAAACGGCAAAACCTGCTGACCGCAGCAAATAGGGTCTTTCTGCGCAAGGAAACCTTGCTTGAAACGTTATTAATTTTACTTTCGCCGCAAATCTTTTGTTTTGCAAAATCTTCGCGGCGAGATTTATAGTGTGGTCGTGAAAAAGAGGTATCGGCGAACTAAATTCGCCTGCTCTTTTTCCGAACATAATTAATTTTAAATTAATTTATAAATAAGGCTAAAGTAATTCAAAATGCCGCAGAATGTTTAACGCGCGGGCCGCTGCGCTACATTCTGCGGCATAAATATATTTTGCGGCGTTATTCGTTTAAAAATCGCCGAAAAATTTTTCGGCGGAAGGTTAAAACAGCGCGGGGCTTATTTAAGCGCCCCGCGCTGTGACTTTATAATTACGCAGATAAATTAATTAAATAAATAATCGAATTAAAAATTATATTCAAATTTAATTTTTATTTAATTTTTTGCGCCTGTTCTTTGCGGCAAGTATGCCGAAGTATGACGCAATGCCTGCAATAACATCAATTAATATTGCCATGACCGCAATACTGCGGGCCGTATCGCCATAATATGCGCTCGCCGTTCCGTTTTCCACCCAAAATATATCATCCAACTGTGGGATCAGGATTGTAAATATCGCAAGCAATATATAAATTATGCCGCATATCAGCGAGATCTTAAAGAGCAACTTATTGTTTTCGGCGGTGGTAAGCGCCTGCTCATTTGTATAGCAAATAGCGCCGTCTGCTATCATCTTTGCGCGCACGCATTTAAAGTATATGCCGTATGCGGCGAGCGAAAATATGCAGGCAAGGCCGCTGCCGAATATCAAATACGGTACCGTCTCGCTATAGCTTGCCCAAAGCTGCGGCAGGCACAGACCTATCAGCGCCGCGCACGTCATTATCGCGGCCATGGCCAGCTTCAATATGCGCGCGTTGTGCTGACCTGTCGTATTTTTGTATTCGGCAAATTCCTCTTTGTCTTTGAATATCCCGTTCATGGCAAAGCATGCTTCGCATATAATGCCGCCTGCGGCAAATATTGCCGCCAGTAAAAATGTCAGCCATCCTATGTCGGGGTGATGTGTGCTCCATGCGCCGTTGCTTACGCCGTTATACCTGATGCAGATACATATTATCGCCGCAATCAGACCTAAAAACGCCAGTCCGAACGATATGAACGAGAGGTTGCGGAAGGTTGCATATTTTTTTCGCAATATACCCTCCAGCTGCCTTTTGCCGCGCTCGGTGGTAGCGTTGCCCTCGTTTGCTGCCTGTTCGCCGCTCTGTCGTCTTTCTCCGCGCAGCAGCTCGTCGCACGTCACGCCGAAGATATCGGCTATCGCGGGGATGAGATTCAGATCGGGCGTGCATTCGTCGTTTTCCCAGCGGCTCACCGCCTTGTTGGAAACATACAGCATGTCGCCCAGCTCTTTCTGCGTAAGGCCCTTTGCCTGACGCAATGCGGCAATAAATTTGCCCATAGTTTTCTTTTCCATAAATTATCAAACCTCAGATTTAAATTAAGGCGCGCCTGCAAACGGTGCAGATTTTCTCCGTTTGCATATTTTATTATAAACAATTCCGCCGCACCGTCAATAAAATTTGTTCCTTTGCGTGCGGGAATGTATCCACAGACGCGAGAATTTGTTGAAAAGCGCTTTTAATAAGAAAAATTCATGGCGCCCCGCCGCAATTGCGGCGGGGCGCCATGATAACTGTTTTACAAATTAAAATATACAGTATTTCTTATTTCATTTTATTTTTTTATCGACGCCCATTTTTCGCCCGCGCCTGACTGCGATGATGATGTTGTATACGATTATGCACGTTATGCAGTCGGCAAGTATACATAAAAGCGATATCGTTCTCGAAAAATGCGACAAATTGAGAATTAAAGAGATTATTAATGTAACTGCGGCAAGCGCCAATATTATTCCTCCGACAAACGCCGTTCTGACAAGAACGCCCCTGCAGCTCTCTTTCCATGCCTCTCTGTCGGGCGGGAAATACAGAGCGCCGCGTCGGATGAGCGCGGGGCGGATAAATACGCCGTAGACCGCAAAAATTATCGTGCCCGTGCAGAATGCCATGTCTATGCCCCATACTATCCACGAATCGGCCGCAAGGCGCAGCCCTAAGCCCCACACAAAAATTCCGAGCGGCAGGCAAAATGCAATTATGCACAAATCGGCGGAAATAATCGCCGCGGCGGAGCGCGTCATCAAATTCTGTATTGTGTGCATGCGCGCGGATATGTCTGAAAATTCCTCAGTACGTCCGAGCGAGAGGCCTATCGCCAGGCAGAGTTCGGCGACGGCGCTGCAGATGCAACAGGCCAGCGAAACAAAAAAGCCGATTAGCCCCTCGTAGAATACGCTGTTCAAAATTGCCGCCGCCGCTATTCCCGCAAGTGCGAGCGCCGCAGGTATAGCCGAGTAGAGGCAGAACTGCTTCAGGCGCCGCTCAATCATGGCAAGCGCCCGCTTGCCTGCTCTGCCGTGCAGCCGGGCAGGAGCGGGATTTGCGCTGTCTTCGGACCTGCTGCGCTCGCCGCGCAGCAGTTCATCGCTCGTTATGTCAAAAATTTCGGCAATGGCGGGAATGAGGTTTAAATCGGGCAGACACTCGTCGCGCTCCCAGCGGCTTACAGTCTTGTTGGAGACGTACAGCATGTCGCCGAGCTGTTTCTGCGTGAGGCCCTTTGCCTGCCGCAGCGCAGATATAAATTTTCCGACGCTCTTCTTTTCTTCCATAATCAAGTATCCGCGCGGCGGTATGCCGCATCGATCAGTCTTCAAACGGCTCGTATCCCTCGCGGTAGATTCCCTCTCTCACAAGCACGAAGTCTTCCCATTTCGTATCGACGGCGCCGCTAAAATGCTTTGCAATAAGCTGCGGGTCGCCCATGTCTAATTCTATTTCATGTGCAATATAGTTGCCGTAAAACCAGCCCTCAGGCTCCTCAAAAATGACGGAGTTCAGGTTAAGGCAATTTTCAAACGCGCCCTTGCCTATATATCCGACAGCGGCGGGAATGGTGATATCCGCCAACCTTTCGCAATATTTAAACGCGCCTTCTCCTATATATTCCGTCGCGGCGGGAATGGTCATGTTCACCAAATTCCCGCAATATTCAAATGCGCCCTCGCCTATCCGTTCCGTCTCCGTGCTCAGAGCTATATCGACAAGGTTATTGCAGCCTGAAAAAGTTTTTTCAGGTATTTCTTTTATGTCTGGCAGTGTCACGCTGCGCAGTTCATTGCAGTCTTTAAACGCGCGCTCGCCCAGCTCGGCAACGGTGGAGGGGATGCGCGCGTTAAAAATGCCGCTGCCTGCAAACGCGTAGGCGCCTATGCTTTCCAGTCCCTCGTTCATTTCCGCATAATTCAGGTCAGAGCAGTTTTCAAATGCATTGTTGCCTATATTTTCAAGGCTCTCGGGGAAATCTACCCGACTTATGCTGTTGCAGCCGGCAAACGCGCTGTCCCCTATGTTCACAAGTCCTTCGGGAAAATTTATTTCGGCAAGGAAATTACAATTTTCAAAGGCTCTGTCGCCTATCCTCTTCACCGTCGAAGGCAGGGCTATTTCCTCTATCGCCGTTGAGTTAAAGCAGTTGGTCGCTATCTCTTCGATTCCCTCGGGCAGATTTATTTTTGCAAGTTCAAAACATTCAAAAAATGCGTAGTTGCCTATGCTTGTTATGCTTTCTGGCAGCGTGACTTCTTCAAGCTCATAGCAATTCTGAAAGGCATATTGCCCTATGTACTGCACGCCGTCTGCTATTGTCACGCTGCGCACATTGCTGTATGAAAAGGCAAAGTTGTCTATCCCCACGACTGGCATCCCGTTATAGCTTGCGGGCACTTCGGCGGTATCTCCGTAATCGGCTTGCGAAACGACATATCCGCTTTTGTCGGCCGTAAGTTCATATTCAAGCTCGGCCTTGCTGTCTTCGGGGTCGTCAGGCCGCTCGTCTACATTTATCTGCGTGCACGCGCACAGCGGCAGCATTGCCGCGGCGATAAACAGCACGGAGAACAACAATTTTTTTATCATATATCCTCCTTTGGGCTGCGGGCGTATACATTTTGCCGGTTATCAAAATACGCGCAGCTTTTGCGATTATAATTATATTCCCGTTCCCGCGTTTTGTCACGTGTTTTTTTGTCGCGGAAAATGCGACTCGTCGCTAATTGCGCGAATTATGGCGTTGCGGCCGGGAATATTTTTTTAAATTTGGTTTTTATGTTGCATTTGCCGCCGCAAGCCTGTATAATCAAGTAAATGAAAATTGTTGAAATCACAAAAAATAAGCGCGCCCTTATGCCGCTGCTTATCATCGGCGACGAAGAGGAGGCTATGGTAGAAAAGTATATAAATACATGCACTCTCTTTGCCGCATACGAAGGCTCGGAGTGCGTGGCGGTGTGCGCGGCGGAGGAGTATGCGGGCGGAAGCCCCCTCGGCCGCGCGCTGGAGATAAAGAATATCGCCGTTTTGCCCGCTTTCCGCAAGAGGGGCGCAGGCCGCGCGCTGATAGAATTTATCGCCGATAAATTCGGCGGGGAATATGCCGCGGTCATCGCGGGCACGGGCGAAAGTCCGCTCACCGTTCCGTTCTATGAAAAGTGCGGCTTTAAACGCTGCGGCAAAATTAAAGACTATTTTTTAAAAAATTACAGTCACCCGATATATGAGTGCGGAGTGCAGCTGCGCGATCTGGTATATTTTATAAGACCGCTCGGGGCAGAAGGGGGAAAGTTATGACGTGTGTGACCAAACTTGACAAGAGGGCGCAAAAGGTATTGTCTCACAGCGTATTCGTGTGCGCGCTGACGGCTGTTATAATAGGCATTGTTTTGTTCTTGCTGTGGGGCATATTATACGCCATAAACCGCACTCTGGATATAGAGGTGATAATAATTTCATGTGCGCCCGTCGTGTTCGGCATAGTGCTGTTTGTGCTGTATGCCCGCCAGCTTAAGCAGGCCGACGGCACGAATTCTTTCAACGTGTACGACTTCGGCAGGGTGATGTTCACCGTAAAGGCCACGCGCGGCGGCACGTTTGCGGGCACGCTCGATATCGAGTATTCGCAGGTCAAAAAGGTGAAGGAGAGGAGCGGTTTTATTCTCATCTATGTAAACAAGCTCGGTGCGTTTATCGTAGACAGGAATGAGCTCGGCGAATATGAAGATACGCTGCGCGCCGATATCGCCGCGGCCGTGAATTGACATCGGATTTAAAGCAATGCGCCGCCGCGCCGCTGTTTTCAGCGGCGCGGCGGCGCGGAATATTTAATTAAAGGCATAATTTGTTACAATATTATTGCAAATATATATTGCAAACGGATATTGTTTGTGCTATAATTTTTGCGCGCAGCGGCATCTCGTCCGGGCGCGCCGGCCTGTTCAGGCTATCGGCGCCCGCCTGCGGCGTGCCGTTGAAACATACTAAACAAAAAGGTGGTTTATATGAAGAGTCAGAGCGTAGTAACCGATTTAAGGCGCAAAGTTTTTGCCGAAGTCGCAAGGGTGGCCTATAAGTCAGAGTCGGTCGCCGGCGATATCGAGGCGATACCCTATATCATCACGCCCGACGAAGAACCCAGGTACAGAGAGAATATTTATCGTGAACGCCAGATAGCGGCCGAGCGCGTGCGCCTTGCAATGGGCCTCTCGCTCCGTCCCGCAAACAAGCCCGTGCATATCACCGAGGGTCTCGACGCCAGCAACATTGCCGACAAGTATTACGAACCTCCCCTCATGCAGGTGATTCCGTCTGCATGCGACAAGTGCCCCGACAACGAGTATGTCGTGAGCGACCAGTGCCGCAACTGCGTATCTCACGCATGTATAAAGGCCTGCCCCAAAGGCGCGGTGTCTATCGTAAAGGGCCATGCCTTTATCGATCAGTCAAAGTGCATAAAGTGCGGCAGGTGCAAGGCGGCCTGCCCTTACGACGCGATCGCACACCATGTGCGCCCCTGCGCAAATGCCTGCGGCATTAAGTGCATCTCCTCCGACGAGTTCGGCAGGGCCAAGATAGATAACGACAAGTGCGTGGCGTGCGGCCAGTGCATGGCGGCCTGCCCCTTCGGCGCCATCGCCGATAAATCGCAGATATTCCAGCTCATTCAGGCCATAAAGAAGGGCGATAAGGTGGTCGCCGCCGTGGCGCCCGCAATAATCGGCCAGTTCGGCCCCAAGGTCACCCCGGGTAAGACAAAGACGGCGCTTTTAAAGCTCGGTTTCAAAGATATCTATGAAGTCGCTTACGGCGCCGACATGGGCTGCATAACCGAGGCGCACCACTATGTGAAGTCGATAGCGACGGGCGAGCAGCCCTTCCTCTTCACGAGCTGCTGCCCCGCCTGGGTAGAGCTTACGCGCAGGCAGTTCCCCGACCTCGCTCCCGAGATCTCGCAGGAGCTTACGCCCATGGTAGCAACTGCCCGTCATATAAAGGAACATGACCCCGAAGCGCGCGTAGTGTTCATAGGTCCGTGCGCCGCCAAAAAGCTCGAGGCTTCGCGCACGTATATAAGGAGCTATGTCGACTTTGTTATAACTTTTGAAGAGCTTGTGGGTATGTTCGACGCGCTCGATATCAATCTCGAGGAGCTTGAAGAGAGTCCTATCGAATTCACCGCAACGGGTGCGGGGCGCGGCTATGCGGTAGCGGGAGGCGTTGCCAGCGCTATAGAAAAGTGCATAAACGAATACTATCCCGGCACCGAGGTGAAGATACAGCACGCCGAGGGCCTTGCCGAGTGCAAGAAGATGCTTACGCTTTGCAAGGCGGGCAAACTCAACGGCTATATGATAGAGGGCATGGGATGCCCCGGCGGCTGCGTTGCCGGCGTCGGTACCATCATCCCCGTAGAGCGCGCCAAAGTCACTGTCGAGCAGATGGTAAAGTCCAGCGACCGCGCCGTGCCCGATAAGGCGCTGGAGGAGGAGGGCGCGAGGCTTACTCGCATGTCCCCTCCCAAGCAGCCTGAATAATTGTGGGCCGCCCGGCTTCATATAAACTTCGCAATACTGCGTTGAACTTGCGGTTTGCCTTGGTCACTTACATCTTTGTAAGCTTCCTGCGGTCAAGTCCGCGTTCGCCTTGTCTTGCTCGTTTCTCTGAACCCGTAATGGACAGGTAAGGAGTATGGATGTGGCGGTGCTCGCAACTATGAAGTTATTATTGACGGGGAATAAGGTAAAAATTGATAACTGCCGCGAAAGGCACAGCCTTTCGCGGCGTTTATTTAATGTCAATGTGGTTTAGAATTAAAATATAAAATAAAAAATCAGGAATTTGTGAAAATGCTCTACGATTCAATAATCATAGGCACGGGGCCCGCAGGCGTCTCCGCGGCGCTCAACCTCAAAATTTTGGGCAAAAATTTTCTTTGGTTCGGTAGCGGCGCAACCTCAAAAAAGGTGGAGGCGGCAGAACTCGTCCGCAACTACCCGGGCCTTCCCGATATCTCTGGCGCCGGGCTCGCCGAGGCTTTTATAGCGCACGCGCAGAAGATGGGCATTGCTCCCGAACACAAGGTCGTCACCGCCATATATGACCTCTCCGGCCGCTATGCCGTGCAGGCGGGCGACGAGATGTTTGAGAGCAGAACTATAATTTTATGCACGGGCGTGGTGACGGCAAAACCCATTGCGGGGGAGGAAAATTATCTCGGCCGCGGAGTGAGCTACTGCGCCACCTGCGACGGCTTTTTATACAAGGGCAAAACTATCGCCGTGCTGCTGTTTGATAAGTCGTTTGAGCACGAGGCCGAATATCTGGCAACGATCGCGCAAAAGGTGTACCTCATGCCCATGTATAAAAACTGCGAGGTAAAGGCCGAAAATGTTGAGATAGTCATGAAGATGCCCAAAGAGATCGCGGGCGGCATGAAGGCCGGGCGGCTGGTCTTTTCTGACGGCGAATTGTGCGCGGACGGCATATTCATCCTGCGCTCGTCGATATCCCCTGCAACGCTTCTCCGCGGCCTTGAAACGGAGGGCGGGCATATAGTCGTGGACAGGCAGTGCCGCACAAACCTTGCCGGCGTGTTCGCCGCGGGCGACTGCACGGGCAGGCCCTATCAGTATGTGAAGGCCGCGGGCGAGGGCAACGTCGCCGCCCACGCCGCCGTTGATTACCTTGCCGAAAACGGCGGGAAAGGTTAATTTTGCATGTTAAAGACGATCTTAATATGAAATGTGAACAGCCGTCTGCGCGACTTTTTTGTCGGGCAGACGGCTGTTTGTCGGTCTGTTTTAAAGTTGCAAAATCGTTGTCTACGCGGTCAAAGCCGCAACTATCGCTTCGCCTATGCCCCAGCAGATGAGGAAGGTGACGGCTGCTCCGGCCAGAGCGATGAGTATTTTCAGCCAGATTTTGTTGGTACTCTTTATCGCAATGAAGGTAATAAAGGCCAGTACGGCGCTTAAGCCGCCGCCTATGGCGCCGCCGACGACGGGAAGGATGCTGCACAAAGATACGCTGTTTCCCCATACAAGTATCAGAATAAATCCTGGCAATGCAAGCACTATATCATACCATTTCAGCGGCGGCGTCAGTTGTATGGTTCTTTCTCCGACAATCATTTTAACGCCGGTCATGCTGTTCCCTTTTAATGTAACCGATACAAATTTTTCTCCGTCGTTGAACGAAAAAGTATTTTTTGAGAGTTTTTCCGGCTTTATATTGCCTATAGTCAATTGCTTTTTCCCCGTCCAGAAGCTCTCCTCCAATACAATTTCGCCGTACTGCTCGTCATGAACTATGCTTTTCATTATTTTGCTCTCCTTATTTTTTACAAGCAAATATGTCTTGTTTCTATTATAGCGCAGTTTATGTATCGTGTCAATAGCGATTTGTAACCGGCCTGATGAAATTGAGGTTTGATGAAAATACGGTTATATTAAAAATTATACATTTTTTGTCGGAATTATGATCAATATTCAGAACTGAAAGCCGCCCGTTTTGCAAATGCTTGCAAAACGGGCGGCTTAGTGTTACAATATTATCAGTATAAAATTGTAGCCGCTCTGCGGCGTATTCAATTGGCGGCGCGCATACGTCCGTATGCGGCCGCACCGAAGAATATAGGAAAACAAAAATGAAGTTTACAGAAGTCACTGTTCACACCACAAGCGAGGGCAGCGAGCTCGTTGCCGATATTCTATGGCGCTATTCAAATTACGGCGTGGCCATCTCCGACGTGAAGGACGTCATCGCTTTGCAGCGCGACAAGGTCATGTATTGGGACTATATGGACGAGGATCTCACGCATGACACGGGCGAGGCGCTCGTAAAGGCCTTCGTCACCGTCGAGGATACGCCCGCATATATGCCGCAGATACGCGCCGATATCGAGGAAATGAAAGAAAATTGCGCAGGCTGTATGCCGCTCGGCTCGCTCGAGATAACTACGCGCACGGTAGAGGGCGACGACTGGATAGAGATATGGCGCAAACACTTCCGTCCCATTCACATCGGCAGCCGCGTGGTGGTAGTGCCCGAGTGGATAAAGTATGAAAAACAGCCTCAGGAGGTGACCGTCCGGCTGGACAGCAATATGGCGTTCGGCACGGGTGAGCACGAGACTACTTCTATGTGCCTGGAGCTGTTGCAGGAGTATCTCACGCCCGAGTGCGTCTGCCTCGATGTGGGCTGCGGAAGCGGTATTTTGGGCATATCTGCCGTCCTTTTGGGTGCAGAGAGCGCATACCTGACTGATATCGACCCCGTTGCGACGGACAGCGCCGAGCACAACTGCGTGCTTAACGGCGTTGCCGACAGGTGTACCGTAAAGCGCACCGACCTCGTCGGCGAGACTGAGATCGCGGCCGATATCGCGCTTGCAAACATCACGGCGGAAGTTCTGTGCCGCCTTGCACCCACCCTGCCTGCGCACGTAAAGTCGGGCGGCACGCTGATACTTTCAGGTATCATAAAGGAAAAGCTTGAAGGCGTTTTGCAGGCTTTTGCCGCCGTCGGTTTTAATCATATTAAAACTATAAATAAAGGCGAGTGGTACGCGGTAGCGTTCACGAAAAAGCTTTGCTGGTGACGCAAATCTTTTTCCGTGATTTTAAGGGGCCAGCCCCTCTTGTTGCGATATTTAGGGGCTCTCTCATTATATAATCGCAACAATTCACCCCGGTGAGCTCGCTTGCGCGACAAATTGAGTCGCGCTAACGGCGGGAAACCCGCCTTGCGCACGATTAGCTTTGAAGAAAATTAATATATAAAGAATCAAATCTTTCACGAAAAAGGCATAATTAATTTTAGCAAAAAGTGCAATAGTTGCCGCATATATGCGGGGCAATTTAAGTTTACAGGATAAAAAATGTCGGCACCGAAGCGATTTCTGACTGAAAATTTAATAGATTATCCCGCGGTGAGCGAGGTCAAACTCGAGGGCGAGCAGTTCAACCATGCAAAGAATGTGCTACGCCTTGCCGCGGGCGCCGAAATAACGCTTTTAGACGGCAGCGGCAGAGAGTATTCGGCAATTATTGCCGCCTGTGGCAAGCGCGACATGACGGCGCATATAACGGGCTTTAATGTCGGCGACAAGGAGCCGAAGGAGCGGGTGCGGCTTTTGTGCGGCGCTTTAAAGGGCGACAAGACCGAACTTATCGTTCAGAAGGCCACGGAGCTTGGCGTGTCGTCGATAGGAGTGTTCGGTTCGAAGTACTGCGCCGCCTATTTAACGCCTTCAAAGCTCGAGCGGCTGAACAAGGTCGCGCGCGAGGCTACAAAGCAGTGCATGCGCTCGGTTGCGCCGAAAGTCGAGTTTTTCGAGAAGTTCGAGGACGCTTTAGCCTCGGCCGAGGGCTATAAAAATAAACTGTTTGCTTGCGAATTTGAGCATAATTCGACCGCAGATATGCGCGAATTAACGGGCTCTACGGCGCTCGTCGTTGGCAGTGAGGGCGGCTTTGCCGAGGAGGAGTACGCGCTCGCGCGCGAGAAATACGGCTTTTCGGGCATAACGCTCGGCAAGCGCATACTGCGCGCCGAAACGGCGGCTGTTTCGCTGTGTGCGATAGTCTTGTTCCGGCTGGGGGAACTGCAATGAAGGCGTGCGTTTTTACCCTCGGCTGTAAGGTGAACGAGGTAGAGTCTGCCTCCGTCGCCGCCGCGCTCAAAAGCTGGGGCGTGGAGGTTGAAGAGCGCCTTTGCCCTGCGGATATATACGTTTTAAACACCTGCGCCGTCACGCGTGAGGCCGAAAAAAAGAGCCGCCAGCTCATCGCCCGCGCGCGCAAATTCAACGCGCAGGGCAAGATATTTGTGGTCGGCTGCGCCTCGCAGAAGAACGGCGCCGCCTTTGAAGAGAAGGGCGTGTTCTATGTGGGCGGCGCACGCAGGAAGAACGAGCTGATCTCCGCCCTTGCAAATCAATTGGGGCGGGAATATGCCGCAACGAACAACGAACAGGGCTATGAGATTCTGCCTGAACCCGTGCAGATGCGCACGCGCGCGTTTATAAAGATAGAGGACGGCTGCAACAATTTCTGCAGCTATTGCGTGATCCCCTATATGCGCGGCAGGGTGCGCAGCCGCGCCGCAGAGGAGATCCTGTGCGAGGTTAAAAACACCGCTTGCCCCGAAGTCGTGCTCACGGGCATAAATATCTCTGCCTACAACTATGGCGGGACTGACCTTGCGGGGCTGATATCCGCGCTTGCGGGCGCAGATAAGCGCATACGCCTCGGCTCCATCGAGTGCGGCGTGATAGATGAACGCTTTCTTGAGGCGTGCAGGATTTTAAAAGACTTTGCGCCGCAGTTCCACCTGTCGCTCCAGAGCGGCAGCGACGAGGTGCTCAGGGCCATGAATCGCCGCTACACGCGCGCGCAGTACCTTGAAAAGTGCGCGCTGATATATAAATACTTCCCCGAAGCGGCCATAACTACCGACATAATCGCGGGCTTTCCCGCAGAGACGGAGAAAGACTTTGAAGATAGCCTCTCCATAATCGAGGAGGCAGGCCTTGCCCGCGTGCATGCCTTTGCCTTCTCCCCGCGCGAGGGCACGGTGGCCTTTAAAATGAAGGATACCCCGCATGCGGTAAAGGAGGAGCGCCTGCACAGGCTGCTTGCCGCCGCAAGACGAGCGGAGGAGAGCTATGTTACAAAGTTTATCGGAAGCACGCAGAGCGTGATATTCGAGGATATGGAGGGGGAATACACCGTCGGCTACACTCCTAACTACATAAAGGTGTGGCTGCGCGGCGACCATTCGGGCGAAATTTTAAGCGTGGTCCTGACCGGACCGCGCGAGGGCGGCGCGCTTGCGGCCCTTGCTTAAAATTCAGCAAAAAAATTAAATTGGTGCGGGGATATGCCGCAACTAATGCATTTTTCCGTGCAAATAGAGGAGATAACTATGCTTAAAGACGACTGCATTTTTTGTAAGATAATAAGGGGTGAGATCCCCTCGGCAAAGGTGTATGAGGATGACAGGATGCTTGTGTTCAAGGATATCGAACCCAAGGCAAAGGTGCACCTTTTAGCCGTGCCCAAGGAGCACTTCAAACTGCTCTCCGAGATGGACGAGGAGCGCGCAGAACTTGTGAAGTACATGCTCACCAAGATACCGCAAATCGCCGCGCAAAACGGCTGTGAAAAGGGCTACCGCCTTGTTATCAACCAGGGCGAGGACGCAGGGCAATCGGTATTCCACCTGCACATTCACATTCTCGGCGGTGAGACTTTGCCCTGGGAGTAAAAAAGTGTTTCGCCCAAAAGCTTTCTTTTGGGCGAGGATATGATATGGTCGTAAAAATGCTTAACGGCTGAACTAAATTCAGCCTTGCATTTTTCGGCTATCGCGATACGCGATATTCTGTATGCAAGCGGCTAAAATAAATTCGACCTGCGGCACTAGTGATGATTTGCGCGGGGCGCAAAGTTAAGGCGCGTTGCGCCTTGAAGGGGGAAAAGATGTTACATTGCATTGAAAACGAATTTTTGAAACTTACCGTGAACGACGAGGGCGGCTCCATGCACTCCCTTGTGTACAAACCCGCAGACGAAGAGAGGCTGTGGCAGGGCGGCGAGGCGTGGTCCAGCCGCGACATAGTCATCTTTCCTATCGTCGGCCACGCCGCGCCCTTTGAGGTGTGCGGCAAGACCTATGAACTGAAGTCGCACGGCCTGGCGCGCTATACCCGCCTTGCCGCCGAAAGGGAGAGGGGCGACAAAATAACGCTCTCATTCTCATCCGACAGTCAGACATTGGAGCGCTACCCGTTCGAATTCGACTTTGCCATAAGCTACGAACTCGATAAAAACACGCTCAAAGTTACATACCATGTGCGCTCAAAGGGCGGGGTCATGCCCTTCTATGTGGGCGGCCACCCCGGCATGTATGCGCCCGGCGGCAGCGCCGTTATAGAATTTGAAAACGAGGAGCACCCCGTGATATACCCGCTCGAAGGGGGCGCGGCGGCGCTGCCTCACCTTAAAAGGTTCGTGGCCGACAAGGCGTTTTTTAAAGAGTGCAAAACCTTCCAGCTCGGCGGGCTTTCGGGCGGCGCCATATATGCGCGCACGCAGGACGGCTATACCTATACATACAGGTCAGATTGCCCCGTGGTTGCCTTCTGGTCGAACGAGAACGGCGGCGACTATGTGTGCGTGGAGCCGTGGTGGGGCATAAACGATAACCCCGCGTTCCCGCGCGAATTTTCATTAAAGCCCTACGTCAATTTTGAACGGGGCGGGGGCAGTACGTTCAGCTATACGCTGGCTATAAACAAAGATTAGAATTATTGACAAAAAACAAAGGGCGGCGGGCGCGCCTTAAACGGTGCGCCCGCCGCCCTATATTTTCCGCATATTTGTTTGGCAGTGCGTTAGTTGCGGCATATGTGCGGGTCATTTCAACAAAAAGCTCTCCGCGGCAAGGGCAAGTCCCAGCTTAAACCCTTCGGCAAAGTGTGTAATACCGCTTTCGGCTTCCTGGCCGCCCTGTCCGCTTATCAGTTCAGTCAGCAGTTTCTTCTGCTCGTCATTCAGCCCCTTGCTCAGTTCGTCGCTTAAATCTGCGCACTTTTTTATCTGCTTTTTATAGCCTTCGCTTACAGGTATATTTTCATAGTATCCCCGACCGTTATTGTGACCTGATTATACCATTACAAGAGTTTAAAGTCACAGATTTATGCCTGCTGTCATTCTGAGCGGAGCCGTAGGCGGAGTCGAATGGATCTTGCCGCATAGCGGCAGACAGCATGCGGTAGTTGAGTAACAATTAACATTCTCTGCTGTCCGTCGCCTCAACAAGCATATAATCAATTGCATGGATAAGAATGAAGTTAAAAATCTGAGGGAAGTAGTCGGAAAAAATTTAAAAGCTGCACGTTTAGCTATGGGTATGACGCAGCAACAGGTAGCCACAGCGCTTGGCAAAGATCAGACCGATTATTTCAAGTATGAAAGCGGTATGCTTGAGCTTGACTATGAAAAGATAGTTTTTTTGTGCAAACTTTTTGATATAACGCCTGACGACTTGTTTGAAGGTCTGTTCAGCAATAAGGAGAAGTAAATTAATTTAAGTTTTTCAACATACAAAAATAAGCCGCCGCGGCAGAGCCGCGGCGGCTTATTCTATACTAAACGGAAGTGGTTATTGATTATTCTTTGCCTGCAAGTTTCTTGTAGCCTTCGAGCCTCTCCTTAGCCGATTCCTCGGTCTTCTTGAAGAGCTCGTTGGCAACTTCTGCGCCCTGGGTCTTGACGAGCGAAGAGTACCTCGTCTCGCCAGCGAGGAAGGACTGGTAACCATCGAAGTTGGGGTCGGCCTTGCTGTCGAGCGTGAATACCTCGCCTTCGGGGTTGTACCTGTACAGCTGCCAGTAACCGCAGTCAACGGCCGCCTTCTCTTCGAGCTGGCTCTTGGTCATGTTGATGCCGTGGTTGATGCAGGGTGCGTAGCAGATTATAAGCGAAGGTCCGTGGTAAGCCTCGGCCTCGGAAATGGCCTTTAAGAACTGCGCGGGGTTGGCGCCCATCGAGCACTGTGCAACGTAAACGTAGCCGTACGTCTTTGCTATCATGCCGAGGTCCTTCTTCTTTACCCTCTTACCTGCGGAAGCGAACTTGGCAACCGCGCCGATATTGGTCGACTTGGAGGCCTGGCCGCCGGTGTTGGAGTAAACTTCGGTGTCGAGCACGAGGATGTTCACGTCCTCGCCCTCGGCTATAACGTGGTCAAGTCCGCCGTAACCGATGTCGTATGCCCAGCCGTCGCCGCCGAAGATCCATATCGACTTCTTGGCAAGGCAGTCTTTATCTGCAAGTATCTCTTTTACGAGAGTATCTGCCTCGCAGCCGCAGTCCTTGCAGCCCTCGAGGTATTTAACGAGCTCTTTGGTAGCCTTCTTGGAGGGCTCCCTCTCGTCGAATGCGGCGAGGTAAGCTTCGCATGCTGCCTTGCCTTCGCCGTCCCACATTGCGGCAAGCTTTTCAACTTTGCCCTTTATGGCAGCGCGCCTTGCGCTGTATGCAAGATTCATGCCGTAGCCGAATTCCGCGTTGTCTTCAAACAGCGAGTTTGCCCATGCGGGACCGCGGCCTTCTTTGTTCTTGGAGTAGGGACATGTGGGCGACGAACCGCCGTAAATGGAGGAGCAGCCCGTGGCGTTGGCGATTATCATGTCTTCGCCGAAGAGCTGGGTTATAACCTTAACGTAAGGGGTCTCGCCGCAGCCTGCGCATGCGCCGGAGAACTCAAACAGAGGAGTGCAGAACTGGCAGCCCTTAACGGTCTCTTTCTTGAACTTGGAAGTATCGACAGGGGGAAGATCGACTGCATAGTCCCAGTTCTTCTCTTCGCCCTTTTCGAGTGCTTCTGCAAGGGGAACCATCTTGATGGCGCCGCCGTCTTTTACGGGGCAGACTGTAGCGCACACGCCGCAGCCCATGCAGTCGAGGGGAGATACCTGCATCTTGTAGCCGTAGCCGGGGATACCGATAGCGGGCTTTAAGGTGAGGGTCTCGGGCTTGTCCGTCGCGTCGTTACTTACCAGTGCGGGACGGAGGCAGGCGTGAGGGCATACGAACGAGCATGTGCCGCACTGTATGCACTTGTCCTGAATTATCTCGGGCACGGTAACGGCAACGCCGCGCTTTTCAAATTTGGTCGTGCCTGTGGGAACGTGGCCGTCTGCGTTGAACTGCGAGGACTTCAACTTGTCGCCCTGCAGATAGAGTATGGGTTTGATTATCTCCTGATAATACTTGTCGGCATGGCCCTCGACCATATCGGCGCCTGTGGTGGCGTTTGCCCACTCCGCGGGAACGTCGATCTTGATGAGGTTGTCGCCTGCGGCGGAATCGATGGCGTCGTAGTTCATCTGAACTACCGCGTCGCCCTTGCGGCCGAAGGACTTCTTGGCCATGTACTTCATGTATTCAATGGCTTTGTCGTAGGGCATTATCTGGGGATTAACGCGGAAGAACGCCGACTGGAGTATGGTGTTCGTTCTGCCCTTGAGGCCAAGTTTGCCTGCGATGTGAATGGCGTCGATGACGTACAGGTTGATGTGCTTTTTGGCGATATCCTGCTTAACCTTTGCGGGCAGGAACTCCTCGAGCTTTTCAACGGTGGTTGCATCGGTGTTGATGAGGAAGGTACCGCCCTCTTTGATGTCGCTCGTCATGTCGTAACGGGTGACGTACGAGGGGTTGGAGCACTGAACGAAGTCAGCCGAGTCGATGAGGTACTCGGATTGTATGGGCGTATCGCCGAAACGAAGGTGGGATACGGTTATGCCGCCCGACTTCTTGGAGTCATAGAAGAAGTATGCCTGCGCGTGCTTGTCGGTGTGGTCGCCGATTATCTTTATGGAGTTCTTGTTGGCGCCAACGGTACCGTCGGAGCCGAGGCCGTAGAATTTGCAGGAAGTCGAACCTGCGGGAGCGGCGTCGAACTTTTCTGAGAAATCGAGCGAGCTGTTGGTAATGTCCTCGTAGATACCGATAGTGAAGTGGTTCTTAGGCGCATCCTGCTCGAGGTTCTTGTAAACGGCAAGCACCATCGAGGGGGTGAATTCCTTGGAACCGAGGCCGTAGCGGCCGCCGACTACCTTTGCCGAGGTCACGCCCTTTTCCAAAAGGGCCGAGCATACGTCGAGGTATAAAGGTTCGCCGAGCGAGCCGGGCTCCTTGGTCCTGTCGAGAACTGCGATCTTTTTTGCCGTCTTGGGAAGGGCGGCGATGAACGCGTCTGCAACGAAGGGACGGTAGAGGCGTACCTTTACAAGGCCGTATTTCTTGCCCATGGCGTTGAGTTTGTTTATAGATTCTTCAATGGTCTCGCATGCCGAGCCCATTGCAACGATAACTTCGGTAGCATCGGGTGCGCCCACGTAGTCGAAGAGGTGGTAGCTTCTTCCGCACTTGGAGGAAACGAGGTCCATCATCTTCTGCACAATGCCGGGGGTGGCAACGTAGTAGCTGTTTGCCGTCTCCCTGTTCTGGAAATAGGTGTCGCCGTTCTGCGCGGTGCCCTTCTGGATGGGGTGTTCGGGGTTGAGCGAGCGGCTCTTGAAATCAGCAACGTCGGCCGCAATGCCGGCTTCGTCGCAGATTGCCCTTATCTCGGCATAGTCGTCTGCTTCGTCCCAGACGTCGATCTTGGCAACTTCGTGTGAAGTTCTGAAGCCGTCGAAGAAATTAATGAACGGAACTTTGGACTTGAGTGTGGAGAGGTGCGCAACAAGCGCGAGGTCCATAACTTCCTGCACGGACGAATCGCACAGCATGGCGAAACCCGTCTGGCGGCATGCCATAACGTCGGCATGGTCGCCGAATATGTTGAGCGAGTGAGCGGCCAGTGCGCGTGCGGAAACGTGCATAACCATAGGCAGCAGCTCGCCCGAGATCTTGTACATGTTGGGGATCATCAAGAGAAGTCCCTGTGAAGCGGTGAAAGTTGTGGTAAGCGCGCCTGCGGAGAGAGAGCCGTGAACTGCGCCTGCGGCGCCGCCCTCTGACTGCATCTCGGCGATCTTAACTTTCTGCCCCCACATATTGGTCCTGCCTGCGGTTGCCCATTCGTCGGCAACTTCCGCCATGGGGGAAGAGGGCGTTATGGGATAAATGGCCGCTACTTCCGAAAAGGCGTACGCAACGTGGCTGGCGGCGGTATTACCGTCGATAGTCAACTTTTTCATCAATAAAACCTCCGTTAGAAATAATTGTTTAAATCAATGTTTAAATCAATAACTTTGTGTATTTTTCATACAAAATCATTATAAATCAAACGGTTGTAAAAGTCAATACAGTACGCAAAATTTCTCGTACGGGCAGTTACAAATTTATGCCATGCCCGCAAT
>ERZ1643249.448-NODE-448-length-47304-cov-16.881394_pt1 | contig 47304 bp, 48 predicted proteins | sample MGYA00579263_ERZ1643249 | MGnify/ENA primary metagenome ERZ1643249 (study PRJEB29033, sample SAMEA4952264) | chicken gut metagenome | biome: Broiler Chicken; feature: Gastrointestinal Tract; material: Caecum | place: Ireland | collected 2018 | study: Broiler...
CTCTCCTACATTTCTGGGATTCTGAAAATGATCCATAACTTTTTCACTGTACATTGTTTGTTCCTCCGTATTCTCTTTTTTATATTTTTATTTCTTCTCTTTTTCCTGTTTTCTGATAAAATCCTCGTATAAAGGAGAGAGATTTCTCAGCTTAGCCACAATTTCCTTTATCTGATCCAGCGTATAGTCCAGATCTTCCTTTGTAGTATCTGCTCCAAGGGTCAGTCTTAATGAACCATGTGCAATCTCATGAGGCAGTCCGATCGCCAAAAGCACATGGGAAGGATCCAATGAGCCTGATGTGCAGGCAGAACCGCTGGAACCTGCAATCCCCTTCATATCCAGCATGATCAGAAGAGATTCTCCCTCAATGAACTGAAAACTGAAGTTTGCATTATTTGGAAGACGTTTCACCGGATCTCCGTTCAGCCGGGTATAAGGTACTTCTTCCAGAACCCGGCGGATAAAATAGTCCCTCAGTTCCTTCTCTTTTTTGGTCCTTTCTATCATAGACTCAGCCGCCATCCGGGCCGCCACCCCATATCCCACAATTCCAGGGACATTCTCTGTGCCTGCCCTTCTTTTTCTCTCCTGCGCTCCTCCATGGATAAATGAGCGTATTTTTACACCTTTCCGGATATAAAGACAGCCGATTCCTTTCGGCCCGTTGATCTTGTGGGCGCTGGAACTTAACATATCAATATTCAATTCGTCCACATCTATGGGCACCTGTCCAAAAGCCTGCACAGCATCTGTATGGAACAGGATCCCATGCTCTTTAGCGATCATGCCGATTTCCTTCACTGGCTCTATAGTACCAATCTCATTATTGGCAAACATTATGGTGATCAGGATAGTTTCCGGAGTAATAGCCTTTTGAAGCTGATCCAGATCTACCAGGCCATTCTCGTCTACGTCCAGATAGGTCACTCTGGCTCCCTGTTTTTCCAGATACTGACAGGTATGGAGTACCGCATGATGTTCTATCTTTGATGTGATGATATGATTTCCTTTGCTCTTGTAAGCTTCATAGGCTGCCTTTATAGCCCAGTTATCCGCCTCAGAACCGCCCCCGGTAAAGTAGATTTCTTCTGTCTTAGCTCCGATCACACGGGCAACCTCTTCTCTGGCTTTGGTAATAGCCTCTTTGCTCCTCTGTCCCAGCTCATAAATACTGGAAGGATTGCCGTAACTTTCAGTAAAATATGGAAGCATGGCATCCACAACTTCCTGAGCTGTTTTTGTAGTGGCTGCGTTATCTAAATAAATTCTTGTCTTCATCGCTTTCCTCTCCTATTTTTCTATTTTTTTCAGATCATTTTTCTATCATTGCTGCAGTTTTTCGTCAGTTCTGGATCTTTCTTTATTCTGCGGCTTTCCTCTACCAGCTGACTGATAGTAATAGAGTCTACTGTCTCCTGAATGCTTTTATTTACCTTCTGCCAAACATATCTGGCAACACATAAGTCTTCTCCCAGGCAATTAGCATTGTGTTCTTTTCCGCAGGACACAGCCTCAATGCTGCCTTCCAATGCTCTGAGGACATCTCCTACAGAAATTTCTTCAGCCGGCTTTGCAAGTCTGTAACCGCCCTGCGCTCCACGAACACTGTTTACCAGTCCTGCTCTCTTCAGTTTTCTTACCAGCTGTTCTAAATAACTGTCTGAAATCTGCTGCCTGGCAGAAATGCTCTGGATGGATACGGCCTCTTCTTCCCCATACATCGCCAGGTCGATCAGAGCCCGCAGTCCGTATCTTCCTTTTGTAGATAATTTCACAGTTAGTGCTCCTTTTAATTCCGACTATTTTACTAGGATTTCTTCTGGATGTAGAATAGCATTTTTCCCATGTTCTGTCAAGAGGATTTCGGGAATATATTTATAGAAAAGATAAAGGGAACCCTGTATGGACAATAAGCATTTTCTTCTAAAAGGAACCCTCCTCCTCACAGGAGCAGGATTCGTCACAAAAATTATCGGTTTTATCTATAGAATATTCCTTTCCCAGACAATTGGTGCAGAAGGCATGGGCATCTATCAGCTTATCTTTCCCATCCACACATTATGCTTTGCCCTGTCTGCAGGCGGCATCCAGACCGCTATATCCCGCTTCACCGCCGCCAGGGCAGCCTTAAAAGACGAGCAGGGATCCAGAGACATCTTTGTGTTATCCGGAGCTCTTTCTACTGGCATAGCCCTTGGGGTTTCAGTACTCCTTTATCAGAACGCCTCCTGGTTCGCTATCCATATCCTCCTGGAAGAAAGGTGTACTTCTCTGCTTCGGCTCATGGCTTTTTCTATCCCAATGGGAACTTTGCACTCCTGTATTAACGGCTATTATTATGCAAGAAAAAAATTGTCCGTTCCTGCCGCTTCCCAGCTTCTGGAACAATGTGCCAGAGTTGGGGTTTCTTACGGAATGTTTCTGATCTTAAGCGAACAAGGCCTTCCTGTCACTCCCATACTGGCCGTATCAGGTCTTTTGGGAGGGGAACTGACCTCCATGATATTTTCTCTCGTCCTGCTTCTCTGGGACTACCAAAAACATGGATATCATCTGAAAAATCTCCGGTCCCCCGCAAAAGATATGAAAGAGATCCTGACTCTGGCTTTTCCACTGACCTGCAGCCGGCTTTTGGTTAATGTTCTTCATAGTATTGAATCCGTACTGATCCCCGGGCATCTGCGCCTTTACGGACTGGACAGCGGATCCGCCTTATCCATTTACGGAGTCCTGACGGGCATGGCTCTTCCTCTCATCCTGTTTCCATCTGCCATCACTAATGCTGTCTCTGCCGTACTTCTTCCTTCTGTGGCAGAACATCAGGCTGTAGGCAACCGAAGCGCAATCCGCCACGCCATCTTTCTCTCTGTAAAATATTGCCTTCTTTTAGGCTTTCTATCCACCGCTTTTTTCTTTTTTGCAGGAGATTTTCTGGGCCTGGTCTTATTTAAAAACGAATTTGCGGCCACTTTCATCAAAACCTTATCCTTTATCTGCCCCTGTCTGTATCTCTCCGGAACCTTAAGCGGAATTTTAAACGGCCTTGGAGCAGCCAATCCTTCTTTGATACTGAATACTCTGGGCTTAGGCATCCGGATCGCCTTTGTTTTTTTCGTCATTCCTGAATATGGGATACAGGGATATCTATGGGGTCTCATTGTCAGCGAACTCCTTGTAACCGGCCTTTCTCTCTACTTTTTAAGAGAATACTTTTTCTGACTGCCAAGAAAAAGTATCGACAACCGGGAGTTCTTGTATTATAATTTTTTTGTTAAACCGACTTTTTACAATATCTATAAAATACAAAGGAGATTCCCATGAGTTTTACATTTGTTAAACAATTACCTTCTCCGGATCAGATTAAAAGTCAGACTCCTCTGTCCGAAGAAATGAAAAAAATAAAAGCAGAACGTGACCGTCTCATCCAGGATGTGATCACAGGCAGATCTGATAAGTTTCTGGTGATCATAGGCCCCTGTTCTGCGGATAATGAAGATTCCGTATGCGAATATACCAACCGGCTGGCTAAAATCCAGGAAAAAGTGGCCGACCGTCTGGTCCTTGTTCCCCGTATTTATACAAATAAACCCCGTACTACGGGAGAAGGCTACAAAGGTATGCTCCATCAGCCTAATCCGGAAGCAAAGCCGGATGTAATGGCTGGAATCCTGGCAATCCGTCATATGCACATGCGTTCTATTTCAGAAACCGGCCTTACTTCTGCGGATGAAATGCTCTACCCTGACAATTGGCATTATCTTTCCGATCTGCTTTCTTATGTTGCGATTGGCGCCCGTTCTGTGGAAAATCAGGAACACCGTCTTATGGTCAGCGGACTGGATATACCTGTAGGTATGAAAAATCCTACCAGCGGCGATTTCTCCGTAATGCTCAATTCCGTTGTGGCAGCTCAGAAAGGCCACGATTTTATTTCCAGAGGCTGGGAAGTAAAAACAGAAGGCAATCCTCTCACACATACGATCTTAAGAGGAGCTGTCAATAAGCATGGAAATACTATCCCTAATTACCACTATGAAGATCTTCAGCTTCTGCTTGAAATGTACGAAAAAAGAGATTTGAAAAATCCTGCAGTTATCATTGATGCAAATCATTCTAACTCAGGAAAACAATTCAAACAGCAGATCCGTATTGTCAAAGAAGTGCTCCACAGCCGTCTGGTTTCTCAGGATATCCAGAAGCTGGTAAAAGGTGTCATGATTGAAAGCTACCTTGTGGAAGGCAGTCAGAAAATCGGCCCGGATCATGTATACGGAAAGTCCATCACCGACCCGTGCCTGGGCTGGGAAGATACTGAAAAACTTCTTTACACTATCGCCGAGCTGTGCTGATCCGGTTTCTGCAAGATTAAGACATGCATATAAAAAGACTTTCCCGGGAATTTCTTGGGAAAGTCTTTTATTTTCTTGGATGCGCCTTCATATATACATCTCTGATCTTATGGATATTCATATTCATATAAATCTGGGTGGTAGAAATATCTGAATGGCCCATCATTTCCTGTACGCTTTTCAGATCCGCGCCATTTTGTACAAGATGAGCCGCAAAAGAATGCCGAAGTGTGTGTGGAGTAATGTCCTGCTGAATTCCTGCTGATGCAGCATATCCTTTTAAAACTTTCCAGAAGCCTTGACGGCTCATGGACTTTCCTGAACAATTTAAAAAGAGGAAATCGCTTTTCCCCTCTCCTAAAAGCTGCTCTCTTGACTTGACCAAATAGTTTTCCAAAGCCTGCCTCGCCGTAGTTCCAAAAGGAATAACCCTTTCTCTGCCTCCGCCGCTGCAGGTCAGATAACCTAATCTTAAATTAATGTTATTTATTTTGAGGCTGATCAGTTCGCTTACTCTGATACCAGTGGCATACAACAGTTCCAGCATTGCTTTATCTCTGATTCCTTTAGCCGTATTTCCCTTTGGCTGTCTGAGCAGCAAGTCCACCTCCTCTATTGTAAGAATATCGGGCAGCTTTTTTTCAATCTTAGGCGCCTTCAGCTTTTCAGCCGGATTCTCTTTCCAGCCATTTTTCTGGCATAAAAACTGAAAAAAAGCACGAATGGATGCAATACTTCTTGAAATAGAAGAAGCTGCAAAATTCCTGCGCTCCATATAAAGGACATACGAATTTAAAACCGTAGAAGTTACCTGTTCTCCGGTTCCAATTCCCTCCTCTGTCAAATACTGTTCTAATTTTTTTAAATCACGCTCGTATGAAACTTCTGTATTTTTTGAAGTGCCCCTGGTATTATGCAAATAATCAATAAATTCTTGTATCTCGCACTTCATATTTTTTCCCCTTCTGTAGACATAGTTCGATTATATATCAAAACTTAGTAAAAAATCAAACCCTAAATTTTACAAAAAATTTTACATTCTTTGATATTCTGACATTTTCCACAAGATATCGAGCTATATTTTTTCACCATCTACCACATGTGGTAAAGATCCATTTGTAAATTTTTTGTGAACTCACAGATAATTTTCCAGAATATAACAGAGAATCTTTTGATTAGCATAACTTTCCGTCCAGATTCCTAAAATCAGTAGGGCTCCCGCCATGGAAAGGAAGAAAAAATACGCCTGATAGTCTTCTTTCTTTCGCCTGCGTCCTGCAAAAGATTTCTGACTCATCTGCATTACCGCAAAAAAATAAAGAAACCATCCGGGAATATAAAACAAAATCTGCGGGAACATACAAAGCATTCCTATTCCCATGCCTTTGATCCCAAGTTCTGTCAAAAAAAGAGCCATAACATTGCCGCCCATAAAGCCTTCCCATAAAAGACTTAAGGACATCAGAAAAAAGCCCAGTACCGTCACACCGCAGACCGCTCCCACGAAGAAAAATCCCCCTCTCCTAAACAGAAGATTTCCAAAGAGCAGACTGTTTTCTCCAGAGGGTGTTCCAGCCAGATACACAGACAATAAACTTGTCTGATATCCTGTCTTTCTGGTCAAAAGATTCGCCGCAAGTATTCCTGCGCCAAACCCAGCCAGATACAGTAAAAGAAAAAGTCTCAGATTTCTTTTCATATAATTCACCCCCTACAGTTTATGAACAAAAGCAGGGAAATAGTCTGAAACCTTTTCTGTGCAGAAAAAAGATCCTCGCTTACCGCAAGGATCTTTTTTTGATAAATCTAAAGTCGACACTATTTTGCATAATCCACTACTCTGGATTCACGAATTACATTTACTTTAATCTGTCCAGGATATTCCAGTTCAGCTTCAATCTGTTTAGAAATATCCCTCGCCAGAAGCACCATATCGCTATCGCTGACATGCTCCGGCATTACCATAACACGAATTTCTCTTCCTGCCTGAATTGCAAAAGATTTTTCCACTCCTTTAAAGGAATTTGTAATGTCTTCTAACTGTTTTAATCTGTTGGTATAAGTTTCTAATGTTTCTCTTCTTGCTCCAGGTCTTGCAGCTGATATTGCATCTGCAGCCTGGACAAGACATGCGATCAGAGATGTAGGCTCTACATCTCCATGGTGAGCCTCTACCGCATTAATAACGATTTGAGATTCTTTATATTTTCTACATAAGTCAGCACCAATCTGAATGTGGGATCCTTCCACTTCATGGTCGATGGATTTTCCGATGTCATGGAGCAGTCCTGCTCGTTTTGCCATACGTATATCCGTTCCAACTTCTCCTGCCAGAAGACCTGCAAGCTGGGCTACTTCGATAGAATGTTTCAAAGCATTTTGACCGTAGCTTGAGCGGAACTTCATACGTCCAAGAAGTCTGATCAGTTCCGGGTGGATTCCATGTACCCCAACTTCCAATGCTGCGGCTTCTCCTTCTTCCCGCATCATGGTCTCGACTTCTTTCTGTGCTTTTTCAACCATTTCTTCAATTCTGGCCGGATGGATACGGCCGTCTACGATTAATTTTTCCAAAGCGATTCTGGCTACTTCTCTGCGGATAGGATCAAATCCGGAAAGCACCACTGCTTCCGGGGTATCATCAATGATCAGATCCACGCCTGTCAACGTCTCCAGGGTTCTGATATTCCTGCCTTCGCGGCCAATGATCCTTCCTTTCATTTCATCGCTTGGAAGCTGCACTACAGAAATTGTAGCTTCTGCCACATGGTCTGCTGCACATTTCTGTATAGCAGTTACTACATATTCTTTTGCTTTTTTGTCTGCATCTTCTTTTGCCTGGCTTACCAGTTCTTTGTAAAGCTTGGCAGTGTCAATTTTCACTTCATCTTCAACAGTTTTCAACAAATATTCTTTTGCCTGTTCGGAGGTAAGACCTGAAATCCTTTCCAGTTCCTGTATTCTCTGTCCCTGTAGTTCGTCGACTTTCTTTTCTTTTTTCTTTAAATCTGCTTCCTTTGCTGCATTTTCGGCCTCTCTCTTTTCCAGGACTTCCGCCTTTTTATCCAGGGCCTCTTCCTTTGACAAAACACGCTTTTCATACTTCTGAAGCTCGTTTCTTCTCTCCTTTGTCTCCTTCTCCAATTCGTTCTTGGTACGAAGGTTCTCTTCTTTCGCCTCCAGGAGAGCTTCACGCTTCTTTGTTTCAGCAGTCTTCAATGCTTCATCTATAATGCTTCTTGCTTTCACTTCTGCGGTCCCGATAGTCTCTGCATCCTTCTCCGTCTTTTTCTTCACAGAGATATTTGCAGTAACCGGAACTGCGATCAGCAATGTAACAGCTACAGCAACGATTGCAATGATTAGATAGATTGCCACAGGAGCACCTCCTTATTAAGTTTTCATTGTACGTATACAACAGTATTAATTTTATACTGATTTCATAAAAAAGTCAACATAAAACCAAGAATTAGGAAGGCACTCTATGTATATTTTATACAAGTTTTTTCAAAATAAGTTTTCTCTAACTATTTTTCAAAATTCCCGCAATACTGACAGGATATCTGAGGAGGAAAACCCCCTTCGCATAAGAAAGCCATAAAGCCTGCTTTTTTCTTTTTCTTCCATGGGCTCTTCTCCTCTTTTTTTCTTTCTGATAAGTTCCCGGATTACTTCTGTAGGATCTGTCTCCTCCTCTGTTTCTGCAAAAGCCTGGTCAATGTCCTCCTGAGACACCCCTTTCCGGCGGAGTTCCATCTGGATCCTTGCTTTTCCTTTTTTCTCCTTTTGGCTCAGGATATAGGAAAGGGCATACCGCTTATCATCAATATAATGATAAGATTCCACATAGGCCAAAGCTTCATCTACTGCATTGAGAGGATATCCGCTTTTCAGCAGCTTTTCCTCCAGATCCTTTCTGGTCCGATCCCCCTGTTCCAGAAGATGCATAGCTCTCATCTTCGCTCTTTTGGGCAAGATCTCCTCCGTGATCTCTCTGTAAATTTCAGAAGATATTTCCCTGTCTTTTTCTATATGATAGCGGGACAGCTCGCCCTTGTATAGAACAAAGGCCGGCTGTCCCTCAATTTTTACCTGAAATTTCTGCTTTGTCACAGGTCTAAGTTCTGTAACAGTCATAATCTCTTTCTCTCCTACTCTTCTGTGTCAAGAGGAAGGGTCTCCTGAGAAGGTACTTTTGTATTTATCTCCTCTTCTTCTGCAGTCAGGCCGTAATGTTCCCTTACTTTTCTTTCAATTTCATCTCTGACAGCAGGGTTTTCTTTCAGGTATTTCTTAGCGTTTTCCCTTCCTTGCCCGATTTTGCCATTATTGTAGGCATACCAGGCGCCGCTCTTGTTTACGATCCCCAGATCCGCCGCCAGATCCAGAATATCTCCCTCTTTGGATATTCCTTCCCCGAACATGATATCAAATTCCGCTTCTTTAAAAGGCGGGGCAATCTTGTTTTTCACAACTTTTATCCTGGTCCGGTTTCCTACCATTTCTCCGCCCTGTTTCAGGGTTTCTATCCTTCTTACGTCCATACGGATAGAAGAATAAAATTTCAGTGCTCTTCCTCCGGTAGTAACTTCCGGATTTCCAAACATAACACCTACTTTTTCACGAAGCTGATTGATAAATATCACGATACAGTTTGACTTGCTGATGTGGGCGGTAAGTTTTCTGAGTGCCTGTGACATAAGCCTTGCCTGGAGTCCCACATGAGAATCCCCCATATCTCCCTCGATCTCAGCTCTGGGAACAAGGGCCGCTACTGAGTCTACAATAATGATATCAACTGCTCCGGAGCGTACCATAGTCTCTGTGATCTCCAGAGCCTGCTCTCCATTATCTGGCTGAGAAATATAAAGATTGTCAATATCAACGCCGATATTCTTGGCATAAGCGGGATCCAGAGCATGCTCCGCATCGATAAAACCGGCGATTCCTCCTCTTTTCTGAACTTCCGCAACCATATGAAGAGCCACTGTAGTCTTTCCGCTGGACTCTGGTCCGTAGATCTCTATGATCCTTCCTTTTGGAACTCCTCCCATTCCAAGAGCAATATCCAGGCTCAGAGATCCCGTAGGAACTGTCTCTACATTCATATTAGCGGCGGAATCTCCCAGTTTCATCACTGAACCTTTTCCAAATTGCTTCTCTATCTGGCCAAGGGCAGCATCCAGGGCCTTTAATTTATCTTCTTTCACCATCTGTGCCATCTTTCTTCTCCTTTTATTTCACTGTTTCCTTTTACGAACGGATGTTCGCCTATGTATCCAATAATAGTATAGTTTCCGGGGATTGTCAACTGTTTCTTTTTTACTCCTAACAGTCATTGATGTCTGTTTCTGGAAAAGCAGGGGGATTTTTAAAGAACTTTTTTCTTTGATAGAAGAGTCGTCCGGTAAGGTCTGAAAATACAGGCATACTCTCTGATATGTGATGCTAAAATTATAGCACAATAAAATAGTATGTGTAAATCCCAGGAAAATCACCAAATTTTCTTATTTTCAATCCGGAAAAAACTGTGAAAAATCCTGTTTCCTGTTACTGAATCTTTTCAGCCCGACAGGAAACAGGATTCTTTTTATCTACGATATTTTAATACATCGAAGGCTGGGTGAGTATGGAACGGACATGCGCCACCTCTTCTGGATTGGCGCAGGCCGCCGGTACATAGTAGCTTTTTGCTCTTGCGATCTGATAGATTTCTTCCTGTGACATCTCACATTGATTTCTCATTTGTTTCAGGACCTGCTTCAGCTGAGGATTCTCTGTCTGAGGGATCATTTCCCCATAACGTACAAGTTCTCCGTTAATTCCTGCCAGTGTATCTGCAACCATTGTCTTATCTGTCATGATCTCCACCTCCTACTGTAAAAACTGCATCAGCTGCTGCTTACTCTCCAGAGCGGACTGCGCAGATTTCTGAAAAAACTGTTTCACCTGGGGATCCTGAGCTTCATGGGCATAGTCCTGCATCTTACAGTGGGTAGTATCAAATCCTCCGATAAGATGACGGAGATTCTGAAGGTCAAGTACCGAAATTTCTGTCATGATCAATTCCTCCTTAAATTTTAGTTTCCACAGTTAGTATGACAGAATTCCGTATTTTTATGTGAGCTTATGAATTCCTGATAATCCTTCTGCTTCCAAAATAGGTAAGAAAAAAATAAGCGCCGTAAATCAGGATAAAAATCACTGCTGCGGAAAGAATAGAAGAAAAATAATCAATCTGTCCCATACTTTGAAGACCGATCTTTATAAAGATCATGCCGAACACAGAGTGAACCACTGCCAGGGCCAGAGGAATAAAAAAGAAGATTCCGATCTGATAAAAAAGCGCCCTGCTGATCATTTTTTCGTCCGCGCCGATTTTTCGGAGCACTGCATATCGTTCTTTGTTGTCCGAGCTGTCTGAAAGCTCCTTTAAAGCCAGAATGGCGGCGCTGCAGATCAGAAAAATGATCCCCAGATAGATGGATATAAAGGTGACCGCCGCAGAAAGTCCTCCGCTGACAGCGATAATATCTATTTTGGTATTGATCAGAAGTCCTTCTGCCATATTTGAAACATCATATTTCATAACTTCCTGATCAATTCCTTCTTTCTCCTTCTGGCTGTGCGCCCGGTAATCTGCCGCCAGAACGCTGCCGCTTCTCCATTCTTCCTGCACCTGGTCATCCGACAGTATAAAGATTCCTGTATTTCCATGATTAGCTGTCATTTCTACAAATCCATACACGCAGTTTTTATATGCCGGCTTATAACTTCTGCCATTAAGTGTGATGGTTTTCCCTGCCTCCAGAAGTCTGTTTCTGATCTCTTCTATGATTTCATAATCGCTTACAACCGCATAGGTATCTTCTTCCACCTTTACAGGCTCCATTCCATATAATTCTGCAATGCGGTTATATTCCGATTCTTTCATAATAGTTTCCTGATAATCATTTCCTTTCAGATATGCGGTCAGTCCCGAAGTATCTGCTTCCAGTCCCGTCCTGTCCAACGTATCTTTCAAAGTCAGCTCCGGGGTATTGTACAAATTCACCTCTGCATAACCATCTTTTAAAAGGGACATGTCAAATCCATTTTCTTCCAGCTTTGTACTGGCTTTTTCTCCAGAGATATCCGTAAAATTCACGTCTACAGGCGTCAGCTCCCGCAGCATTTTCTGAAAACTGAAATTCATCCCCAGTCCTCCGCCCAGAACGCAGATAGTAAGAAACAGCATAAGACAGATAACCGTCATGGAAAATACCATAGTATTCACCTTGCTGTGGACCTGCCGGAGGATAAAAGCGTTAAGATCCCTGAGATAATATTTCCGGTTTTTTTGAAGGATCACCAGAAGGAATCCGGAAAGGGACCAGAAAAAAAGAAAGGTTCCCACACATCCTGAGAAAATTATAACCAGTACCCAGCTGGAAGTAATCCCCTCAGGATGGCTTACCTGATAATACTGATACGCCAGATCCGCCGTTGCCAGAAGAAACACCGCTTTGCACAACAAAGGATTTTTCATGGAAATCTTTTCATTTCTCTTTTCCGCGGACAAAAGCCCTATAAGAGAATATCTGGAAAGACTGATCAGATTAAATACAGCTACAATAAGAAACATAATGCCAAAATACAGGATCGTCTTCCAAAAAGCAGCTCCGGAAAAAGCAAACTGATAGCCGTCCATAACGCCGTTAAACATTCTTACCACCAAAAGGGACATAAACTGGGAACCAAAAACCCCGATAGCAAGACCTGCTGCCAGGGATAACAGTCCGATCAGAAAGGTTTCCCCAAGAAGGATCCTGGAAATCTGCATTTTTCCCATTCCCAGGGTCATATAAATGCCAAATTCTTTTTTTCGTCTTTTGATCAGAAAATTATTGGCATAGACAATAAGAAATCCCAGGATAAAGGAAACAAATACAGATACGCCGCCCAGCATCTGGATCATAAAGTCTATGATCTCATAGGTAGAACTCCCAAGAACCGACATTGCCTGCTGAGAGTCCAGGGAATTAAAAATATAAAATATAGCCACTCCCAAAATCAAAGTCAGAAAATAAATCGCATAGTCTTTAAAACTTTTTTTCATGTTTTTCAGTGAAAGGCTAAAGAACATCGTTCAGTTCACCTCCCAGCAAAGTCACTACTTCAATGATCCTTCCAAAAAATTCTCTTCTGGAGTCTTCTCCTCTGTGAAGCTCATTAAAAAGTTTTCCGTCTTTAATAAAAAGAATTCTATCTGCATAACTGGCAGTAAAGGCGTCATGCGTAACCATAAGGATCGTAGCTCCTAATTCCTGATTCATAAACTGAAAGCTTTCCAAAAGCATCCGGGCAGATTTAGAATCCAGAGCGCCCGTAGGCTCATCCGCCAGTACAAGCTGAGGTCTGGTAATGATCGCTCTCGCACAGGCCACTCTCTGTTTCTGTCCTCCTGACATTTCATAAGGATACTTATGCAAAACGGAAGAAATATCCAGTTCTTTTGCAGTCTTTTCCACTTCCTGTTCAATTTTAGCCGGCTTTACTCTCTGAATGCTCAGAGCCAGAGCAATATTCTCGTAAGCAGTAAGAGTATCCAGAAGATTAAAATCCTGAAAAATAAATCCCAGATCTTCTCTCCGGAATCTGTTCAAATGACTGCCTCTGAGGCGGGTAATATCTATATCATTCACAATGATCTTTCCGCTGGTAACCCGGTCGATAGTAGAAATACAATTCAGAAGAGTGGTTTTTCCAGATCCTGAAGCTCCCATGATCCCTACAAATTCTCCCTCCTGAACCTCAAAGCTGATTTTATCAAGAGCCTTTGTAAGACTTTCTTTATTTCCATAGTATTTTTCTACATTTGCCACCTCTAATACTGTATGCATCTTTCTGCTCCTTTCTTGTTGATATATTTATCATACAAGAGAGAACGGCCTTTTCCCATTGCTTTTCCTTACACTTTCCTTTCATTTTTGTAACTTTTTCCAGAAATAACCTCTTCTGTCATACTCCCCACAGGGAAACGGATAATCACAACGCTTCCCTTCCCTGGAGCTGAAACAATTTCAATCCTGTGTCCCATTTTTTCACAAAGCTTTCTGCAGAGATACAGTCCGATCCCGGTAGATTTTTTTTCTGTTCTCCCATTTTCCCCGGTAAAGCCTTTTTCCCAGACTCTGGGCAGATCCCTGGCAGGAATTCCGATTCCTGTGTCTTTCAGATACAATTTTACCTGTTCTTTCTCTTTCCTGGCATACCATTCCAGGATTTTCTCTCCCTCGCCTATATACTTCACACTATTCGAAAGAATCTGCTGCAGGATAAAAGCCATCCATTTACTGTCTGAATAAACTTCTTCTTCCAGATCATGACACTGAACACAAATTTTCTTCTTTAAAAGGACTTTTCTGTTCTTTTTCAGCACTTCTGCCGTAATCTTCCGTAAAGAAATTTTCTTCAGCACATAATCCTTTTCCACGCAGCTGCTTCTGGCAAAAAAAAGCGCCTGTTCTGCATAGGCGTCAATCTTATCCAGTTCTTCTTCCATACTGCCGTCATAAAACTGCCGGTTATTTTCTACCAGCAGCTTTCCCGTAGCTATGGGCAGCTTTATCTCATGAACCCACAGTTCTATATAATCTTTATATTCATTCCAGTTTTTCTCATATCCGGCAATCTGTTCCGCCATGGACTGTTCCATTTCTTTCATAGCCTGATATACAAGTCTTCCCTCTAAAAATTCAGGTTCTTTTACTACTTCCGGAATGAGATAAGCTTTATCCAAATCTTTCATTTTCTCCTTTATCTGATGATAAAATTCTTTTTTTCTTCCGTATTCCCTGAAATGTACAAAAGCTCCTAAAAAAATAAGCCCCACTCCTACAGTGACAAGAAAGTAAGCCGGAACTCCTGTCATCTCTCCAAAACCGAGAAGGAGAAGTAAGAAAGCAGTTCCGAAACCGACAGACAGCCCATGATCCGTTAAATACTCTTTATATTTCATTCCAGCATATATCCCTGTCCTCTCTTTGTTTTCACAGCCTGGGATCTTCCCATAAGATCCAGCTTTGATCTTAATCTGGTCATATTTACTGTGAGAGTATTGTCATCAACAAAAAGCTCGCTGTCCCACAGGTCATTGATGATCTGATCTCTTGAGACTATTTTTCCCCGGTTTCTGGCCAATGTGCAGAGAATCCTGGTTTCATTTTTGGTAAGCTCAATCTCCCTCACTCCGTCTTTCACGGTTCCTCTGGAAAGATCCAGCCAAAATCCTCCGCAGTCAATCCGTTCTTCCTCCTGTCCGTGACAGTTCGTTCTTTTCAAAACAGCTTCTATATGAGCCAGCAGAATCTGCGGGTTAAAAGGTTTCGCTATAAAGTCATCTGCTCCGTAGTTCATGCATAGCAGTTCATTCATTTCCGTATTCTGGCTGGTAATGATCACAATAGGCAGCGATGACCTTTTTCTCAGACCGCGGCAGAGAAACATACCGTCTGTCACAGGAAGACCGATATCTAAAAGAAGAAGATCTCCTCCTGCTTTCCATACCGCATCTTCCAGATTTTCATAGTCTGTGACCTCTTCCGTTTCATAGCCATGGCCGGAAAAAAATTTTGCCAGTTCCTTTCTTAACTTGTCATCGTCTTCCACAATCAGCAGTTTCATCTCTCTTCTCCTTTAAAAAAGGAGCTGTTTGCTCAACAGCTCCTTTTGTTCTCTCTATAAATTAATATCCGATCAGCCAGTTATACATCTCCTCATACTGCTTCGCAGAATTATTCCATGAAAAGTCTTTTGCCATAGCCCGGTCGATCATCTTGTTCCATTCTCTCTTCTTGTCGTAGTATACGCCTTCTGCATACCGAATGGTTCCCAGCATCTCATGAGCATTGTAATTCTTAAAGCTGAATCCTGTGCCGGTACTTTCATATTCATTATAAGGCTCCACTGTATCTTTCAATCCGCCGGTCTCTCTTACGATAGGAAGGGTTCCGTAGCGCAGGCTCATAAGCTGGCTCAGGCCGCAGGGCTCGAAAAGAGACGGCATAAGGAATGCATCGCAGGAAGCATAAATCCTGTGAGACAGAGCATTGTCATAAAAGATATTTGCTGATACCTTGCCCTGATATTTCCAAGCAAAATGGCGGAACATATTTTCATAACGTTCCTCGCCGGTTCCCAGAACTACAATCTGAACATTGTCCTGACATAATTCGTCCATCACATAGGCAACCAGATCAAATCCCTTCTGGTCTGTCAGTCTGGATACAATACCGATCAGCATAGCCTTGGGATCTTCGTTTAATCCCAGTTCTCTCTGCAGTGCTGTTTTGTTTTTCACCTTTTCCTTTCGGAAAGTCTTAGCATTATAATTCTTGGCGATCATCGGATCTGTCTCCGGATTCCATTCATTGTAATCCAATCCATTGACAATACCTCTCAGATCATTGGAACGTGCTCTCAACAGCCCGTCCAGATGCTCACCGTAAAATTCTGTTTTGATTTCTTCCGCATAGGTTTTACTTACTGTAGTGATGGCGTCCGCATAAACCAGGCCGCCTTTTAAAAGATTGGCATCTTTGTATGCCTCTAATTTATCCGGCGTAAAGAAATAAGCCGGAAGACCTGTAATCTCACGGATCGTCTTAATGTCCCAGGTTCCCTGGAATTTCAAGTTATGTATGGTCATAACCGTCTTAATTCCCTGATAGAAGGGACTGTCCTGGAATCCTGCCTTTAAATATACAGGGATCAGACCTGTCTGCCAGTCATGACAATGGATCAGGTCAGGCCTGAAATCAATAGTAGGCAGAATGGACAGAGCCGCTTTGGAGAAGAATGCAAATTTCTCAATATCAAAGCGGATATCTCCATAGGGCTGATATCCTGAAAAATAATATTCATTATCAATAAAATAAAATTTTATGCCGTCGTATTCCAGCTGCATAATCCCTACATACTCTCTTCTGTAGCCGATATCCATATAAAAATGGGTGATATACTGAAGCTGGTTCTTATACTCTTCCTTCATGCATAAATATTTTGGAATAATAACCCTGACATCAAAATAGTTTTTGTCAAAGCATTTTGGCAGCGCGCCTACTACATCTGCTAATCCCCCGGTTTTTATAAAAGGCACTGCCTCTGAGGCTACAAATAATATCTTTTTCACCTTAAAATACCCTCCTTGCCAGACATTCTGATTGTTTGTCCTTTTCCGGACTAAATCTAACAATATTATACCCCATTTTTTATGCAAAGAAAAGTTATTTTTTCAGGAATCCGGAATTGTAAAGTTATTTTTTATATTCCAATCTGATTTTATCTGCAATCAGAGCAATAAATTCTGAATTCGTAGGTTTTCCCTTTCCTGTGCTTACCGTATACCCGAAAAGTTCATCAATCGTATCCATCTTTCCTCTGCTCCAGGCCACTTCAATGGCATGGCGGATAGCTCTTTCTACTCTGCTGGGGGTTGTCTGATGCTTTTTAGCAATAGTCGGATACAGGATTTTCGTGATGGAATTCAGCATTTCCATATCATTCACTGACAGGATGATGGCATCTCTCAGGTATTGGTAGCCCTTAATGTGAGCGGGAACACCGATTTCATGTATGATATTTGTGACATCTGCTTCCAGATTTCTCTCATAGTAGCTGGTGCTGTTTTCATATGCATTTACTTTCCGCAGATCTTTTTTCTTTCCTTCTCTTTCCTGGCGGATATGTTTGATCCTGGACAGAAGCATGTCATTATCAAAGGGTTTGAGGATATAATAATTAGCGCCCAGCTGAAAGGCATCCTCGGTGATCTGTTCCTGTCCTACTGCAGATACTACGATAAAAGCCGGATGTTTTTTCAGATTTGCATCTCTGCCCACCCGTTCCATAACGGTCAGTCCGTCCACCTTAGGCATAATAATGTCAAGGAGTACTACATCGGGCTCTTTTTCCTTGATAATATCGTATATTTCGGCGCCGTTGCTGGCATGTCCTACAAGTTCCAGCTCCTGGTCTTCATTTATCAGGTTTCCAAGTAAATCTAACATTTTTTCATTATCATCTGCTATAGCGACATTTAACTTCTCCATTACTTATCCTCCATATATTTGTTGCCATATTCTTCAGAAAATGACGGGCGCCCTGTAGAATCGCCATTTCTAAAGACTATTAGTATTATATTCTCTGTGGTTTTCAGAATCAAGCTAAATCATCCTACAATTAGCGATATATTCTGATAACTTCTCTCTTTTTTCGACATATTTCAGGTTTCCCTTCCAGGGAAAAAGTTTTTATCCCAGCATATTTTCTATAAAAATCCCATATCCTTTTGAGGAATCCTGAACAAAAACATGGGTGACCGCGCCTATCAGTTTTCCATCCTGAAGGATCGGACTCCCGCTCATTCCCTGAACGATCCCTCCTGTCCTGGCAAGCAGCGCCGGATCTGTCACCTGTATCTGAAAAGATTTATTTGAATCCTGCCGACTGCCGTAGATTTCTGTGATTTCTATATCATAATATTCCGGTTTTCCTTCAAGCTCTATAAGGATCTGAGCTTTTCCTTTTTTCACCTCCTGTTTATATCCTATTTTTACCTTTTTTCCTGAGGGCTCCATTCCCGAGAAGAGTTCTCCGAAAATGCCGATATCTGTATTTTTTTCTATGGTTCCTATTTTTTTATCCTCTTCATATTCAATATATCCTGAAAGCTCCCCGGGTATTCCCCTGGTTCCCCGGATAATGGATATGATCTGGGCCTGATAAAGTTCTCCTCCGGATACATCCAGAAGTTCTCCTGTATCCGTGTCACTGATCCCATGTCCAAGGGCGCCGAATTTTCCTTCCTGGTCAATATAAGTCAGTGTTCCGATTCCCTGGGTATTATCCCTTACCCAGATACCCAGTTTATATTCTTCTTCCTGTGTAAATACAGGCTCCAGAGATATTGGAATCTCTTCTCCTTTGCGGTTTACCAGCAGTTCTACCTTTTCACCTCCGCACTTCTCTATTTCTGAGATCAGCTCCTTCTTTCTGGAAATTCCCTTTCCGTTGACTTCCAGGATATAATCCCCCGGCTGGACAATATTAGCGGCAGGTTCTTCCGTTATGCCTTTTTCATTTGTGATCTCGCCTGTGTCAACGATAAGAACCCCCTGTGTTTCCATATAAAGTCCTACAGGAGTACCGGAAACATATACCCACTGGTCCTCCACGATTTCTGCCTGGACAGCTTTTAAAGGAATCATCCCCAGCAAAGAGCATGGGATCCTGTAACTTCCTCTCTCTGAGACATCAATGGTCTCAGGATAAGTCACCAGCGGAATATCCAGAGATTCCTCCAGCCCTTCTTCTTCTCCATAACGAAGGTATACAGTATCCGGGATCTTCTCTTTCAGTTCCTGTATTCCCAAAGCTCCTGCCGCTGCCAGATCAGCTAATAAAAATCCGAAAAGAAAGAGGCGATAATTACGTTTTTTCGACAAAAAATCACATCCTCTCTTAGTAATTTTATAGGAACACCGTTTTTAATAAAACAAAAAAGGATACACGGCTGTGTACCCTTTTATTATGTGATCTTTTATTTATTTCAATCTTGTATTTTTTTGTTGCTGTGCCAAATGTTTCATTTCTGCGGCATTTTGCAGAACTGCTTCTGTGATTTTTGCGCCGCCCAGCATTCTGGCCAGTTCTTCTACAGATTCTTCATAAGAAAGTTTGCGGATCCTGGTGACCGTTTCCATATTTTCCACATTTTTTTCTATGAGAAAATGCCCGTCTGCCTGAGAAGCGATCTGCGGAAGATGAGTAATGCATAAAACCTGGTGGTTTTCTCCGATAACCTTCATTTTCTCCGCTACTTTCTGTGCTGTTCTTCCGCTGATCCCCGTATCAATCTCATCAAAAATCAAAGTTTCTGTCTGGTCTTTATCCGCCAGCAAAGTTTTTATAGCAAGCATGATCCTGGAAAGCTCACCTCCGGAAACCACTTTCTGAAGCGGTAGCACAGGTTCGCCGGGATTTGTAGAGATCATAAAAGAAATACTGTCTTTTCCCTGAGGAGTAAATGTTTCTTTTTCCTTAAAGGAAATATAAAATTCCACATTTAGGAAATTCAGATCCTGAAGTCCCTGTATGATTTTTTTCTCCAGTTCTCCCGCCCATTTTTTTCTTATCTCTGTCAGGCCGGCAGAAGCATCATTCAACAGATTCTCCTGGTTTTTCAGCTGTTTTTCCAGTTTTTCTTTTCTGGATTGAAAATTTACCAGCTTTTCCAGATCCTGTTCTTTTTCTGCCTCATAGGAAAGGATTTCCTCTATAGTATGCCCATACTTTGATTTTAAATGATTGATCAGATCCAGGCGTGTTTCAATTTCTCCGAATTCTTCTTCCGAAAAAGTAAATTCCGACAAATAAGAAGAAAGATCTCTGTTAAGGTCATTTAGTAAACTGTCCATATCTTCCATGGAACTGTAAATATTTTCCATCTGGACATCATATTCCCGGATCTGAGCCAGCTTCTGGACTGCCCGTCCCATCAGAGCGCCCATTCCCTCTCCTTCATATCCGGTAAGCTGATATACATATCCCAAACCTTCTGTGATCTTTTTACCATTTGCAAGTTTTCTGTAGGCAGCTTCCAGTTCTTCGTCTTCACCCGGTCGGAGCTGAGCCTGGGAAATTTCCTGGATTTCATATTCCAGGAATCCGATTTCCCGTCTCCTCTGCTCTTCGTTCATCTCATAACCTTCCAGCTCTTTTTTCAGCCTGCTGTATTTTTTATAAAGTTCCGCCACTTTATCTCTGGCCTCCGAAATCTCCCGGTCTCCAAATGCATCCAGGATCTCCATTTGTTTTTCCGGATAAAGCAAAGACTGATGTTCATGCTGGCCATGGATATCCAAAAGCAAAGCCGCGATCCTTCTTACATTTGCTGCGGTACTTGTTTCACCGTTAATCTTGCTGATGCTGCGGTTTTCCATAAGTCTTCTGGTAATGATCACCTGACCGTCTTCCGGATATACATCCATTTCCTTTAATTTTTCTTCCGTATGAGAATTCACCTGAAAAACAAGTTCTACCAGAGCATAGTCCGCTCCTTCTCTGATCATGCCTCTGGACATTTTCTGTCCAAGAGCCAGATTTACTGATCCCATAAGGATAGACTTTCCGGCGCCTGTCTCTCCTGTAAGAATATTTAATCCAGGCCCGAAATCCGCCTGAATCTCCTGGATCAATGCCAGGTTTTTTACATGCAAATGCACCAACATGTCTGCCGCACCCCGATTTCTTATTCACGAATGATCTTCTTAAGCTTATTTAATAACTGCATGGTTTCTTCCGGGCTTTTGCTGAAACAGGCGATGGTATCATCCCCTGCAATACTTCCCACTATTTCCTGCCAGTTCATATGATCCAGAGCTACTGCGGCGGCATTCGCCATGCCTACTCCTGTTTTTATCACCAGGATATTCTGGGCAGCATCCATGGAAACAAAAGCCTCCCGTAAAACTCTTATGTATTTCTCACCATCCGGTGTCTCTTTGGCAGTCATGACTGTATATTTAGCTCCGCCTCCCGGTTTTGCCACCTTAGTCAGATTTAATTCCCGGATATCTCTGGATACTGTGGCCTGAGTCACCCGGAATCCTGCCTGGTTCAGTCTGGAAGCCAGTTCTTCCTGGGTTTCTATATCATAATGATTGACCAATTCGATAATTTTTGAATGTCTGGCAATCTTCATGCCACTCCTCCTAATCTCTCATCTTGGTGCGAAGCACCTCTAAAAAACTAATGTTGCTGATCTTGATAATCCGGGTATCTTTTACAGACCGGCGTATCACGATCCTGTCTCCTACGTTCATAGCAATATTGGTATCTCCGTCAAATGATGCTACTGCTTTTCCGTTTCCTCTATGGGTTCCCTGTGCTATTTCTACTTCAATCTCATCTTCCGCCGGGAAAATAATACTCCTGGTATTCAGAGTATGAGGAGATACAGGCGTCATGATCATAATATTCGTCTCCGGCGAAACAATGGGTCCTCCCGCTGAAAGACTGTATCCTGTAGAACCGGTAGCTGTGGAAATAATGATCCCGTCTGCTGTATAAGAATTTAAAAACTCTTTGTTGATATAATTGCGGAACCGGATCACTCCCATTGGACCGTCTCTTCCGATCACGATATCATTCAAGGCTACATCCTCTGCCACCATTTTCCCCCGATGATAAACCTTTCCGTTGAGCATCATTCGTTTTTCAACCGTATACTCATCCGCCATAAGATGATTAAGAGCAGGCTCAATAGAGCCGCTGTCTATCTCTGCCAGATATCCCAAGGTTCCCAGATTAATCCCCAGAAGCGGGATCTGACGGCTGACAACATCTCTGGCCGCCTGAAGAAGAGTTCCGTCTCCTCCTAAAACAATCACACACTCCACTTCTCTGGGAATCTGATTGATGTCTGTATAATGATGAAAATTATCCCTCACACTTGGAGAAGCAGGACGGACAGAGCAGTTCTTTCCCTTGCTTTGCAGATATCCTGCCACTCTGGAGGCGACTTTCAGTCCCTCATCTTTTTCACTGTTTGCAATAATATAAAAGTTATCCATAATTATTTGTCCAGTTCTTTGTGTGCCTGTGCCACAATTGAATCGATATCAATATCTCCGTCTTTTGGCAGACCTTCCTGTTTTTTCTGAAGGTAAAGAAGATATTCTATATTGCCCTCCGGTCCTTTAATAGGTGAATACTCCAGATTCAGCAGTGCAAATCCCGCCTCTGATGCAAAATCCGTAATTTTTTTAATAACTTCACGATGGACCTCCGGATCACGCACCACACCCTTCTTTCCTACTTTTTCCCGCCCTGCTTCAAACTGAGGTTTGATAAGACAGACAACCTGTCCCTGATCCTTCAGCAATTCATATACCGGCGGCAAAACTTTTGTAAGAGAAATAAAGGAAACATCTATGGAAGAAAAGTCTGGTTTTTCTTCTATATCATCAGATGTCACATAACGGATATTGGTCTTTTCCATACACACCACTCTGGGATCGTTCCGCAGTTTCCAGTCCAGCTGCCCATGCCCTACATCTATGGCATAAACCTTCACCGCTCCATTCTGGAGCATACAGTCTGTAAAACCTCCTGTGGAAGAACCTACGTCCATACATATGAGTCCCTCCAATTTCAGTCCGAAATGAGTCATAGCCTTTTCCAGCTTTAAGCCTCCCCGGCTTACATACTTTAAAGTATTGCCTCTTACTTCTATATGTACTGTATCCGGAAACATAGTACCGGCTTTATCTTCTTTTTGATTATCTACATATACACTTCCCGCCATGATAACAGCCTTGGCTTTTTCTCTGGAAGCAGCCAGGCCTCTTTTTACCAGCAGGACATCCAGACGTTCCTTCATTTATCTGGCCTCCTTGATTTTCTCATAAACTGATCCCGCATCTAATCCCAGTTTTTCCTTAAGTTTCTCTGGATTTCCGTGTTCTACAAACTGGTCCGGCACAGCAAAGATCAGAACTTTTACATGGGGATGATTCCTGCGCATATAATCTGCAGCAGCCATTCCAAAGCCTCCCGCTTTCACATTTTCTTCCATAGTCACCAGCAGACTGTGCTCTTCCGCCACAAGATCCAGCATTTTTTCATCCAAAGGCTTCACAAATCTGGCATTGATCAGTGTAGGATCCTCCCCGTCTTCTTTCAGGCGTCTGTATACTTCTTCTCCTGTTTTTACCATACTCCCTACAGAAAGGATCGCAGTTTTTTCTCCCTTATAAAGGATCTCGCTGCATCCTTTGACAATAGGCGCCCGAAATTCTTCCAAACCGTCATAAGCTTCTCCTCTCGGATAGCGGATAGCCACAGGACCGTCATATTTCACAGCAAACTTCAGCATATCTGAAAGCTCCCATTTATTTTTCGGAGCCATCACTGTCATATTAGGAATCATCGAGAGATAGCTGAGATCAAAACATCCCTGGTGGGTTTCTCCGTCGCTGCCTACCAGGCCTGCCCGATCCACGGCAAAAATAACATGGAGGTTCTGAATACATACATCTTCTATGATCTGATCAACTGCTCTCTGAAGGAAAGAAGAATAAACAGCCACTACCGGGATCATTCCTCCAAGGGCCAGTCCTGCCGCAAAAGTCACCGCATGTTCTTCAGCGATCCCTACATCAAAAAATCTGTCCGGAAACATATTCCGGAAACGTTTCAGACCGGTGCCGTCAGGCATAGCCGCCGTAATAGCGACCACTTTTTCCTCACGGTCTCCGAATTTTCGCATAACCGTAGAAAAAATATCTGTATAATTTGCTTTCCCATGTTTTCCCAGAGGAATTCCATGTTCCAGATCAAAAGCTGCCGTACCGTGAAACCTGGCCGGATGGCGCATGGCCGGTTCATAGCCTCTTCCTTTCTCTGTTTTCACATGGACTAATACAGGTCCCTGGATCTTTTTTGCTTCCTGGAGCACCTGGATCATTCTGGCGCAGTCATGGCCATTTACCGGCCCCAGATAAGTGATTCCCATATCCTCGAAAAACATTCCCGGAATGATCAGTCTCTTCATACTGTCTTTTGCCCGGTGAATTTTCTTTACCGTAGCAGGACCGATCCCTGGAATCTTATTCAGGCTTTTTTTCACGCCTGTCTTTAAACCATGATATCCTTCTGCTGTGCGGAGATTTCCCAGATAACTGGAAATCCCTCCTACATTTTTGGAAATCGACATTTCATTGTCATTCAGCACAATAATAAAATTTGATTTCAGCTGTGAGGCATTATTGAGAGCCTCATAAGCCATCCCGCCTGTCAGGGCTCCGTCTCCGATCACAGAAACTACCTGATAATTTTCCTTTTTTAATTCCCTGGCGCATACATATCCCATGCCTGCGGAAATAGAAGTAGAACTATGTCCTGTGTCAAAGGCATCACAGGGACTTTCGCTGCGTTTTGGAAATCCGCTCATACCTCCCAGCATCCGCAGAGTATCAAAGCCTTCTTTTCTTCCTGTAAGGATCTTGTGGGTATAGGACTGATGCCCCACATCCCAGATAATCTTATCCTGGGGAAGCTTCAATACATAATGGAGAGCCATAGTAAGCTCTACCGCACCCAGGTTTGAGGCCAAATGTCCCCCTGTCCTGCTTAAATGTTCCAGAAGAAAAGTCCTGATCTCTCCAGCCAGCTGAGGAAACTGCTCCAGAGGAATTTTTTTTATATCGTTTTCTTTCTTTATTTCATCTAACAGCATGAACTATGCACCTCTATTTTCTGCGGGTACAGAGAAAAAGAAACAGTTCTCTTAAAAATGTCTTATCTCCCGGAAGCTGTGTTAGAAGCTCCAGAGCCTCTTCAGTCAGTCTCTGCACCTCCTGCCCCGCTTTTTCCATTCCTTCCAGCGTAGCATAAGTTGTCTTATGATTTTTTTCGTCACTTCCCACAGGTTTTCCCAATTCTTGCTCATTTCCCGTCACATCCAGGATATCATCCTGAATCTGAAAAGCCAGACCGATCTTCCTGCCGATAGCCTCCACATCTGTCAGATCTTCCATTCCGGCCAGGGCAGCGCCTGCCATCAAAGAAGCCTCTATAAGGGCGGATGTTTTATTCACGTAAATATAATCCAGCATCTCTCTTGTGAGAGGTTTTCCGTCATTCTCTACATCTGCTCCCTGCCCTCCCAGCATTCCGTGAATTCCTGTCTTTCTTCCCAGGATTTCTAAAGCCCGGGCGGTTTTTCTCATTTCTCCCTCATTTTCTGCCAAAGAAAAACTTTTAAAGGCAGTCTCATAAGCATAATTCAAAAGGGCATCTCCTGCCAGGATCGCCGCAGATTCTCCAAATACCACATGGGTGGTTTTCTTTCCTCTGCGGTACTGATCATTATCAATTGCCGGCAGATCATCATGGATCAGAGAATGGGTGTGTATCATTTCAATACCTGCCATAAACGGTTCTGCCAGATTCCCGGTTCCTCCGCAGATCTTATACATTTCTCCCAATAATACAGGACGGAGTCTTTTCCCCCCTGCTTCCATGCTGTAATTCATAGCTTTTATGAGATTGACAGAAAATCCTTCCTCTTTGGGAAGATATTTTCTTATCACATCTTCCGCATTCCGGGTTCTTTCTTTCAATTCTTCCTTAAAATTCACTCAGTTCACCATCTTCGTTTATTTTTAACATTTTTTTCTCTACCCTGTCAATTTTGCTACTGCACTGCTTTAAAAGCTCCATGCCTTTCTGATACAGAGTAAATGATTCTTCCAGAGAAATATCCCTGCTTTCTAATTTTTCCACGATTCCATCCAATTCTTTCAGGTTCTCCTCAATGGGTGCCTCCTGGTTTCCCGTTTCTTTCTCTTCCATCGCTTATATATTCCTCTCTTCCGGTTCTTTCTCTTTTATCTGCGCTTTTAGAGCTCCGTCTGTAACCCGTATGGTCACAAGATCTCCGATTTCTGCCTGAGAGATTTCTGTCACTGCATGTCCCCGGCTGTCTTCTACATAAGAAAAGCCCTGATTCAGTTTATCCAGGGGAGACAGCCCCTTCATCCGCTCTATATAGATATTCAGTTTCTGTCTTGCCAGATAAATCTGATTTTCCATGGCGTTTTCTATTTTTTCTTCCCATTCTATAAGACGCATCCGCATCTCCCGGATCCTGTAACCGGGACTGCCATGTTCCAGCCGGGTCTGATAGTACTTCAGATTCTGTCTGAAAAACAGCAGATGATTTTCCATAGCTCTGTTCATCTTCTGCTGGTAATTATCCAGAGTATTAAAAAAAATCCTCACATCTGCCACGGCCAGTTCTGCGGCGCCGGAGGGAGTAGGAGCCCTGAGATCTGCAACATAATCCGCAATGGTAGTGTCTGTCTCATGTCCTACTGCAGAAATCACCGGAGTCCTGCATTCAAAGATCGCCCTGGCCACTTTTTCTTCATTAAAGGCCCACAGATCTTCTATGGATCCTCCTCCTCTTCCTACGATTATAACATCTACTCCCAGCCTGTCCAGCGTCTGGATTCCCTTTACAATGCTTTCAGCCGCTCCCTCTCCCTGGACAAGAGCCGGATACAGGATCAGCTGCACATAAGGATTCCGTCTTCCGGCAATATTCCGGATATCCTGGATAGCCGCGCCTGTGGGGGCCGTTACAATTCCGATTTTTCTGGCGTACGACGGAATAGGACGTTTATATTCCTGAGCAAACATTCCCATTTCTTCCAGTTCCTTTTTTAAAGCCAGAAAACGTTCGTACAGAAGGCCTGCGCCCTCCAGGGTGATCTCTCTTGCGTAAAGCTGATATTTTCCATCCCGCTCATAAACACTTACGCTGCCTCCTGCCACCACCCGGTCTCCGTTTTTCATGGGGAAAGCCAGTCCTTTTCTCTGTCCGGCAAACATTACACAGGAAATAGATCCGGTTTCATCCTTCAGAGAAAAATAAATATGTCCGGAAGTATGGTATTTACAGTTGGATACTTCACCTTTGATATAGATTCTTTTCAGCATAAAATCCTGATCAAACATATTTTTGATATAGGTATTTACCTGTCCTACAGAATAAATGCTGTTCATAAGGCCTCTCTTGCCACTTTTCCTAAAACTCCGTTGATAAAAGAAGCAGAATCATCTCCGCCAAAGATTTTGCTGATCTCTACAGCTTCATTGATGGCTACCTTTACAGGAACGTCCTCATCATATTTCATCTCATACACTGCCAGACGAAGGATATTTAAGTCCACTTTACTCATTCTCTTGGTTTTCCAGCCCGTAGACTTCTCATTCAGTATCCTGTCAATCTCCTCCAGATGTTCCTGGATCTTTCCATACTTGTCTTCCATATAAACCTGCTGGGCAGGCTCCAGATCCTCCATCTCGTCAAAATAGAGCTTTATCTGTTCCGGCATCTCTTCCGCTTCATTAAATTCTCTTAAAAAAAGAAGCTTAAAGATGTGCTCTCTCATTTCTCTTCTTCCCATAATTTCCTCCTGTTATTCAAAATATTTGTACAATGAAAAAGGTGTCTCTAAAAAAGACACCTTACCTCTCTGCTCTTTTAGATCTTTACTTGTCAATGAACTATTTGGACTTTTCGATTTCTACACTGGCGATCCGCACATTGACGTCAGACACAGTAAGTCCTGTCATATTCTCAATAGCCGCTTTTACTCTTTCCTGAACAGTCTTGCTGGTTTCCAGGATATTGTACCCATATTTAATGTTCAGCGCCAGATCTACACACACTACATCCTCCAGCACATCTACCTTGACGCCTTTGGAAAGATTTTTCATACCAAGTTTTCCAACCAGTTCATTTGTGATATTTCCAGCCATAGAATCTACGCCTTCTACTTCCGTAGCGGCCAACCCGGCAATAATTGCGACAACTTCGTCTGCGATCTGTACTTCCCCAAGAGAGCCATTATCATGTATCTTATATACGTTTCTGTCTTCCGCCATAATTTTTACCTCCTATTAGGAAATATCCTGTGCTTTATTATACCAAATGCCTATTAAAATTAAAAGCGGTTTTTTGTTTTTCCCCCAAAAAACCGCTTTTCTTCGTCTTTTTAATTTCTGGAAAATTCTGCAAGTTTCAGACCTTCGTTTCTGTCCAAAGTCATGCCGATACTCCAGCTGTTGATAAACAGCAGCAAAGGATTTCCCTTCAGATCCATAACTTTCTTCATGTCGGAAGTTCCCGTAAGTTTTTTAACATCCACTTCTTCCTTATTTTCGATCCAGCGGATATGTTCATAAGGCAGAGACTCCAGCCGGATATCTACATTATATTCATTTTCCAGCCGGTATTTCAGCACGTCAAACTGCAGGACACCAACTACACCTACGATTATTTCTTCCATTCCGCCCATGATTTCCTGGAAGATCTGGATCGCTCCCTCCTGGGCGATCTGATTGATTCCCTTAACAAACTGTTTTCTCTTCATACTGTCTAACAGCCTCACTCTTGCAAAGTGCTCCGGTGCAAAAGTAGGGATTCCTTCATAACGGAATTTTCTTCCGGGAGCGCACACGGTATCTCCGATAGAAAAAATACCGGGATCAAATACGCCTATGATATCTCCTGCATAAGCTTCATTCACCACATGCCGGTCCTGGGCCATCATCTGCTGCGGCTGGGAAAGACGCATTTTCTTATTTCCCTGAACATGATATACCTCCGCAGAGGCTTCAAATTTTCCTGAACAGATCCGCATAAAAGCAATCCTGTCCCTGTGGTTCTTATTCATATTTGCCTGAATCTTAAAGACAAAAGCTGAAAAATCCGGATCCATAGGATCAATCTCTCCCTCATCAGAAATCCTGGGAAGAGGAGACGATGTCATTTTCAGGAAGTGTTTCAAAAAGGTCTCCACGCCGAAATTTGTAAGGGCAGATCCGAAAAATACAGGAGACAGTTCTCCTTTATCTACCTTTTCCTGATCAAATTCCGCACTGGCTCCGTCTAAAAGCTCAATCTCTTCTAATAGCTGCTCTTTCTGGTCCGGATCGATCACCTGATCCAGACGTTCTTCTTCAATACTGATTTCTTCTTCAACGCCTTCCTTGGTTCCCTTCATGGTATCTGAAAAGATCAGAACTTTCCTGGTTTCCCTGTCGTAGACACCCCGGAATTTTTTGCCGGAGCCGATAGGCCAGTTCACCGGGCATGTAGGAATCCCCAGTTCTTTTTCTATATCATCCAGAAGATCAAAAGTATCGTTGGCATCTCTGTCCATCTTATTAATAAAGGTAAAAATCGGAATATGGCGCATTGCACATACTTTAAAAAGCTTTCTTGTCTGAGCCTCTACACCTTTGGAAGCATCAATGACCATTACTGCTGAATCCGCCGCCATAAGAGTACGGTAGGTATCCTCAGAAAAGTCCTGATGGCCAGGAGTATCCAATATGTTTATGCAGTAACCATCGTAGTTAAACTGCAGCACAGAAGAGGTTACAGAAATACCTCTTTCTTTCTCAATCTCCATCCAGTCTGAAACCGCATGACGGGCGGTAGCTTTTCCTTTTACGCTTCCTGCCAGATTAATGGCGCCTCCATAGAGAAGAAACTTCTCCGTCAATGTAGTCTTACCTGCATCGGGATGAGAAATAATTGCAAATGTACGTCTTTTTGTGATTTCTTTTGTATAGTCAGCCACTCTTGGCCCTCCTTCTTTCTTGTTGAGCATCTCTGCACACTCCAAAATTTGCACACTGACGCTATTGTAGTATACCCTTTCAAAGGTGTCAAGGGGCTTTTATTCATTTCCCTCTGTTCCTTCCTCCAGAGGAGTGATCACAATATTTTCTACGGGAACGCTGGTCTTTCTTTTTACAATATCTTCAATCTGGGCTCTGGCAGTATCCTCCATATACTCCTGAGGCACGATCACATCCGCGCTCTCTCCTGTAAGATTTACCACTACATTCTCATAGCCCTGAGCTTCCAGCAGAAGTTCCGCAGCTTCTTCCTGCTCTGCCAGTTCCGTCATATTCACCATAGAATCCACAGCTTCCTGTTTTTGATCCTCTCCCAGATTTTCGTTATTAATGATCTCAAGCAAAGTTTCCTTATTTGCTGACCGGACCTGTTCCCTGCTCACTTTTGCCTGGGCCGCAAAATTAGAAGCTCCGGTAAGAACAGCCTCCCCGGGAGTTTCTTTCTGTGCTGTATCTGTTCCGCCGCCGGTCTGGGTTTCTTCCTGAGTTTCCGCACTGTCTTCCTGATCTTCTCCCTCTTTCTGCGCCGCCTGGCTATTTTCCTCTAATAATGCAGTTTCATCTGTGAGATCATAATCCAGACTTTCGATCTCCTCCACAATCCCGTCTGTATCCGAAGCTGTCTGCGCCGTATCTTCTTTGTCATTCTGGCCCAGATTTCCCAGGGTACTGTCGATTCCCAGATGATTATCTGAGTAATTAATGTATCCGGCAACAGCGATCATGATTGCCAGGGCCGTAATGATAACCTGATTTTTCTTGAATATTTTTTTCATACTCATTCTCCTCTAATTCATTTTCATTACTTTAATTTTATGGGCCTCAACCTGAAATAATACCTGTACAGCTTCCTGAATATCCTTGATCACTACCGGATTATCTCCTCCCTGGGCCACTACCAGTACGCCGGTCACCTGGGGATACCGTTCTTCTGACACATAGGGAGTCTGATTTCCTCTGGAGTCTCTTTCATAGACCGTCTCTGTCTCATCCTTTTCCACGACTTTTTCCTGGGTGCCTTCGCAAGTAAGGAATACCTCTGCTTTTCCCACTCCCTGCACTTGTTCCAATATCTGGACCAGACGATTCTCCATTCTTGTCTCCCAATCTTGTTCCTCTCCGCCTGAAGAACTGTCTTCCTTTTTCCCCCCCTCATCTTTCTCCTCCTCTCTGTTTCCTGTAGGAATGGCAATGACCAGTAAAAGAAGGCCTGCCAGAAGCAAAACCCCCAGCCTTTCTTTTTTCATCCACTTACCTAAAGGCTTCACGGGCTCACCTCCTGCTCTTTGAAAATTTCTTCACCCTCCGGGTTCCAAGTCTCTTCCCATTGTCCGGCCCTCTCCCGCCATTCTTCTTTTTCACTCTCCAAAGCCTGAAATTCTCTGACAAAACTGGTGACTTTATTTTCCAGTCCGGTAAATCGAAAGACCGGAGAAAGGATCACCAGAATCAATAGCATCCCCATATAAAATTGTACATATTTTTTATAGCTGTTATCCGGCAGAAAATTCATAACTGCAGTAAGCAGAATAAAAAAACAGGCCACATTCTGGATCCAGGAATAAATCCCATCTGTCATTTTCTCACCTTCCCTAATGAGATATAAAAGACACTGATAAAATAGCTATGGTTATCAAAAACAGCAGTTCTACTGTAATAAGCACCCTCAAAAGAAGGCGGCAGCCTTCTCCCATAGCAGAAAGGCATCCGATCATACGTCTGTCAGAAACCGGCTGGAGCAATGCCGCAAAAAGCTTATAGATCAGGACTGACAGTGCCAGTCTGATCACAGGCGGAAGACCCAGGATCAGCAAGATCAGTATCCCTGCCGCTCCAAGACAGTTTCTGATCAGCACAGCGGTTCCCAAAGCCACCTCTGCTGCCCCATTGATCACATTTCCTATGCCCGGGATCGCCGCCGCTGTTTTCCCCAAAGCATCTCTTTTCAGAGAATCCAAGGCCGGGCTGATCATATTCTGAATCAATTCCATTCCTATGACCAGAGCCGTAATAGTTTTCAGGGTCCACTCCAGGATCATCTTCAGCAGTTCTGCCAGTTTGGAAAGGAAATCTTCTTTATGGAGAAAATTGATAAGCTGGATGATCACATACGCCTGGATTGCCGGAAGGACAGCCTTCAGAAGAATCACCTGGACCAGAAAGATCACCGCCAGTACTGCCTCATAAAAAATCATGGCTGTCCCTGCTCCTGAAGCCGCTGTCACCGCCAGAAAATAAGAAGGCATAAGAGCCTGCATAAATGTGATCAGATCCTCCAGATTTTTGGAAAGCTCCCCGCTCAGACTGGTGAAAGAATGGATCAAAAGAGCAAGCAGCAGCATATACACAATATAAAAACTGGCTTCTCCTGCCTGACTCCCCGAAAAAACATTGGTAAAATTTGTAAAAAGAGCAGCGATCAGGACCAAAAGGAGAATCTGAAAGAAAACTTCCTGATCTGCATACAAACGGCCAAAAAGGAAGTTTTTTGCCGTATCTATCAAAAAGTCTTTTGTAAACACCTCTTCTCCTGAAAGAATCCTCTCCAAAGCGTCTCTGATATTGAAAGTTTCTTCTCCCAGCAGTTCATTGACCGTTTTCTGCATCTCTCCCAGTTCCAGGCCTTCCAGAAGAGCCTCCTGGCTTTTTTCCTGTTCTTTTATAAGTTCATCTTCGGTTTCTTCCTGCCCGTTCTGTTGCCGGGCAGCCTGAATGATTACAGGAAAAAACAGCCAGATCGCCAGACCCAGGGCTGCAAAGGCCGCAAAGGCTCCTCCCTTTTTCATGCTCCTTCCTTTCATGATAAAACGCTGTGGATCGTTTCCATCAGCGCTAAAAGCACAGGCATCGAAAGCACCATGATATATAGTTTGGTAAATATCTCAATCTGTCCTCCTATAGAGCTATATCCTGCATCTTTGCAGATTCCCGAAGAAAACTGTCCGATATAAGTAACTCCGATGATCTTTAATAAAGTCGTAAGGTACTCCGTATCCAGCGGAAGGTAGTCCTGTAATTTCAGAACAGAGGAAAAAAGATAGGAAAGTTTTTCCGTCATATAGAAAAAGATCAAAACACCGGCGGCCAGACTGATATAGATAGAATACTCCGGTTTTGTCCCCTTTAAAAAAAGGCCCAGCAATACTCCGGTCATAGCCAGCATGGCAATCCTTACTACTTCCATTTTCATTCCCCCTAAAGCGCGAAAAGTTCCTGTATTGTGCGAAACAGATCATAAATATAAGGCAGAATCCAGAATAAAACAAGAACCAGCCCCGCCAGGCTGGTGAGAAAAGCCAGCTCTTCTCTCTGACTGTGTTTCAGGATCTGGCACAGTACAGACACCAGGATTCCCACTGCCCCGATTTTAAATAACAAACTAACCTCCACTGTATCTCCCCCCTGCTCTCACTTCCTTTATATTTTCTCAGATCAGCATAACTGCCAGAAAAATTCCTGCCAGAACCCCCAGAGCCTGATACATTTTTTTCTTTGCCGGGGCTTCTTTGTCTGTCCGGGCAATCTCGCCCCGGAGTGTCTCCAGATACAGATTAATGGTATTTTCCTGCATGGTAATATCCATATATCCCAGATCTTCTCCCAGCCTGATGAATTCTTCCAGGTCATTTTTTGTCAGGCTGCTTTCTTTTAAGTATTTCACTGCGGTCTGAGAAAAAATCAGGGAAAAACGTTCTCCCTGATTTTCTTTCGCTTCTTTTGATATTTCTCTGAGAAATTCAGAGAGAGGAGGCCTGGTCTTTTCTGCTACCCGCATCATGGCCTCCGGCAGAGCCTCTTTTCGATAGATTATCTCCCCTAAAAGAAAATGCAGCATTTTTTGTATTTCTTCCAGCTGCCTCTGTCTTCTGGAATAATCCAGGCTTTTCCCATATCCGATAGCTGTGCAGGAAAATATCACTAAAACCGCCCCTGCCAATTTCAGCATAGGATTCCCTGTTTCCGTTTCCAGTCAAAAAGACTGGTCCCTCTCTCATCAAAAATTGCTTTTACCCGTCCTGCCCTGTCTTGATAATGAAGGACAATATATCTTTCAAATACTCTTTCTTGCACCAGGCGCTGCATCAGCGGTTTTCTTTTAATATCTTCTACAGAGCTTCCATGGACTGTGGCAAAAAGTTTGCACCCGCAATGGATCACAGATTCTATGGCATGAATATCTTCATAGTCTCCAAGCTCGTCTACCGCCACCACTTCCGGAGACATAGACCGTATCAGCATCATCATACCTTCAGCTTTCGGACAGCAGTCCAGCACATCTGTCCGGATACCCAGGTCATTCTGAGGAATCCCCTGGTAGGATCCTCCTATTTCTGATCTTTCGTCTACAACACCTACAGATACCCCGGGCATGTAGGAGCTTCCGCTGCTGATCTGACGGATGAGATCCCTAAGAAGAGTGGTCTTTCCGCATCTGGGCGGCGAAATGATCAAAGTATGGCAGATCCTGCCGTTTTTAATAATATAGGGAAGAATAGGCGAAGCACAGCCTTTTATCTGATGTGATAATCTGAGATTAATATAAGATATGTATTTTACACTTTTAATCCTGTCCCCTTCCAGGACAGTTTTCCCTGCAATCCCTACCCGGTGTCCTCCCTGAATGGTAATGAACCCCTGGCGGATTTCATCTTCAAAGGCATACATAGAATAGCCGCTGACATATTCCATAGTTTCTTTTAAATCTTCTGCTTTTACAAAGCAGCCTTTTGCTTCCTCTCCGGAAAAAGTTCCTTCTTTTGTCAAAAAATATTCTTTTCCTTTGTATATCAGTATCAAAGGCGCGTTAACACGGAGACGGATCTCATAAACCTGATCCATGTCAAAATGCGCCTTCAGAAGGGCCTGCCGAATATGGGCAGGAAATAGTCTTGCGATTTCTTCCTGTTTCATTGTCCTCACCTCTTTTTAAAATATATATATGAGGACAATCTTTATTTATGATATTTTCTTGGTTCCGGCCGCCGTATTTCCAGCTTAAAGGGGTCTGTGGAAGACACGCAGCCCGCCAGATCGTCTTCCAGCCAGAAGAATTGATGACATCCCGGGGCCGGCAGATCTTTCAGTTCTTTTTGAAGTCCCTCGCCGGACAGCTTAATGCAGCTTTCTTTATATGTCCAGAGTTTTATAAATTCCCTGGTACTGTCTTCTGCTTCCAGGATCTGTTTCTGTTCTTCCTGATTCATAGTCCTGAAAATCATCCTTCGAGATTTTATAGGTCGGATTTCCTGGATATCCACGCCGCAGGGACGGCAGGAAATGGCGCAGACCCCATATCCTCCTGAATGGCTGATATTAAAATATACCTGAGGGCTGCAGGACAAATATGGTTTTCCCCAAGTTGCCTTTCTGATCCTGGATTCCAGGATTTCCAGTAAACTTCCGGAATCTTTCAGATTTCCGAAAAGTTCTCCCCAGCCAAGATCCTGCAGACCGCGAATAAGGAGAAGCCGGCCGCAGATACTTTCCCGGCGCTTCTCCTCTTTCCATTTTTCAGTCCATTCTTCTATTTTTCCAGCATAGATATAAATCATACCAGGATTCATAATTTTTTCTTCCTTTCCAGAAGGCCGGATTCCAGTAAAAATCTGGAAGGGTCCATTTTTTTCTCATGGCGCTCTTCTATGTAAAAAAGCGACAGTTCCTTCCGTGCTCTGGTCATTCCCACATAAAAAAGCCGGCGTTCCTCCTCCACATCTCTTTCTCCGGATGCCTTTCTATAAGGTATGATCCCGTCATTTACATCCATGATAAAAACCCGGTCAAACTCCAGTCCTTTTGCACTGTGAAGAGTAGAGATCACTACGCCCTCTTTTTCCCTGCTCTGCTGCCTGGCCTGTTCCTTTAATTTTTCCGTATATTCAGCGATATGAGAAAACCATTCTTCAAAACTCTTGTATCCTTTTGCATTTTCTGCCAGTTCTTCAAGAACTTCGTACAATTCCTCCACCCGCAGTTTTCTGTAGGATGCGTACTCTTTCAGATATTCCTCATATCCTATTCCATGCCGGATATAATTTATTGCTCCATAAGGAGTCATGTCTTTCAGTGTTTTCAGATCTTCTTCCATTCTATCGATCCTGTCGCACATCCATTCTTTTCCTTCATAAAACCACCTGAGCTCTTCGAAAGAAATCTTTTCCCCCTCCAGGGCTTCTCTTGATATATAACGATTCGGCCGGTTCATTACCTGAAGAAATTCTTTTCTGCTCCTGTCGCCTATAGCCAGCCTCATATAAGAGATCATATTCCGGGCGATCCAGTGCTCATAAAGATTAGGCAAAGCATCCCTTATCTGAAAAGGAATCTGATATTCCATCAGAATTTCAACCAGGAATCTTGCCCCTGAATTGGTCCTGTACAGCACCGCCATTTCTTCATAAGGACAGCCTTCCTTTTTTGCTTTCAGGATACAGTCTTTTACATAGAGCTCTTCATCTTTTCCCTTTCCAAACCCTTTTACCAGCGGAACAGGACCCGGTGGATTTTCTGTATAGATTTTTTTCTTAAATCTTTTCCGGTTCCATGCGATCACTTTTCCCGCTGCTTCCAGGATCTGGGGCGTAGAGCGGTAATTACAGGAAAGAATCTCTGTGCGTACCTTTGGAAAATCCTTTGGAAAATTCATCATAATCTCTGGTCTGGCTCCCCGGAAAGCGTAGATAGACTGGTCGTCGTCACCTACGATAAAAAGATTATTCTGAGGGGCCGCCAGCATTTTAATAATATCATACTGGATCTTATTTATATCCTGAAATTCATCTACCAGGATAAACTGAAATTTTTCCTGCCATCCCCGGCGGATATCTTCTCTCTGTTCCAGAAGATCATAACAATATAAAAGCATATCATCAAAGTCCAGAAGTCTGGATCGTCTGCATCCATTTACATACTCCCTGTAAATACTCCGGAAGACCTCGTCAGGACAGTTGCCGGAATAATAATGTTCGATAGGGATTCTGGCATTTTTCACCTGGCTGATCTCCATAGACAGTCCCTGAAAAAATTCCTTTTCATCCTCTATTTCCAGACTCTTCCTGTAAACGATCTCCTTAAGCATGTCATACTTCCGCTCTTCGCTTAAAATATTTTTTCCTGTAAGCCGGTATGCATGACGGAGTATCCCATAAAACACTCCGTGGAAAGTGCCAAAGGTCACCTGCCGGTAATCGGCCTCTACTCCGGCTTCCAGGCAAAGTTTTTCAAATCTGCCTTTCATCTCCCTGGCTGCGGCCTTGGTAAAGGTTACCACTAAAATGTTTCCCGGATCTACTTTATAAGTTTCTAATAAATTTTCCACCCGTCTGGTCATAGTGGCTGTTTTTCCCGAACCCGGACCTGCAAGCAGCATCATGGGACCTTTAAAATGTCTGACTGCTTTTTCCTGGGCACTGTTCATTTTCATAGTCTGCTGTTTTCTGCCTCCTTACAGCTCAATGGAGCTTTTCCACAGCAGCCCGGAGTCTGTTCAGACTCTCCTCTTTACCCAATACTTCCAAAATTTCTGTTGCTCCTGCGGGGGTCATCTGTTTTCCTGAAAGAGCTGTACGGATAGGCCAGAGGATCTGACCGTTTTTATACCCATTCTCTTTTGCAAATCCGCAGAGAAGAGTATAAAGGGCATCATTGCTGTAATCTTCCTGATTTTCCAGCACCGGAATGATTTTTTCCAGCACTTCCAGAGAAATTTCAGGATTTGTCTTCATTTTCTTATGAGTGTACATGGAAACATCATATTCCGGCACCTGCTCAAAGAAATCAATGAGATCCGGAATATCCGGGAATACCTCGATCCTGGTCTTTACCATAGCGGCAATTTTCTTCAGATCAATATCCCTGGTAATGGTCTTCTGGATATAAGGCAGAGCCATTTCATAGAACTTGTCAAAATCCATGGCTTTCATATATTCACCGTTCATCCAGCGAAGCTTCTGGACATCAAACACTGCCGGAGATTTGCTCATATGATGATAGTCGAACACTTTCACCAGCTCTTCCAGAGAAAAGATCTCCCGGTTATCCTCAGGGCACCAGCCCAGCAAGGCCACATAGTTTACAATAGCCTCTGTCAGGAATCCCTGCTCCACCAGATCTTCATAAGAAGAATGTCCGGAACGTTTGCTCAGCTTTTTGTGTTCCTCATTGGTGATCAGAGGGCAGTGCACATAGGTAGGCACTTCCCAGCCGAAGGCTTCGTAAATACGGTTGTATTTCGGTGAGGAAGACAGATATTCATTTCCCCTTACCACATGGGTGATCCCCATAAGGTGGTCGTCCACCACATTGGCAAAGTTATAGGTAGGATAGCCGTCAGACTTGATCAGGATCAGATCGTCCAGCTCGTTGTTTGGCACGGTAATATCTCCGTAAATATCGTCATGGAAAGTGGTGGTTCCCTCTGTAGGCATATTAAAACGGATCACGTGAGGCTCTCCTGCAGCCAGTTTTGCCTCTACTTCCTCTTTGCTCAGATGGAGGCAGTGCTTGTCATACATAGCCACTTCCTTACCTTCAATATTGGTCTTTAAAGATTCCAGTCTCTCTTTAGTACAGAAACAGTAATAAGCGTCTCCCTGTTCGATCAGCTGTTTGGCGTATTTCAGGTAAATTCCCTGGGCGTTTCTTTCGCTCTGGACATAAGGGCCGTATCCTCCGTCTTTATCCGGACCTTCATCATGTTTCAGTCCGGTTTCCTCCAGAGTATGATAGATGATATCTAAAGCCCCTTCTACGAAACGCACCTGATCCGTATCCTCGATACGCAGGATAAAATCTCCTCCCTCATGTTTTGCGATGAGATAGGCGTACAATGCAGTCCTTAAATTTCCCACATGCATTCTCCCTGTAGGACTGGGAGCAAATCTTGTTCTTACTTTACTCATTCTTCTTTCTCCTTATAACGATCCCTTTTGGGTTACTTTAAACGAAAAAATAATGAGGTATGCGGTGTGAAAACCCATACCCCATTATTGGAATTATACATAACCTGTATTCCTTTTTCAAGTGGTGATTTTCCTTTACAAAATCGGAAAGCGCTTCATGATCTATCCCGGACAGTTGATAGCCTTCTTATCTTACCGGCGCAAACAGTACTTTTCCCGTGCCTCGGTAAACATTTACCAGACCTTCTCCTGACACAGCGGATCCCATCAAAGTCCGTCCTGATCTCTCTACTGTAAAATCCAGGCTGCCGCTCCAGGCTACCGCCATATTGCCGTCAATCTTGATCACATCATCCCGGAGAGTCACTTCCACCAATTCCTCCTTTGGACAGGGAGATTCCAGACAGAGAACTCCGCTCCCGATGATCCCCAGATTAAACATTCCTTCATTTCCTGCCACGGCAGAGGATAAGGTAGAACGCATTACAGCCTTATGCCGGAGATTGGCGTCGCAGGCCAGGAACATACCGTCATCCAGGACCACAGAGCCATTCCAGTCATCCACATCCAGAAGGATAATATGCTTATAAGTAGGCTCCAGTACCATAACCCCGTCCCCTGTATACTCCGGCTTAATGGCCGATTCTCCTGTCACCTTTCCTCTTACAGCTTTTCCCAGCAGGTCGCCGACTCCTTTGATCCCCGTGGTGGCCTTAACGTTTCCTACCATCCACTGCATAGCTCCGGACTGAACCGTCACATTCGCCTGGCTCAGATCACACATAACCTGGCGCTTCCGCACATTCATGGCATTACAGAAGTAAGCCGCCATGGCGTTGGTAGGGGCTACGCTGAGATCCCTAGCATATTCAATGACAGTAAAAGGTCCCATAGAATCCAATACATTAATATCATCGTTGTTGGTAAAATTACTGATGTGAAACATTGCTGATCCCTCCCATTCAGATTTTAAAATTCTAATATATGTGCTTCCCGGAGCTGTCTGATCTGCTCCATAATATGGCCGATAGTACCTTCTCCAGCATAATTTTCCATATTGAAAAAATCACGGTCTGTTTTAGAACACTGTTACGGTAAATATACCGTCTCTCTTCATTTGGGATAGCAAGCCAGGAATAGATATTTCCCTCTTCATAGACTTCTTTTATCTTTTTCAAATAGCCTGTAAAGAAAAGGAAATTCCAAAGGAACATCCTATTCCTCTAAGAGAATAGTGGCTTTTTCCCCGGACTATTTCCTGGCAGCGGGCGAATACCCAGATCCTGGAAAATATAGCTGTTATCTATCTTTATCCCGTCTTCATTACGCTCCAGTTCGAAGAAACGCCGGATCATACTGAGATTCAGAGTTTTAGCTCACGGATCATCAGAGATTTATCCACATAATACAGATTTCTGTCTGCGGTCTCCCGGATATCCTCATACCCTATCGGCAGTATTTTTTCATGAAATCACCTACCTCACTTATGGATAGTATACCTGCTCTTTGAAAGCATTACAACCAAAAAAGAAACCAGTCCATAAAATCCCGGCTATTATAAAGCCCTGGATCTATATGGACTGGTTTTGTTTATTTTTACTATTTTTAAGCGCAAGAATTCTGAGTAAAGTCCCAGGCCCTTTTATCTCTCCTGATTTGCCCGGTCAAATTCTTCCATAATGTCTTTGACCTTCTCGATCTTATCGCACCGATAGGCGTTCTCCCCGCAGAACAGCAGGGCCTCGTCCAGATTTCCCTCTGCTGCGTTGACTAAAGCCTGGGTGATACAGTAGGGGATCTTTGCCGGATCACAGGTAATAATACAATGATAGCAGTGTTTGATCCTGCATTTTTCTTTTTTTGTCTTATCAATAAATACATTGTGGATTGCCCGGCCAGGCATGCCTACAGGGCTTTTCACAATGCAGATATCTTCTTTCTTTGCCTTGATATAAGCTTCTTTGTATGCAGGCGCCGCGTCACACTCTTCTGTAGTGACAAACCTGGTAGCCACCTGGACACCATCTGCTCCCAGGGACAGGGCATGCTTCATATCCTCCCCGTCAAAAATACCGCCGGCAACGATCACCGGAATATCTCTCCCAGCCTTTTTCTCATATTCCTTGTTTTTCTCAATAATAGACAAGATCACCTGATCATAGGATTCCGGGGTAAATGTCTCCAGCTCTTCTGTAGAAAATCCCAGATGGCCGCCGGCCTTAGGTCCTTCGATCACTAGAAAATCCGGATATCTTTTATATTTTCTCTCCCACATCCTGCACAGAACTGTGTAGGATTTCAGGGAAGAGACTACCGGGGCGATCTTGACAGATGAGCCCGCAGTATATTTAGGCAGATCCACCGGAAGTCCCGCGCCGGAAATGATCACATCCGCTCCGGCTTCTACCGCAGTTTTCACATATTCTTCATAGCGCTGGGTAGCCACCATGATATTAAAGCCTACGATACCGCCCTTGGCAATCTTTCTGGCCGCTTCCAGTTCTTTTTTCATAGCCCTGTAGTTGGCTTCAAAAGGGTTCTGATAAAAATCCGGCTCCCGCCACCCGATCTGGGCGGTAGAAATAATACCGATGCCGCCGTTTGCAGCCACACTGCCTGCTAAACGGGAAAGACTGATTCCCACTCCCATTCCTCCCTGTATCACAGGGATCCTCGCCTCTAAATCACCGATTTTTAATCCTGTGCCCATTTTACACTCCATTTCTAAAAAGAGCCGCCGCATCTGTTTTATACAGAGAATTCTTCTCCGGCAGCAGAAATGCAGCAGCTCCTTTCTACAACTTTTTACATTTTTCTAAATCTGTCATAACGCTGAGCTGCCAGTTCCTCTCCTGACATCCCCTCTACTCTTTCTAAAAATTCAAGCATTCTCTGTTTCATATCCTTAGACAGATCTTCCAGATTATCCTTGCATGCAGGGATATCCTCCGGAATCACCTGCTCGATAACGCCCAGTTCCAGCAGATCTTTCGCTGTGATCTTCATAACTTCTGCAGCTTCTTTGGCTTTTTTGCTGTCTTTCCAGAGAATAGAAGCAAAACCTTCCGGAGAAAGGATGGAGTAAGTGGCATTTTCCATCATCCATACTTCATTAGCCACGCCCAGAGCAAGAGCTCCGCCGCTGCCCCCTTCTCCGATCACAATGGAAAGAACCGGCACTTTCAGATCAGACATTTCCAGAAGATTTCTGGCGATAGCCTCTCCCTGGCCTCTCTCCTCAGCCTCGATGCCGCAGAAAGCTCCCGGGGTATCAATAAAGCAGATCACCGGCCGGTTGAACTTCTCTGCCTGTTTCATAAGACGGAGAGCCTTTCTGTAGCCTTCCGGAGAAGGCATACCGAAATTCCGGGTAATATTATCCTTTGTATTTCTTCCCTTCTGAACCCCGATGACTGTCACCGGCTGTCCGTCCAGGACTCCAAGACCTCCTACAATAGCTCCGTCATCCCGGAAAGCCCGGTCTCCGTGAAGTTCCATAAAACTGTCAAAAACAGTCTCTATATAATCCAGACTGGTAAGACGTTTAGAATCCCTTGCCGCTTCTACTTTTTCCCAGGCTGTCATCTCTTTTTCTTTATGTTTTCTTCTGGACTTTTTCTCTTCTTTGCCTTCCTCAGGAAGATTAATCCTTAAGAACTGGCAATAGCCTTTATTTCTCTGATGAAGCTTGATCAGACCGGAAAGGGTCTGTTTCAGGTTTTCTCTTCTTACAATTCCATCAATAATTCCATGTTCCATCAGGAACTCTGATCTCTGGAACCCTTCCGGTAATTTCTGACCTATAGTCTGAGCAATAACTCTTGGGCCTGCAAAACCTATGAGGGCCCCCGGCTCAGCCAGGATAATATCTCCCAGCATAGCAAAGCTGGCGGTAACTCCTCCTGTGGTAGGATCTGTCAGCACAGGAATATAAAGAAGCCCAGCCTCGCTGTGGCGTTTAATGGCAGCAGAAGTTTTAGCCATCTGCATAAGGGAAATGATTCCTTCCTGCATTCTGGCTCCTCCGGAACAGCAGAATAAGATCACCGGAAGTTTTTCCTCTGTCGCTCTCTCAAAAGATCTTGTAATCTTTTCTCCTACTACATGTCCCATACTTCCCATAAGGAATCTGGCATCACAGACTCCCAGCACCACACGCTGACCGTCTATTTTTGCTTCCCCGATGCGGACAGCTTCCTCCAGATGGGTCTTTGCCTGAACCTGGGCGATTTTTTCTTCGTATCCCGGATAGTCCAAAGGATTGGAATTGGCAAGGCCGGTGCACCATTCCGTAAAGCTTCCCTTATCCGCCACCATTTTAATCCTGGTCTTCGCCTTGATACGAAAATATCCGTTACATTTGGGACAAATATAATAATGACTGACAACGTCCTCCTTATATAAAAGCTCCCCGCATTTAGGACATTTTACCCAAAGACCTTCCGGCACGGAAGGAGCCGCTTCAGGTTCCTGTCCCCGTTCTTCACCCTGTACTTCCTGTGTCTGTACATTGGCAGACTTTTTAAATAAATCCTTTAATCTGGACATCTCCGTGACTCCTTTATCTTAAATTCACTCTATTCCGTAATGCTCCGGTATGAAATGGGTGGTTACGTTTCCTTCTATAAAATCCTTCTGGTTCAGAATATCATACTGAAAATCCAGATTTGTCTGAACGCCTTCAATAACCACTTCTCCCAGAGTACTCCTCATCTTCGCAATGGCTGACGCCCTGTCTTTGTCATATACGATAACTTTCATGATCATAGAATCGTAATTAGGCGGGATCTGATAGCCATTGAAAACAGCAGTATCAATACGAACGCCGTTTCCTCCTGGCAGATGGATGTTTTCGATTGTTCCCGGACAGGGCATAAAGTTTCTGGAAGGATCCTCAGCGTTGATCCTGCACTCAATAGCATGCCCTCTCATAACGATATCCTTCTGCTCCTCAGAAAGAGTCAGTCCTGCCGCGATACGGATCTGTTCTTTTACCAGGTCTACACCGGACACAAACTCTGTAACCGGATGTTCTACTTGGATCCTGGTATTCATTTCCATAAAGAAGAATTCTCCGGATTTATCCAGAAGAAACTCTATGGTACCTGCACTTTCATAGCCCACGGCTTTTGCCGCTTTTACAGCAGTCTCTCCCATCTTTTCTCTGGTAGCCTGGTCAATAGCACAGGAAGGAGATTCTTCGATCATCTTCTGATGACGTCTCTGAATGGAACAGTCTCTTTCTCCCAGCTGAATTACATTTCCGAATTTATCTCCCAGGATCTGGACCTCGATATGTCTCGGCTCCCGAACATATCTTTCCAGATACATGGTGTCATCAGCAAAGGCATTTACAGACTCTCTCTGAGCAGTGTTGAAATTCTCTTCGAAATCTTCAGGGCTCTCTGAAATCCTCATTCCCTTTCCGCCGCCTCCTGAAGAAGCCTTGATCATAACAGGGAATCCAATCTCTTTTGCCGCTTCCAAAGCCTCCTTTACATCATACACAGGCTCCTTGGTCCCCGGCACAACAGGAACTCCCGCCTCCATCATGGTCTTTCTGGCTTCAGATTTATTTCCCATCTTATGGATGATTTCTGCAGAAGGGCCGATAAAGGTCACATTGCATTTTTCGCACATTTCTACAAATTTACTGTTTTCAGAGAGAAAGCCGAAACCTGGATGGATCGCCTCTGCTTTTGTAGCAATAGTAGCGCTTAAAATACGCTCCATATTCAGGTAGCTCTCCTGAGGAGCGGCCGGGCCGATACAGATTGCTTCATCAGCAAGCTGTGCATGAAGAGCATCTCTGTCCGCTTCGGAAAAAACAGCTACTGTCTTAATTCCCATTTCTCTGCAGGCGCGGATAATCCGTACTGCAATCTCTCCTCTATTTGCGATCAATATTTTCTGAAACATACTTTACACTCCTCTATCCAATCATAAAGGTCATTTCGCCCATAACGGTAATCTTTCCGTCCTGGTTTCTGGCCACGGCTTTTCCTACACCCACAGGGCCTTTTTCCTTAATAATCTCAACTTCCAGAGTCAGTACATCTCCCGGAACTACTTTGTTTTTAAATTTTGCATTATTGATTGCGCCGAAATAGGCTGTTTTTCCCTTGTTTTCCGGCTTGCTAAGAATCGCAACTGCTCCGACCTGTGCCAGCGCTTCGATCTGAAGGACTCCCGGCATGATAGGTTCCTGAGGAAAGTGACCTGCAAAGAAGGGTTCATTGTAAGTAACACATTTTCTTCCCACTGCCCTTACACCGGGTTCCATATCTTCAATGGTATCTACCAGCAGAAAAGGGTGTCTGTGCGGGATGATCTCCATAATTTCTTTTGTTGTCAGTTTCATATGTTTCCCTCCTATTTAATCACAAACAGAGGCTGTCCAAATTCTACCACTTCTTCATTGGACACCAATATTTTTTCCACAGTTCCGTCAAATTCAGACTCTATCTCATTCATAAGCTTCATTGCTTCTACAATAGCCAGAACCTGGCCTTTTTTAACCGTATCCCCTACCTTTACATAAGGCTCTGCGTCTGGTGAAGGAGCATTATAGAAGGTTCCTACCAGAGGAGATTTCACTACATTGCCATCTAAAGTCTCTTCCTTTTCCTGCTGTGCATTGTCCTGGGCAGGAGCGGCGGCAGGCTGAACGATCTCTGCCGCTACTGCAGCGGGAACTGCAGCAACAGCCTGAGGAGCAGCAACGACTTTTGTCTGTTTGTCTGTTTTCATAGAAATCTTCAGATTTCCTTCCTCCATGGTAAACTGTGTAAGATTTGACTCACTGACTGTATGGATTAACTCTATGATTTTTTCTAATTCCATCGTATAACCTCCCCTAATCCTGATATTTTTTGATCAGCAGGCTGGCATTATGCCCGCCAAATCCCAGAGAATTTGAAAGAGCATATTCTATTTCCATTTCCTGTCCTTTTCCGGTTACATAGTCCAGATCACACTCTTCATCCGGCACCTGATACCCTACTGTCTCATGGATATAGCCTTCTTCAAGTTCTTTGACACAGGCAATAAATTCAACAGCGCCTGCCGCTCCCAGAAGATGTCCGATCATAGATTTAGTAGAGTTAACTTTTAATTGATATGCATGATCGCCGAATAATTTCTTAATGGCTCTTGTTTCAAAAAGATCATTGTGATGAGTACTTGTTCCATGAGCATTGATATACATTACATCTTCCAGAGGAATTCCAGCTTCCTTAATGGCATTTTCCATACATTTAGCAGCGCCCTCACCGTCTTCTGCAGGGGAAGTAATATGATAAGCATCGCTGGTGGCGCCATAGCCTACTACTTCAGCCAGGATCTTGGCTCCTCTTTTTTTAGCATGTTCCAGTTCTTCCAGAACTACCACGCCTGATCCTTCACCCATTACAAATCCGCTTCTCTCCTTATCAAAAGGAACAGAGCAGCGCGCAGGATCCGGATTGGTTGACAGCGCGGTCAGGGCGGCAAATCCGGCAATTCCCAGCGGTGTAATGCTGGCCTCAGTACCTCCTGCAACCATCACATCTGCATCTCCAAACTGAATGGTCCTGTATGCTTCGCCAATACTGTGGGTTCCTGTGGCGCAGGCAGTTACCACGTTAATGCTCTTCCCCTTCAGGCCGAACTGGATCGATACGTTTCCTGCGGCCATATTGGCGATCATCAAAGGCACCATCAAAGGATTCACTCTGTTTGGTCCTTTTTCAACCAGTTTTGTATGCTCTCTCTCTACTGTCTGCAGGCTTCCGATACCGGAACCGATGGAACATCCCACGCGGAAGGGATCTTCTTTCTCCATATCCAGGCCGGACTGTTCAATAGCCTCTTTTGCCGCAGCCACTGCATACTGAGAGAAAAGTTCCATTCTCTTGGCAGCTTTAAAATCCATATAATCTTTGCCCTGGAATCCTTTTACTTCTGCTGCCAGATGAACTTTATAATCAGCAGTATCGAATTTTGTAATCTCTCCAAATCCGATCTTTCCTTCTTTTAAACCATTCCAGTAATCTTCTACATTTAAGCCGATAGGAGTGATCGCTCCCATACCTGTAACAACTACTCTTTTCATATATCCTCCTACATACACATACCGCCGTCAACGCTAATGACCTGGCCGGTAATATAATCTGCCTTATCTGAGGCCAGATAGGCTACCATCTCTGCAATATCTTTTGTTTTTCCGAATCTTCCCAGCGGAATCTGCTTGCAGGCGGCTTCTTTAACTTCTTCGCTTAATACTTCTGTCATTTCTGTATCAACAAAGCCTGGAGCCACTGCATTTACCGTGATTCCCCTGCTGGCCAGTTCTCTTGCCATAGTCTTGGTCAGCCCGATAACTCCTGCTTTGCTGGCCGCATAGTTTGCCTGGCCCGCATTTCCCAGAATACCGGAAACCGAAGAAATATTAATGATCTTTCCGCTTTTCTGCTTCAGCATCTGCCGCGCGGTATGACGGATCGTATTGAAAGTTCCTTTCAAATTTGTATTAATCACTGCATCGAAATCTTCTTCCTTCATCCGCATGATCAGATTGTCTCTGGTAATACCGGCATTATTCACGAGAATATCCAGACGTCCGTACTCTTTAATAATATTCTGGATCATTTCCTGACAGGCGTTAAAATCGCTTACGCTGCACTGATAAGCAGCAGCCTGTCCCCCGTTTTTTTCAATGGTCTCTACTACTTCTTTCGCTCTGGCTTCGGAACCATTATAATTCACAACAACAAAATTTCCCTGGGCTGCCAGAGTCAGGGCGATCTCTC
>ERZ1643249.449-NODE-449-length-47301-cov-33.130085_pt1 | contig 47301 bp, 45 predicted proteins | sample MGYA00579263_ERZ1643249 | MGnify/ENA primary metagenome ERZ1643249 (study PRJEB29033, sample SAMEA4952264) | chicken gut metagenome | biome: Broiler Chicken; feature: Gastrointestinal Tract; material: Caecum | place: Ireland | collected 2018 | study: Broiler...
CAAGGTTTTTATTATATTTTGAAACAAAAAAAACAGGTAGTATTTGACACTACCCGCAGACGCAGGGAGGCAGATAGATGAAGAGTCCGATGACCACATTATGCTATATTGAAAAAGACGGAAAATATCTGATGCTTCATCGGATAAAAAAGGAACACGACATCAATGAAGGCAAATGGATCGGAGTCGGCGGACATTTTGAACCGGGGGAAAGCCCGGAAGAGTGTCTGCTGAGAGAAGTAGAAGAGGAGACGGGGCTGATCCTTACGTCCTGGAGATTCCGGGGAATCGTCACATTTTCCGCGGACGGCAGCCCCACGGAGTATATGTGTCTGTATACTGCGGATGCTTTTACAGGTACTCTGGAAAAAGACTGCAGGGAAGGTATTCTCCGCTGGGTGCCGAAAGAAGAGGTAGGGACTCTCAGCCTGTGGGAAGGAGACCGGGTATTTTTGGATCTTCTGACCCGGGATGCGCCGTTTTTCTCTTTGAAACTGATTTATGAACACGATTGTCTGACGGAATGTGTGCTGGACGGCCGGAGTATGCATCTGCCTTTGACGGAAAATGAATGACAGAAAAAGGGGGTATTTTATGGCACTGGGGGGACTTGATATCGGCAGCACCGGATGCAAAGTGACAGTCTATGATGAAGAGGGTAATTACCTGTACCGTACATACCGGGATTATCCGGTGTCCCGGAAGACCGGAGAACATGAAGTGATGGCGGAAGACATCTGGAAAGGCGTCTTCGAAGTCCTGGCAGACGCGGGAAGTCATTATCCGGATTTGAAAGCGATAGGAGTGTCCAGTTTTGGGGAGAGTATGGCGCTGCTGGATGAGGAAGACCGTCCGGTCCGCCCGGCGATGCTCTACACGGATCCCAGAGGCGCCGAGGAATGCCGGGAGCTGGAGGCGATTCTGGGAAAAGAGAAGCTGGAGAGGATCACCGGCGTGGCTCCGCACAGCATGTACAGTCTTCCAAAACTCATGTGGGTAAAAAAACACCGTCCGGAGCAGTTCGGACGGATCAGAAAGATTCTTCTGATGGAGGACTACATCATCTATATGCTGACCGGCAGCCGGATGATCGACTACTCGCTGGCCACCAGGACCATGGCATTCGACATCCGGGCTCTGGACTGGAGCCAGGAGATCTTCCGGGCGGCCGGGATCGACAGCGGTCTGTTTTCAAAACCGGTTCCCAGCGGTACGTCCGCAGGACAGATTCTTCCGGAGATGGCGGAAAGACTGGGACTTCCGCGGGATCTCCTGCTTGTGCCGGCGGTGCATGACCAGGCGGCAGCGGCGGTGGGATCCGGCGTATTCAAGGCGGACCGGGCTGTGGACGTGACAGGCACGGTGGAGTGCATCACGCCGGTCTTTGAAGGAATACCCGAGGACCGCCGGATCTGCGACGGCGGATACGCGATCGTGCCGTATGTGGTTCCGGGCAGTTATGTGACTTACGCATTTACTTTCACGGGAGGCGCGCTGGTCGCCTGGTTTATCAACAATCTGGCAAAAGAGGAAAAGAAACGCGCCAGAGAGGAAGGTCGTTCTGTATACGATCTGCTGGAAGAAGGGATGAAAGACGAGCCCACGGGAATTCTGGTGCTTCCGCATTTCGCGGGGTCCGGGACGCCTTATATGGACGGAGGCGCGAAAGGCGCGGTGGTGGGTCTGACACTGGATCACAGCGCCTCGGATCTGTACCGCGCCATGATGGAAGGCGTGACCTATGAGATGCGCCTGAATCTGGAACGGCTGGCAGAGTCCGGAATCCGGCCGCAGAAACTGCGGGCGGCAGGGGGCGGAGCGGCCTCGGCCGTATGGATGCAGATGAAAGCGGATATCCTGAATCTGCCGGTGGTCTCGCTGGGAAGCGCGGAAGCAGGAGCCACCGGATGCGCCATGCTGGCCGGCGTCGCCGCGGGAGTGTTCCGTGATCTGAAAGAGGCGGCTTCTGTCATGCTGAAAGAGAAAGACACTTATCTGCCGAGACCGGAAATGCATGAAGCGTATGAAACATATTATGAAAAATACCGGCGGCTGTACGAGGCAGTCCGTCCGCTGGTATAGATATAAGAGAAAGGGGAGATCATCTATGGTCAGTCCATATGTGGGACATGAAAGTCAGGTATCCGGAGTGGAAGAGCACCGGCTGGTAGGAGGAAAAGGAGACGGCATGCGCCTGTTTCTGGTGAGAAACGGGAAAGGACTGGAGTTTACCGTGTCCGCGGACCGCTGCGCGGATATATCCCGGCTGAGTTTCCGGGGACTTAATATGAGCCATTTCGCGGCCTGCGGTTATGTGGCCCCGGCCTATTATGACGGGGTGGAAAACGGCTTCCTGAAATCATTCACCGTGGGCTTTCTGACGACCTGCGGACTGAACGCCGTAGGCGTTCCGTGCGACGACGCGGGGGAGCGCCTGCCGCTTCACGGAACCGTGGGAAATATTCCGGCCGAACAGGTCTGGTGGGAGAAAGACGGGAAAGAAATCCGGCTTCACGCGGTGATCAAAGATCAGGCGCTGGGGGCCCATAAACTCCTGATGAAAAGGACCATCGGCTGTTCTCTGGAGGAAAACAGCCTTTATGTGGAAGACGTGATTGAAAATGAAGGAGACACGGAATATCCGGCCATGATCCTGTATCACATGAATATGGGATACCCGCTGCTTTCGGAAAAATCGGAAATATATATTCCGTCAGCGGACGTAAAACCCAGGACCGAGCACGCGGCCGAGGATATAGATACCTGGATGAAGATGCTTCCTCCCCAGCCGGGATTCGAGGAACAGTGCTATTTCCACAGTTTTGATAAAGACGGACTGGCGGCGATCTATAATCCGGACATCGATCAGGGGCTTGCGATCCGCTTTGATCCCGGGAGCCTTCCCTATTTCACAGAGTGGAAGATGATGGGGTGCCGGGATTATGTATTGGGTCTGGAGCCTGGCAACTGCCATCCGGACGGACGGGACCGCATGAGGGCGGAAGGCGGACTGACTATACTGCAGCCGGGAGAGTCCGTGCGTTATCATGTGGACGTCTCCATGATCGCGGGCAGAGACCAGTGGAACGCCGTCTGCGGAAAATCATAAGAATACGTGCTTTTTTTCACAAGGTATGGTATAATCAGCTCGCTGCAAATGATTTTAAATAAAGGAAGGTATTATTATTGAAGTACGATGTAATCGTCATCGGCGCAGGTCCCGCGGGTATTTTCACCGCGCTGGAACTGGTCCGTCACGGGGCACAGAAGAAGATTCTGATGATAGAAAAAGGAAAGCCGGTGAATAAGCGTCACTGCCCGAAATCAGAGACAGGGAAATGCATGAACTGCAAACCAAACTGTATGATCACGACAGGCTTTTCCGGAGCGGGAGCGTTCTCAGACGGAAAGCTGAGCCTGTCCTGCGAGGTAGGGGGCGAACTCCCGACTCTGATCGGAGAAGAGTTTGCGCAGGAGCTGATCGACTATACGGACAGGATCTATCTGGAATTCGGCGCGGATGAACATGTAGAGGGAATCTACGAAGGCGACGAAGTTAAGGAGATCCGCAAACGTGCGATCCGCGCGGGGCTGCGTCTGGTGAACTGCCCGATCCGTCATCTGGGTACAGAGAAAGCGCAGCAGCTCTATCTTAATATTCAGAACTATCTGCTGGATCAGGGCGTGGAGATCTTATTTGAGACGGAATGTGAAAATATTATTCTGGACGGAGATCTCTGTACCGGCGTCCGGATTTCCTCAAAAGAAGGGAAACAGGAGATCTTCGGCGATGAGATCGTCATCGCCACCGGCCGGCGGGGAGCAGACTGGCTGGAAAAGGTGTGCGCGGAAAACGGCATCGCCCATCGTCCCGGAACGGTGGATATCGGCGTCCGTGTAGAGTGCCGCAACGAAGTGATGGAGATCGTCAACAAGATACTTTACGAAGGGAAGCTGATCGGCTATCCGAAGCCCTGGAAGAATAAAGTACGCACTTTCTGCCAGAACCCGGGAGGTTTTGTGGCGCAGGAGAATTATGACAACAATCTGGCGGTGGTCAATGGACACAGCTTCAAGGAACTGAAGAGTGAGAATACCAATCTGGCGATTCTGGTCAGCCATAATTTTACCGAGCCGTTCAATCAGCCTATCGCCTACGCGCAGAAGGTGGGAGAACTGACCAACATGCTGGGGGCGGGACATATCCTGGTGCAGCGTTACGGCGATATTCTGGACGGGAAAAGGACCTGGCAGGAGGAACTGGCGCGTTCCAACGTGAAGCCGACGCTGAAGGACGCGGTGGCGGGAGATATTACGGCGGCTATGCCGTATCGGGCCATGACCAATATTATCGAATTCATCCGGATGCTGGATGAGGTGGTGCCGGGTTTTGCCAGCGACGAGACGCTGCTGTACAGTCCGGAACTGAAATTTTATTCCAATAAGGTGCGAATGGATCAGAACCTGAATACGAATATCCGGGGACTCCATTGCCTGGGCGATTCCTCCGGATGGACGAGAGGACTTATGATGGCGTCAGCCATGGGAGTACTGATGGGACGGAAACTGATGGAAGCGGAGCAGGAGGTATGAGTATGAAGAAGATCATCACCATCGCCAGAGAGTTTGGCGCGGGAGGCGGAGAGATCGGACGGAGAACGGCCAATGAACTGGGCATTGCCTACTATGACAGGGATATCATCCTGAAGACTGCGGTAGCCAGCGGCAAGCTGGATCCGGAGCAGGTGCGCCGCTGGGACGAGCGGGTGCCCAGCAGCTTCGGGTTTGCCCAGAGCCTTTTTGACTTTTACAACAAACCTCTGGATGAAGAGATCTGGAACGCCCAGATGGAGGCGATCCGGGATCTGGCCAATCAGGAAAGCTGCGTCATCGTGGGCCGCAACAGCGATTATATACTGGCGGAATTTGACCACTGCCTGAGAGTATTTGTGCACGCCGGATTCCAGTGGCGCGTGGAGCGCATGGTCGGGATGATGAAGGACGCCGCGCCGGAGCAGGTCCGCGCGGACGCCAGGGAGGCAGACCGCGCCAGAAAGCGCTATTGTGAGTATTATACGCACAGATCCTACGGAGACGCCAGAAATTATGATCTGACGCTGAATACGGAGAAACTGGGGATCGACCGTGCAGTGGAGCTGGTGCTGGCGGCGGCGGAGGATCTGTAAACGCAGTTTAAATCCGCGCGGTGCACAGAACATACATGTATACAATTATACTGTTTTTCTTGACAACTGGAAGAGAACTCTTTATACTGGGTATGTATCACAAAGGCGGTGTTACAGATAACATCGCCTTTGTGCGTGAATAACCTGTTTGTGCAGGAAGAAAAGGAGAGGAACGATTATGAAAAAGTTAACGGTAATGGCGCTGATCGCATGCCTGGCATTCTCGGCGGTGGCCTGCGGATCTTCCACGACGGAGACCACGGACGATTCTGCCGCTGCGGCAGAGGAGACGACGGAAGCTCCGGCAGAAGAGGAAAGCGCGGACGCGGCGGAAGAGGAAGCGGAAGCTTCCGATACGGCGGCTTCTTCTGACAAGACATGGGTGATTGCCATGGATACTGTCTTCAGACCTTTTGAATTTACGGATGAGAACGGCGACTTCGTAGGTATTGACGTGGATATTCTCAATGCGGTAGCCGCCGATCAGGGATTTAATATTGAAATTCAGAGCCTTGGATGGGACGCGGCGGTAGCGGCGGTTCAGGCAGGTCAGGCGGACGCTCTTATGGCTGGTGCCAGCATCACGGAAGAGAGACAGGCGTCCGGATGGATTTTCTCGGATTCTTATTATGATTCCAGCCAGATCTTTACGGTAAAGGGCGACAGCGATATCGCTTCCTTTGACGATCTGGAAGGCAAGACTGTTGCGGTAAAGAACGGTACAGAAGGCGCCAAATTCGCGAACAGCCTGATGGAAGAGTACGGCTTCAGCGTAGACGTGTATGAGGATTCCCCGACCATGTACCAGGCAGTGGTTCTGGGCCAGGCGGATGCATGCGTGGAAGACAAACCGATTATGGCTGACTCAATCAAGACCGGCGGTCTGGATCTGAAAGTTGTAGAAGGCATGGAGAGCGAAGCGGCGCCGTACGGAATGGCGATCATGAACGAGGCTAACCAGGAACTGCTGGATATGTTCAATGCCGGACTGGCTGACATCAAGGCAGATGGAACTTATGATGAGATTATTGCAACTTATTTAGGTGAATAAGTCAGGACAGCTTCAGCGAAGCAGCCGCAGGACGGCTGCTTCCTGTACTGTGGAAGCGCCCGTTTTGGAGGCTTCCACAGTACAGGAAGTATTTCGCCAAGTGGATCCGCAACACATATGATGGGAAAGGAGACCGGAAACCATGTTATCTATTATTAATGTGTATGGCACCATGCTGCTGCGCGCATTGGGGCAGACGCTCCTTCTGACCTTGTTATCATTGCTTTTTGCCATAGTCATCGGTATGATTTTCGGATTGATGAATGTGGGGCACAACCGAGTATTTAATATGATCGGAACAGTTTATGTGGATGCCGTCCGCGGCGTTCCTCTGATTGTCCTGGCATATTTTATCTTCTTCGGTATTCCTGCCGGTATCCAGGGGCTGGGGATCACAGGGTTTCGCTTAAGTGCCCTGCAGGCAGGTACGATAGCTCTGTCCATGAACTGCGGCGCCTATATGGCGGAGATCATCCGGGCGGGCATCGAAAGCGTGGACAGGGGGCAGATGGAAGCAGGAAGAAGTCTGGGACTGACCTACGGAGCCTCCATGAGGCTGATTGTAATTCCCCAGGCGGTACGTACCATGATTCCGTCTATCATCAATCAGTTTATCATTACTCTGAAAGATACTTCTATTTTGTCTGTAATTGGTTTCCCGGAATTGACGAATGTAGGTAAGACGATTATGGGAAATACGTTCAAAAACCTTCAGACATGGGCGATCGTAGGCGTCATGTATCTGGTCGTGATTACGATTCTCAGCAAGGTGGCGAAGAAAGTGGAGAGGAGGGTGAACCGTGGCAGATAACGGATATAAGATTCATGTATCAAATTTGAAGAAGAATTTTGGAAAACTGGAAGTTCTGCGGGACATCAGCCTGGACGTTCGGGAAGGGGAAGTGGTCGTGCTGATCGGCCCTTCAGGAAGCGGAAAATCCACCCTGCTGCGCTGTCTGAACCAGTTGGAGACTGCGACGGGCGGACAGATCGTTATTGACGGGCATGATGTGACTGATAAACATACAGATATTAATAAAGTGCGCCAGAACATCGGCATGGTGTTCCAGCACTTCAACTTATTCAATCACCTGAATGTGATGGATAATATGACCCTGGCTCCGGTGCATCTGAAACTGATGACCAAGGAGCAGGCCCGCCAGGAAGCTCTGAAGCTTCTGAAACGCGTAGGGCTGGAGGACAAGGCGGAGGCTTACCCCAGCCAGCTTTCCGGCGGGCAGAAGCAACGTGTGGCGATTGCCCGCGCGCTGGAGATGAAGCCGGATATCATGTTGTTCGACGAGCCGACCAGCGCTCTGGATCCGGAGATGGTAGGCGAAGTGCTGGCGGTCATGAAAGAACTTGCCAGAGAAGGCATGACGATGGTAGTCGTTACCCATGAGATCGGATTCGCGAGGGAAGTGGCGCATCGGGTGATCTTCATGGAAGGCGGTTATATCGTGGAAGAAGGCACTCCGGATGAAGTGCTGCTCCATCCGAAAGAACCCAGGACGATTGATTTCCTGAGCAAAGTATTATAAGTGAATTGCTGCTGGCCGCCTGTCCGGCGTTCGACAAACGGACGGGCGGCCTTTGATAAACCTGTTGACTTTTTTGCGTTAAAGCGCTATAATCTTAAAGACTGCTGAAGCAGTCCCTGATAGAAGAGGAAAACGGAGGAAATGATATGAAAAAGATTTTGGCTCTTGTGATGGCGATGACCATGGCGGTCGGTCTGACGGCATGCGGCGGAAGCGGCACTGCGGATTCGACGGCGGACACTTCCGCAGAGGAGAGCGCCGCTGCGGAAGATACGGCAGAAGACACCGCGTCTGCAGAGGATGCGCAGACTTCTTCCGCGGGAGATTCTTATACGATAGGTATCTGCCAGCTGGTACAGCACGAGGCTTTGGACGCGGCTACCCAGGGATTTAAGGACGCCCTGACAGAAGCGTTCGGGGATGCGGTTACTTTTGACGAGCAGAACGCGCAGGGAGATTCCAATACCTGTTCAACGATTGTCAACGATTTTGTATCAGGAGGCGTCGACCTGATCCTGGCAAACGGTACGGCCGCCCTGCAGGCTGCCGCAGCGGGAACCAACGAGATCCCGACGCTTGGCACTTCCATTACCGAATATGGCGTCGCGCTGGATCTGGATGACTTCAGCGGTACGGTGGGAGGCAATATTTCCGGCACCTCCGACCTGGCTCCGCTTGACGAGCAGGCGGCCATGCTGAACGAACTGTTCCCGGACGCGGTCAATGTGGGACTTCTTTACTGCTCCGCAGAGGCGAATTCCCAGTATCAGGTCGATACGATCCAGGCATATCTGGAAGAGATGGGATACACCTGCACACAGTATTCTTTCTCTGATTCCAACGACCTGTCCAGCGTGACTACGACGGCCGCAAGCGAAAGCGATGTGATCTATATCCCGACAGACAATACGGCGGCTTCCAATACAGAGATTATCAACAATATCTGCCTGCCGGCGGGAGTGCCGATTATCGCGGGAGAAGAAGGCATCTGTTCCGGATGCGGCGTGGCGACGCTGTCTATCAGCTACTATGATCTGGGTGTGGCTACCGGAGAGATGGCGGCGCGTGTTCTGAGCGGTGAGGAAAATATTTCGGAAATGCCTATCGAATATGCTCCGACCTTTACGAAAAAGTACAACCCGACGAATGCAGAAGAGCTTGGCGTAACGATTCCGGATGATTATGAGGCGATCGAAGCCGCGGAATAATCTGGCTTCTGCAGACCATCTGCCCGTATCAGGCAGAAAAGAGAATATGCATACAGCAGCGAGATGGGAGAATATCCTCTCTCGCTGTTTGTGTGAACAAAGGAATACCGGATGAGGTGACAGAAAGATGAATTTGATGAGTTTGGCAAACGCCCTGCCGGGAGCAGTGGCACAGGGACTGATATGGGGAATCATGGCGATCGGCGTCTATATCACGTTCCGTATTCTGGATTTCGCCGACCTGACGGTGGACGGTTCGCTCTGCACGGGAGGCGCGGTCTGTATTATGACCATGATGAGCGGACAAAATGTCTGGGTGGCGATGCTGGCGGGGACGCTGGCAGGCATGCTGGCGGGTCTTGCGACCGGCCTTTTACATACGTTTATGGGTATCCCGGCGATCCTGTCCGGTATTTTGACCCAGCTGGGATTATATTCCATCAACCTGAAGATTATGGGAAAAGCGAATCAGGCGGTGAATGTGGATAAGTACGATCTGCTGGTATCGCTTCGTTTTATCAGGGATGTGCCCGTCTGGAAGAATACGATCTTTGTGGTGGCGCTGTCCATCCTGATCCTGATTCTGATCCTGTACTGGTTCTTCGGAACGGAACTGGGATGTTCCCTCAGAGCCACCGGCTGCAATGACCGTATGGCGAAAGCGCAGGGCATCAATACAGATTTCTGCCGCGTGCTGGGTCTTATGCTGTCCAACGGCCTGGTGGCGCTGTCCGGAGCGCTTCTGTCCCAGTATCAGGGGTTTGCCGACATTAATATGGGACGCGGCGCGATCGTTATCGGTCTGGCGGCCGTGATCATCGGAGAGGCGGTCTTCGGCAGAATTTTCCATAATTTCGGTTTCCGCCTGCTGGGTGTGACGCTTGGATCCATCATCTACTATCTGGTGGTACAGGTGGTGATCTGGATGGGTATCGATACGGATATGCTGAAATTCCTGTCCGCGGCGGTTGTGGCGGTATTTCTTGCGATCCCGACCTGGAAGAGCAGATATTTTTCAAAACCGGTGAAGAGGGGAGGAAAACAGTAGATGCTGGAGATTAAGAATATATCCAAAACATTCAATCCCGGAACGGTAAATGAGAAAGTGGCTCTGGACGACGTGAGCCTGACGCTGGAAAACGGAGATTTTGTTACGGTAATCGGCGGGAACGGAGCCGGAAAATCCACGCTTCTGAACGCGATCGCCGGCGTGTGGCCGGTAGACTGCGGCCAGATCATCATCGACGGGCAGGATGTGACAAAACTGTCCGAACACAAGCGCGCGGCATTTCTGGGGCGTGTGTTCCAGGATCCCATGAACGGCACGGCCGCCACGATGGGGATCGAAGAGAATCTGGCGCTGGCTCTGCGCAGGGGCACGTTAAGAACCCTTCGCAGCGGGATCAAAAGCAGCGAGCGGGAGGCGTACCGGGAACTGCTGTCCAAACTGGGTCTGGGTCTGGAAAACCGCCTGACCAGCAAAGTGGGACTTCTGTCCGGAGGACAGAGACAGGCGCTGACCCTTCTGATGGCGACGCTGAAGAAACCTAAACTGCTCCTTCTGGATGAGCATACGGCGGCGCTGGATCCCAAGACGGCGGCAAAAGTCCTGGAGACTACGGATATGATTATCAACCGGGACAGGCTGACGACTTTGATGATCACTCATAATATGAAGGACGCCATCGTCCATGGCAACCGTCTGATCATGATGATGGAAGGGAAAATCATCCTGGATATCCGGGGTGAAGAAAAGAAGAAACTGACCGTAGAAGACCTGCTCCATAAATTTGAAGAGGTCAGCGGAGAAGAATTCGCGAATGATAAAGCGATCCTGGGATGATCCGGGAAATGAAAACCCGCGAACCGGCAGATGAAGCGCTCGTCTGCCGGTTCGCGGGTTTTTGTACGTATTTCATTTCTAATTACGCTGCATTGCTTTGACCAGATTGGTCGGTTTCAGATTTCCTGTGCTTTGAGCGCTGCTATCTGTTTTTTCAGAGTCTCGATTTCCCGACGCTGTGTTTCGATTTCCTGATCTTTCACAGAAAGCAGTTTCTGCTGTTCTTCTAATTCTTTCTGTTGCTCTTCCAATTCTTTCTGTTGTTCTTCTGATTTTTTCTGTTGTTCTTTCAATTTTTTCAGTTGTTCTTCCAGCTCTTTCTGCTGCTCTTCAATCATATAATGCACCGTATTCCGGTCCATAATCTTTAATGCTTCCGAAAACATATGCAGCACCTCCTCCGGTCTCTGGCGGAGCATGGCGATCTCCTTATAGATATCTTCCAGCCATGGATATTCGGTTATCAGTTTTTCGGCGTCTTCTATGGTTTCTGTGGTCAGAAGGGATAGCCATGCAGTCTGTTTGCTTCTATTTTCAGAATAAGGTTTTTTTCGGAATACGTCAAGGGCTACCAGGCAGTATTCCTGCAGAAGAGTCATCTGAAGACCGGTGTCGAAAGATGTCTTCCCGTGATGAATATAGTGGTCCGGATTTTGGTGAAAGATATGGGCGCTGTTCTCGAAAAGGATAATCGTATAGACCTTCCGCATATCCCGATAGGAAAAATCTTTGCCCCGAAGAGATTTGGCGCGTGCGTATTGCCGCATGACCAGATCTGAAGAATAACAGGACATGCGTTCTGCCGGAAAGGCGTAGGGGATCTTTTGAATCTCCACATTCGTCAGGGAGCCGTCTTCTAATTCTACCAGTACGTCCATGATCAACAGAGATTCCCCATCCAGCATGCGGTCTTCTGTGGGAAGGACGTCTTTTACTTTTACAGGGATACCTAAGAGGCTGGAAATCAGCCCGGAGAGACGTTCCGGATGAAGGACCGGATCGAAGATCGTTTTGAAAAACGGGTCGTAAGTCAGAGGAAGGGTTCTGGCTCCCCGCAGAAAATCCAGGAGCCGTTCCCGGTACGGCGAGGTCAGATGCCGATAGGAGAGATATAATATAGGATCATTCTCCAGATACGATTCTATGGATTCTCTGGAATCGGGAGGATCCTTCCATATGATATGGGCGTATGGCGCAGAAGTTTGCTGGAATTTGTTTTTGGATTGATTCATAGGCAGTCTCCTTGCAGTTGGATTTCCACATTGGAAAAATGCGCGCAAATCTCCCTGTGCGGATAAAAATAGATTGAAAAAGGAAAAATGATGAGAACTCATCGGAAATATTCAGTTCAAAGATTTTCAACAGAGTGTAATATCTGCCGGCAGAGATATACTCTATGTAATTCAGTTTAACATAGAGAATAGGAAAATACAACACTGTTGTACAATTTTTTCAACCTTTTTTCATCTTCTTTTCTGCTTCTTGTACACCCCCGCAAAAATAGATATAATAAATAACAGAGACCGTCCGGACTAGCGCGTTCCGGGCAGTGTAGTGACAGAAAGGAGTACAGACATGGAACGAAAGAATGCGTGGAATACATATGAGGAAGAAGATCTGGTACAGGTGAACCGGATCGCGGAGCAGTACCGGCAGTTTATCTCAGACTGTAAGACGGAGCGTGAATGCGCCGTCCGTATCCGGGAGATGGCAGAGGCGGCAGGGTATGTGTCTCTTGAAAAAGCGTTGCGGGAGGAAGGAAGCCTGCAGCCGGGGGACAAGGTCTATGCGGTTCATAAAAAGAAACTGGTGATCCTGTTTCACATTGGCACGGAGCCTATGGAGAGGGGCATGAATATCCTGGGAGCCCATATCGATTCTCCAAGGCTCGACATCAAACAGAACCCTTTATATGAAGATGGAGAGATGGCGCTTCTGGAGACCCATTATTATGGCGGCATCAAAAAATACCAGTGGGCGGCGATCCCGCTTGCCCTGCACGGCACAGTGGTGAAAAAAGATGGGAGCACGGTGGAGATAGCGGTCGGTGAGCAGCCGGGGGATCCGGTGTTCGGCATCTCGGATCTGCTGATCCACCTTTCTTCGGAGCAGCTGCAGAAGAAAGCAGCCGTCGTGGTGGAAGGCGAAAACCTGAATGTGATCGTGGGCAGCCGTCCGCTGAAGGATACAGAGGAGAAAGAAAAGATCCGGGAAGCGCTGCTCGGGATCCTGAAGGAGCAGTATGGAATCGAAGAGGAAGACTTCCTCTCGGCGGAACTGGAGGCGGTACCGGCAGGGGCGGCCAGGGACTTTGGACTGGACCGGAGCATGATCATGGGATATGGCCAGGATGACCGGATCTGCGCATTCACGTCCCTTCTGGCTCAGCTGGAAGTACAGGATCCGGCATATACTTCCGTGTGTCTGCTGACCGACAAGGAGGAGATCGGCAGCATGGGAGCCACGGGCATGCAGTCCCGGTATTTTGAAAACGTGACGGCGGAAGTGATGCAGCTGTCCGGCCAGTATTCCGAACTGGCGCTGCGCCGATGCCTGCAGAATTCGCACATGCTTTCTTCGGATGTGAGCGCGGCTTTCGACCCGAACTATGCGTCCGCTTTTGAAAAGAAGAACACGGCGTACCTGGGACGCGGCATGGTATTTAATAAGTACACCGGTTCCAGAGGAAAATCCGGTTCCAATGACGCCTGCGCAGAGTATATCGGACAGCTGCGGGGGATTATGGACGGCGCCGGCGTCTGCTGGCAGACCGCGGAACTGGGCAAAGTGGACCAGGGAGGCGGCGGAACGATTGCCTATATCACTGCAAATTATGGAATGGATGTCATTGACAGCGGCGTGGCTCTTCTGAATATGCACAGCCCCTGGGAGGTATCCAGCAAAGCGGACATTTATGAAGCCTATCGCGGATACGGAGCGTTTTTGAAAGCACGCTGGGATTGAACCGGAGGCAGAGAGGAGAGTGGAAAATGGAACGGGAGCAACTGCGGAAACTGAGACAGAAGATGAAAGAGGCAGGGATCAGTGTCTATGTGATCCCGTCCTCCGACTGTCATGAGTCGGAATATGTCTGCACCCATTACCGGGCGCGGGAATATATAACCGGATTTACCGGGTCCGCCGGTACGGCGGTGGTTACGCTGACAGACGCGGGCCTGTGGACGGACGGCCGGTATTTTATCCAGGCGGAGCGTCAGCTGGCAGGGAGCGGGATCCGGCTGTTCCGGATGGGCGAGCCGGGAGTGCCGGAACCGGGAGCCTGGGTGGAAGCCCGGCTGGACGAGGACGGATGTCTTGGATTTGACGGACGTACCATGGGAGCTGCCCGGGCGGCGCGCCTGGCGGAAGCAGCCGGAAGAAAAGGCGCGAAACTGACCACAGACCGGGATCTGGTCGGGGAGATCTGGGAAGACCGCCCGGGTATTCCGCCCGCGCCGGTATGGATCCTGGACGAATGCTGGAGCGGAGAGAGTACGGAAAGCAAACTGTCCCGGATCCGGGAGGAGATGCGGGAAGCGGGCGCGGACGTGCATGTGCTGGCGGATCTGTGCGATATTGCCTGGATTCTGAACCTGCGGGGAGGGGATATCCCCTGCGTACCGGTAATCATGTCTTTCCTGTGTATCACGCAGGACGACTGCGTCTGGTATGTACGCCCGGAGGTCGTAAGCAGTGAGACGGATCAATATCTGGCATCCTGCAAAGTCCGGAGAAAAGACTACGGGGAAATTTATACGGATCTGGCGGCGCTGAAGGCGGCGGACGCCGCGCCGGGAGAGAGGAGGGATGCGCCGGCGGTTCTGCTGGATAAAAGAGCGGTCAATTATCAGCTGCTGTCGTCGGTCCCGGAAGGAATCTGCATCCTGGACATGCCGAATCCTTCGGAGCGGATGAAAGCCGTGAAAAACAGCACAGAACTCCGCAACCTGGAAGAAGCGCACCGCAAAGAAAGCATCGCTTTCACCCGTTTCATGCGCTGGGTAAAAACCCGTGTGGGAAAGGAAAATATTACGGAACTGTCGGCGGCGGAGTATCTGGACGACCGAAGAAAAGAACAGGAGCATTATCTGGGCCAGAGCTTCGATCCGATCTGCGCTTACGGGGCCAATGCCGCCATGATGCATTACTCTGCCACGGAGGAACAGTACGACGTGCTTCGCCCGGAAGGATTTCTGCTGGTGGACGCGGGCGGGCATTATCTGGAGGGAACCACGGACACTACCCGGACCTTTGCCCTGGGTCCGCTGAGCATGGAGCAGAAACGCATGTTTACGGCCGTTTGCCGGGGATGCCTGAATCTGGCGGACGCGGTGTTCCTGTATGGCTGCACCGGATACAGCCTGGATATTTTATGCCGGGAGCCTCTGTGGAAACTGGGAACGGATTACCGCTGCGGGACCGGCCATGGCGTGGGATACTTGCTGAATGTCCATGAAGGCCCCAACGCCTTCCGCTGGAAGATGCGGTCGGGAGAACCGCCTGCCGTACTGGAGCCGGGCATGGTCACCACCGATGAACCGGGCGTGTATGCGGAAGGACAGTATGGGATCCGTACGGAAAATGAGCTGGTCTGTGTGGAAAAGGGCCAGAATGAATACGGACGGTTTCTGGGATTTGAGCCGCTGACCTTTGTACCCATTGACCTGGACGCCATTCTGCCGGAGGAGATGAACCCTCAGGAGCAGGAACTTCTGAACCGCTATCACCGCCGGGTATATGAGGAACTGTCTCCTTATCTGGATGAAGAGGAGAGGGAGTGGCTGCGGGTTTATACCCGTGAGATATAATCAGGGCGTGAAGCGGAATACCGATTGACAAGAGTTCCTGCCGGAGATATAATCCTTTCGTTTGCGAAAAGGAGGACAGATCATGACGAAAGACATGACGGCCGGATCTCCGGCAAAATTGATTATCGGCTTCGCGATTCCCATGTTTCTGGGAATGCTTTTTCAGCAGTTTTACAGTATGGTGGACACCGTGATCGTAGGGCAGTATCTGGGAGTCAATCCGCTGGCAGGCGTCGGATCCACCAGCTCGCTGAATTTTCTGGTGATCGGATTCTGCACCGGCGTGTGCAACGGTTTTGCGATCCCGGTGGCGCAGATGTTCGGAGCCAGGGAGGAGTCCAGGCTGCGGAGGTATGTGGCCAACGGCGCCTGGCTGTGCATCGCGTTTTCTGTGGCGTTGACGCTGGCGGTGGTAGCTGCCTGCCGTCCGATTCTCATTCTTATGGACACGCCTCCGGAGATTTTTGAGTATGCCTATATTTATATTGTCATCATATTCTGGGGGATTCCGTGCACCTTCCTGTACAATATCCTGGCAGGAATCATCCGGTCGCTGGGAGACAGCAGGACGCCGGTGGTTTTTCTGGCGCTTGCCTCCCTTTTGAATATTGCCCTGGACATTGTCTCGATCCGGTTATTGGATATGAATGTGGAAGGACCTGCGCTGGCTACGGTGATCTCTCAGGGGGTATCCGGCGTGATCTGCCTTTTCTATATGTGGAAGAAATATCCCGTTCTTCGGGGAACCAGAGAAGAGTGGAAGCCGGAGCTTTCTTATATGAAGAGACTCTGTCTGATCGGGATACCTATGGGTCTGCAGTATTCGGTGACCGCGATCGGAACGCTGGTGGTCCAGGCGGCTGTCAACGGCCTGGGAGCGGCAGTGGTGGCAGGGGTCACGGCAGCCCAGAAAATTAACGCTTTCATCTCCTGCCCGGTGGAAGCGCTGGGGCAGACCATGGCTCCCTATACGGGACAGAATATGGGGGCCGGCAAACTGGACCGGATCGGGAAAGGACTGCTTTCTGCATCCCTGATCGGCTTCGGGGCATCTCTGATCTGTTTTCTGATTGCTCTTCTGGGAGGCCGCCAGCTGACGCTGCTGTTTGTGGATGCCGCGGAAGCGCAGATCATCGAATATTCTTATGAATTTCTGCTGTTCTGCACGGGCGGCTACTGTCTGCTGACGCTGGTGAATACCGTGCGGTTTACGATCCAGGGAATGGGATTCTCGATCTTTGCCATTGTTTCCGGCGTCATGGAGATGATCGCAAGAATATTGGCTTCGGCGGTGCTGGTGCCGTTCTTGGGCTACGCGGCGATCTGCATGGCGCATCCCATGGCATGGATTTTTGCGGACATATTCCTGATTCCGGCGTTTTTCTGGTGCAGGCAGCAGATCGGAAAGAAACGCTGTATGTGAAATGGATTTTACATTTCGGAACGCTGTTTCCGATGGATTTTACATATATTTTACTTAAAGATGGTTTTAGATTTTACATTCGGCCTGTATGATCAGGTATGTACTTGAGGAGTACATAAAAAACAGAGTAAAATCTGAAACCATTTTTAAGGAGAGAAAATTATTATGAAAAAAGCGATTGTTGTACTTATGCTTGCTGCTATGACGGCAACGACTGTGATCGGATGCGGAAGCAGTTCTTCCGACACCACCACAGATACTACGGCTACGACCGATACAACCGAGGATGCGGCTGCTGAGGAAGAGACGGCAGAAGAAGCTCCTGCGGAGGAAGAAGCAGCTGAGGATACAGAAGCGGCCGGCGGTTCCATGAGCGGCGCGATCACCGTTCTGTCCCGTGAGGACGGTTCCGGTACCAGAGGCGCTTTCATTGAGCTGATGGGCATCGAGCAGAAAGACGCCGACGGCAATAAAGTCGACATGACCGTTGACACCGCTGAGATCACCAACAGCACTTCTGTTATGATGACCACAGTGGCAGGCAATACAAACGCAATCGGATATGTTTCCCTTGGCTCACTGGACACCAGCATGGTAAAAGCCCTGAATGTGGACGGGGTAGAGGCGACTGTTGACACTGTAAAAGACGGTTCTTATGCGGTAGCCCGTCCGTTCAACATCGCGACTGCCGGCGAACCGGAGGGCGTTGCGGCAGACTTCATCAACTTCATCATGAGCGATGACGGCCAGGCAGTTGTTTCTGAAGACGGATATGTAAGCCAGGGCAGCACCGGCGCGTTCACCAGCGACGAGTCTGAAGGAACTATCACCGTAGGCGGATCTTCTTCCGTTACCCCGGTTATGGAGAAACTGGCAGAGGCTTATCAGGCAGTAAATCCGAACGCGACGATCGAGGTACAGCAGAGCGATTCCACCACCGGTATGACTTCTACGATCGACGGAACTTATGATATCGGTATGGCTTCCCGTGAACTGAATGAAGATGAGCTGGCAAGCCTGACTCCTACCGTAATCGCTATGGATGGTATCGCGGTGATCGTAAATCCGGAAAATCCGCTTACCGACATCACATCTGAGCAGATCATGCAGATCTATACCGGAGAGATTACCGACTGGTCCGAGGTACAGTAATCTTTCGGGAACACACGTAAGGAAGAGAATATGAAGAATCTGAAAGAAAATCTCATGCACGGCGTCTTTTTAGGCGCCGCGTGTGTTTCCATCCTGGCAGTCGCCCTGATCTGTATATTCCTTTTTGCCAATGGAATTCCGGCCATCTTCGAGATCGGACCGCTGAATTTCCTGGGCGGCATGAGATGGAAGCCGTTAAACGATATCTATGGAATCTTCCCCATGATCGTGGGAAGTATTTATGTGACAGCCGGAGCCATTATCGTCGGCGTGCCCATCGGCATTCTCTGTGCGGTATTCATGGCAAGGTTCTGTCCGAAAAAGATTTATCCCGTTTTAAAACCTATGATTGAGCTGATGGCGGGTATCCCGTCCATCGTATATGGATTTTTTGGTCTTGTAGTAATTGTGCCGCTGATGCAGGACATCTTCGGCGGGAGTGGGAAAAGTGTTTTGACAGCATCAATATTACTTGGGATCATGATCCTGCCGACGATTATCGGCGTGTCCGAGAGCGCGATCCGCGCGGTCCCGGAAAGCTATTATGAAGGAGCTCTGGCTCTGGGCGATACCCATGAAAGAAGCGTGTTCCGTGCGGTGCTCCCGGCGGCAAAATCCGGCATTATGGCCGGAGTCATCCTGGGGATCGGCCGGGCGATCGGCGAGACCATGGCTGTGATCATGGTGGCCGGCAACCAGGCGGTGATCCCCGGAAGCCTTCTGGCAGGCGTGCGTACGCTGACGGCCAACATCGTGCTGGAGATGGGCTATGCGGCAGGTTTACATAGAGAAGCACTGATTGCGACAGGCGTGGTTTTGTTTGTATTCATCCTGATCATCAACCTGTTGTTCTCACTGGTGAAACGGAGGGATACAAATGAGTGATGCGAATATGACCGCCCTGCTGAAAGAAGGCGAAGCAGCAAGCCTCCGCAGACAGAAGACGGTACAGATGGTACTCCGCGTGCTCGTCTGGGCGGCGGCAGTGATCACGGTGGGCGTCCTGGTGGCGCTGATCGCCTACATCCTGATCATGGGTATCCCGAATCTGTCCCCGAAGCTGTTCGAGTGGGAGTATACCACGGAGAACGTATCCATGATGCCGGCGATCATCAATACAATTGTGATGACGATTCTGTCGCTCCTGCTGGCAGTGCCGGTCGGCATCTTTTCCGCTATCTATCTGGTGGAGTATGCAAGGAGAGGAAATAAGCTGGTGTCCGTGGTCCGCACGACGGCAGAGACCCTGTCAGGTATCCCGTCCATCGTATACGGCCTGTTCGGATACCTGATGTTCGGCGTGGCGTTTGGATGGGGATATTCCATGTTAAGCGGCGCGTTTACACTGGCGATTATGATTCTTCCGTCCATTATGAGAACGACGGAGGAAGCTCTGAAAGCGGTTCCGGACTCCTACCGGGAAGGCAGCTTCGGACTGGGCGCCGGACGTCTCCGGACGGTGTTCGTCGTGATCCTGCCCAGCGCTATGCCGGGTATTCTGGCGGGCGTGATCCTGGGTATCGGACGTATTACCGGCGAGACGGCGGCTCTGATTTATACGGCAGGTACGGTGGCGGGTATCCCGACCACGCAGATCGGCAATTTCCCGATTCTGGACGTACTGGCATCCGGACGTACGCTTGCCATTCATATGTATGCATTGTTGAACGAAGGTCTGTATATGGAGCAGGCCTATGCGACGGCAGTTGTCCTGCTGGTTATGGTATTGTTGATTAACGGTCTGTCCAGCCTGATTGCCAAGAAATTTACAAGGAGCTAAGTATGGGAAAGTTTAATATAAAAAACCTGGAATTATATTATGGTGATTTCCATGCCCTGAAGAACGTCAATCTGGACATTCCGGAGAAGGAGATCACCGCGTTTATCGGTCCGTCCGGATGCGGGAAATCCACGCTTCTGAAATCCCTGAACAGGATGAACGACCTGGTGGAGGGATGTAAGATCACCGGAGAGGTGACGCTGGACGGCGTGGACATTTATAATAATATTGATGTGAACCTTCTGCGCAAGAAGGTGGGCATGGTGTTCCAGAAACCGAACCCGTTTCCGATGAGCATCTATGACAACATTGCCTACGGTCCCCGTACCCATGGCATCCGCAGCAAAGCGAAGCTGGACGATATCGTGGAGAAATCCCTGCGGGACGCGGCGATCTGGGATGAAGTAAAGGACCGTCTGAAAAAGAGCGCGCTGGGCATGTCCGGCGGACAGCAGCAGAGACTCTGTATCGCCAGGGCTCTGGCGGTACAGCCGGAAGTTCTCCTGATGGATGAGCCTACTTCCGCTCTGGACCCGATCTCCACATCCAAGGTAGAGGATCTGGCGCTGGAACTGAAAAAAGATTATACGATCATCATGGTAACGCATAATATGCAGCAGGCGGCCCGTATCTCCGACAACACCGCATTCTTCCTGCTGGGAGAAGTCATCGAGTATGACAAGACGGAGAAACTGTTCTCTATGCCGAAGGACAAGAGAACCGAAGATTATATCACAGGAAGGTTTGGTTAATAAGAAGATGAGAAACAGATTTGACCAGCAGCTGGAACAGCTGAACGAAGACCTGATTGAACTGGGAGCTATGTGCAAGGAAGCTATCGCGGACGCCACCACGGCGCTGCTGGATTCCGACAAACAGGCCAGACAGAAAGCTTTTATGGTAGAGTACGAGATCGACCATAAGGAGAGGGATATCGAAAGTCTCTGTATGAAGCTTCTGCTTCAGCAGCAGCCGGTGGCGCGGGACCTGAGAACGATCTCCGCCGCGCTGAAGATGATTTCCGATATGGAAAGGATCGGCGACCAGGCGTCCGATATCGCGGATATCGCTAAATTCCTGGAGGGAAGCAATATCACCCAGCAGGTACATATCCGCAAGATGGCGGAAGCGGCCATGCGCATGCTGACCGACAGCATCGATTCCTTTGTAAAGAAGGATCTGCTGCTGGCAAGACAGGTGATGAAAGAGGACGACATCGTGGACGACCTCTTCATGGAAGTGAAGAAAGAGCTGATCCAGCTGATCGCTGAGAACCCTGAGGAAGGTGAGCGCTGTATCGATATCCTGATGATTGCCAAATATTTTGAGCGGATTGGCGACCATGCAGTCAATATCGCGGAGTGGGTGGAATATTCAGTGACCGGCGTACACAGCAACAACGAATAAGGCACAGGAAGTATACGGATGTCCCCCGGCACAACGCGTGGCGGGGGAATTTTTGTATACTTATTGAGCATATGATTTCTGGAGGAAAAGCGTCAAGATGATATACACGTTGGGAAGCCAGATGGAAGAGACAGATATGGAGACCGTGCTGACGACGGGGATTCCGGCGATTTTTCTGATCACCGAGGCGCAGTTCCCGCAGGTGATGGAGGAGCTGTCCATCAGCGTGGAGAGCGACAGCCCGCTTTCCGAGATCTGCTTCTGCAAAGTGGAAGCGCAGCAGGAATGCCTGTATGGTACGTTTGCCATCCCCAGGCTGCTGGATGTGCTGGGGAGCAGATACCGGATCGCCTGTGTGATTACGGAAAAATACATCGTGCTGGCGGACAATGACGGTTTTGCCAGACGCCTGGTGGAGCGGATCCGACGGAAAAAAGCCCATCAGGGGGAGACCAGAGAACGGTTTCTCTATAACTTCATGGTGGAATTTATCTCGAAGGACGCGGTGCTGCTGGAGAATTACGAACGGGAACTGATGGATATGGAAGACCAGGCGGGCAAAGGACATGTGGAGGACATCCGCAGCCGGATCCAGCCTATCCGCAAGCAGCTCCTGACTCTCCGGGGTTACTATGATCAGATCGCGGATATGGGGCGGGATCTGGAAGAGAATGAGAACCGTTATTTTGCCAAGAAGCAGCTGCGGTATTTCGGCACCGTGGCGGACCGGGCGGACCGGCTGAAGGACCGCACCAGCCATCTGCTGGAATATGCCCAGCAGGTAAGGGATTCTTATCAGGCGGTCATTGACGCGAAACAAAACGAAAATATGCAGTTTCTGACTATGATATCCACGATCTTCTTTCCGCTGACCCTGATTACCGGATGGTATGGGATGAATTTCCAGGATATGCCGGAACTGGATGGAGGATACCCGGTCATCATTCTTGTCAGCATTCTGGTGGTGATCGTCTGTATCTTTATATTTAAGAAAAAGAAAATATTATAGGAGACAAACATGAACGAAGTGATTTGTTATCAGAACCGGGAACTGTCCTGGCTGAAATTTAATGAACGCGTGCTGGAGGAGGCGGAAGATCAGAGTCTTCCTCTCTGTGAAAGGCTGAGCTTTCTTTCCATTTTTCAGAGCAATCTGGATGAATTTTTCATGGTGCGCGTCGGTTCCCTGCACGATATGATGCTGCTGAAGGAAGAAGAGCGGGAAAATAAGACCAATATGACCGCCCGGGAACAGATCGCCGCACTGTTGCAGCGCATCCATGTGCTGGCGGACCGGCGGGATCAGGCTTATGAGGATGTGATGGTACAGGTGGCGGAGCAGGGCAGCCGGCTGATTCGTTTTGCTTCGCTGTCCGAGGAAGAAGCCAAATATCTGGAACGCTATTTCGTCGGAGAGATTCAGCCCCTGCTGTCTACCATCATCGTAGGAAGAAAACAGCCGTTTCCCTTCCTGCGCAACCGGGGCATCTACGCGGTGGCGGTATTGGAGACCAAAGGAGAGAAAGAGAAGATCGCCATCATTCCCTGCGGCAGCGACGCATTCGAGAGGCTGATCGCGATTCCGTCCAGACCGGGTTCATTTATGCTGGCAGAGGATCTGATCCTGCATTTTCTGCCGAAAGTTTTCAAAAAATACCGGATCATAGAGAAGTCTCTGATCCGCGTGACGCGCAATGCGGATATTGACGCGGACAGCATTTATGACGAGGATCTGAACTACAGAGACCATATGGCGGAAGTGGTGAAACTGCGCCGGAAGCTCTGCCCGGTACGCCTGGAGATGACCAGAGAGCTGAACGGACGCATCATCGAACGTCTCTGCCAGGTGCTGGGGCTGAAAGAGGAGCAGGTATTTCTCACCGGAGCGCCCATGGACCTGTCTTTCCTGTCCCAGATCCAGGACAGCCTGCGGCGGAAGCCGGAGCTTTTCTTCCAGAAAAGAGTACCGCAGAGAAGCGCCATGATCCGCTATGGAGAACCGGTGATCCCTCAGATCCTGGAGAAAGACATCCTGCTGTCCTACCCTTATGAGAGCATCAAACCCTTCCTGAGCATGCTTCATGAAGCGGCCTTTGATCCGAAGGTGGTATCTATCAGGATGACTTTGTACCGGCTGGCTAAAGACAGCAAGGTGGTGGAAGCGCTGGTGGAAGCCGCGGAGAACGGCAAGCAGGTGGATGTGCTGGTGGAACTGAAGGCCCGGTTCGATGAGGAAAATAATATCGAATGGTCCAGAAGGCTGGAAGACGCCGGATGCCATGTGATCTACGGCCTGGACGGTCTGAAAGTGCATTCCAAACTGTGCCTGATCACCCGTAAAGAAGAAGGACGGATTGAGTATATTACCCAGATCGGTACCGGGAACTACAATGAGAAGACGGCGCGTCTCTACACGGATCTGTCGCTGATGACGGCCAATCCGGAGATCGGTCAGGAAGCGGCGCAGGTATTCCAGGCGCTTTCTCTGGGGGATGTGGTGGAGAAAACAGAACATCTGCTGGTAGCGCCCAGATGCCTGCAGAACCGGATTCTGGAGATGATAGACGAGGAGATCCGGGAAGCGAAAGAAGGCCGCGAAGCTTACATCGGCGTCAAAATCAATTCGCTGACGGATAAAAAGATCATTGACAAGCTGATCGAGGCGTCCGAAGCGGGGGTGAAGACCGATATGGTAATCCGGGGCATCAACTGCGTCCAGTCCGGGATCCCGGGAAAGACGGACCATATTCGCGTGATCAGCATCGTCGGCAGATATCTGGAACACTCCAGAATTTATATCTTCGGGTGCGGGGAGCGGGAGAAGATCTATATTGCTTCCGCGGATTTCATGACCCGCAACACGCTGCGCCGGGTGGAAGTGGGCGTACCCATCTATGATCCGGCGCTGAAAGAACGCATCCGCCATATGTTCAGCATCATGCTCAGGGACAATGTGAAAGCGCGTATACAGATGCCGGATGGCAGCTATGCGAGAGTAGGGCGCGCAGAAGGAGAAGAACCGCTGAATTCTCAGGAATATTTCTTTGAAGAAGCATACAGGGCGGCGGCTCGGGACGCGGAAGCGTAAAAAGAGAACCCTGTCCGGAGACGGATGGGGTTTTTTTCGTGCATTTTTGTCCGGATCTTCTGATTTCCATATTCCATTTTAGTAAAATAATTTCTAAAATGAATGAAATGCTGTCACAAACATGCAGAAAAAAACGAACTTGGAAATTATGAGAGGTATCTCCGGAGCCAGGAGAAAAGTGACAACACTGTCAGGAAATATTTGCGGGATGTCCGCGGATTTCTGGTTTTTCTGAATGGAGAAGAAATCAGCAGGGAGCAGGTGATTCTGTACAAAGAGCATCTGCTGAAAAGTTATAAGATCAGCAGCGCGAATTCCATGTTGACCGCGTTAAACGGATATCTGCGGTACATGGATATGAAGGCGTGCTACGTATCGGTATACCGTATGCAGAGACAGCTGTTCCGGGATGTACAGAAGGATCTGAACCGGGATGAATATCAGGAACTGGTGAGAACTGCTTCCCGCAGCAAAAGGAAACGGCTGTACTGCCTGCTGCAGACCATCGGTTCTACAGGAATCCGTGTGAGCGAGCTGAAATATATCACGGTGGAAGCACTGCGGTCACAGATCGTGACGATTTGTTCTAAGGGAAAGGCGCGCACGATCCTGATCCCGCTGTCATTGAAAAAGGTTCTTGAGAAATATTGCGAACAGGAAGGAATACGGAGCGGCTGTATTTTCGTGACCCGCAGCGGCCGCCCTGTTGACAGACGCAATATCTGGTCAGAGATGAAACGACTGTGCAAGAAAACAGATATTGTAAATAGCAAGGTATATCCGCACAATTTAAGACACTTGTTTGCCAGGTGTTACTATGAGAAGGAACATGATCTGGTGCGGCTTGCAGACTATCTGGGAAACAGCAGTGTGGAGACTACCAGGCGTTTACACGATGACCGGAAATATGGACGCGTGTCTACGGCAGCTGGAGTTGGGGCTGGCGGACGATGGACGCCTGTCGACGTCAACAGACAGAGAGACAAAACAGATTGTGTAGAATATGGGAGACATAACCCATATTATGTCGTCGAATGTTAACATAATGAAAAGATCTGTATAAGATGCATAAAAATAGAACCTTCCTGATTTTCGGCACATTTATATACAGGAAGGTTCTTATGCCGCGTTTCTGAGTAAAAATGCTAAAAATAGTGCAATTTACAATATTCACTTGAAAAATGCAGGAAAAAGGGGTAGACTATTAATGTATTAAAAGAGATATAAATATTTACATTATATATGAATACATATAAGTTATGACATATTATGGGTTATGTCATAAAGACGGAGGGAGCATGGTCGAAAGTTATGAAAGACATCACAGATATTCACTGCCATATCCTTCCCGGCGCGGATGACGGTGCTGCCGATGAAGAAGAGAGCCTGGAGATGCTGAGGCAGGCATTCCGCCAGGGCATCCGCAGACTGGTCGCAACGCCGCATTATCCTTCCTTGAACAGCTGGACGACGGACCGGATCCGGGAAGTCTGCGGGAGACTGGAGGCTGCGGCCAGAGAGCAGATAGATTCGGACATGAAGATTTATCCGGGACAGGAGATCTACTACATGGACGGCGTCCTGGACCTGCTGGACGAGGGGAAGATTCTGACACTGGCAGACAGCCCGTATACGCTGATGGAGTTTCATCCTTCCATTTCTTACGCGGAGCTGTACCGGATCGTCCGTCAGATCCGCCAGAGAGGATATTTGCCGATACTGGCTCATGTGGAACGTTACCGCTGCCTGCGTGAGAAAGACGGCCGGACAGGAGAACTGGCGGAAGCGGGGGCTTTACTGCAGATGAATTATACGGCGGTCACGGGAGCCTGGCACGACCGCGTCAGCCGATGGAGCAGGAGGATGCTCCTGGAACGTCAGATACATATGCTTGCTACGGACATGCATGACAGAAAGCACCGTCCGCCCGAAGCAGAGCTGGCCATGTCATGGATGGAAAAGCATCTGGACGGCGGTTATATCCGGGAACTCTGCCGGGACAATCCGGGCTGGGTGCTGGAATACGAGAATACACGTTAGGGGAAAAAGAGTTATGGATTATACCTATGATGACTATAAAAATGATGAAATAGATTTGAAAGAGATCTTCTATGCCTTATGGCACAGGATTCTGATCATATTGCTGGCCGGCATCCTGGGAGGAGCGATTGCGGGCGCGTATACCAGATATATGATGACGCCGGTCTACACATCTTCCTCCATGCTGCTGGTACTGACCAAGGAGACGACGCTCTCTTCTCTGGCGGACCTGCAGATCGGATCCCAGCTGACCAATGACTACAGCGTCATGACCACCAGCCGTCCGGTACTGGAGGAGGTTATCGACAATCTGGGACTGCAGATGGATTATGAGGAACTGGAGAGGATGATCACTATCTCCAACCCGGAAGACACCCGGATCCTGGAGATCTCCGTGGAGCATCCAAGCCCCCAGATGGCTATGCAGATCGTCAATGAACTGTCAGAAGTGGCCTCCGAATTTATCGGGGACAACATGGAAGTGGTGCCGCCCAAGATCATCGAGGAAGGCATCGTCCCCACGGAGAAAACGAGTCCCAGTACCATGAGAAATACTCTGCTGGGTATTCTGGCAGGGCTGTTCATAAGCGGCGGTATTGTGGTGCTGATGACTGTGCTGAACGACAGCATCAAGAATGAAGATGACGTGGAGAGATACCTGGGCCTGTCCACGCTGGCCAGCGTGCCGGACCGCAAGGACTATATCGGCGGAAAGAAAAAGAAGCCCGGCCGGAAGAAAAGTACCCGGAAGAAAGGGGATAGATAGACATGCAGAGCGTGACGATGACGGACCAGAGAAAAGAAAGTTATTCCTATGAGGAATCCATAAAGACCCTGCGTACCAATATTCAGTTCGCGGGAAAAGGGATCCAGACCATCCTGTTCACCAGCTGCTATCCCAATGAAGGAAAGTCGGATATCGCCTTTCAGCTTGCCAAAGAGATCGGCAAGATGGGGAAAAAGGTAGTGCTGCTGGACGCGGATATCCGCAAGTCCTCCCTGATCAGCCGGTATCAGGTGAGGGAGAATATCAAGGGACTGTCCCAGTATCTGAGCGGCCAGGCGGATATGAGCGAGATCTGCTGCCATACAAATTTTGAAAATATGGACATCATCTTTGCCGGCCTGGTGGCGCCCAACCCTTCCGAGCTTCTGGAAGAAGAGGATTTCGCGGAGCTGATCCAGGCGCTGCGGATGCGGTATGATTACATCCTGGTAGATACGCCTCCGCTGGGAAGCGTCATCGACGCTGCCATCGTGGCCAAGCAGTGCGACGGCGCGGTACTCATCATAGAGAGCGAGCTGGTAAGTTACCGGGTGGCCCAGAAGATGAAGGCGCAGCTTCTCAGGACCGGATGCCGGATCCTGGGCGCGGTGCTGAACAAAGTGGATGAAGACAAGCAGGGTTACTACAACCGCTACTACAAAGGGAAATACCACAAGTATTACAAATACAGCTACAACAACTATTACGGCAATAATCACAGGAAGTCTTAAGCCATGCGCCGCAAGAAGAGACAAGACAGAACATTTCCGGTATTTTCAGCATGCGCCTGTATCCTGGCGGCGGTTCTCTTTGGAGTGATCCTGCTGTGGCCGCAGGAGGATACGCAGACTGCCGCGCCTTATGAAGGGGGTGCGGAGGACAGGGAAGAGGACGGCGTCCTCTGGAACGGGAGGCGATATGTCTATAACGATCATCTGTCCAACTATCTGTTTCTGGGGATAGACCGTAGAGAAGCGACGGAGACCCAGGTGGGTCAGACGGACGCGGGACAGGCGGACGCGCTGTTCCTGCTGAGCAGGGACCGGGTGACCGAAGAACTGACCCTGATCTCCATCCCGAGAGATACCATGACGCCTGTGGAGGCCTACGGCCCGGACGGAGAGAGCCTGGGTGTGTCGGAAGACCACATCAGTCTGTCCTACGGATACGGAGACGGCGCCCATGAGAGCTGCCGCCTGACCAGAGAGGCAGTGTCCACGCTGCTGTACGGCCTGCCGATCCAGGATTACTGCGCCATCAGTCTGGACGCGCTGCCGCTGCTGGCAGACACGGTGGGGACCCTGGAAGTGACGGCGCCGAACGACAGTCTGGCAGATACAGAACTGGCGGCCCGGGAAGGTGATACTATTTTGCTGGATGAGACCAATATCGAAGCCTTTGTCCGGTACCGGGATATCGAAGAGACAGGCAGCGCCATAGAGCGGCTTGAACGGCAGCAGACATTCCTGTCGGCATGGTACGAGGCGTTCCGGGAAGAAGCGGCAGCGGAACCCGGCAAGGTGACAGACCTCTATGAGGACCTGGAACCCTATCTGACCACCAATATGGACAGCGGTGAGTTCGCGGATCTTATGGAGGACGCTCAGAAGACGCAGATCCGGACCTGGACCGTTCCCGGCGAGAATGTGGAAGGAGACTATTATGACGAGTACTACGTGGATGACAGCACGTTATATGAAAAAATCATGGAGACCTTCTATACGGAGGCATAGATATGCGCGGCCGGTATAGATATGCGGCGGTGATCTGCGGATTCGCCGCGGTGATCTGTCTGGCGGTGGGCATCCGGCATTACCGCCAGGAGCAGGACGCCGGCCGGGAGTATGAGACGCTGCGGGAAACGGTGGAAACCGTACCGGAAGAAGAGCCGGAGCCTGCGGAAGAGATCACAGAGCCGGCGGACGGAACCGGGACGGAAGAAGCAAAAGAGGATGCTCCGCCGGAGATCCCCGTCGATTTCGCGGCGCTCCAGGAGATGAATCCCGATATCTACGCCTGGATCGTGGTACCGGGTACGAATGTCGATTACCCGGTCGTACAGCGTGAGGGCGACAACGCCTACTATCTGACCCATACGGCGGAGCTGACGGAAGGGGCGGAAGGAGCGATTTTCACGGAGGACTATAACAGCAAAGACTTTCAGGATCCCAACACGGTGGTCTACGGACACAATATGAGGAATGGTTCCATGTTCCGTACCCTGCACAACTATCAGGACCGCAGTTTTTTTGACGAGAACCGGGATGTGACCGTGTACCTGCCGGATCAGATCCTGCACTACCGGATCTTCGCCGCGTACCTGTATGACAGCCGTCATCTGCTGCAGAGCTTTGATTTCGCGGACAAGACAGTCTTCCGGCAGTATCTGGACAGTATCTACGCGATCCGGGATATGGACTCTTTCGTGGACGCTTCCATGGAAGTGAACGAAGATGACAAGATCCTTACCATGTCGACCTGCTACAAGGGGATCGATTCCCTGAGATATCTGGTGCAGGCTGTCCTGGTGGAGATAGAAGAATAGTAAAGGAAAGGTGATTTGAATGAAGAAGAAATGGATGGGATTTTTTGTGGCCGCGATGCTGATCGTGTCCCAGGCCATGTGCGTATCTGCCAGCCGTGTGACGACGCCGGTGACGGCGGGGGCATCCACGGACGGATATGTGGCAAATGCTCTTGGAAGCATGAATGAAAGCGGCGTGGTGGTCTCCGACAGCATGCCGGCGGATACTGTAGCAGAGTATCAGACACTGGCGGCGGAGAAACCGGAGACAGTAGACAACATTCGTCAGTTTAACACAAGCCAGATCTCGATTCAGGAGCTGGTGGCGCGGGAGGCGCCGCAGCTGGAGGACGTGGTGGCAGGACTGACAGCCATCACGCCGGTCTTTGACGTGTCGGATATCAACGGCGGACGTCCGGATGAGGACGGCAATCATCATGTGACCGTCTCCCTGCCGTCTTTGAGCACGGCGATGACCAACCTGCGCGCGCTGCATTATGACATGGCAGCCAGAGCGTGGGAGGAGATCGGTATCTCCGATATTGACTATGACAACAAGATGCTGACTCTGGATTTCGGCAGCAGTCTGTCGCCGGTGGTAATCGTGGCTGACGTGGCCGACGGCGCGGCGGTGGGGACTTCCCCGAAGACCGGCACAGTCTCCGACTGGGGTCTGTGGGTGACCGCGGCGGCTCTGTTGGGCGCGGCATCTATAAGCAGCTATAAAAAGGCAAAGAACACCCGGAAATAGTTCCGGCAAAGGGGCCGGCGTGATATCCGTATCACTGCCGGCCTCTATTCATGATTACGATGGATGAAACGAGGGAATGTCGATGTACCGAAAGAGTCTGGGCAGCTGGCTGAAGCACTGGGATTTTATCCTGCTGGATCTGCTGTGCCTGCAGGCCGCCTACATATTTTCCGTGGTGGCGAGAAACGGATGGCATATGTATCATTACAACATGTATGTGGAAGTGTGCCTGGTGGTGGCGCTGGCGGATATCTGCACGGTCTTCTTCACCGAGGAATACCGGGGGATCATGCGCCGGGGAAAGCTGCAGGAGGCGCGGGCTGTACTGGTGCAGGTGGCGCTGGTCAGCGGGATCGAAATATTGTATCTCTTCCTGCGCCAGAGCGCGGGAGATTTTTCCAGGCTCTCCTTTCTGGTATTTGTCCTGACCGCCTTCCTGCTGATCTACGCGGAACGGATCCTGTGGAAAAAGTTCCTGCTCTGCCGCAGAAAGAATTTCTACCGCAAGAAAGGGCTTCTGATCGTGACCACTTCCGACCGGGCAGGGGAAGTGGTCCGGACGGTTCTGAACAACAGTTATAATGAGCTGGAGATCCTGGGACTGGTCCTGGCGGACCGGGACGACCAGGTGGGATCCGAGATGGAGAGGATACCGGTGGTGTGCCGGATGGAGGATATCCCGGACTACATCCAGACTCTGTGGCTGGACAGTATCCTGATCCGTCTGCCGGAGGAGATCCCTTTTCCTTCCGACATGGAAGAGACCTGCGTGGGCATGGGCATCACGGTCCACCGCAGCCTGGCGGAGGAGGGAAAGCACTCCGGCAACCAGGAGATCGACCGGCTGGGAGGATACGTGGTCCTGTCCACCAGCATCCGCATGGCGTCGCCGGGACAGCTGGTGCTCAAACGGGCGCTGGATATCTGCGGAGGCCTGGTGGGACTGGCGATCACGGCGGTGCTGACGGTCTTCGTGGCGCCGGCCATCTGGATCTCCTCTCCGGGACCCATCTTCTTCGCCCAGATCCGGGTGGGACAGAACGGCAGGCGGTTCCGGATCTACAAGTTCCGCAGCATGTATGTGGATGCGGAGCGGAGAAAGAAGGAACTGATGGAGAAGAACCAGATGCAGGGATATATGTTTAAGATGGACGCGGACCCCCGGATTATCGGCAGCGGTCCCGACGGGACCCGGCATGGGATCGGATGGTTCCTTCGCAAGACCTCCATCGATGAATTTCCTCAGTTCTGGAACGTACTGAAGGGAGATATGAGTTTGGTGGGAACCCGTCCGCCCACAGAGGACGAATGGGAACAGTACCAGCATCATCACCGGGCACGCATGGCGATCAAGCCGGGCATCACGGGTATGTGGCAGGTGAGCGGCCGCAGCGATATCACGGATTTTGAGGAAGTGGTGAGGCTGGATCTGGAGTATATCCGGAAGTGGAATACCTTGCTGGACCTGAAGATTCTCTTCATGACCGTCTTCGTGGTACTGCTGAACCGGGGAGCAAAGTAAATAAAGAGATAAAGATTTATCTATTAAACGTACAAGTGAGATTGTGCAGGTGAAATGAATGAAAAAACAAAAGAACGGAGAGAAACTCCGGATCGCCATGGTGGGACACAAACGGATGCCGTCCAGGGAGGGCGGGATCGAGGTGGTGGTGGAAGAGCTGAGCACCCGGCTGGCGGCGCGCGGACACCGGGTCGTGTGCTATAACCGGGGTGGACACCACGTGAGCGGCCGCCAGTATGATGTAGAGAGTCTGAAAGAATACAAACAGGTACGGATCAAGACGGTACCGACGCTGGAGAGGAAAGGGCTGGCAGCCATGACGTCTTCCTTTTTCGGCGCTCTTTTCGCCGCGTTTGGCCCTTATGACGTGGTCCATTTCCATGCGGAGGGTCCTTGCGCCATGCTCTGGCTGCCGAAGCTTTTCGGAAAGCGGTGCGTCGCCACGGTCCACGGGCTGGACCATCAGCGGGCCAAATGGGGACGGCTGGCCCGCACCTATATCATGATGGGAGAAAAATGCGCCGTAAAGTTCGCGGATGAGATTATCGTCCTGAGCAGGGGGATCCAGGATTATTTCCGGGATGCCTACGGACGGGAGACCCGGTTCATCCCCAACGGGGTGACCCGTCCGGAACATACGGAGCCGCATCTGCTCCGTGAATGGTACGGTTTGAACGGCGGAGACTATATCCTTTTCCTGGCGAGACTCACGGAAGAGAAAGGGATCCGCTACCTGATCGAAGCTTACCGGCAGATCCGGACGGACAAGAAGCTGGTCATCGCCGGAGGCGCGTCGGATTCGGGAGAATATATCCGGGAGCTGAAGGCGCTGGCCGAGGGAGATGACCGGATCGTATTTACCGGTTTTGTCCAGGGAAAGCTGCTGGACGAGCTGTACAGCAACGCTTATCTCTATGTGCTGCCTTCCGATCTGGAGGGGATGCCGCTGAGCCTGCTGGAGGCCATGAGCTACGGGAACTGCTGCGTGGTGTCGGATATCCCGGAGTGTACAGAAGTGGTGGAAGACCATGCGGTCATCTTTGAAGCAGGAAATACAGAAAAACTGAAAGAAAAGCTGGAGTTGCTGCTGGAGCATCCGGAGCTGACAGAGGAGTATAAGGAAAGTTCCGCGGATTTTGTCTGCGAGAAATATAACTGGGACAGAGTGGTAGACCAGACCCTGAAACTGTACCGGGGAGAGCCGGAGAAGAGACAGCAGATCTATACCTATGGTTCCGCCGGACAGATATCATCGCCCGGAAGCGCGTCATCTGCCGCGCCGCATGTGATGTATATGAAAAGTGAGCGTGGGACAGATGACAGAAAATGATGTGAAAGTCAAGGAATACCTGACGCTCAGGGACGAGGTCGTGGACGCGCTGAAGATACAGAATAACTGGTCCACTTTTACGATCTCGGCGGTGATCACGCTGCTGGGCATCGCCATCGGGCTGGAGAATAAGGTACTGGAATTGTTCCTGCTCCCTTATGTGGTGATCTTTACCGTGTCTCTCAAGGTCAACAATTTCAAAAGGAATGTGACCGTGAAGGTAGGATATATGATCACCCGGCTGGAAAGCGCGGACGGTTTCCTGTGGGAGTCCTGCCTGAACCGGTACCGGGCGCTGGAGAAGATAAAAAGGACAAGAGTCCAGAAGCTGATCATATTTCTGGAAACGCAGGAATTCACCATCCTGAGTCTGGTATGCATGGTATTTTTCCTGGCAGTGCTGCACTCACAGAAAATGTACGAGCCCCGCTATGTGATCGAGTTCCTGGTCTGCATACCGGTGCTGATTGTGATCATCCTTACCTCTACGGATTACTGGAATATCAATTATGAAGAAGTGAACGGTTCGCTTCGGATGTGGGAGGAACTGGTCAGGGATGTAGAGGCGGAGAAACGGGATGAGATAAAAAATACGAGGGAGAAAAAAGAGTGTCATGGAGAGAAAACGTTATGACGCCATAGACGGACTGGGGACAATCGCCTGTATCGGGATCGTGATGATGCATGTGAAGGCAAATTTGCTTTTTATCTGATCTATCCATTGGAAGAGATCGGGAGGGGACATTGTCGAATCGATTCACCAGATTCGTCAGCGCCATCAATATGGGGATCTATCTCTGCCACATGGTATTGTTCTGTGTGATTGAAGGAATAGGACTGCGGAGATGGGTGAGTACAGTATGCAATGACTGTAGGGCGATGCTGGTCAGCGCAGCCATGCATGCGGAGCACTGTGTGGACAATGCTGTTAATGCATACATATCCAACATGGATTTTCATGGCGGCTCCAAGCTGGCAAAGCTGACCTATCCTCTGAAGACCATCTATTCCTCAGAGGCACGAAAAAAGTTGCGTCTTGTACTTGATGATTTCAAAGCGGATATTTGCCATATTTATAATGTTGAGTATCAAGGTCTGTCCGAGAATTAGTGGTCAGTAAGATACATGGAATTTCGGGTATTACAGGTCAAGGTAGTCGGGTATCAAGGAAATCTGTCCGAGAAAATGAGTGCTACATATCAAGGGTGACGAGTACCAGAAATGGTGTACTTCTGGCATTTTAAGGCGGTTGATTACCGGATGAGCTGTCCGAATGGCACATCAAAGGTGACGAGTATCAGTTGATATGTACAGTCTGGCAGGTCAACCAGGTTGAGTATCAGGTTGGGGTTAGTGAGTGGGAGACAAATTGGAAAATTCGATGCTTGGATGAGCAGTTAATTATATAGAAGAACCAGAGATAACAAGGAGGCAGAGAAATGGGAACGAGTAAAAGAATTGTATGGGTAGATGTAGTGAAATACATCTGCATTTTAATGGTTATGCTGTCCCATCTTGAAGCCAGAACAGACGTATGGCAAGTATTTTACACACCGTTCTTTTTGTCGGCTTTTTTCTTTGTTTCCGGTTATGTGTATAAGCCGAAGGATGGATTTAAGCAATTTCTTTATAAGAAATTCCGTCAATTATTTATTCCATGGTTGGTATTTAGCGTATTTGACATTCTGTTGTCACAGATACTTTCGTTTAATGAACACGAGAGCCTCCTCACAGAATTGACTTGGAATTTTCTTCAGATTAGAGGTCATGGTGATGGCGTATGGTTTGTAGCGGCTCTCTTTGTGGCCTTTATACCGTTTTATTTCTTTATAAAGTGGTATGAATCGAGAAGCGAAAAAATAACCGGGGGGGGGGTACAACAAGTGTACAGTTGCAATCCTGATTGCTTGGGTTTTATCCCTGATCAGTGTTTTATATACCAGACTACTGCCTGATGGAACTTTCCCGTGGGGAAGCGCCGCATTGCCATGGCATATAGAGTATATATTTCAAGCCATGTTCTATATGGTATTGGGATACATTTTTAAACAAATGTTTGAGAAAAAGCTGGATAAATGGAATAACAGGGCAGCATGTTTAGTAGTTTGCCTGATTTATCTGTTACTTGTATTTATACCATATGTGTCAGGAATAACACTGCCTATGGTATTGGATGTTTTGTATGACTATATTTTATCAATCGTAGGCATTGCAGCTGTAGTCATGATCGCAAAAAGAGTACCATCAAATCGATATATTAATTATGTCGGCCAAAATACTTTAATTTATTTTGCTTTGCATGGGAAAGCATACAGTTTAATTCAAACAGTATTAAGAAGATTCGCTGGCGGACTATATGCGACGATACTTGGAAATGTTGTTTTGTCTTCGGTATTTGCATTGCTGTTTGCGCTTTTGCTTTCAGTAGTATTGATTATTCCGGCGCTTATTATAAATAAGTGGTTCCCATTTATTATGGGCAGGAAAAGAGCAAAGACTATTTAATGTTCAATAGATGAGGATAAGAAAAAATGGAAAAACAGAGAGAAATCTGGGTTGATAACGTCAAGGTGATCGCCTGTATATTGGTGGTTCTGGGACATTTCTTTCAGAGTATGACAAAATCCAATGTACTACCAGCAAATGATTTATATCAGTGGTTTAACCAGACGATTTATTATTTTCATGTTCCACTGTTTTTTATTTGTTCTGGTTACCTTTATCAGAAGCTGAGTGTGGTAAATGATGTACACAGTTGGGGAAGAAATGTTTTAAAAAAGCTATTGGTGCTGGGAATCCCTTATTTTACGTTTTCTCTTGCTACATGGATTTTGAAAACCTTGTTTTCTTCATCAGTGAATAGTGAGATCGGTGGATTGGGCGATACGCTGTTTCTCCACCCGACATCTCCATACTGGTATTTATATGCTTTGTTTTTCCTGTTTTTGATTACACCAACATTCCGCAACAGGAGCATGGCAATGATCGGCTTGATTATTGCACTGGCTTTTAAAGCCCTGGGAATCTTCGGGGGGGGGGTATGGAGTGCAAGTCATTTCATACATCCTTTCAAACGAAATCTGGTTTGTTATCGGTATGTGTCTGAGTGTGTTCGAGTTTAAGAAGTATATGCTGAAGAAAAGCTTGAGTATACCGATTGCCACAGGAGTGATATTTCTCTTATTGAGCATATGGGTATACATGATTGGAATCGATCATGGAGTGATCAGTTTCTTGTTGGGATTATTGGCTTGCTTCTCTGTTGTTACATTAATGGCGAAAATTTATGAGAACAGAGGGCAATCAGTAGCGTTTGGCACTTTAGCTAAGTATACGATGCCGATTTTCCTGATGCACACACTGTTTGCAGCGCCACTAAGAACCGTGCTGTTCAAGGTAGGAATTCAGAATGCAGTGATTCATGTGGTTCTGGGAATAGCAATTAGTTTTATTGGGCCAATGATAGCGGCGGTTATCATGAAGAAAAGTAAATGGCTGGAGTTTTTCCTCTATCCGGGGAAGTTTATCAAGATGAAATAAAAGAGGTTTGATATGAGGATATTAATGATCAACAAGTTTCTCTACCCAAATGGCGGTAGCGAAACCTACATATTTAAATTAGGAGATTATTTAAAGAGTCATGGACATGAAGTCCAGTACTTTGGCATGGAGCATGAGGGGCGCTGTGTGGGAAACGCTGTTAATGCTTACACATCCGATATGGATTTTCACGGTGGCTCCAAGCTGTCGAAGCTGACATATCCTCTGAAGACCATCTATTCCTCAGAGGCACGGAAGAAACTGCGGCTTGTCCTTGATGATTTTAAACCACACATCCTACATATCAATAACTTCAATTACCAGCTGACGCCCAGCATCATTCTGGAAATTCAGAAATGGCGCAAAGAGGGGAATAAATGCCGGATTATATTTACGGCACATGATTATCAGCTGGTGTGCCCTAATCATATGTGTAACAATCCAAACACGGGCGAGAACTGTGAGAAATGTTTGGGTGGGCATTTTTTAAACTGCACAAAGGGAAAATGCATTCACGGCAGCACAGCAAAGTCAGCCATAGGAACCATGGAAGCTACTTTTTGGAAATGGAATGGCGCTTATAAATACATCGATACCATGATCTGCTGTTCTGAGTTCCTGAAAACCAAGATGGACAGCAATCCGCTATTTGCCCGGAAGACTGTGGCGATGCATAACTTCGTGGATCGGGTGGAATGGAAAGAGGTTGAGAAGAAAGATTATGTTCTCTACTTTGGCCGTTTCTCAAAAGAAAAGGGAATTGACACGCTGCTGAAGGTTTGCAGGGAACTTCCTGATGTGCAGTTTGTTTTTGCCGGTACAGGTCCATTGGAGAATGAGATTAATGGTATTACGAACATTAAAAATGTAGGCTTCCAAAGCGGAGAGGCATTGGAAACGCTGATCCGGGAAGCCAGATTTAGTATCTATCCGTCGGAATGGTACGAGAATTGCCCATTCTCCGTTATGGAGAGCCAGATGTATGGTACCCCTGTGTTGGGCGCAGATATCGGCGGTATCCCGGAATTGATAGAGGTTGGCAAGACGGGTGAGCTGTTTGAGAGCGGCAACGCCACACAGTTAAAGGAGAAGATTCAGAAACTATGGTCTGACAGAGAACTGACTGCTACCTACAGCCGGAACTGTAAGAATATCAGTTTTGACGATATTGAAGCCTATACAGAGAAACTGATGCAGATATACAAAGGGAAGAAAAAATCAGCAGGCAGCAAGAAAGCAATGGGAGTTGCTGCAGAGGGAGAAAAAACTATGGCTAAGAAAAATAGCGGCGAGAAAAAATTGAACGGAACGGTTATTGTGACCTATCGGTGTAATGCACGTTGTTCAATGTGCAACAGATACAAGGCTCCGTCCAAGCCGGAGGAAGAGATTTCTATTGAGACAATCCGAAAATTGCCGAAGATGTATTTTACCAACATCACCGGCGGCGAGCCGTTTATCCGAACGGATCTGAAGGATATTGTGCGAGAGCTATACAAGAAATCGGACCGTATTGTAATCTCCACCAACGGTTTCTTCACAGACCGTATCGTGGATCTGTGTAAGGAGTTTCCACAGATTGGTATTCGAATTTCCATTGAAGGCCTGGAACAGACCAATAATGAGATTCGTGGTCTGCAGGATGGGTATCAGCGGGGATATAAGACATTGAAAACACTGCGGAAGATGGGCATGAAAGACGTCGGATTTGGAATGACCGTCCAAGATAAGAACGCTTCTGATCTGGTGCCATTATATAAGATTTCCGATAAGATGGGAATGGAGTTTGCCACGGCGAGCCTGCATAACAGCTTTTATTTTGTGGAAGCCAAGAACATTATCCATGACCGTCCTATGGTTGCTAAAAACTTTGAAAATCTAGTCAATGAACTGCTGCGGAGCAATAGTCCGAAGAAGTGGTTCCGGGCGTATTTTAACCATGGTCTGATCAACTATATCTATGGACAAAAGCGTCTGTTACCTTGTGATATGAGTTTTGACACATTCTTTATTGATCCTTATGGAGATGTGATGCCATGTAATGGAACCAAGGATAAAGAAGTTATGGGCAATCTGAATACACAGACTTGGGACGAGCTGTGGAATGGCCCGGAGGCTGAGAAGGTACGGAAGAAGGTACGTTGCTGTGACCGTGACTGCTGGATGATTGGTAGTGTGAGTCCTGCGATGCATAAGTATATCTGGAAGCCGGCAACTTGGGTGCTGGTACATAAATTCAAGGCACTGTTTACCAAGCATCCGTATTCGATGTATGAGCTGAAGATTTGTAGGGATTATCGGGATGGAAAAGTCACTAAGGAGCAGTTGGACAAGTGTAGCACCTGTGATTTTAATGCTGTAGTTAATGATGGATTGAGTAAGGCAAGTAAAGAGCAGCTTAAGGGCAGGACCGGCGAAGAGATTGTGGATGCGGATATTAAGGCGCAGATGAAGGGTTAATTGTTTAAAGAAAGGATTGCTAGTATAGAAGCATTGGCTCATTTAGCTTGATGGTGAAATATTTAAATTAATTCCTATGATGCATACACTGTTTGCTGTGTCGTTTCGTATGATACAGTTTTAAGAATGAAATTCCAAATGTAACGACTCACACAGTTCCTAAAATTGCAATTTCTTACCTATCCAGGAAAGTTTATCACGATGAAATAAAAGAGGTAGTAGTGACATGAGTTATGTGGATTTACATAAGAAAACGATATTGGTGACTGGAGCGGCAGGCTTTATTGGCTCTAATCTTGTCAAGCGCCTTTACGATGATGTGAAAGATGTGATGGTAATTGGCATTGATAATATGAATGACTATTACGATGTGCGGCTAAAGGAAGCGAGACTGTCTGAATTGTCCGCGAATCTATCTTTTGTTTTTATCAAAGGAAGCATTGCGGATAAGGGGCTGGTTGAAGGTGTGTTCAAACAGTATCAGCCCCAGATCGTTGTGAATCTGGCTGCACAAGCCGGTGTACGCTACTCCATTATCAATCCAGACGCCTACATCGAATCGAACTTGATTGGATTCTACAATATCCTGGAAGCCTGCCGCCATTCTTATGACGAGGGGAACACAGCCGTTGAGCATCTGGTGTATGCGTCCAGTTCCTCTGTCTACGGCTCTAACAAGAAGGTTCCGTATAACACTGATGATAAGGTGGACAACCCAGTTTCCCTTTATGCTGCTACGAAGAAATCAAACGAACTGATGGCTCACGCTTATGCGAAGCTGTATAATATTCCGTCAACTGGTTTGAGGTTCTTCACAGTGTATGGTCCTGCCGGTCGGCCTGATATGGCTTACTTTGGTTTTACCGATAAGTTAAGAGCCGGCAAGACAATTCAGATATTCAACTATGGTAACTGCAAGCGCGACTTTACATATATCGATGACATTGTGACCGGCGTGGAAAAGGTGATGGGTAAGGCTCCAGACAGAGCGACCGGTGAGGATGGGCTTCCTGTTCCACCTTATGCTCTTTACAACATTGGAAACAATAATCCAGAGAATCTGCTGGACTTCGTACAGATCCTGAGTGAAGAGTTGATACGGGCTGGTGTGCTACCGGAGGACTATGATTTTGATGCTCACAAAGAACTGGTACCGATGCAGCCTGGTGACGTGTCGGTGACCTATGCGGATACGAGTGCTTTGGAACGTGACTACGGGTTCAAGCCGAGTACAGACCTGAGAACTGGATTGCGGAAATTCGCTGAGTGGTATAAAGAATTTTATATTTGAGATCGGATGGAGGATTATAGATATGAATTCAATCTTAAAAAAAGATATATCAAGATACAACAAGAAAGGGGAAATTCCTTTATTTCAAGTTTATTTTAGAAAATTCCAAAGTTCAAAGGGGATTATGAGATCGTTTTATTTAGTGTTATTTATTTTTTTCAAAAATATAAATCATGTCGAACTTCCTAAAAATACACAGATTGGCGAAGGATTGTATATTGGGCATCCATATTGCATTACTTTAAATTCAAAGGTGATTATTGGACGAAATTGTAATATTCATAAAGGTGTTACTATTGGTCAGGAAAACAGGGGAGATCGCAAAGGTACGCCGATAATTGGGGATAATGTATGGATAGGAATTAATAGTACTATCGTCGGTAGTATTATTGTAGGTAATGATGTCCTCATTGCACCAAATTCTTTTGTAAATCAAGACATACCAGCGCATTCGGTTGTGTTTGGAAATCCTTGTATAATTAAGCATAAAGACCAAGCGACTGAAAATTATATTAATCGCATAGTTGAGTAAGAGTCAGTAATTCAAAAAAGAGGAGATAGATAGTGTGAAAGAAAGTAAATTGAGCCAAAATCGTGGAATAGACACAAAAAACAGGCTCACATAGTGAACCAATTAAAAGGATATTCCCACCTGAGTAGAGAGGCGCACCTGCACATCAATAAGCAAACGGGTGGGTGCATCTGATACTGATGCCAGGATGCCTTTATAATCAAGTTTATTGCAACACAAAAATTTGAAGGTGTGCATCACTTTCATTACTATTTGTGCCGCCAAATGAAAGGCGGCGGGATGGAGATTTATATGAGAAAATTCAAAGATTTAAAGATTGCTGTTGCCGGTACCGGTTATGTAGGACTTTCGATTGCCACACTGTTGGCACAGCATCATAAAGTAATGGCTGTGGACATCGTACCTGAGAAGGTAGAGCTGATCAACAAGAAGCAGTCTCCCATTCAGGATGACTATATTGAAAAATATCTGGCAGAGAAAGATTTGGATCTGACTGCCACACTGGATGCCGAAGCGGCTTACAGCAATGCAGATTTTGTAGTAATTGCCGCACCGACCAACTATGACAGCAAGAAGAATTTCTTTGATACTAGTGCAGTTGAAGCTGTGATCAAACTGGTGATTCAGTACAACCCAGAAGCAATTATGGTGATTAAGAGTACTATCCCAGTGGGGTATACGGCAAGCATCAGAGAAAAATTCCACTGTGACAACATCATCTTCAGCCCTGAGTTTTTAAGAGAGTCCAAAGCCCTGTACGATAATTTGTACCCCAGCAGGATCATTGTTGGCACCGATGTAGAAAATGTCAGACTGGTTAAGGCGGCCGAGACGTTTGCAAAGCTGCTCCAGGAGGGTGCAATTAAGGAAAACATCAACACACTGTTCATGGGCTTTACAGAAGCGGAAGCAGTGAAGCTGTTCGCTAATACTTACTTGGCATTGCGTGTGGCATATTTCAATGAACTGGATACATACGCAGAAAGCAAGGGCCTGAATACAAAGCAGATTATTGATGGTGTTTGCCTGGATCCTCGGATCGGAAGCCATTACAATAATCCATCCTTTGGATATGGCGGATATTGTCTGCCGAAAGATACCAAGCAGTTGTTGGCAAACTATCAGGATGTACCTGAAAATCTGATTGAGGCGATAGTAGAGAGTAACAGAACTAGAAAAGACTTTATTGCAGACAGGGTGCTGGAGATTGCTGGGGCATATAGCGCGAATGATAGCTGGGATGAGAGCCGAGAGAAAGAAGTTGTTGTCGGTGTGTACCGACTGACTATGAAGAGCAACAGCGATAACTTTCGTCAGAGCAGTATCCAGGGTGTCATGAAGCGGATTAAAGCGAAAGGCGCTACAGTTGTCATTTATGAGCCGACTCTTAAAGATGGGGATACATTTTTTGGGAGTCTTGTCGTAAATGATCTTGATAAGTTTAAAGAAATATCGCAAGCGATTATTGCAAATAGATATGACAGTTGCTTGGATGATGTACAGGAAAAGGTATATACGAGAGACATTTTCCGACGCGACTGACTAAAAAGATTGTTGGACAAAGGATTACAGGGCATATGAGGATACTGATTATTAGAAATTTCCCGTCTTTTATGTCGGTAAAGAATAATACCTATAATATTCAAGAAGTTGGCTTGGCGAAAGCACTTGTCAGAAAAGGACATACTTGTGATATAGTTTTCTGGACTGACAGAGAGGAAGAGGCTGTTGAGATACCGGTCGATGAAACAGGAGTTATCCATGTTTTCTACAGACACGGTAGGACAAAGCTCAAAAATACAATCTTTACGGACTGCGAAGATCTCTTTGAACAATATGATATCCTCCAGCCTTGTGAGTACAATCAAATGCAGGCGTGGCTTCTTGCAAAAAACAAGCCACAGAAAACGGTAATATATCATGGTCCATATTATTGTCCTTTCAACAAAAGATATAATCTGATGTGTAGGATGTTCGATTTATTCTTTTTGAGGAGATATATCAAGCAAGGAACAAGGTTTCTTGTAAAGAGTGAGATGGCTAAAGAGTTTTTGATTGAGAAAGGCATCGAATCAACTAATATAGACGTGGTTGGCGTTGGAATCGATGCACAGATGCTTTCATCTAAAGAGGAGAACTGTAAAGAGTCATTGTATAAGAAGCTGAAAAAAGATAGGGGCAATTTGAAACTGCTTTACATTGGTCGATTTGAAAAACGCCGAGATATTCCATTTATTATAGATGTGTTTAAGAGAATTTATGAAAAGAGACCTGATGCTCGCTTATACATGATAGGAACGGGTCATTCTGAATATTTAAAAAAGGTATTTGCATATATGGATACAGCAGGAGTTAGGGATAAAGTTATTTGGCAGGAGCAGATGGAACAAAAGTATCTTTCTTGCATATATCGACAAGTTGATTTTTTTCTATTGCCTACGGAGTATGAAATATTTGGTATGGTTCTGCTCGAAGCGATGTATTACGGAAATGTTGTTTTAACTACTCGCAATGGTGGTTCTAGCACATTAATTGAAAACGGTGAGAACGGGCTTGTCTTTGAAAAGAAGAATGCAAGGCAATGGTCGGATTGTGTGCTGAATATGAGCAAAACAGATAAAGAAAGGATAGGGGAAAAAGCAACTTTGACGATAGCAGAAAAATATACATGGGACAATCTGGCAGAAAATTTTTTGAAACAGTACAGGACAAAGTTAGTGGAAAAGAGTAATGAAAAAAAGGGGTAGTATGAAAGAAGTAATAATAGCAACAGGTACACTTGGCGGTGGGGGTGCAGAAAGAGTCTTTTTGAATATAGGAAACGAGATGTCAGCGCGTGGAATAAAAGTAAGGGTGCTTGTTACCGGATCGAGATCAGTGGAAAGCTATCCCTTAGATGCAAATATAATAGTAGACGTGATTCGTTCGAAAAAAAAGAATAAAGTTCTCAAGATTATTGATAAATTCAATCAATTTAGAAAATATTTAAAAGAGCATGAAAAAAGCACAGTGATATCTTTTTTTCCGGATGTTAGTGCATATTGTGTCTTAGCATCATTAGGCATGGAAATTAGAAATATTGTTTCTGAACGCAATGATCCTAATATAATACCTCGAAAAAAATATATGAAAATAATTCGCAATATGGCATTTAGATTTGCTGATTCTTGTGTATTTCAAACGCAGGATGCTAAGGATTACTTTCCTAAAATAGTAAGAAAAAAAGGAGTGATCATCAATAATCCGATAAACTCTGATAAAATGCCCAAGATTAATGCTATAAATAACAGAGATACGATTATTTTGGCAGTCGGCCGTATTGTTCCACAAAAAAATTTTCTTATGTTAATTAAAGCTTGGGAGCTAATCGAAAAGAGGTATCCGGAATATGTATTACATATTTATGGAGACAAGACTTATCGAAATGGAGTTTTTACTGAAGAAATACAAAATTATATTGTTGATCATGGATTAATTAATCGAGTATATTTAATGGGATTTTCAAGCGATATATATAGAGTAATGAATAATGCCATGGTTTATGTGTCGTCCTCTGATTTTGAGGGGATGTCAAACACAATGTTAGAAGCAATGGCGATGGGGGTTCCCACAATTGCAACGGATTGCCCCATTGGTGGTGCAAAAACTGTAATTAAAAATGGAGAAAATGGAATCCTAACACCTGTCGGCAATGAAAAAAAGATGGCTGATGCAATAGTACATGTGTTAGAAAGTGCTGACGAGCGAAAGAAACTATCCTATGCAGCTCGAAAAGTACGTGTAGATATGTCCATCCAAAAAATTTGTGACGAGTGGATAAAACTTCTCTAATTATGAAAGAAAGGAATGCGCATTGGCGCGTGTATTAGCGATGATAAAAAGGATAATCATTTCTGGTGGAAACTTTGTAAACAAGGGCGCCGAGGCAATGCTTTACGTAACAGCAAATGAGTGCTTTAGTCGATTTAAAAATAGTGTATGTTGCATCCAATTATCGGAAGGTTTTTTTGAAATTCATTCTCTTAAAGAATTATATGGTTTATCAGTGAGTAAAACACAAAATATAAAACACAGTGGAAAAATAAAAAAATTAAAAGATATGATTGAAGAATACAGGAAAGCAGAACTTATGATAGATATAAGTGGATATGAATTGTGTTCAAAACTTGGTAATTACCCAACACTGCGATATATTTTTAAATTATTATTATGTAAGTATGCGAAAACTAAAGCAGTGCTTATGCCACAATCGTATGGTCCATTTGATTATGTTGGAAAGTACGGATATCTGATATTACATTTAATTAATCGATATTTAAGATATCCATTAATATGTTTTGCGAGAGAGAATAAAAGCGCAGAATATCTGAAGGATGTTGCACCAAAGGCGAAAGTTATTGTATCGGCTGATTTAGTCTTACAAAGTGAAACAATATTAGATGCTGTAAGACCATTCTTTAAATTTAATGAAATAGAAATCGCTGATAATAGCGTTGCTCTTGTTGTTAATAGAAGATTATATGAGCAATATGGTCATGACACTATATTTTCTAAATACAAAAACATAATTTATGCGCTTTTAGAAAAAGAAAAAAATATATATCTGCTATGTCATGCAAGTGATGACTTCGATATTTGCAAAGAAATAAAAGCAAATTTTAAAGATAGTCAAAAAGTAATCATAGTAGAGGAAGTACTAAACTGTTTTGCTTTTCAAATTTTGGCTCGTAAATTTGAGTATATTGTTGCAGCAAGATACCATTCAATTGTTCATGCTTATAAGGAATGCATTCCGTGCATTGCTTTGGGATGGGCGGTAAAGTACCAAGAACTTCTCGAACTTATGGGGCAAGAAAGGTATGTAATTAACATAGGAAATGCAGATGATTTAGATATAGAAAATGTGATAAACAGAATGGATTCTAATTATCGAGAAGAACAATCTGTTATAAAAAGCAGACTAAGAAAAGTGCAAAAAGATAATTGCTTTGATGTGATGGAAGCAAGACTTGGAGAGGTTATATGAATAAATCAATACAACAGATTGTTTATAACAAAGAATGTTGTTCTTGTGGCATATGTGTCGGGGTGTGTCCCAAATTGGCAATTACGCTCGAAATAGATAATGGGATTCCAACACCCAAAATAGATCTTAATAAATGTGTTAATTGTGGATTATGTTCAAGTATCTGTCCTGGAAAATCAGGAATTGAAGAGTATATTAAAATTGCCCCCTCTGAAATAACAGAGTACTGTTCTGGTACATTTTCACAAGTTGAAATTTGTCGGACTAATAATATGGAGCTATTATCAAAAACTACATCTGGGGGGGTTATATCTAGTATTTTAAGTACTCTACTTAGTGAAAAAGAAAAATACGGATACAAAAAGGCATTTGTTGTTAAATCCAATAATTTTAGCACAATTGCTGAAACTTGTGCTTGTACATGCGCAGAAGAAATAGCAGGATCTGAAAAATCACGTTACATTTCTGTTTCGCAAAAAAACACTGTACAATATATACTTAGTCACAAAGATGAAAAAATTGTAATCACTGGAACGAGTTGTGCAATACAGGGAATATCAAATGTAATCGAACACTTTGATTTAAATAGAGAAAATTACCTTTTGATTGGAGTATTTTGTGATAAACTAATGACTTACCACGTTTGGGATTATTTTAATAAGTTTGGTCACGCTCCTGCTAAACTGCAGGAATTGTTCTTTAGAACCAAAGAGGGAAACGGTTGGCCTGGTAATGTTAAGCTGATATTTGATATGATAACACTTTGTTTACCTAAAATATATAGGTCTCAAGTAAAAGATTTTTTTTGCCATCCCCGATGCATGTACTGCATTGATAAATTAAATCGTTATGCAGATATATCTGTCGGAGATAATTATTCTGGAGAATATGCTGACCCAATGGGAAGCAGTTGTGTTATAGTTCGTACGGACATTGGTATGAGGGCATATAACTCAATTAGAGCCATGTGTAAAGTTAATAACTAAGACTTCCCATACCTGAAATGGGCTTCGCTCCTTGAAAATTCAATAT
>ERZ1643249.450-NODE-450-length-47271-cov-19.151813_pt1 | contig 47271 bp, 40 predicted proteins | sample MGYA00579263_ERZ1643249 | MGnify/ENA primary metagenome ERZ1643249 (study PRJEB29033, sample SAMEA4952264) | chicken gut metagenome | biome: Broiler Chicken; feature: Gastrointestinal Tract; material: Caecum | place: Ireland | collected 2018 | study: Broiler...
TATAGGCAAACAGCATATCCAGGTATTTTCCCTGTTCCTGCATCAGTTCCTCATTGTCACAGTAATATAATTTTTCATGATGGACTCTATATAAAGTTTCTTCTAGATTCATAGGACCTCCCCCCAGATGGATACCTTCTCCTATCCGTCTGTAAAATAATGATTTTCTGCCATCAGTATAACATATCTTCTTTTCTCACTCAACTGATCCCGAAAATATCCCAAAACCATGAAGATTCCATACTTACTCTAATCCATGGGCCTTCAGCCATGTTACCCAGGTTCTTTTTCCCCGCTTTATCTTTCCGGCCCGGATCTGGAATTCCAGGATCGTCATCAGGGAGAACACCAGGAACAAAACTCCCAGGAACAGCAGGCATTTTCCTATACTTCCTCCTCCGCTGATGGTGCTCCTAAAAGCAGTCACCGTATAGGTAAACGGCACCCAGTCATGAAGATAAGGCACAAAAGGACCGGACAGTTCCAGCGGATAAGTTCCCACAGAACCCGCCAGCTGGACCACCATAAAGACCAGCATCAGGAAACTGCCCGCTTTTCCCAGAAGATTTGTGAAAAAATACATAATGGACATAAAAGCCAGGGAAGCCAGACAGGCAGTAAGAAGGGTCTTTCCAGGCTGGACAGGACGGAAGCCGTCAAAGATCCAGAGAGCGCCTGTCATCACTGCTGCCTGGAGCAGAGCTACCAGATAGAGTACGGAAGCTTTACTCCGCCACCAGGCCCCTCCGGACTTGAGTTTTCCGGAATATTCTGTCAGAGGATACATAAGGCTGAAAGCAATGCAGCCTACCCAGAGCCCTACAGACATCATATAAGGCGCCATAGCATGGCCGTTATTTTCCACTTCTGTGATCTGCGTCTCTTTTGTAACTGCCGGAGCAGCAAACATATCCATCCCCTCTTCAGACAGAACAGAATTCCCGGCGCTGCTTCCCCCTTCTTCCAGGGCGTCCTTAAGCGTTCCGGCTCCTTTCTCCAGACTTTTCAGCCCATCTCCCAATTCCATACTTCCTTCATGAAGCTTTCCGGCACCCTGGCTGATCTGTTCTCCTCCCTGAGAAAGCCGAGAAGCACCCTCAAGAAGAGAGGGACTGTTTTTCTCCAATTCTGCGGCGCCTTCTTTCAGACTTTCCGTACCTTCCTTCAAAGCAGTAATGCCCTGACTTAGCTGGTCCCCGCCGTTAAAAAGGACCGGCATCTGTTCCTTCAACCTCTTGGTTCCCTCTTCCAGCCGGGTGCTGCCCTGGGAAAGGACCACGGTTCCTGACGCAAGCGATTCCGCCCCTTTTTTCAGCACGGAAGTACCCTGGGTCTGGAGAAGGCTCCCTCCCTGGACCGCTTCCTGGATCCCCTGTACCAGCGCCGGCGCTTTCTGGGAAAGTCCGGAAATTCCCTGCAAAAGAGTTCCTGCCCCTGCAGCCAGCTCCCCGCTTCCTGCCGCAGCCTGGGAAATCCCATCTGTAATCCCGGGAAGTCCGGAAACAAGTTCCCGGCTTCCCCTGGCCGCCTCATTCACTCCCTCTGTATAAGCAGCGGTGCTTTGTGCCAAAAAGGCCGCCTGGTCTTTCAGCATAGAAATCTGACCGTTTAATTCTTCCGCCCCGGAATAATCTGCTCCGGCCTCCTGTACAATGGAAATCTGCTCTTCCATTTCCTGGAGTCCCTGGTAATTTGTCTGAGCCGCTTCCAGAGCCGCCCAGGCAGCTCCGGCCAGGCTGTCCATATCGCCATTATCCACGGCGCTCTGAATTTCTTCATATAAATAAGAAGGATCTGTACTCTGGATCCCGCTGGAAAAAGTAAATCCTTCTTCTCCTGAAAAAACATTTATATAAGAAGGAAGATTGTTATAAAGAGTTTCCAGACTCTGACTGAGACCAGCTGCACCCTGAGATAAAGCTTCCGACTGGCTGCCGTTTTCTCCAATAATATTCTGAAGACCGGAATCCAGACTTTCTGCTCCCTCCTTCCACTGAGCTGTTCCCTGACACAGTGTTTCCAGTCCGCTATGGAGAGCCGCCGCATTTTCTGCCAATGTCCCGGCCCCCTCTTCCAGTTCCCGGGCAGCCTCCGGCAGAGAAGCTGCAGCTTCCCCAAGAGCAAGAAGCCCCTGATTCAGTTCTGTCATACTGTCATCCATCCGGACAACACCCTCCTGCAGATCCTGACTGCCCTTTGCAGCCTCCCGGATCCCTTCTCCCAATGCCCAGGCTCCATCCGCAAGTTCATCGGCTCCATCAGATAGTTCCGGCATTTTTTCTTTTACCTGTTCCATTCCTTTAGTCAGAGCTGCCGCTCCCTGATCCAGCTCTTCTGTCCCTGATCCCAGGGTATCTACTCCCTGAATATATCTGCCCAGTCCTTCTGAAAAGTTCTGAGTGCCATTCCGAAATGTCAAAGTGCTGTCTGCCAATATCCGGAGATTTTCCGTAATGATTTTATTTCCTTCTGCGGCCTGAACGGTTCCTTCTTCCAGCTCCCCGGCGCCCTGTCCCGCCTGTTCCATACCTTCTTTTGCCTGGAGGACTTTATCCATAACCGCCTGAATATAGGTTCTGGTCACCTCCTGGCATACTGCGCTTTCCATCTCCTTCATGGCTGTTTCGCTCATTTTAGAGGCAATATAATTGGTACCGGGATTAGTCTCATAGAAAAGTTCCATTTTTTCCGGTTTTTCTCCGGTCAGCGTTCCGGCTTTTGCGGAAAAATCCTCCGGTATCCGGATCATCATATAATAAGTTCCATCCTTCAGTCCCTGTTCTCCTTCCTTTTTCCCTACAAAATGAAAATCCAGAGACTTTTCTTCTTTCAGTTTTTTAACCAGCTCTCCCCCTATGTCCAAGGCGGCACCCTGATATTCCACCGGCTGGTCTTCATTGACCACCGCCACGGGAAGCTTATCTGTATTTCCGTAAGGATCCCACATAGATCCCAGGAACAAAGTGGTATAAATACTTGGAATTGCAATCACCGCAAGGATCACCACCAGCAGGATCTTATTATGGAGCAGTTTCTTCCATTCCTGTCTCACCATATGATTCTTCTCCCTTCTGTATGCCATCACCTGCCATGTCCCTATAGGATTTTCCCTCCTTTCCCGGATCCATCAAGATGACATACTATCTATTAATAGATATTATGTTGATTTATGAAACGTTAGGAATTATACTGAAAAAAGGCACAGGGGACAACCATCAAATATTTTTGTCACTGTCGGTTAATGGACATAACCGGCAGGCTGTGTTGATTCTTTATAAAATTTTCATAATTCAGGAGGGAAATATGACAAAGAAAACCGACCGGAGGATCCGAAAGACAAAGGCCCAGCTCCGCCAGGGTCTGGCAGAGCTTCTCCAGGAAAAAAGCCTGAAAGAGATCACTGTCAAAGAACTGACCGATAAGGTAGACATTAACCGTTCTACCTTTTATCTCCATTATTCAGATATCTATGATATGATGGAAAAAATTGAAAATGAACTGATAGAAGAAATTGAAGAACTGGTCCGGACCCGCCCGGTAAATCCCTTTAATGAGTCCAGCTTTCCTTTTATTGAAGAAATTTTCACGATTCTAGCCGAAAACCGTCAGATCTGCGCCGCCCTTCTGGGGCCCAACGGAGACATTGCCTTTCTCCAGAGGATCGAAAATATCCTTTCCCGGCACAGCCTGAAGGTTCTTGAGGAAACCCTCCCGGAGAAAAAGCAGGATCTCCAGTATCTCTACTCCTTCTTCGCCTTTGGCTGTGTGGGTATGATCAAAATGTGGCTGACCGGCCGCTACGAGGAAAGTCCCCAATATATGGCCCGTCTTACCTTTCATTTGATCATGAATGCCCTTCACAAAAGCTGATTCAGACCTCTACCCCTGAAAGAGCTACGATCTTTTCCCCGGCCAGGTGCTGGAACAGAGCAATGATCCGTCCTACGCCGATAACTGCCAGTACTGTTCCGATCCCTACTCCCACCAGACGACCTGCAAGTACCAGACCCAGGAGAATGGTCACAGTAATATTAAAAAGATCAAAACAGTTCTTTGTAAACCCTACATTTTTATGAATGCAGTCAGCGATAGCCTGGACAATGCCGTCTCCGGGATTCGGCACGATCCTCATAGAAAGGGACATAGAGGCGCCCACTCCAGTAAAGATGATCGCCAGGATCAGTACCAGCAGCCGAAGCGGCAGGTCCTGGATCCCCTTTGTTTCCTTTGCAAACTCCGGCAGCAAAGAACCGAATACGTTTAAAAATCTTGTAAAAATAAGACTGAGCGGAATCTGAAGGATATCCATGAACAGGATCAGCGTCCTATCTTTTTTCCTGGCCTGAGCCAGAGCTTTTTCTCCCTGGCGCTGCCTCCGCCGTTCCCGTATGCTGTGGAGAAAGATCTCAGCCACTACAAAAACAGAATACAGCACCAGCGTCATATCTCCAAAGTTCAGCTGAAAAATTGTGGAAATACTGTAAGATACCGATATGATCGGCGATACTCCCAATCCCGCTTTTGTATTCAGAGTCAGTCCCATTGCCAGGATCAAAAGTCCCAGTATATAAAAGCCGGCTCTGTAAAACTTTTGTTTTTGCACAAAACATCCTCCCCTTCTGTAATAAATTCTCAAGACCGTCTGCTTTGGTCCGCATCATTTTATTATAGTACCGGCCCCGGGGAATTTCAAGAATAGCCCTGATATTAAAAAAGACATCTCCAAAATAGAAGATGTCTTTTTTAATCTCTTATTTATTACTGTACAATTCTTCTGATTGCTATGTAAGATCTGTACAGAGCGTTTGCAGTATATTTAATTCCGCCCTGTGGATATGGAGCACTGTTAGAAGCATGGATGATTCCGCCGTCTCCTGTCAGGATCGCTACATGTCCGGAATATACGATAATATCACCGGCACGGTGATTTTCCCAGCTTACTCCTACACCGGAGAAAGCCTGCGCATCACTGGTACGGGGAAGGCTATATCCGAAATGAGCAAATATCTGCTGAGTAAATCCAGAACAGTCAATTCCATTTGTCAGACTGTTTCCGCCATATACATATGGATTTCCGATAAACTGACGGGCATATGCCACTACGGCTTCTCCAGTAGCACTGTTATAAGAAACATTGCTGCTTGTGTCTGAGGAAGTTCCTGCACTGCTATTGCTGGAAGAAGATCCTCCTGTAGTACCGGTAGTAGTTCCGCTGACAGTTGTTCCTGAACTTGCGTTTGACTGAGCTGCGGCTGCCTCAGCGGCTGCCTCAGCCTGCCGTCTGGCTTCCTCTGCCGCTTTTGCTGCAGCTTCCTCTTCCTTCTGGATTTGCTGCAGTTCCGCGTTTTGCTGCTCGATCAGATTTTTATATTCCTGAGCCTGAGCTTTTACTGTCGCGATCTGCTTATCGTAATCAGCTGCGGAAGCTTTCAGTTTGGACATCTTAGTCTCTAAAGTGTCCTGTTTATCTTCCTGCTCTTTCTTACTGTCTTCCAATTCAGCTTTTTCGGTCATCAGCTGGTCTTTTAAATCCTGCACCTGCTGAACTACCTCTTTCAGCTTCTCAAGGGCATCTCTGTCATAGTCATACATTTTGCCGTTATTTTCTATTTTTGAAAGCATATCTGCAATGCTGTTTGACTCCAGTAAAATCTGAGCCCATGAATCCGTTCCTCCATTTTCGTAGAGATACTGGATTCTTTTTTTCATGCTCTCATACTGCTCGTCCCGATCAGCTTCTGCTTCCTTTAAATCTTCCTGAGTCTCTTTAATATCAGCCTCTTTTTCTGTAATCTCATCTTTCAGCATATTAATCTGAGCCATTATGCTGACCAGCTCCTGCTGTGTAGAATTGATCTGCCCCATCAGGCTGTTCTTTTCACTCTCTAAATCATTTACTTTATCTTCTGCTTGTGAAAGTTTGTTCTGCGTTTCTGACTTTTCTGCCTCGACTGTCTGTTTTCTGCTTGCCGCCGCTACAGGCATCGCCTGTGTAGCCGCCATAGCGAAAACTAAAGCCAGGCATAACAATCTTTTCTTCATACTGCTTAATACCTCTCCATCATGCATAGATTATAAGCGTTATACTTTTGTAATAATTTCGCAATATTTTTTTGCTTCCTGTATATACTACCATAGTTTCCCTGCTTTTTCAAGAGTAACTCCTGTATTTTTTAAATTTCTGTTACAATCTGAAATTTTCAAGTAACAAATATTGTTTTTTTTATTATATCTTAACAAAGAATTATAAAAGAAAAAACCACAGACATTCCTTTTCGGTGCTTGTCTGTGGTTTTTTTACAATATTTATAGTAATCCTTATTACTGTGCGATACGTCTGATGGTAATGTAAGATGTATACAGAGCATTTGACGTATACTTAATTCCGCCTTCCGGATATGGCTTGCTGTTTGAAGCATGGACAATTCCGCCGTCTCCTGTCAGGATTGCCACATGTCCCGGATATACAATTAAATCTCCTGCTTTATGTTCTGACCAGGAAACTTCTGTTCCAACGCTTGCCTGAGCATCGCTGGTACGAGGCAGGCTGTATCCAAAGTGTGCATAAATCTGCTGAGTAAATCCTGAACAGTCAATTCCATCTGTCAGGCTGTTTCCGCCATATACATATGGATTTCCGATAAACTGTCTTGCATAAGCTACAATAGCCTCGCCAATGCTGCTGTTGTAAGATACATCCGGTGTAGAGTTTGTTTCTTCCTGTACAGTATTGTCAGCTGCCGGCTTTTCCTCTGTTTTGGATGGTTCCTGTGTTACTGTATTATTTGTTGTATTGTTGTTTGCAGCATTATTATTAGTTGTATTATTGTTTGCTGTATTGTTAGATGCAGTATTATTATTTGTAGTATTATTATTTGTAGTTGTATTCTGCTGAGGAGCACTTGTCTCCGGTGCGGCCGGTGTCTGCTCAACTACAGTCTGAGTAGTATTACCTGCAGTCTCATTCTTATCAGAACTGCTGTTCTGAGCTGACTGTGAACCTGTATGATCAGAGGAAGTTGTACCTGCATCGTTCTTTGTGCTATTTGAAGTATTTTTGTTATCTGTTTTGCCGGAACCTTTCTTATTATCAGAAGTACCTGTACTCTGCTGTCCCTGAATGATCGCGTTCTGCTGTTCTACCAGAGCCTGATATTTCGCTGCCTGTGCTTTGGCTGCGGCAATCTGGCTCTCATAATCAGATGCGCTTGCCTTCAGATTTGTGATCTGACTTGTCAGAGACTGCTGGACACCTTCCTGCTCCTGTTTGCTGGTCTCTAATTCAGACTTTTCATTTTCCAGCTGTGTTTCCAGATTTTCAACTGCTTCCACTGCATCTTTCAGCTTTTCAAGAGCCTCTCTGTCATAATCATAGACTTTCTGGCTGGTTTCTACTTTGGAAAGCATATCTGTAATGCTGCTGGACTCTAAAAGAGCCTGTGCCCAGGAAGTGCTTCCTCCGGTTTCATAAAGATACTGGATTCTTTTTTTCATATCTTCATACTGCTGATTTCTCTCAGCCTCTGCCGTTTTCAATTCTTCCTGTGTATTCTGAATATCAGTCTCTTTTGCTGCAATACTGTCATCCAGCATATTTATCTGCGTCATAACGCTTACCAGATCCTGCTGTGCAGAACTGATCTGACTCATCAAAGCATTCTTCTGGCTCTCAAGGTTCTCTACTTTTTCTTCTGTATCAGAAAGCTTATTCTGGGTTGCTGATTTCTGAGTCTGTACGTTTGCCTTTCCGGCAGCTGCGACAGGAACAACCTGAGTAGCTGACATAGCAAAAATCAATGACAGACAAATTAATCTTTTTTTCATAGTCCTACATACCTCTCCCTAGTAAAAACTTTAATAAGTTAAGTAATATTTTGTAATATTTCTGTAATATCTTTCACGCTCTTGTATCATACTAGCACATTTCTATCAGGTTTTCAAGTTTAAATTTCCAACAAATTACTATTGTATTACAGATATTAATTAGATATATATTACAATTTAAGGCTTTTAACCAGCAATCCAGAACCAGTTTTAGAAAAATCTGTCCCTATTTTTCTCTTCTCACTTTAGCAGCCTGGGCATGTCCCATCAGTCCCTCTCCCTGCGCCATCCGTTCTACCAAAGGAGCCAGCTCTTTCATGGCTTCCGGAGTCATACTCTGATGTGTACAGGTTTTTAAAAATGTACCTACCCACACTCCTCCTGTATATCTGGCAGCTCTCAGAGTAGGCAGGGTATGATTGGTCCCTGAAGCATAATCGCCGAAGACCTCTGCTGTATTTTCTCCTATGAATAAAGAACCATAGTTGTAAAGTCTGTCTTTAATACTGTCAGGATCGCTAAGATTCAGTTCTAAATGTTCCGGAGCGTAGGCGTTGGCGATCTGTACAGCTTCTTCCAGACTTTCTGCCAGGACTACTTCCCCATATGTCTGCCAGGACTGCTCTGCAATCGCTGCGGTGGAAAGCCAGGACAGTTCCTTTTCTACTGCCTCTATAACCGCCTGTCCGAATTTTTCATCAGTAGTGATCAGCATTCCTTTAGCATTAGGATCATGTTCTGACTGAGCCAGAAGATCAGCAGCCACGATTTCCGGAGTACCGCTTCCGTCGGCGATCACCAGCACCTCGCTGGGACCTGCCACAAAATCAATGCCAACCTGCCCATAGCATTGTCTTTTAGCCTCTGTGACATACTGGTTGCCTGGACCTACGATCATATCTACCGGCTGGATTTCCTGGGTTCCATAGGAAAAAGCAGCAATAGCCTGAGCTCCCCCTACTCCGTAAATTTCATCTGCACCGGCAATGTCCATAGCCACCAGGGTCTTAGGATTGATCCTGTCGGTCCCCTTCATCACCGGAGAGCAGGCGGCCACACGGGCTACTCCTGCCGCTTTAGCTGGAATGATCAGCATAAGGGCGGTAGAATAAAGAGGATAATTTCCCCCGGGCACATAGCAGCAGCAGGATTTTACAGGAATGATCCTGTGTCCCAAAAAGATCCCCGGAGCCGGACTGAAATTTTCCAGAGGCTTTATGGTTTCTCTCTGGGCTTTTGCAAAGGCCCGGATATGGCTGGCGGCCTTTTTTAAATCTTCTATTTCCTGAGGAGAAAGCTGTGCGTAAGCCTCCTGGATCTCTTCCTTACTCACCAGGAAAGATTCTCTCTTGCTTCCGTCAAATCTCTGGCTGTACTCTCTCAAAGCTTCATCTTTTCTGTTTTTCACATCATCGATCATATCCCCTACGATCTGGATCAGTTTCTTTTTATCTTCTTCTGTCCGCACTCTGGCTTCTTTCATTATTTTCATAAAACTCTGCCTCCTGTATATTTTTTTCTATTATAAAATATAAAGCCTGCTTGATGTCAATGTTCAATTTTTCTGTTTTACTGTCAAACCTTGAGTATACTCCAGATTTGTGTTAGGATAATCCTGATAACAGACTTGGCTTCAGACGAAAAGGAGAATTCACCTATGCGTATCGGAAAGGTATCTGAAATCTATCACATTTCTGCAGATAATCTTTATTATTATATTAACTACGGGCTGCTGGTCCCTCCCCGTCCCAAAGGCCAATATGTCTTTGACCAGGCGACCCTAAAAGATCTGGAATGGATCCTGGAACTGAAAGAACTGGATTTTTCTTTAAGAGAGATCCATATCATCCTGTCTCTGAAAAGGGTTTCTGGTTTTGCTGATCCCCAGGATCTTACGGAATTAAAAGAGATTTACAGCAGCAAACGGGATCTCTGTCTAAAAGAACTGGAAAGAAAAAAAGAGATCATTCAGAAACTGGATAATAAAATACAGGAACTGGATACCCTTGCCTCTTCACCGGCAGTTAAGACCGGAGTTCCTATTTCCATGCTATCCCTCCTCTGCTGCCCCTGCTGCAAAAAGGAGTTGTCTATGACAGATGTAGAAATGAATCAGCGGTATCTCTCTAAAGGGACTTTAACCTGCAGCTGCGGCTATCATGCCAGGATCCGGCATGGGATCCTGATGACTCCCAATAAGAATCAGAATCTTCAGGATGCCCCGGATCTTACCCGGGAACTTTACAAAGATCTGCCCCCGGATCTCATCAGCCTTTTTCAGCGTTCCTATAATCACATGCTGGAATCTATGGAAGAAACAGGCCTTCACAAAAAAGTAATCTGCGAAACCTATATAAATGCCTGGTTTTTTATCCACAATCATCTGGAATATCTCCCCCAGGACAGCAAATATATCATCATCGACAAATATCCGGAAACCCTCCTTATGTATAAAGGCCTTATTGAAAAGCAGAATCCAGGTCTGGAAATCCTTTATCTGGCAGACAGCAGCACAGACTTTCCTCTGAAACCGGGATGTATCGATATACATCTGGATTTCTTTGCCGTAAATGAGCATAACTTTTATCATCATACCTTTCTCTATGATAAACTTTATCCCTATCTGGCACCTCATGCAGACCTGATCGGCACCTACTTTTATTTTCAGCATGCTCCCAAATCCATGAAGCTGCTTCTCAGCCAGTATCCGGAAGCCTATTCCAGAAATTTTGATCTGGACTATTTCCGGAGTTCCCTGAAAAACGGAGGATATGAGCTGATCCAGGAAGAAGACTGCGGATGCACCACAGACTCCGGCGCCAATCTGGGCTTCGGCTTCCATGTAAAAGGCGAAAAAATGCACCTTCTTCCCTATCACGGAAGAAAGTGCACATAAATTTTCTATTCAAAAAATACTCTGGCCGCTTTGATAAAGTAATCCGTATCCTCCACTCCCGCCGTCTCATAGGGAGAATGCATAGCCAGCTGGGGAAGGCCGATATCCACTGCATTCACGGAAACCTGGGCCATAGAAATATTGCCCAGGGTAGATCCTCCCGGCATATCGGAACGGTTTGTAAAGGTCTGATATGGTACTTCCGCCCTGCGGCAGATTTCTTTAAATACTGCTGCCGAAAATCCGTCTGTACAGTATTTTTGATTGGCGCTGTATTTAATTACGATTCCCTTGTTCAGATAAGGCCGATTCACCGGATCTGCCTTATCCTCGTAATTCGGATGGACTGCGTGAGCATTATCCGCAGAAATCATAAAGCTGTCCGCCACGCATCTGAGATAATCTTCATAATCTCCTCCCAATGCTTTATGTATCCGGAACAATACATCAAAAAGGAAAGTCGAAGCGGCTCCCTGTTTTGTTTCACTTCCTACCTCTTCATTATCCATCACACAATGGACCGCACCATATTTTTCCTTAGCTCCTGCCAAAAATCCCTTCAGAGAAGCAAAAGCACACTGCAGATCATCCAGTCTTCCAATGGAAAGGAACTCCTCATCCGCTCCCCATATAGTTCCGGGCTGACGATTGTAAAGAAAAAGATCATGTCCCAGAATATCTCCTTCTTCTACTCCTCCGGCTTCGGCGATGATTTTCAGAAATTTTCCTTTTCCAGAAGCTTCTCCCAATAGAGGCAGCATATCTTTCTGAAGGTTATACTTATAACCATTGTTTGCTTCCCGGTTCATATGCACCGCCAGGTTGGGGATCATCAAAAGATCCCTGTCCACATTTACCAGCTTGGTAATAACCCGTCCATTCTCCTTTACCGCGATTCTTCCGGCCACGGAAAGAGGGCGGTCAAACCAGGGAGCGCACAGCATTCCTCCATAGCCTTCTGTATTCAGTTTTACATACTGGCCGTCTGCCAGTATTTCCGGATTTTCTTTGATCTTAAAACTGGGAGAATCACTGTGACTGGCTATGATCCGGAATCCTGCCAGCTCTTCTTTTGGAACAGTAAAAGCAATCAGGGCAGATCCGTTTCTTACGGTATAATACTGTCCTCCCCTTTTCAGCTCCCACCTGTCCCTTTCTTCCAGCTTTACAAATCCTGCGTCTTCCAGCATTTCTCCCATAACGGCTGCTGCGTGGAAGCTGGTAGGACTCTTTTCTATAAACTCGATCAATTCTCTTGCTGTCTCTTTACTCATTTTCTTCAGACCTCTCTGCCAATGCCATGGCTATTTTTTCCGGCGTAATAGGCATTTCCCGGATACGGACGCCGATCCCATTATAAACGGCATTCGCAATAGTCACACATGGAGTGTTGATCACCATTTCGCCGATTGATTTTGCTCCGAAAGGATGACTCTTTTCGTAACTGGGGATAAATTCCACCCGTATATTCTTCACATCCATCCTGGTAGGAATCTTATACTGCATAAAGGAATTATTTCTCATCTGCCCCTTCTCATTATACTGGACGTCCTCATACAGAGCCATTCCGATTCCCTGGACCAGACCGCCTTCTGTCTGAACTCTTGCCAGATTCGGATTAATGGGAGTTCCGCAGTCGACCACCGCCGCATAATCCAGGATTTCCAGACCGCCTGTCTCTTTGTCAATTTCAATCTCCACAGCTCCGGCCATAAAGGGCGGAGGAGAAATCTGTGAGGAACGGGTAGCCGAAGCCTGAAGGCTGGTATTGTTCCCGCTGGTTCCCTTTGCTGCGATAGCTTCCAGAGACACCTCTCCTTCCCCTTCCAGCATATAGACCCGCTTTCCGTCAAATTCTACTTTCTCAATATCTGCGCCCAGCATTTCTGCGCCCAGCTTCTTGATCTTTTCTCTCATCTGTTCACAGGCATCAGCCACAGCAATTCCTGTGATATAGGTGGTAGCGGAAGCATAAGAGCCGGAATCATAAGGAGAAATATCTGTATCCACACCAAAGACCACAATATTGTCAAAATCTGTCTCCAGTACGTCTGCCGCCATCTGGGACAGGATCGTATCACAGCCGGTTCCCATATCTGTGGCTCCCAGACCTAAAGTATAGGAACCGTCTTCTCCTAATTTAATAGAAGCTCCTCCTACATCTACTTTTGCGATAGATGAGCCCTGCATGGCAATAGCCGCTCCTACCGCCCGTACTTTTCCATTTCCCATATCCCGGCAGGGATATTTTTCATCCCAGCCGATCATCTCTTTAGCCCTTGCCAGACACTTGTCCAGAGTACTGCTGGTCACCACAGGACTTCCATCATATCCTATAAACTTATCACCTTCTCTGGTGAGATTTTTCTCCCGGAAAGTTACTGGATCCATTCCCATTTTATGGGCCAGTTCATCCACTGCAGACTCCAGAGCAAAGATTCCCTGGGTAGCTCCATAGCCTCTATATGCCCCTGCGGACATCCGATTTGTATACACCACCTCATAAGTAAAACGATAGGCTTCTGTGTTACGGTACAGCCCCAGAGGTTTATGGCCGGAGAGTCCTACTGTAGTAGGACCATGTTCTCCATATGCCCCTGTATTGGATAATGTGTGGATATCAATAGCTTTCAGAACGCCGTTTTCATCTGCCCCCAGACGCACCCGTACTTCCATTTCATGCCGCGGTGAGGAGCAGATCTGGGATTCATACCGGGAATAAACAATTTTTGCAGGTTTTCCCGTTTTCATAGTCACAATGGCAGGATACATTTCCACAACAGCTGTCTGCCTTGCTCCAAACCCGCCTCCGATCCTGGGTTTGATCACCCGGACATTGGAAGCTCCGATCCCCAGAGCTCTGCCCAGAATCCTTCTTACATGAAAAGGCACCTGAGTGGACGCCACCACATTCAGTCTCCCGAAATAATCCAGATATGTATAAGCCCGGAAGGTCTCCATCATAGCCTGCTGATTGGCCTTTGTATGATATGTCTCATCCACCACATATTTACAGCTTTCCAGCACCGCATCTACATCTCCCAGACTTTCTTCCTTCTGAGCGCACAAATTTCTCTTATTGTCAGCTCCCACAGGCATCCTGGCTTCCCAGTTTTCTTCCGGATGGATCAGTATTGCATTATCCTTAGCCTCATGAAAATCCAGAATGGCCGGAAGGACTTTATATTTTACTTTGATCAGCTTTAAAGCTTTGTCTACCGCTTCCTCTGTTTCGCCTGCCACGATCGCCGCTCCGTCTCCCACAAACCTCACTCTCTGGTCCAGGATCAGTCTGTCGTAGGGACTGAATTCCGGATAAGTCTGCCCCGCCAGAGTAAAGCGCTGCTGGGGAACATCTTTATAGGTAAGGATACAGGCAATCCCCGGAACTCTCATAGCCGCTTCCGTCTGGATCTCTTCGATCAGCGCATGGGCATGGGGACTTCTTAATACTTTTACGATCAAACAGTCCTTGGGGGCAATATCATCTGTGTATACCGGCTTGCCTGTCACCAGAGCCATAGCATCCTTTTTCGGCACAGCCTTGTTTACGTACTTCATTCTCCTTCCCCCTTTTCCTTTTGCGATTTTTTATATTCCAGATATTTTAAGATACTCCTGGTCTGTCCCATAAATCCGGAACAGCGGCAAAGATTTCCCGCCAGATATTCATTGATCTCCTCTTCTGTAGGATCGGAGAGTTCCTTCTCCATAGCAAAAATATTCATGATAAATCCCGGATTACAAAAGCCGCACTGCTCAGCTCCTTCTCCGGCCAGAAATCTTCCGAATTCTTCTGCTTTATCCTGAAGCCCTTCCAGAGTGACTACATGTTTTTCCTGAACTCTTGCAGCCAGAGTACTGCAGGATAAAACCGGCTTTTCTTCTACGAGAACTGTACACAGACCGCAGTTTGCTGTTTCACAGCCTCTTTTTACACTATAACATTCTTTTTCACGTAGAAGATCCAGAAGGAGGGTATCTGCTTTGATCTCTGTCTGGATTTTTCTTCCGTTCAGCCAAAATTTAATTTCCATTCTCTCCACCTCCAGCCTGAAGCAAAGCTCTCTTTACAAGTACCATTATAAGATGGCTCCTGTATTCAGCAGAAGCTCTCATATTGCTTCCTGTACGTACATGCTCCTTTGCATATTTTCCGAAATCAGCCGCAGCCTTTTCTCTTTCTTCCCGGCTCTTTTTCAAAAAATCTTTTAAATATCCTTTTTCATCTTTCACCCGGACTGCCTTATAAGGACAGGCGCCTGCCGTCACTCTTGCTTCTCCGTCATGAAACAGAGAGACTGCACAGGCCAGCACAGGGAAGTCCGTGCTGCTGTTTCTCTGGCTGATATAAGCCATGGAGGCCGGTCTTTTCTTTACGATCACCCTTACCAGAATATCTCGGTCTCTCTTCATCCCGACAAATTCTTCCAAAGGAATGATCCCTCCCTTATATAATTCTACATAAGAGTCCATTGCCAAAAACATAGTAAGGACATCAGAAAATCCAAACCTGCCAAAAATGCTGCCTCCTACTGTAGCACAGTTTCTGAACTGTACTCCCACAATATGTCTCAGACTTTCCTTCATTGCTCCATGAGTATACTGTTCCAGTCCTTTATCCGTTTCCAGATCTCTCAGACTGACCATTACTCCAATCCGGAATTCATTCTGATCCTCTTCAATAGAATCCAGTCCCAGTCCGGACAGATCTATCGCCGTCCCCACATTCCGGGATCCCATTTTCAGCCATACCATTCCGCCCAAAACACAGGATGACTTTTTTTGATTCAGCTGATATGCCTCTTCCAGATTTTTAACCTTAACATATTCTCTTATCTTGATCATTTCCTTCTCCTGTTACCCGAAAAGGGACTGCCGCATAAAACTCCCGGTTTTATACAACAGCCCTCCTGTTTCTTCGTTCTCTATGGCATCAGTATAGCATAGTCAATTTAGTATAAGCAAGTATTTTCTCTTTTCTTTTCCTTCTATCCGTATTAAAATCTATGAGAAAAGGAGAATCAGAAAAATGAAAAAGTCAACAGATTTGGGAAAGGACAAGATTCCCATACTTGTCCTGAAACTGGCGGTTCCTTCTATGATCGCCCAATTTGTAAATGTTCTTTACAGTACCGTAGACCGTATGTTTATCGGAAATATCAGAGAGATCGGAGATGCGGCCCTTGCAGGAGTGGGGGTATGCGGCCCTATCGTTACCTTGCTCACTTCTTTTGGAACTTTAATCGGTCTTGGCGGTTCAATTTTAATGGCTATGCGAATGGGAGCAGGCAGAAAAAAACAAGCGGAAAATATACTGGCTCACAGTTTTGCCATGCTGGTAGTCTTTTCAGCTTTCCTTACCCTCTTGTTTTTGTTTGTTAAGAGATATCTGCTAAACTGGTTCGGCGCCAGCTCCGCCACCTTTCCATATGCAGATTCTTACCTGACCATCTATACGGCAGGTACTTTTTTTGCCCTGATGGCTGTCGGGCTGAACTACTTCATTACCTGCCAGGGCTTCCCCGGTATAGGAATGCTGACTGTGATCATAGGTGCGGTGACAAATATTATCCTGGATCCAGTTTTTATCTTTGGACTTCATATGAATGCAGCCGGAGCCGCCGCTGCAACCGTGATCGCCCAATTTGCTTCCTGTGCCTTTGCATTCTGTTTTCTCAGAGGAAAAAGAGTGCCCATAAAAATCACTTTTATCAAGAGGAAAAATATCTCTCCAATGATAATCAGGAGCATCCTGACCTTGGGTATCTCTCCCTTTCTGATCCTGGCAACAGACAGCGTAGTCATCATTGTCCTTAACACTGTACTGCAGATGTATGGAGGACCTGGCGAAGGGGATGCTCTGATCACCTGCGCTACCATTGTTCAAAGCTATATGATGCTGATCACAGGTCCCATGCTGGGCATTTCCAGCGGAACCCAGGCAATCCTCAGCTATAACTATGGCGCAAAAAAGATCAGCCGTGTAAAGAACGCCGAAAAATATATCCTTCTTCTCTGCCTGTTGTTTACAACAGTTATGTTCCTGGTATCCAGGACAGTTCCGGAGTATTTTATCCGTATATTTACCAGAGATCTGAACCAGATGGATCTCTGCATATGGGGAATCCAGGTATTTACTTTAATGATCATTCCCCTCAGTTTCCAATATGTATTCGTAGACGGTTTTACTGCTCTAGGCAGAAGCCGGACTGCTCTTTTTCTCTCTATGTTCCGAAAAGGAGACTATATTCTGTTTACCATGATCCTTCCTGTTTTTTTCGGAGCCAGAAGTGCCTTCTATGCCCAGCCATTAGCAGACGGGATCGGAGCAGTCATGTCTTTGACCGCATTCCTGCTGATATTTAACAGACATCTGAAACAGCGTATGCCGGAATAGCCTGAGTTTTCTGATCCGTCAAAAAGGCAGAACTGCCATTAAGATTCCATTCTCTTTCCTTTGGAAATCTCCTATGGCAGTCCTGCCTTTTATGTACTTATTTCACCAGATATACATCCGCATGATCAACCCCTAATTCCAGGGCTCTGTTATGATCATTCACATAAATGTCGATTCTGTTACCTTTGATCGCGCCTCCGCAGTCTTCTGCTGTAAACACATGTCCATTAATGATCACCTTAGTTCCATAAGGGATCACACTGGTATCTACCGCTATAGTCTGACCTTCGATCACCGGCGTACCCGTAGCTGTGATTCCAGTCTCCTTGTCGCAGCACAATTCACAGGAACAATAGTAGGTCAGCTTATAATTTCCCAGACATTCTCCATACATATCCTCTGTGGCATTGACTTCTGTCAGATCTCCCCCTTCGTAGGGACAGCCTGCATCTTCCAATACCCGGACAGCCCAGACCGCATTGTCTGTGTTCAGATTTCCCTGAACGATTCCATATTTTGTGCCCTTGGCCTCAATGGTTTTTCCATCTCCTGCGTAAAGCACCACATGATAAATATATCCGTTTCTTGCATAGAAAACCAGATCTCCTGGCTGAGCATCCTCCACAGGAATTTTTGTTCCATACTGAGCCTGATCCTCGGCAACTCTTGGAAGTTCATAACCATACTCCCGGAAAACGCTCTGTACAAAACCGGAGCAGTCCGCTCCTTCTGTCAGGCTTGTCCCGCCCCATACATAAGGATTTCCGATAAACTGGGAAGCAAACTCCACCACGGCTTTTCTCTGCTGGTCTCCCGGCACTCCTGATTTTACAGAAGTCAGAGTATAATAACAGGCCTGATTTTCTTCCGGTTCTATAAGTTCTTCAGCAGTACCGTAATTTTCTTCTCCCTTTTCTTCTACTTCCTGCTGCACTTTTTTATCATATTTAATATATTTTTTACTGGCAAAGCCTCTTACATCCCCGGATTCTATATAAACCCAGCTTTTATCCTTATCAGCCAGTATATAGCAGAGACTTCCTTCTTCCAAGGTTCCCACGATCCGGGAGTCTTTATCCTTCTCTTCTCTGATATTGAGAATACTCGCTGTTGTAACTGCGTAATCTTTTTCCACCACAGTTTGATTTACTGTTGCCCGGAGATACAGAAAAGCTTCATTTTCCTCCCATGGCACCAATTCTTTCGCCATAGGGGCAGTCCCTTCAATTCCTGTATACTTCTGATCCTTAGACGCTGCTTTCCTTTTTGCCCGCTTCTGATATTTCTTTAAGGTTTTCTGAGCATCCTCCCCGCTCTCTACCTGGCTTGTCTGAACAAAGCCTCTTACCCTTCCGGATTCCACATAAAGCCAGCCGTCCTCCTCTTCTTTCAGAATATAGCATAAGCCGCCTTTTCTCAGACTTCCGATACTTCTGGACTCCTCATCCATCTCTTCTTTTATTTCCATCTTTTTCACTGCAAAGGCATATTTTCTTGCAACTGTCCAAAACCGAAAATCTTTCTCAATTTCCGGCATCTCTATAATCTGCTGATCTGAAATCAAGTCTTCATTACTGGAAGGTGCATCAGGACTGTCTGCCTCAATCTGAGGAGAACCGTCTTCTAAAAGAATGACAAATCCTTCTCCATCCAGAACATAATGGTAACCTTCCGGCAGTACATACCCGGTTCTGGCCTCGTAATCTTCAGGGCTCTCCGCCGCAGGTTCTTCCGGTATTTCCTCTCCCGGTGTCTCCGGAGTTTCTTCCTCAGGTTCTTCCGATGTTTCCTCTCCTGGTGTCTCCGGAGTTTCTTCCTCAGGTTCTTCCGATATTTCCTCTTCCGGTGTCTCCGGAATTTCTTCCTCAGGTTCTTCTGGAATTTCCTCTTCTGGTATCTCCGGCGCTTCCTCCGCAGGTTCTTCCGGCACAGGCTCTTCCGGTGTCTCTTCCTCCGGCGCTCCCGACTGGTCTGCTTCTATAGCAGGACTTCCATCCTCCAGAAAAGTCACACAGCCACTCTCATCTAATAAATAATGATACCCCTCTGGCAGCACATATCCGGTTCTGGCCTCATAATCTCCAGGAACCTCTCCCGGCGCCTGCGCTTCCGGATTCACAGAAGCTTCCTCCGCTGCCGGCTCTGCCGCCCAGACATTTCCCGGAACAGCCAAAGCGACTGCCAGAGAAAATGCCAATACTTTTTTCACTTCTTTTAATTTCAATTTTTTCTCCTTCTCTCCTTAACAGACTCAGAGGAGTTCAATGCCTGCCTTCTCACATGTCTGCACAGTATCCTCATCCCAAATAGATGCCTGTACCTCACCGATATGAGCTTTTTTCAGCAGCAGCATACAGATCCTGGACTGTCCGATGCCTCCTCCGATAGTAAGAGGGAGCTTTCCTTCCAAAAGCATTTTATGGAAAGGCAGTTTTCTTCTCTCATCGCAGCCTGCTTTGGTCAGCTGCTCATCCAGTGATTTTTCATCCACACGTATTCCCATAGAAGAAATCTCCAACGCACACTGGAGAGGTTCATGCCAGAAAAGCAGATCTCCGTTCAGTTTCCAATCGTCATAGTCCGGAGCTCTTCCGTCATGTTTTTCTCCTGAGGCCAGAAGGTCCCCGATCTGCATGATAAATGCCGTTTTATGTTCTTTTACATAAGCATTCTCACGCTCCTTCGGAGTCAGTGAAGGATACATATCCTCCAATTCCTGAGAAGTAATAAAAGAAACTTCCCGGCAAAGCTCTGTATCCAGATTTTCATACTGATACTTTACCTCGTCCAATGCATTGCAGATAGCCCCTGCAATACGGTTTACAGTACTCTTCAGATACTCTATAGTTCTGTCTTCTCTTGTAATGATCTTTTCCCAGTCCCACTGATCCACATATACAGAATGAAGATTGTCCAATTCTTCGTCTCTCCGTATAGCATTCATATCTGTGAGAAGACCTTTGCCAACATGAAAGTCATAACGGTATAATGCCATACGTTTCCACTTTGCCAGAGAATGAACTACCTGGGCGTTGGTTCCTGCATCCGGAATATCGAAAGTAACCGGTCTTTCCACACCGTTCAAATCGTCATTCAGTCCGGAAGCCGGATCAACAAATAAAGGAGCTGTTACCCTCTTTAATTTCAGCGCCATACATAACTTTTTCTCCATCAGATGCTTGATCACACCTATGGCCTCCTGGGTCTCATAGCTGGATAAACATGAATGGTAATTCTCCGGTATTATAACCTTGCTCATACTCTTTCCTCCTGTAACCGGTACCGCTTTATACAGCAGATTTTCCTATCGCTTTACTGCTATACAGCAGTCAAATCTTGTTTTTTATTTTAGTACAAAAAAGTATGGATGTAAATATAAAGTTTCTCTTATATTTGAACTTCCCCGGAAAATATGCTATTCTAATAGAAATATCTTTGATGGAAGGAGCCGTTGTCATGAAAATACAGGAATCGGCAGAAAATTATTTAGAGACCATTCTGATCATTGGAAACCGCAAGCCTCAGGTACGCTCTATCGATATTGCAAACGAACTGGATTTTTCCAAACCCAGCGTAAGTGTCGCTATGAAAAACCTCCGCCTGAACGGTTATATTCAAATGGATCACGACGGATTCATCACCCTTACCCCTTCAGGTAAAGCCATTGCCGATAAAATTTATGAACGTCATCAGCTTCTGAGCAAATGGCTGGAAGAATTGGGAGTTGATCCTAAGATCGCGGCAGAAGATGCCTGTCGGATGGAACATGTCATAAGCTCCGAAAGCTTTGACGCAATCAAAAAACATACCCGCCTGATGAAAGAAAAATTTAAAAATGCTGAAGATTCCCAAAATCAGGAATAATTTCATTTTCTGTCCGGAATATGCAGAGCTGAAACAGCCGCCCTGCAGGATCTTTTTATATCCAGATTCTGCTGAACGGCTGTTTTTTAGTTCTCTTCTTTCTCTTTTTCTTCTTCTATTTTCTGGCCGATCTGTTCTTTCAAAGTGTTCATATCCTGATAAGCAGTTTCCAGCTGCTGCTGTGTTTTATTCAGGATATTAACATACTCTGTGATCTTGTACTGAACCTCTGACACTGCTCCGGCTACTCCCTTATAATCTATCCTCTCCTCTAATTTTTTCTCCGCTTCCTCCAGTTTTTCCTGAAGGACCTTATTGTTTTCTCTGAGACGAAGGATCTCCCTGGCAAGTTTTTCCTTCAGCATGTTCTTATATTCTTCTGCATTCTGATAGTCCTGCTGCGCAATTTTCTCCATTTCCTCCGCATGGGCTAAAGCTTCCTGCAGACGATGGTTCTCCTCCCCAAGAGCAGTCTGTTTTTCCTCCGCCTGTCTGAGCTGATCTTCTAACTCACTGATCCGGTCCTGGTATTCCTTAGTGTCATTTTCATGATCCCGGGTCATCTGGAACAGTTTGTCATTCATACTTTCCACATATTCCAAAACATCGTCTTTTCTGTATCCACCTACGGCAGTTCTGAATTCTAACTCATCACCCATTATTTATTATCCCCTTTCTTTTTGTCACTGCCAGCTGCCTGCACCGGAATGTTTTCTCATCCAGTCGTCTCTTAAGTTTCCATAAAGTTCTGCGTTGGTTGCCGCCTGATACGGCGCCGTCCAGAAAATTCCCAGAAGGCCGCAGGTAATAGCTGAACCCAGCCACCATCCTATGAAGGACAGATCCAGGATAAAAGCTTCAAATTTTTGCCCCTGCATCATCTCTTTACTGATCGCAAAAGCATCAGAACTGCTGATATCCGGCTGTTCTGCCAGAATGTAAGGAACCATTCTGTATTCATAACTCTTTACGATCCCGGGAACAATAAGAAGCAGCGTCCATAAAAACAGGAACAGATCTCTCAGGAACATAATAAGAACTACATTCCCGTAGTGGCCGCATTGAAAGCCAAAAAGGAGCTTAGACACTCTCGCCGGGTAATCTCTGTTTTCCACATAAAATCTGGATGCCCCTGCTTCCAGGACCGAAAAAGCAAAAACTTTTACTGCAATAAACACCAGTCCCGGAACGATAAACCACACTGCGAAGGTTATGTCTTCTATCCGTCTCTCAATAGCAGCGGGCACACCGTTTCCCGTGAGCAATATCATGATCAGGCTGACCAGCACACAACTCCCATAGTTTTCCCGGAATCTGTCTTTCCCCGCTTCTTTCAGCCATACTCTGTCCCAATCCATAGAGAACCTCCCCTCTTTTCTGAAACTGTTAACCACGGTTTTATTCTAACATGTATTCTTTCTGTATTAAAGTGAAATTTTTGTTACATCTTCTTTCTGAGCCGGAATCCTCTTTCAATCTCGTTCAAATATTTTTTATCTTTTTTTTAATTTCTTATTGACATTTCACGTCCCATGGCTTATAATAACATCTGTTGTTAAGGACAGCAAAAATATGATATGTGCGTTTAGCTCAGCTGGATAGAGCGTTTGACTACGGATCAAAAGGCCGGGGGTTCGAATCCTCTAACGCACGGTATTAACCCTTATGTCTCAGGACATAAGGGTTTTTGTTTTATAAAAACATCCACGAAAGGAGATCATTATGTTTACATCCACTCAATTGAGGCAGCAGCTGGCTTCCATAAACAGAAAAAGCTACCCTGCTTATAAGAGTCTGAAAGGAGTATACCGTTTTCCGGACTATCTTTTATCCGTGGATCATGTACAGGGAGATCCTTTTGCCTCCCCCTCCCATGTCAGTGTTTATGTATCCCGAAAAAAAGCGGCCTTTCCTACCTTCTGCCTTTCCTCCTCTATAACCCGGATTGCCCTTCAGGATTTTCTTACCCGAAGATTTGAGGAACAGATATCTGCATATAGTTTTCGGGCGAAAGGCTCCGGAAAAAGCGGTCTGCTTTCCATCACCCGCTGCGGACAGGAAATTCTGGAGCGGACAGCCTGCCAGATCACAGAGGAAGATATCATTCTGCGGTTTACTGTAGGATTTCCTGCCAACGGAAGAACCATCAACTCTCCGGAGCTGGAAAAAATTCTTTTTGAATTTCTTCCTCTTTGTGTACAGAAAAGTCTGTATTACAAAAATCTTTCTTCCAAAGCTGTGGAAGAAACCATTTTTTTGGCAGAAGACCAGGAATATATCCGTCGGGAACTTCCCAAAAGAAACCTGGTTGCCTTTGTTGCCGATCATTCTATCCTTCCCAGGCAGAGCGGCGTGTCCCAGAAACCGATGAAAGGAAGTGTTCCTTTTATTTCTCCCTCCTCTCTCCGGGTCGAACTGGATCTTCCCCACAAAGGCCGGATCCAGGGCATGGGGATTCCCAAAGGCATTACTCTGATCGCAGGAGGCGGATATCATGGAAAATCTACTTTGCTAAATGCTTTGGAAAGAGGTGTCTACAATCATATTTCTAAAGACGGAAGAGAATATGTGATCACAGATTCCACCGGATTAAAACTCCGCTCAGAAGACGGACGTTTTATTAAAGATGTAGATATTTCTCTGTTTATCAACGATCTGCCGAATAAAAAAAATACCCACTGCTTTTCCACACAGGATGCCAGCGGAAGTACCTCTCAGGCCGCCGGCATTGTAGAAGGCATGGAGGCAGGTACAAAACTGCTCCTTCTGGATGAAGACACTTCTGCCACAAACTTTATGGTCCGGGATCCTTTTATGCAGGAAGTGATCAGCAGGGAAAAAGAGCCTATCACTCCTTTCCTGGAAAGAGCCAGAGACCTTTATGAAAAAGCTGGAATTTCCACCATTCTTGTGGCCGGCAGTTCCGGAGCCTTTTTCCACATTGCAGATACTGTGATCCAGATGGACAGCTATAAAGTTCTGGACATTACCCAAAAGGTTAAAACTCTGTGTCAGAAATATCCCCTGTCCCATTCCCCGGTTCCCGCCTTCACTATGCCTGCATATTCCAGAGTAATGACTGTACCTGCCTTAAAAGGAGACAGTCATAAAGAACTGAAGCTGAAAATTTACGGCCGGGATTCTTTTTCTCTGGGAAAAGAATCCATTGATCTGAGATATATAGAACAGCTGGTGGATCCAGAACAGACTGCCGCCCTTGGACAGATGCTGAAATATGCCCGGGAGCATCTCATTGATAATAAGAAAAGCCTCTCTCAGGTCATTGCTCTTTTGGAAGAAAAGCTGGAGAAAGAAGGACTGGCAGGTATCTGTTCTTCCTCCTATACTCCCTGCGGCCTGGCTATGCCCAGGCGCCAGGAAATCTATTCCTGTTTTAACCGCTATAGAAGATAACTTTCCGCTTCTGAAATTCTGAAAGACTCTATTTATCAAAAACCCGTCTGCATCCTCATATACCTTCCAGGATGCAGGCGGGTTTTATAATCCCTATCAAATTCTGCTAAATCTCTGCTTTTTTCAGGATTCCAACGCCAATGGGATAGGGGCCGGTATGAACGCCGATGGTCGCTCCGATCTGAACCTGAGGCCAGTCTTTTACCGGATAGCCTTTTTTTCCCATCTTATCTCTCAGATCATCTTTAAAAGTTTTGTATTCCGGCACATGCAGCCCCTCTCCTGTAACCAGAAGATATTCTTCAAGGTTGATTTTTTTCTTTTCCAGATAATCCACAAACATCTCTGCTACCTTGCAAAGGGATTTTTTTCTCCCCCTGCACAGCTCTGTAGGCCCCAGTTCCCCGTCAAAGTACTGCAGCAGAGGCTTGATATTCAGCATGCTTCCCGCAAGAGAAGCTGCCTTTCCGATCCTGTCTCCATGCTCCAGATATTTCAGATCCTTTGTAGTGAAAAAGATATGTCCGCTGCTCCTTATTTTCTCCAGAGCCTTTACCGCTTCTTCCAGTTCCAGACCGCTGTTCCGCAGCCTTACAGCCTCCTGTACAAAAAGAGCCTGTACAGCAGTCACCAGCTGAGAATCCATCACCTGTATCTTAGCTTCTGGATAGGTTTCCGTCAGCGCTTCTCTTGCATTTATCGCCGCCTGCATAGATCCGCTGAATTTCTTTGTCAGGCAGATACAGAGTACCGGCATCTGCTCCTTTACAAAGGGCAGAAAAGCCTCTATGTAATCCTGTACAGAGGGCATGGATGTCTTAGGATAGCAGCCCGGATTATCTGCCATTTTCTGATAAAAGTCTGTGACTGCAATTTCCTTTCCTTCCTTCATATACCTTTCTCCGTCAAAAGATACATAAAATGATACAATAGTGACCTGTTCCTGCTGGGCATACTGAAGAGATAAATCACAGGAACTGTCACTGACAATCCCAAATTTCATTTTTCATCCGTCCTTGTCTTTCTTTTTCATTTCTGCTATTATCTATAGTAAATGTTACAATTGTAACACTTTATATCCTGTAAAACAATACAGGGATTCTTAACTGTTACAAAAAGGAGAATTTTGTTCATGGATACTTCTATAAAGAAAATCTCTTCCAATAAGGAATTTGCCAAAAACTGTATCATGGATGCCCTTCTTCAGCTGATGCATACCAAAGACTATGAGCAGATATCCATATCCGAACTGACCCGGAAAGCGGGGGTCTCCAGAATGTCCTATTACCGCAATTACAATTCTAAAGACAGCATTCTTATCGACTACATGTACCATATTTTAAAAGAATATACAAACGAACTGCAAGGACCTTCTTTCCGGTCAGATTTCCAAACCTATGAGCATATTCTCCGCAGTCTGAAATATCTCAAAAAATATAAAGACTATGTGCTGTGTCTGAAAAAGGCAAACCGGTCGGAAATCCTTTTGAAGGGTCTGGATCTTTATATGCTTTATGTAACGGAAACCCTGAATAAATCTAATCTGGAAAAATATCAGCTCTATTACTATTCCGGCGCTCTTTACAATATTTTTATGCACTGGCTGGAAGATGATATGAAGGAAGATATTGAAGTGATTGCTTCTATTATATATGAGCATGTACGTTACAGCCGTTTTAACGACAAAAAAAGGAAATAATAATCTTAGATCATCATTTCCTTTTCTCCGGTAAACTGCCGCAGACCGGAATCGAACCGGTACGGGAGTATAAGTCCCGCAGGATTTTAAGTCCTGTGCGTCTGCCAGTTCCGCCACTGCGGCATAATGGGCGATGGTGGATTCGAACCACCGAAGGCTTTGCCAGCAGATTTACAGTCTGTCCCCTTTGGCCACTCGGGAAATCGCCCAAAACATATTTAATTCTCACAGATTTAAATTATAACATAGATGAATCAAATTGCAAGTATTTTTCTTTAAAAATCTTGTATTCCGGGCCTGCATAATACAGACCCGGAATACAAGATTTCCATAAGTCCGATACGTTGTTAGTTATCCTTATCCAGAACACATTTTACAATGATCGCTCCATGAGAAGGTACTTCCAAATGGATCACCCCAGCTCTGCATTCATGAATTTTTTTCACAAGACTGTATCCGAAATCGCCGGTTACCATCAACTGTTTAAACTTACAGGTCCTGGATCTTGGTATCCCCAGTTCCCATACAGACAACTCTACCATTTTTGTCTCGTCACTGTTATTAATAGTCACTACAGTCTTTTCTTTATCCGTAAACCTGCCGTAGCTGATCTGTTGATAATCATTTGCCAGAAATTTTACTGAGCCTCTCAGCAATTCATAATTTTCTTTATGGATCCTGATAATATCCTTATGGAAAGCGATCAACTCCTGATCTTCTTTTCCCCATGGATAAGTCCTTCTGTTATCTGGATCCGTAAATCCGCAGACTCCGGCTTCGTCCCCATAATAAATGGTGGGCGCTCCCGGCCAGGTCATCTGGATCACAACGGCTTCACGGAAAACAGCCTTATTGATACCTTCTTCTGCCGCCCGGCTGCCAAGATTCTCCACCCGTCCGACTTTATGATTCGTCCTGGTAAGGAAACGAGAATGGTCATGGTTGGACAGTTCATTCATAGCAGTCATCAGAGAAGGAGCATAGAAACTGGACATATGGTACTTCATTGAGCCGATAAAACAATCACTGTTTCCCAGCATCCCTTCATTATATTCATCACTGTGTTTTTCCATTCCTGTAAGGAACCAGGTCACCGGCTCCATAAAAGCATCATAGTTCATCACAGTATCCCACTGGTCTCCCTCCAGCCAGGGCTTAGCTTCTCCGTAATGCTCCGCAAGAATCAAAGCATCTGGATTGGCCTCTTTCACATTCTTCCGGAATTCTCTCCAGAACTGATGATTATATTCATTACTGTGACCAAGATCCGCAGCTACATCAAGGCGCCAGCCATCCACATTATAAGGAGGCGATACCCATTTCTTCGCAATATTCATAATGTATTCATAAAGTCTTGGAGATTCTTCATAATTCAGCTTCGGCAGGGTATCATGCCCCCACCATCCGTCATAAAAGGGATTATAGGGCCAGCTGTATTCATTATGAAACCGGAAAAAGGTACGATAAGGACTGTCCGCAGACACATAAGCCCCTTTTTCATATCCTATCTGGTTTTCATAAATCTGTTCCCTGTCCAGCCACTTATTAAATGATCCGCAGTGATTAAACACTCCGTCCAGAATCACCTTCATCCCTCTTTTATGGATTTCCTCCACAAGACAGACAAAAAATGCATTGCTGGCCTCCAAATTCACTTTATCCGTAACTCGCTCTATATACTTGGTTGCATGAGCGTTTTCCTTATCCCCTTCTGCCAGGATCTCTCCTCCGTCCTTAACGATTTTTCCATAATGAGGATCGATATAGTCATAGTCCTGGCTGTCATATTTGTGATTAGAAGGCGATACAAATAAAGGATTGAAATAGATCACATCTACTCCCAGATCCTTCAGATAATCCAGTTTATCCATAACTCCCTGAAGATCTCCTCCATAAAAATCACGGACATCCATAGCCTGAGGCGGACGGTTCCAATCCTCTACTTTTTTCACATGCTCATCTATATAGGTATATTCTCCTGTCACTACATCATTGGTTGGGTCTCCGTTATTGAACCTGTCTACAAAGATCTGATACATTACCGCTCCTTTGGCCCAGTCCGGTGTTTTAAATCCTGGTACGATGCCAAAGCAATAATGCTCATCTATTTCTCTTGTTACCCCCACCTGAGTATAATAGCAGTGGATTTTTCCTGAAATAATCTCAAAATAATAGCGGATGGTCTCATTTCCAAGTTTCACATCCGTTCCATAGTAATCAAAACCGTCTTTCGACTCTATCCACCCCATAGGATGTTTTACATCATCATATACTAAATAAACAAAGTCCACATTATTTTTCTTTGTGCGGATACGGATATTCACAGTATCTCCCGCTTCTGGTTCCGCAGGAGTCCTGTAATTTTCTGTTTCATCGCTGAATACCGCACGTTTATTAAAAGTAGGCCTCATATTGGTCACATATTCCTGAATTTTCCTTGCGTCATTAAGATTTTCGTAATTCATACTGCATCCTCTCCATATTTTAGCAAAACCAATAAGTGTATCCTGCTTTGCTGAATTACTTCATATTATTATTCTATCCCACCATGTCAATATATACAACTATTTTTTCCACAGATTTTTCGTACATTTTTTGTTATTTTTACATAGTAAAACAGCCAGTCAATCGACTGGCTGTTTTGGAGAAGGTATTTCTTCTTATGGGGTGTAGCAAAAACTATATAATGTATTGGGGGGTTTTTACAGTAATTATAATAGCATGCCACAGAGAAAAAGTGTGCACAATCTTGATTTTTTTTCGTAGTTTTTTTTGACCATTTTTAACATAACTGGTCCTTCCACTTTTTCATTCTTTACTGAATTCTGCATAAAACCCTGTTAAAATAAGGCTTCAAACTCTTCTCTGCCTATTTTTTCTTTCTGGATCAGAAGAGACGCACACTTATGGAGCACTTCCTCATTCTGTGAAAGGATTTCTTTTGCCTTTGCATAGGACTCGTCAATGATCCTCTTTACCTCGCTGTCGATCAAAGCGGCCGTCTGATCCGCATAATTCTTTGTATGGCCAAAGTCTCTTCCGATAAATACCTCGTCTTCATCACTGCCGTACTGGATCATTCCAACTTTTTCTGACATACCGTACTGTGTCACCATAGCTCTGGCCATCTGTGTGGCCTGTTTAATATCCTGGGAGGCTCCTGTAGTGATGTCATGGAAGATCAGCTCTTCCGCCACACGTCCGCCCAGGTCTACCACGATATTTTCCAGCATTTTCTTCTTGCTGTTAAACATTTCGTCCTGTTCCGGCAAAGGCATAGTATAGCCTGCCGCACCCATTCCTGTTGGAATGATGGAAATAGTATGGACCGGACCCATTTCCGGAAGAAGATGAAAAAGAATAGCATGCCCTGCCTCATGGTAAGCGGTAATCTTCTTTTCCTTTTCTGAGATCACCTTGCTCCTCTTTTCTTCTCCGATACCAGTCTTAATAAATGCCTGCCGGATGTCGTTCTGATTGATAAAAAATCTTCCGTCCTTTGCCGTAATGATAGCGGCTTCATTCATCAGGTTTTCTAGATCCGCTCCTGTATATCCTGCAGTAGTTCTGGCAATCTCCTTCAGGTCTACATCCTCGCCCAGAGGCTTCTTTGCAGCATGGACACGGAGGATTTCCTCTCTGCCTTTGATATCCGGACGGCCTACGCCTACCTTACGATCAAAACGGCCGGGACGCAGAATCGCCGGATCCAGGATATCTACACGGTTTGTAGCAGCCATGACAATAATCCCTTCATTGACTCCAAATCCATCCATTTCCACCAGAAGCTGATTCAAAGTCTGCTCTCTTTCGTCATGTCCGCCTCCCATTCCTGTGCCTCTCCGTCTCGCCACAGCATCAATTTCGTCGATAAAAACAATACAGGGAGCATTTTTCTTTGCTTCTTCAAATAAATCTCTTACCCTGGAAGCGCCTACTCCCACAAACATCTCCACAAAATCAGAACCTGAGATCGAAAAGAAAGGCACGCCGGCTTCTCCTGCTATCGCTTTTGCCAGAAGAGTCTTACCGGTACCTGGAGGACCTACGAGAAGAACTCCCTTGGGAATTCTGGCTCCTACCTTTACATACTTCTGGGGTTCCTTTAAGAAATCTACGATTTCTTCCAGTTCTTCTTTCTCTTCCTGAAGTCCTGCCACATCTTTAAAGGTTACCTTTTTATCCGCCTCTGTGGACATTTTAGCCCTGCTTTTTCCAAAATTCATCATTTTGGCGTTGCTTCCTCCGGACATCTGCCGGTTCATCATGTTCATGATCACAAGCACCAGCACCACTGTCAGGATCAGAGGAAGAACAGAGGTCATAAATACATTATCTCCCGGCACATCAGCTACATGTATGGTAATATCCGTCTCTTCTTCCAGAGTATCCTGGAGTTCCTTCACATCCAGGGAGTAAAAATTATATTCATCCCCATTTTTCATTCTGACCACTACCTGTCCGGTGGGCGTTTCTCTATTTGGGCGGATATATACCTGAGATACTTTCTCTTCTTGTATATCCTGCTGAAAATCCTGCTCTGTATAACTGTAGTCCCTGGTCATCTGCCTGGAAATAAACCAAAAGCCCAGCACGATCAGCAGCAACAGCAGCAAAGCCGGTATCCAGTTTCTAGCCTGCTTATTCACGTTGTTGTTTCTCCTCTCTATCAATATTCAGTCTGTCAGAATTCCACTACGCCGATATACGGCAGATTTCTGTACTTCTGCGCATAGTCCAGTCCGTATCCCACTACAAATTCGTCGGGTATATTAAAGCACACATAGTCTACCTTAACATCCTTCACTCTTCTCTCCGGCTTGTCAAGAAGAGTACACAGACGTATGCTGTTTGGATGTCTCTGTTTCAAAATCTCTATCAGATGGCTCAAAGTACGGCCTGAATCTATAATGTCTTCTACTATCAGAACATCCTTGCCCTCTATATTTTCATCCAGATCTTTTACGATACGCACCACGCCGCTGGAGCTGGTATCATTTCCGTAGCTGGACACCGACATAAAATCCATGCTTACAGGAACTGTCAATCTCTTCGCCAGTTCACAGGTAAAAAATACGCCGCCTTTCAGCACACATATCATATGAACAGATTTCCCTTCATAGTCTTTGCTGATCTGCTTTCCGATCTCGCAGATTCTCCTATCTACTTCTTCTTCACTTAACAGCTGACGGATTTTTTCACTCATCTTCCTTTACTCCTTTTACATGTACTTCTAACACTCTTTTTGTCTGACTGGTAATCTTATAATACTCGCTGATGCGGCAGCCAACCGCCCACAAAATATGGGAGTTTTCCGCCAAAAGAGTAATTTTTTCTCTTTCTTCCCGTGGAATCTTACAGTCAATAAAATAATCTTTCAGTTTTTTCCTGCCGCCCCGGTCATTTATAATAAAATAATCTCCCGGAAGCCGGAATCTCACTTTAAGACTATTTTTTATTCTATCATAATCAAACCATTTCGTATACGTTTTTTCAGGAATTTGCTGGTTTTCATAAGAAAAAATCCGAAATTCAAGAGGCAGAAGCATTCCACTGTTTTCTCTGCTTTTTCCTATTAAAATATCCCCGTATATCTGTCTGGCTCTGAGTCCATAAGGAAGAAAAATTTCTGCTCCGGTGCCTTTCCCGAGTAAATTTTTTAAAGACTCCACATGAATCCTGGAGATGTCCTTACGCCGTCCCGCCGCCCCGGACAGAGTCTTCAAAAGGACATATTCCTGCATGATTTCTTTTTCTCTGCCCAGTTCCTTTTTTACACAATATTCTCCATTCTTTTTTTCCACATATCTTCTATACAGCATATCTGCCTGTTCCTGAAGATATTCCTCTATGCTCCGCATATATCCGGCAGTAACCCCTATATGTTCCACGGTCTTTGGATTTATCTTCTCCATTTCCGGAATCACAATCTGCCGGATTCGGTTTCTAGTATAGAGAATATCCTGATTGCTGCTGTCTTCCATCCAGGATATCTCTCTGGCAGACAGAAATTTCCTGATTTCCTCTCTTGAAACGCAGAGGAGCGGCCGGATATAAATGCCCTGACTTCCTTTCTGTACCGGAAGAATTCCTCCCAGGCCTCCGGCTCCTGTCCCCCGGATCAGATTATGGAGAATTGTTTCCGCATTGTCATTTTCATGGTGTGCCAGAGCAATACGAAAAGCTTTAGGATTTTCTGAAAAACCCAGTCTCTTTCTTTCTTCCAAAAAAGCCCGGCGCCTTACCATCCTCCCCGCCTCTTCCAGAGACATTTTTTCCGCCGCTGCTGTTTCAGGAACCGGATAATGGCGGACCGTCAGGGGGATTCCCAGCCTCTGGCAAAGATTTTCTGTAAATCGCTGATCTCTGCCAGCTTCTTCGCCCCGGATACCATGATTAACATGAATTCCTGTAAGAGAAAAATTCCTTTTTTCGGCGTATTTTTTTAATAAAAACAACAGGCACACCGAATCGGCTCCACCGGAAATTCCAATGAGCACATGGCAGCCTGTTTCTATCATATTGTATTTTTCGATATAGGAAAATACTTTTTCTTCTATATTCATCTTTCTGTATCTATTTCCTCCATAATCCTGCAGCCAGCACGGTCATATCGTCCGTGGCCCTGTATTCACAGTATGTAAGAACCCTTTCCAGAATTCCTTTTCCCAGCTCCTGAGCTGCGCTGGCGTTGATTCCCATAATGATTTCTTTCATAATCTCCTCCGGTTCTTCACCGGGAAGCGCATCCAGCACTCCATCTGTTACCATGATCAAAAAATCTCCTTCATATAACTTTTTCGTAGAAGACTCAAAATCCACCTGCTGCACCAGCCCCAGGGCCAGACTGGTAGATGAAATGGCTTCCACCCAATGACTTCTTTTAATGAAAGTAGTAGCCGCTCCTGCCTTCAAAAAACGGCACATTCCTGAATATAAATCTATGATTGAAATATCTACGGTAGAAAAACGTCCATTACGGTTTTTCAGATTCAGCACAGAATTCACCATTCTGGCCGCTGTCTCTCCTGAAAACCCGGCGCCCACCAGCTGTTCCAGGGTATCTACCACTCCTTCACTTTCTCTGGATGCCTCCAGCCCAGATCCCATTCCGTCAGAAAGGCAAATAAAAAACTGTCCGTTTTCCTCAGCTGCACAGGTATAATTGTCTCCTGAAACAGTTTCCCTGTCTTTGGTCACCTTAGCTGCTCCATAAAGTATCTTAAAATTCACTTCTTCTGCAAAACCTATGACGCCGTATTCTTTCGTGATCAATGTTTTTCCATCTGCCCTGACCGCCATTCTGCACCCGCAGATTTCAGAGAGTACGGCGGCGGCTTCTGAAGCAGGGATACAATTTCCGCCTCTTGTGCACAATTCCGCATAATATCTCTGTCTTCCATCCGGCTGTTCCAGCACCCATACTTTTCTGGCCTTCATATGGTGTTTCTTTAATTTTCTGGAAAATTCCTCGCTAAACTGCAAGTCCACTTCTGTCATATCAAAAAGATCCTTTGACAAAAATTTCATCAGCTGAGCCATTTCTCCCAGCTGCTGGGCCACAGCTATTCTGTTCTCCAGAAGTTTATTACTCCATATAAGGTTCTGACGTTCTCTGTCCATGATCCTCTGCAGTTCCTGTACCAGCTTTCCCTGTTTAATGCACACCCCTGTCAGATCAGCTCTGGCTTTTCTCAGCTTTTCTTCATCATTTTCCTCCATGATCCGCAGCAGACTGTAAAACCGCTGATAAGTCTGAGGATAATGCTGTGTCCAGCATACCTGGCTTAAATGACATCTCCGGCACACTCTTTCCCTGGACTCCTCGATCAGATCTTTTATCTCGGAACTGGAAAGATAATCTTTTCTCCCGGGCAGTCCATAAAAGCTGTTTGCCAGTTTTTGGAAGGATTCTGCATAACGCTGCATTTTTTCTTTCTGTGGATGCCGATCATAATCTAAGGCCGCTGCACTTTTTTTCATCTCTGAAAAAATAGTTTTTGCCATGTCACGTAATAATAGCAGTACGCTGATTACGAGCATGGCAATTATCCATTCCTGCATCTTTTTCCCTCCCTGAATAAGCAACCGCTATCAAAAGAGTATTATAGATGCTTTCTTCACTGAACTTTGTCAAAAAGAGTCTTTTCTCTCAGAAAAGTTTAAGACAAAATCTTCCTTTTTATCCTTCTGCGCTTTCATCCTGAGATGGGTCATTACTGTCCTGGGAACTCTCTGTGTCCTGAGAACTTTCTTTCTGCAAATTGTCCTCCCCTTCCTTAAACACAATTTCGTTCTCTTTTACCAGACCCAGTTTCTCTCTGGCTGTCTCCTCCGCATATTCATCTGTTTCCATATATTCTTTCAGGTCATCAATTTCTGTAGTACGTCCTTCCTCATCTTCTATCTGGCTGTCCAGATCGCTGATCTGAGAATCATAAGAGGAAAGCTGTTTCTGCAGATTCAGACTTTTCCCCATCATTCCAAGAAACAGAATCCCAACCACAAAAGTAATGCTAATCATTGCGGTTTTGCTTTGTGACTTTCTTTTTTTTATATTTTTCATTCCAACGCTTCCTGATTCTTTGTATGGACTTTTGTTTACATAGGGAAATTTTAACTCTATCAATCCAAAATTTCAACCTTTTTCTGCATATTCTAATAGGCCTTCCTATAAATTCCAGGAAGCTGCCTATTTTCCTCAAAATAGCAGAAATATATTTCACCAAGATCATACTTGGTCCGGCATGATACAGCAATGCTCCTGCTCCGGAAAAAAAAAGGACGTACAATCGTATCATACCGTCATTCTCCTGATAAATCAGTTCAAACAAATATATCCCTGAAGCACACCAGTACAGAATATCTTCTGCACCGATCCAGAAAGTACTGTGATCTGCAATGTTTCTGAAAATGCGAAGAACATCATAACAGACAGCCAGAAAGACACCTGCCAGGAAAGCATCCGCCGCCATCAGCAGCTCCTCATGCATATAGCCGCTCATAGATTACTGGAACAGCCTTTTCAGCATTCCTTCTCCTCCTTTGGCTTTTGTAATTCCCTGGCTGTAAATCAAACTGTCCACTTTTCCCTCTATATCAACCTCCTGTCTTTCCAGATCCAGACGGGTAACATGAAGACCTTCTCCTTTTATAGAAAGTGTTCCCGCTTCCGTTACCAGACTGATTTCCTTTTCATCAAAAGAATTTACATCCTTCACCCCCTGGATGCAGCCTTTCTGCCGATCTGTCAGCTGCAGCCTGTGAAGTGTCCTGTTTGGTTTTTCTTCCAAAAGAAAATCAATCCCCCATATTTTCTTCTTATGAAAGATTATATGGGGGATTGATTATGATTATTCCTTGTCTACAGGTATTTAAACAGCTCGCTTGCCGCTTCCTTTTTCACTGTTTCCTGTACATCTAACACTTCTACCCGAACATTTCTGCTGCCGAACTGTATTTCCAGAATGTCACCGGTCTTTACCTGTGCCGAGGCTTTTGCAGGTTTTCCATTGATCAGCACCCTCCCTGCATCACAAGCCTCATTGGCTACCGTCCGTCTCTTGATCAGACGGGATACTTTTAAATATTTATCAAGTCTCATTTTTTTATTAAGCGTTCACTAAATCCTTTAAGGCTTTTCCGGCTTTGAACTTCGGAGTTTTAGAAGCCGCAATGGTCATAGTCTCTCCAGTCTGAGGATTTCTTCCTTCCCTTGCTGCTCTTTCAGAAACTTCAAATGTACCAAATCCTACTAACTGAACTTTCTCACCTTTCTTCATTTCTTCAGATACAACATCAACGAAAGCTTTTAAAGCTGCTTCTGCGTCTTTCTTAGATAACTGTGTTTTTTCTGCCATAGCAGCAACCAATTCTGTTCTGTTCATGAGTATTTCCTCCTAAATATAATTCGCGCTAAAGTCTACCGCTACTGCGGTCTACAGTTATTTATACCGTGTTTCCCATAGTTTGTCAAGCATATCCGGAAATTTCTCACGCCACAGATATACTGTCAACAAAATCCCTCCACTTTTCTCTCTGTTTCCTGAGTTTCTCCAGCTTTTCCACATTTTTTTCAGGAATCCATGCCTTATTATGTGTATAATAATAATTTGCCAGCTTCCAATATTTTTCAGGATAGGCGAATCGTATCCTGAGATTTTCCACTTCTGACACAGTGAGAGGTCTGACCCGATGATAAGCTAACAGGATTTTTCTTCCCAGTTCCAGATCCCACTGATGCTTCTCCAGAATCTTCCTCATAAACCGATAAAGATCCCCTGCCTGAATATCAAAATTCCACTTATCAAAATTCGTTGCGGCTATGTCTCCCTCTTCTGTAAATAATAGATTATGCTGATTGAACTCTCCGTGACAGACAGCCCCCTGCTCTAATTCTCTTTTACGCAGCTCTCCATAATCTGACTTTTCCAATCGTTCTACTGCATTCTCCCCGTGTTCCAGGAAATCACGCACAGATTCCAAAAATTCCTGTTCAAATTGATTCTTTCTCTGCTTTCCGCAGATAAATTTTCGGATTTTTCTCAGCTCCCTGTTGTGTCTCTGAAATTCGCTGCACAAAGACTCCTTTACATAATGGCACTGGACCGGCATATACATAACTTTATGTAAACTTGCCAGGGCGGCGGCTCCTCTGCAGATGTCTTCCTCACTGCGCGTATCACATTCTCTTCCCTCATACCATTTTTTTACAATGTAAGGAACATTTTCGCCGTCCACTGATATATAGGCGCCTTCCAGATTACGCAGTATCTGATCCGTCAATATGGCAGAGGAGACGGAAATTTTTTCCAAAAGCTTTGCCTGGTGCTCCAGCTTTTTAGTTGTTCCACAAAATTCTTTTATCAGCACAAGCCCTCTGTCTGTCTCGCAGATCAAAGCGCCCCTTCCCCGGTATACGGCCCCGGCTTCCAGTCCATATTGTTCCAATACGCTAAGACCACGGTCATACACATGTTTCTCCCCCTTTTCTTCATGTCCCTTTCATTGTATGCGGGGACATCAGGGGTTAGAAGGACTTCACAGCAGGGAAAGGAGATATTCTTTTGTATTCTTTTCCGGGTTTTCAAGGACAATTTCCAGAAATCTGTTCAGCGTCTCTCCGATTTCTCTCCCCGGCTTCATACCTGCATCGATCAGATCTTTTCCGGAAACTGCCAGACTCCTTATGGAGACACATTCCTGCCGCCTGAGAATATCCTGATAAATTTCCTGAAGCTTTTCCAGCCATTCCATCTTTTCTGTCCGCCGGTAACTGCTCTGAGCTATAATGTCTGCCTTTCTGACCTCAAGAAGAAGGGGAAACAGCTCTATTCCGGTTTTAGAAAGAGCTCTTCTCACAGAAGACGGAGATGCCTCCCAGGGACATTCATGCCAATAAACCAGTTTTCCTACCGTATTTATGGTATCATTGTCAAAACGCAGTCTTTTCAGCACACTTTTGGCTATCTTTTCACTCTTTGCCGGATGTCCGTAAAAATGATCGATTCCCTTTTCGTCTCTCATCCTCGTCTCTCCCTTTCCAAGGTCATGAAAAAGAAGAGTCAGACGCAGCGTCCTGTCCGGTCTTACTGCTCCCATTGCCTTCAGGGTATGTTCTCCTACGCTGTAACAGTGATGAGGATTCTTCTGAGGTGTCTCCATTGCCTTGTCAAATTCCGGCAGAAATATCCTGGTCAGCCCCAGCTCCCAGGCTTTTCTGAGATATTGAGGATTGGGTGAAACAAGTAACTTAACCAGTTCTGTCTGAATTCTCTCTGCACTGATCTTTTTCAATGTTTCTCCGAGATCTCTGGCCGCATCCTGGGTCTTTTCCTCTATAGAAAACCCAAGCTGGGCAGAAAACCGCACAGCTCTTAAAATGCGCAGAGCGTCTTCCGTAAAACGTTCCCTGGGATTTCCTACACAGCGTACAACCTTATTTTTCAGATCCTCTTCTCCTCCAAAAATATCTACCAGGCCCTTCCTGTGATTATACGCCATAGCATTAATAGTAAAATCCCGCCTCTTTAAGTCCTCCTCAAGGCTTGGGGTAAAGGTCACTTCCTTTGGATGCCGTCCATCCTCATATTCTCCGTCGATCCGGTAAGTGGTCACTTCAAATCCTTCTTTATCCATAAGTACCGTTACAGTTCCATGCTGAATGCCTGTATCTACTGTTCTTCGGAAAATTCTCTTAACTTCCTCCGGAGTGGCAGAAGTAGTAATATCCCAGTCGGCAGGTGAACGGCGGAGGAGACTGTCCCGGACACAGCCCCCTACTACATAAGCATCATATCCCTGTTCCTGCAAAGCATCTATAATTTTTTCTGCCTTTTCTGGAACTTCAATCCTCATATTAATATGCACGCCCCCAATAAACCATTTTCTTAGCCGGTTTTCCGCATACCACACATTTATCAGAAAGCTTCTCCTGTTCAAATGGTATGCATCTTGCCGTAGCCTGAACATCTTCCTTCACTCTGTCTTCACATTCTCTGCAGCCGCACCACATAGCTTTTACAAATCCGGGCCGTTCGTTGATGGTCTTCTTAAAAGACTCATAGTCTGTTGCCACATAGGTATGGGCGTCTCTGTGGGCTCTGGCCCTCTCCAGCATTTCTTTCTGCATAAGATCCAGGATTTCCTGAACTTTTCCGGCCAGTTCATCCAGTGACACTGTGATTTTCTCTCTGGTATCTCTTCTGACAACCACTGCCTGATTCGCCTCAATATCCTTAGGACCGCATTCAATACGGACGGGAATGCCTCTCATCTCCTGTTCCGCGAACTTAAATCCCGGACTCTTATCTGTTTTATCAGTTTTCACCCGGATATCTGCTGCCTTAAGCTGAGCCTCCAGTCTTTCTGCCGTTTCCAGAACCCCATCCTTTCTCTGCTGGATAGGAATGATCACAGCCTGTACCGGTGCGATTCTTGGAGGCAGCACCAGTCCGCTGTTGTCCCCGTGGACCATGATCAGAGCACCGATCATACGCGTAGTCATCCCCCATGAAGTCTGATGTACATACTGAAGTTTGTTTTCCTTATCCGTATACTGAATATTAAAGGCTCTGGCAAATCCGTCCCCAAAATTATGGCTGGTGCCGGACTGAAGCGCTTTTCCATCATGCATCAAAGATTCAATCGTATAGGTAGCCTCTGCTCCTGCAAATTTTTCTTTTTCAGTTTTCTGTCCTTTGATCACCGGGATTGCCAGTACTTCCTCGCAAAAGTCAGCATAAAGATTCAGCATCTGGATCGTCCGCTCTTCTGCTTCCTCTGCTGTAGCATGAGCGGTGTGGCCTTCCTGCCACAAAAATTCTCTGGAACGCAGGAACGGTCTCGTAGTTTTCTCCCAGCGCACTACAGAGCACCACTGATTATATATCTTAGGCAGATCCCTGTGAGAATGGATCTCTTTAGAATACAGGTCACAAAACAGAGTCTCTGATGTAGGACGGACACACAGCCTTTCCTGCAGAGGCTCCAGTCCCCCGTGTGTCACCCAGGCTACTTCCGGCGCAAAACCTTCTACATGATCTTTTTCTTTCTGCAAAAGACTTTCCGGTATGAACAGCGGCAGATATACATTTTCCACCCCGGTCTCCTTAAATCTTCTGTCCAGTTCATGCTGGATATTCTCCCAGATTGCATATCCTGCCGGTTTGATCACCATACATCCCTTCACACTGGTATAGTCGATCAGTTCTGCCTTTTTCACAACGTCTGTATACCACTGGGCAAAATCCTCCTCCATGGAAGTGATTTCTTTCACAAGTTTCTTATCCTTTGCCATTTCAATACTCCTTTACGATTTATTCTTCGCCTGAAAAATCCTTTTCCCGCCCTTTTGCCAATACTGGTTCTGCCAGCGTTTCCAGAGATCTCAGGGTCAAAAAAAACACCGCATCCCCTCACCAGGGACCGATGTTTTCATTCGGCGGTACCACCCTAAATTGACAGCTGTTCAGACTGCCCTCTCTTTTTGCTTCTCTAACGCCAAAGCCTGCGTTCTGCTCATCACAGACTGCTCCAAGGCCGGTTCCCTGTCTTCCCGGAAGGATCTCTCACCGCTGACCCTCTCTCTTTGCCTTTCCGCTCAGGTACTATTCCTCTTCTCTGCTTTTTGATTTTCAGTTCTATCTTGCATTTTATTGGAATTTAGATCTTTTGTCAAGGCTGTCTCTCTAACTCCTAAAAGATCGGAGCCGCCTTTATCAGGCGGCTCCAAAACCTTTATGCCATAATAGGTTTCACTGCTTCTGAAAGCTTGTCCTTTTCAGCCTGAGCTTCGGCAAGATCTTTTCCTAAAGTTGTATAATAAATTTTTATCTTTGGCTCTGTTCCTGAAGGACGTACGATCACAGTTTCATTATTTTCCAGTTTATAGATCAGTACATTTGCCTTTGGAAGACCGGTTTCTTCCGGCTTTTCATAATCTGTCACTTTCACTACTTTATATCCGGCGATCTCTGTCAGCGGATTCTTTCTCAGATTCTCCATGATACCGGACATTTTATCCATACCGCTCAGTCCCGGGAATTCAAAGCTGTCGATCTTATTCAGGTAACGTCCATACTGGGCATAGATTTCTTCCATTCTCTGTTTCAGAGAGCTTCCGATGCTCCTGTAATAGGCAGCCATTTCACAGATCAGCATAGAGCCGATGATGGCGTCTTTGTCGCGGACGTAAGGACCTGCCAGATATCCATAGCTTTCCTCAAAACCGAAGATAAAACGGTCAACCTCGCCGGCTTCTTCCAGCTGCGCGATCTGATCGCCGATCCATTTGAATCCGGTCAGAACGCTTCTTAACTCTACTCCATAATGTTCTGCTACTGCGTCTGCAAGAGGAGTCGATACAATAGATTTTACAGCTACTGCCTTCTCCGGCATAGTTCCTTTTTCAATACGTCCTGCGCAGATATAATCCAGGAGAAGTACTCCTACCTCATTTCCGCTCACCAGTTCATAAGATCCGTCCGGGCATTTCATAGCGATACCTACACGGTCTGCATCAGGATCCGTAGCCAGCATCAGATCTGCCCCTGTTTCTTTTGCAAGATTCAGGCCCTGCTCCAGAGCTTCAAAAATTTCCGGGTTCGGATAGCTGCAGGTTGTAAAATAGCCATTGGGATACTCCTGATCCGGAACGATGGTAATATCTGTAATACCGATATCCTTTAATACCTGTGTTACAGGCACAAGTCCGGAACCGTTTAAAGGACTGTAAACTAATTTCAGCCCGGCGGTCTTGCATAAGCCCGGACGAACCTGTCTGGACTCAATAGCCTCGTAAAGGGCTTTCTTACAGTCATCTCCCACAAAACGGATCAGGCCTTCTTCAACGCCTTCCGCAAAGGACATATATTTTGCTCCTGTAAGAACGTCTGTCTTCTGAATCTCCTCATAAACAATGGCTGCAGCGTCATCTGTCATCTGGCAGCCATCCGGACCATAGGCCTTATAGCCATTATATTTAGCGGGATTATGAGAAGCGGTCACCATAATACCTGCGTTACAGTTATAGTAACGTGTAGCGAAAGAAAGGGCCGGTACCGGCATCAGTGCGTCATAAATCCTTACCTTGATTCCGTTTGCCGCCAGAACGCCTGCCGCATTCTTGGCAAATACATCACTTTTCAGACGGCTGTCATAGCTGATCGCCACTGTCTGGCTGCCGCCCTGGGTTTTTACCCAGTTAGCCAGTCCCTGTGTTGCCTGGCGTACTACATAAATATTCATACGGTTTGTGCCTGCTCCCAATACTCCTCTGAGTCCGGCTGTTCCAAACTTCAAGGCAACTGCAAAACGTTCCTTGATCTCCTCATCATTTCCCTGGATCCTGGATAATTCCGGTTTTAAATCTGCATCTTCCAGGTCTGCTTCCATCCAGCGCTTGTACTCTTCCTGATACATTTTTACCACTCCTACTATTATCATTATAGATTCTTTGTGAAAAAGTCACAACAGATATTAATAATATACCATGTTTACAGGAAAACAGCAATCGTTGTTCCAAATTACTGCAAAAAAAACAGAACCGGAAGCATTATACTTCCAGTTCTATTTTTCTCCCGGTCTTATTATACTGATAATATCTCACTCCCGCCGCATCCAGCATCCTTTTGGATGCCTTTACCGCCGGAGTATCCTCATATTTATCGCATCCATAGACAATAGTTTTTATACCTGCCTGGATGATCGCTTTTGCACATTCATTACATGGAAACAGCGATACATAGATCTTTGCTCCCTCCAGGGAACCGCCTCTGTAATTCAAAATGGCATTTAATTCACTGTGGGTCACATAGAAATACTTTGTATTTAGTTCCTCTCCCTCTCTTGCCCAGGGGAACTCATCATCTGAACAGCCTATGGGAAAACCGTTATATCCCATGGAAAGGATCTTATTGTCCTGGCTTACGATACAGGAGCCCACCTGGGAATTAGGATCTTTGGACCGCATTCCCGACAGCTCTGCCACTCCCATAAAATACTCGTCCCAGGAGATATAGCCCTGTCTTTTATCTGACATATCCTTCACCTCTTATTTATTTTGTGCCGAAAATCCGGTCTCCCGCATCTCCGAGACCGGGGACGATGTAGCCATGCTCATTTAAATGATCGTCCAAGGCTCCGATATAGATATCTACATCCGGATGCGCTTCTTCAAGAGCCTTTACTCCCTCAGGAGCAGCAATAATACACATAAAATGTATATTTTTTACTCCCTTTTCTTTGAGCATGGAAATGGCGGCAACTGCGGAACCGCCTGTGGCCAGCATTGGATCTGTAACAAAAACTTCCCTTTCTCCGCAGTCTGCCGGCAGCTTACAATAATATTCCACCGGCTTTAAGGTCTCCGGATCTCTGTATAAACCAATATGTCCTACCTTTGCTGCCGGGACCATGGTCAGCATACCTTCTACCATACCCAGCCCTGCCCGGAGGATAGGTACCACGGCCATTTTCTTTCCCGCCAGTTCTTTTGCCGTGGTTTTTGTGATAGGAGTTTCAATCTCCACATCTTTCAATTTCAGGTCCCTGGTAGCTTCATAGGCCATAAACATAGCGACTTCGCTGACAAGTTCCCGAAACTCCTTAGAACTTGTCTCTTTTCTTCTGATGATCCCAATCTTGTGCTGGATCAAAGGATGATCCATAACTAACACTTTTCCCATTTTTTCTCCCTTTTTTACAGTATGTCAATTTTATCTGCTTTTACTCTTCACTCTCGATCAGCCTGATCCGCCTTTCATGCCTCTCGTCATGAGAAAATTCAGTGTTCAAAAATGTATCTACGATCTTCAGCGCCAGGCCCGTTCCTACCACTCTTCCGCCAAGAGCCAGAACATTTGCGTCATTATGCTGTCTTGTGGCTTCTGCGCTGAAACAATCTGTACACAGAGCCGCCCGTATTCCTTTCATCTTATTAGCTGCTATAGAAATACCGATTCCTGTTCCGCAGATCAGGATTCCTTTCTCGCATTCCCCATTCTGGATCGCTCTTCCCACTTTTCTGGCATATATGGGATAGTCCACAGATTTGGTACTGTCACACCCGAAATCCTTATATGGAATCTCCTTCTCCTCCAGATATTGTATGATCTCCTGTTTCAGTTCAAACCCTCCGTGATCACATCCTAACGCTATCATTAAAAATCCTCCTCTTCAGATAAATATATAATATGATGGCCTGCCGCTTTCAGCAGACGATTCATAATTGCCTGTCCCATTCGGGGAGTATCAAAAGATTCTGAGTAGATCCCGTCCACATCTTCTGCATCAAAATCACGCAGGATTCCAAACAGATGCTGTGCGATTCCTTCTTCATCCTCTCTGGTGCCTATGCTTTTTACCACAGCAGCCTGGTATTTTTCTCTTGTCTCATCTGTAGCAATGACTCCTGCCTTTTTTCCATTTTTTCTCATCTCCCGGCACTTGCCATTGATGTAGGCTACTGTTTCTTCTTCTTTGCCCTGGACAATGGTAAGAGGAGCCTTTGGCGCATAATGGCGATATTTCATACCGGGAGCCTTTGGTCTCACCTTTTCGTCTGTGATCAGAAGTCCCTTGTCCATTTTCACTTTCCCGATCACCTTTTCAATCATTTCCTGATTTATATATCCTGGACGAAGAATCACAGGTTCTGCTTCTGTAAAATCTACAATAGTAGATTCCAGTCCGATTCCCACAGAACCTCCATCTATGATCATGTCAATCTTCCCCTCCAGGTCTTCCCGGACATGAGAGGCCTGTGTAGGGCTGGGACGGCCTGAGGTATTGGCGCTGGGAGCCGCCACATAACCTCCTCCTTCCTTTATCAGAGCCATTGCCACAGGATGGCTGGGCATACGCACGGCTACGCTTTCAAGACCTCCTGTCGTCTCATAAGGGACTGCGCTGCTTTTTTCAAAGATCATGGTCAGGGGCCCCGGCCAAAAGGCTTCAGCCATCTTTCTTGCCTTTTCCGGAATTCTTTTAACAATCTTTTCCAAGCTTTCCAGATCCGCAATATGGATGATCAAGGGATTATCTGAAGGTCTTCCTTTAGCCTGATAGATTTTCTGGGAAGAGCTGGGGTTCAGTCCATCTCCCCCCAGTCCATAAACTGTCTCTGTCGGAAAAGCCACCAGCCCTCCTGATCTTAAGATTCTTCCTGCCTCTTCCATGGCCTTTTTGTCCGGATGCTCTTTATCTACTGTGACTACCGTTGTATTCACTTTAAATCCTCTTCTTCCTTAGTTTCTTACAATTCAGCCTTATCATACCACATCTTCTCCGTTCTTTTCCACCGTTTTTAGAAATTTTAAAATTCCTGAGGAAATTGCTCCGGCACATTTTCTCTGATACGCCTCTGTCTGAAGCAGTTCCGTCTCTCTGGGATTGGTGAGAAATCCTGTTTCTACAATATTCACGGTTCCCCGGCCCTTTTTCAGCAGATAATAAGAATCATTAGCTTTCGCTTTTCTGGGGTTCTGGATTTCCAGCTCTTCATTCAGCGCTTTCTGAATACATTCCGCCAGACCTTTTCCCTCTTCTGAGTCTGTATAGTAAAAGACCTGAGGACCGCATACCTCTTCGTCCTGATAGCTGTTCTGATGGATACTTACAGTAAGAAGAGGCGCCTCTTTTTCAATAAGGGCGCAGCGGTTTTCCAGATCCTGTCTTTTCTTATTGCTGCTGTCTTCCTCGTAAAGCCCCCGGTCATCTTCCCTGGTAAAAACAATCTTATACCCTTCCTCTCTCAGATTTTCTCCCAGATATCCGGCAATTTTCAGATTGATCCCTTTTTCTTCCAGACCTTCAATACCCACAACTCCCGGATCGATTCCTCCATGGCCGCTGTCTATCACGATAGTTCCCTTATTCCCGGTTTTTTCCTGCCCTGCCAGAATAGCCCCTTCCCTGGAAAGCAGATAGATGGCGCAAAGCATTGCAGCTGCCATGGCCCTTTTTATCCAGCGTTTTCTCATGACGGTTCTCCTTGTCTTTTATCTATATAATATATGCAGAACCACGGAGACAATAAAACTGCTGCCTGAGGTGGAATCCACCCCAGGCAGCAGCCTGAAAATCTACAATATTCATTATTTTACAGCACCGTTTACAACGCCGTTCAGGATCTGTTTCTGGCATACCAGATAGAAGATCAGAATCGGGATCAGGGCCAGCAGGTAAGATGCGAAAGCCAGGTTGTAGTTTGTACCGAACTGTGTCTGGAAGTTTAACTGCGCCAGAGGCAGTGTATTTACGTCTGTTCCAGACAGGATAACCAGCGGAGTCATAACATCGTTCCATGTACCCAGAGCAGTCAGAACTGCTACAGTCGCATGCATTGGTTTCATAACCGGGAAGATAATGCTCCAGTAAGTTTTCCATGTAGTTGCTCCGTCTACTCTTGCCGCTTCTTCAAGAGCCAGCGGGATATTCTTCAGATAGCCGGAATACAGCAGCAGGTTCATAGGCATGTAAAATACGGTATACAAAAGGATAACACCTACTCTGTTTGCCAGCCCCATCTGTGCGGTCAGCTTTACAACCGGCATCATCAAAATTGCAAAAGGTACGAACATACCGCTTACAATGTAAAGATAGATAAAGCTGTATGCTTTGCTGTGAGCCATGCTTCTTCCGATCGCATATCCGGCCAGTGAATGAATAATCACAGCCAAAACAATGGTGATCACAGTGATCAGCACACTGTTTGCCAGTGAATGCCAGAAGTCTGTAACTTCCATAGCCTGAGCAAAGTTGCTGAAGCTCCAGGTGCTTGGGAATGCCAGAGCTCCTGCAATATCGTTAGTCATTTCTGAAGGCTGCTTAAAAGCAATAATAATTGTCATATACAATGGGAAGAAGATTGTCAAGCAGCCGATGATCAAGAGAATTGTAATCGGCCAGTTTGTACGCGCCGTCTGTTTATTTCCTTTTCTATTCATTATAACTGCTCCTCCTTACTTCCTGTAAATTTCATTTGTGCTACTGAGATTACCACGATCACGATAAAGAAGATTACCGCATTGGCACTCTGGAAACCGAACTGTCCGCCGCTCATACCATTGTTATAGATCAGGTAAGAGATAGATTCTGTACTCTGTGCTGGACCGCCTTTTGTCAATGCCATGATCTGATCGAATACCATCAGGAAATTCTTCATACAAAGTACCATATTGATAGAGAAGAAAGGAATGATCAGCGGAAAAGTCAGGTTTTTAAACTTAGCCCATCCTGTTGCGCCGTCAATAGCTCCTGCTTCATATACATCTTCCGGTACTGTCTGAAGGCCGGAAATGTAGATAATAGTATTCATTGCGATAGACTGCCAGCATGCTACAAATACGATCGCCAGCCATGCGCTGCTCTCACTGGAAAGCATACTGCTGGAAAGGAAACCGATCCCCAGCTTCTGTCCTACTGTAGGAAGAATATAAGTAAAGAAGAAACTGAAGATATAACCTACGACCAGCCCGCCCAGTACGTTTGGTATAAAATAAATACCGCGGAGAGCGCTCTTTCCTTTGATCTTGCTGTTCAGTCCCAGGGCCAGTATCAGGCTCACCAGGTTTGTTACAATAGTGCTGACAATAGCAAACTTAAAGGTAAACAAATATGACTTTCCAACTCTGGAATCCTGAAACAGATCTACATAGTTTCTGAATCCTACAA
>ERZ1643249.452-NODE-452-length-46990-cov-268.720976_pt1 | contig 46990 bp, 49 predicted proteins | sample MGYA00579263_ERZ1643249 | MGnify/ENA primary metagenome ERZ1643249 (study PRJEB29033, sample SAMEA4952264) | chicken gut metagenome | biome: Broiler Chicken; feature: Gastrointestinal Tract; material: Caecum | place: Ireland | collected 2018 | study: Broiler...
AAAAAAGGATTTCTTAAAAGAAATCCTTTTTTCTAAGAAATTTGAGTCGACCTATATCCGATAACAGTGGCTATAGCATTTGTCTTTGAGTGAGAGATGCTCACTTCCCAGTCCGTTATGCACAACTTCTTTTCGAGTTCATGCGCCTTGCCATAAAGCTTAATGCTCACTGCACCGTTCTCGTCTTTCAAAATTTCAATATCCTTAAAATACATTCCTTTTTCCCATCCAAGACCGTTCATACCGATTTTGAGAGCCTTTGAAACAGCTTCTTTTGCCGCAAAACGTGCAGCCAAACGAGGAATAGCCATCTTCTCATTTGAAAGACAATAGTTAATCTCCCTGAGAGTATAAATCTTTTTCAGGAATGCCTGACCGTATTTTTTGTAAATGTCTTCTATACGCTGAATTTCACAAATATCAGTACCAAGAAAAAGCCGCATATTATTCCCTCAAATCCTTGCTGTGTTTATATTCTTCAAGAAGTTCAATTATTGTGCGAAAAATCTCTTCAATAATCTCTTTTCTGTCTTCTACATCAGTGATACGAAGTATCTCTATCGCCGAATGAAGATTTTCAAACTTGTCATACCATCTTCGTCTTATCGGAACATACTGGTCATCAAGCTCTTCTATAAGCTCATCGGTATTCGGAGAATAATTCTGCATCAAAAGCTGCAAAATTTCTGCCGTAACCTCTAATTTTGCTTCATCTGATAATGCTTCAAGTACATGCATAAGAGCTTGAAGATTTTTATCTTTGTCATACCAGCGTGTATACTTCATAAAACAATTATAGACATTATAATAATTTTAATCAAATAAATAAAAACTTGTAATGGTTGCTTATCTGCGATAAACTTTGAGAGATAGATTTTTAAAAGTTTATATGTAAGGAGAAATACTGATGAGTGAAAGAAAATTGGTAGGCACCCAGGAAATGTTCAAAAAAGCCCTCGCAGGCAAATATGCTATCGGTGCATACAATGTAAACAACATGGAAATTCTTCAAGGTATTGCTGAAGCTGCTGAAGAAACAAGATCACCTATTATTCTTCAAGTTTCTGCAGGTGCAAGAAAATACGCTAACCAAACTTATTTGATTAAGCTTGTTGAAGCAGCTCTTGCAACAACTACCGTTCCTATAGCTCTTCACCTCGACCACGGTGCAGACTTCGAAATCTGCAAAGCTTGTATCGACGGCGGATTTTCATCTGTTATGATTGACGGTTCAAGATTCCCGATTGAAGAAAATATAGCAGTTACAAAAAAAGTTGTAGACTATGCTCATGAAAGAGGAGTTTCTGTCGAAGCTGAGTTGGGCAAACTCGCAGGTGTTGAAGATGATGTTAAAGTAGATGCAAAACACGCTACTTATACTGACCCTGAAGAAGCTGCAAGATTTGTAAAAGAAACAGGCTGCGACTCTCTCGCAATTGCTATCGGAACATCTCACGGCGCTTATAAATTCAAAGGCGAAGCAAAACTCGACTTCGAAAGATTGGGCGAATGCAAAAAAGCTATCTATGAAGCTGTAGGCTATGACTATCCTATCGTACTTCATGGTTCATCTTCCGTTCCGAAACATCTGGTAGAAAAATGCAACAAATACGGCGGCAACCTGCCTGATGCTCAAGGTGTTCCTGAAGAAATGCTCGCTTATGCTTCAAAAAACGGTGTAGCAAAAATCAACATCGACACAGACTTGAGACTTGCTATGACATCTACAATCAGAGAATTCTTCATTGAACATCCTGAAAAATTCGACCCACGTGAATATATGGGTCCTGGAAGAACTGCAGTAAAAGAACTTGTTATGCACAAAATGCAAGTTCTCGGAACAGCAGGCCACGCTGACGATAAATAATAAAATAAAAATTTATAAATATAAATTTTATACAGCCGTTTCTTCAACGGCTGTTTTTTTATGAAAAATTTCTCAAAAATTAAAACTTTAGTACCAAAAACTCCCAACTCAGGTTGAATTCCATTCACATTCAAAAGGTTCTATTATGTATGTGTAACAAGGAAATACAAACAACAAACAAAAGACTATTAACAACAAAAACAAAGTATTGTATTTGCACGCTCTGAAAAATATCAAGGATTGATATAAATCATTGCAAAGAGAATAAAAAGGATTTTTATTCCGGTAAATACCTGCTTTGACCTTACGGAAGCACAGTCAGGAAAAAGGATTTTCTAAAGTGGTTGAAAAAGTTGGCACGCACTCTGAATTAAAAATCAAATTGTAAGGGCATCCCCCTTGAATTTGGGCTGAAAATTTTTTAACAAACAAGAAAACTACCTGATATTAATACCAAGCTGATATTAATATCCTGACTCATCGAGCAAACACGGATGTACAAAAAGAAAAAAAGGAGATTTTTCGCATGAGTATTGTAGTAAACACAAACACAACATCTTTAATGGTACAAAGAAACTTATCTAAAGCAACATCAAATCTTGCAACTTCAATGCAGAGATTATCTACAGGTATGAAAATCAACAACGCAGGCGATGATGCAGCCGGTTTGGCTTTGTCAGAAAAAATTAACGGACAATTAAGTTCTTCAGATGTTTGTAAAAACAACGCACAAACAGGTTTGAATATGTTAAGCATCGCTGATGGTGACCTTGATGTAATCAACCAGAACCTCCAAAGAATTAAAGACCTCGCTGTTCAATCAGCCAACGGAGTCTACTCTGATGAAGAAAGATTATCAATGGATCAGGAAGTTCAACTCCGTCTTGAAGAAATTAACAGAATTGCAGACAGTTCATCATTCTCTGATATGAACCTGCTTGACGGCTCTATTGCAGATATGGTTCTTCAAATAGGAGCAGGCAGCGATATAGACCAAAACACAATCGATATCTCCGGAGCATTCCAGGAAGCACATGTATCATCATTGGGTATACAAGCCGACGCAAGCGTTTCAACTGTCGATGCAGCAAGAACAATGATTGATGCAATTGATGCAGCTGTCAACAACATATCTTCTAGAAGATCAATTATCGGTGCTTCTATGAACCGTCTTGATTCAACAATCGACAGAATTGATATAAGAAAAGAAAATCTTCAGTCAACTTATTCAACAATAAGAGATACTGATATCGCTTCAGAATCATCAGAGTTGACAAAACAACAAATTCTTCAACAATCAGCAGCCACACTGCTCCAGCAGGCAAACCAAACTCCATCACTGGCTCTGACATTGATATAAAAAACTCTTTTTAACTCAGAGGTGCAAACAACAACCCGCCCGATTTTTCAATCGGGCTTTTTTTTATTCCGTTTTTTCTTTTTACAACTTTAGATTGAAAAAATTACAACTTTATATAAATTGTTATTTCTATTAATAATCTATAAAATAAACATAGGATATGTGTAAAAACAGGGATATACAGTTATGAAATCGTCTGACTCTTTTCTCATGGTTATAAAAGATAACAAAATTAACTCTGACAATATCGATTTTCTCTTAAATTCGGTTAGAAATCTGCTCTTTAACGGATACAAAAACATTTTCCTCGATATGAACAACGTAGAAAGCGTCGATAACTCTTTCCTGAATTTTCTGGAAAAATCGGACAAACTTGTTGACCTGAATTTATTCAATCTCAACTCAAATATAATGTCAGTTTTGTTCATCACAAAATTTGATAAATTCGTAAAAATTTACAATGCCGAAATTGACGCAAAAGAAGCGCTGAAACCTATTGTCAAAAGAAATTTCTCTCTCGTAAGCTAAATAAGATTGTAATTCTTCAATTACCATGATATAACTTATGAAAGAGCAATTTTTCTAATGTTTTTGTTTTAAATCTGATAACTGAAAAAAGTGAAGGTATTAAAACTTGGCAGCGCAAACTCAAGAATTGAATATCCAACGACTCGGACAACTCGAAAATGCTTTTGATGTTATCCCTGAACGCTTTGGTTATTCAGAACAAAGACGATTTGACTTTGTTGAAAAAGAATTGATTAATATATTTGAAGAAGAAGAAAAACAGAAAAAACCTGTTTTTCTTTTTATTAAAAAAGGAACCATTCAGAAAATAGCCTACCACATCTGCAACCTCTCAGATACAAAACCGAGTATAGGTATCGCAGGTGAATCTGCAAGCGGTAAGTCAACTATTGCCATCGATATCATCAACGAAATACAAAACTTCGCCGATGAACACGGCATCGATAACATGATTACCCGCCTCAACACTGATGACTACTACTATGACCGTTCAAAAGAAGTCAAAAAAGCAGGCGGTATGGCAAACTTCGCCAAAAACTATGACTTTGATGTCCCTGAAGCCATAGAACTCGACCTCATGAACAAACACATCGAACAACTCTCAAGAGGTATCCCGACTTGGCTGCCGAAATATGATATGAGCGGAACTACAATCAGAATAGACAAACACACCTACGCTCACCCGGGGAAAATTATTATTGCGGAAGGTTTATTTACGCTGACTCCGAAAATCAAAAACGCCTTCAACTTCCGTATCTATGTCGATGTATCTCAGGATGTACAAAAAATGCGCTGGTACAAACGTGCAGAAGAAAGAGGACTCGGAAACGCAGCAGATAAAATCTATCAAAACGCTTGCGATAAAGCTAGAATTTATGTAAAACCAACCGTACAATACTCGGACATCGTCCTCAACGGGGAAGCTGACAGAGAAAGGTACAAAATTTTCACAAGAAAAATCCTCTCTGTTGTCGAAGACAGTATGTTAGCAGCCTGCTGAATATGAACTTCTGTATCTATTCAGGCACTTTTAACCCGATACACAACGCCCACATCGGGGTCGCTCTTGGTGTTCTCAAACACACTGACACGGAAAAAATTATCTTCATCCCCTCAAAAATTCCTCCTCACAAAAATGAAGAAATAATACCTCCCAACCACAGATTAAATATGGTCAAACTGGCAGCCGAAGATTATCCCGACTTTGAAGTAAGCGACCTTGAACTCACACTTCCCGGAAAATCTTACTCCTACAACACCGTCCTCAAAATCAAAGAACTTTTTCAAATAAAAGACAGAATAAACTTCATCATCGGAACGGATGCCTTCGAAAAACTAGACTCATGGTACCATGCACAAGACCTCGCAGATGAAGTGCGCTTTATTGTCGTCCCGAGATGCCAAAACTTCAACCTAGAACTCTCAAGAAAAAAAATAAAACTCTCAAACATCTCTTATACGTCTGTCGAACTGCCGTTCATCGACATCTCATCAACTGAAATCAGGTATAATCTCAAACATAACCTGCCCGTTAACAATCTTATCCCCGAAAAAGTCTTCAACTACATCAAAGACAATAATCTTTATTCCTGAACTTTCACAACAGAAATTCATATAGAAAACTCCACAGATACTACTAAAAGTCCGTCATTCTGAGGACTTTAGTCCGAAGAATCTTTTTTGTTTAGATACTTCACTAACGCTCAGTATGACGTTGGTTGGGAAATTGTTGGCGGAATTTGCTATATAAATTCCTAACAACAACACTTGCATAACGGTCATATTTATATTCAAGGAAACAACTCTCAATCTTGCCCAAAAGCTTATATTCAACACCGGCATGCCTGTAAATAGCCTGCTGGGCTTCGTATTCCTCAACATCCTGATTAACAACAAACATCATTCCACCATTCTTTAGCAAAGAATAAGCATGCTCAAACAACTCAACAGGTCTGAACTCATCAAGAGGCAAACCCCACTTCATAAGCGGATACTCTAAAACAAACGGCAAAAACCATATAATATAATCGTATTCTCTGTTTATATCAAGCAAATTCCCGGCAATATACTCAGCTCCCGCAAGCCCTCTTGAATAAAACTTCGCCACTTCATATCTTGAATACAAACTGGTGTATAACCTGTAAGCATCAATCTCAACACCGTCTAACTTCAAGCTGCGGCAAAAATGCCTGAAGAAAAAATACTCTCCGCCGGCATAAAACCAGTTCTTCGCTCCTATATCAAGAACCTCGAGTTTCTCTTTTCCTTCTGGAGACAAGTATCTGTCAAAGAGCTCAATCGTATACAAATTTTCGAGATAGTTCATCCTCGTCGTCGAACTTTTCAAAAATTCCAAATTATATTTCTCATACAAATATCTCTCGCATGAGCATGCCTCAACGTCATCATCAAACAACCCGTCTTTAGACTCCGGCGAAACATAATAATTACGCCTCGAAAACCTTATTCGACGGCGTAAATAAAAATCTATCCTGTTTCTTAAATTCTCTATAAAATTCATAGTACTAAAAAAGAGCCTTCAGGCTCTTTTTTATGCCAGAGTGTCTAACTTGTTTTGCTTTTTCGCCTGCTGTTCTCTTTGATTTTCAAGAAAAACATTTGCAAGCTTAAGCATCAAATTGTCTCTAAGTCCTTGCAAGTCTGCCTGTTTATCAGCCTGAGCCAAAGCCCCAAAGCTCATATGATTGTTAGGACTCAGCAAGTTCATTCTTACAGCATTGTTATTCATCGATGAATAAGCTGCATCATGAGCCATAGCGGTATAATACGCTGTTGTTGCTGCATTTAATGCCATCATACCTAATTTCTCCTTCTGAGTGTTATCATTATAACACTAACTTTTTTATTTTTAAAGTGTTTTTTTTAAAATTTTTTTCACTTGATATATAATAAAGAAAAAGGTCTGAAATAATTGCCAAAATTGAAAGGGAATTATGAACAAAATTAAACTTATTGCGTTGGATATCGACGAAACTATTTTGCCAAAAAATAATATAATTTCAGACAGAGTAAAAAAAACCGTTGAAGAAGCACAAAAACGGGGTATAAAGGTACTTATCGCCACAGGTCGCATGCATAAATCAGCCATGCCCGTTGCAAAAAATCTCAACCTTACATCTCCGATTATCTCTTATCAGGGCGCTATGATTAAAAACTTTTATGGAAATGAAGACCTGATCTTCCACTGCCCGCTCAAAGAAGAGCATGCCAAAAAAGTTATCTCCCTGCTGAAAGATGACGACGTACAGCTTAATATCTACATGGATGACAACCTCTATTCTCAAACGGAAACAGAACGCCTACAGCAATATTCAGCTAAACAAAACATAAAATATATAATAACAGACTCTTTTGACAAATTTCCGAAATTTGAACCGACAAAAATGCTCGCAATCGGCAAAGACTCAGAACATACGGACTATATTGTCAAAAAGCTGAAAGACTGTTTCAACGACGAACTCTACCTCGTCAAATCAAGCCCTGTATTCTGCGAAATAAACAACAAACAAACATCAAAAGGCAACGCCATCAAATATCTTGCAAATCTCTGGGGGATAAAATCCGAAGAAACAATGGCAATAGGCGACCAGAACAACGACATTGAAATGCTGAAATCAGTACACATCAAAGTCGCCATGGGCAACGCTACAGACGACCTCAAACATGTTGCAAACTTTATTACACAAGACATCGACCACGACGGTGCAGCAGAGGCAATCGAAAAATTTGCACTCAACAATGAGGAGCTGACATGTACAAAATAGGCAACGGCTACGACATCCACCGCCTTGTTGAAGGCAGAAAACTTATCCTCGGCGGAATAGAAATAGACTACGAAAAAGGTCTCCTCGGACACTCTGACGCTGATGTGTTGATTCACTCAATGATGGATGCAATGCTGGGCGCTCTATCTCTCGGGGATATCGGACAGCACTTTCCTGATACAGACCCCAGATATAAAGGAATATCAAGCGTGCTCCTGCTTGAGAAAGTGAACGAACTTGTACAATCAAAAGGTTATAAAATCAGTAATACAGATAACATCATCCTCGCTGAAAAACCAAAGATGAAAGACCTCATCCCGCTTATGCGGACAAATTTATCAAAAATTCTGAAAATACCTCAGGACTCTATCTCTATCAAGGCAACAACAATGGAAAAACTCGGTCCGATAGGAGAAGAACAGGCAATTGCCGTCCAATCGGTTGTCCTGCTCGAAAAAATTTCACCAATCGGCAAATGTTTATCAAACTTTGAGGCGGAAGACTAATTTGTAAATCATTAGCGAAGACTCTCAAGCTTTCTGATATCTGACATTCAACTGTCTTGCAGCCTGAACCTCATCAACTTTTAATACAGGAGTATCATGCGGTGCTTCAACAAGAAGCTCAGGTGCAATCTGCACTTCTTCGGCAATCTTGTGCATAATATCAACAAAATTATCAAGAACAGCCTTTGACTCAGACTCGGTAGGCTCAATCATCAACGCCTCATGCACAATCAACGGGAAATAAACCGTCGGAGGGTGCACACCATAATCAATCAACCGCTTTGCAACATTCATGGCTGAAATATGAAACTCTTTGAAATTCTCTGCTGACAATACAAACTCATGCATGCATGGAATGTCATAAGGAAGCTTGTAGGCACCCTTCAATTTTTCTTTCAAATAATTCGCATTCAACACTGCATCACAGCTTGCAAGTTTCAAACCTGCCATACCCATCATAAGAATGTATGTATAAGCTTTTATCATAACTCCGAAGTTACCGAAAAAAGCCTTCACTTTCCCTATAGAATCAGGCAAATCATAATTTCTGAAATACTTCTCACCGTCAAACTCAATAACAGGTACTGGAAGAAAGCCTTTGAGCCTCTCAACAACCCCGACAGGCCCTGCCCCCGGTCCGCCTCCGCCATGCGGAGCTGCAAAAGTCTTATGCAAGTTCAAATGTACAATATCAAATCCCATATCATGAGGAGTCGTTATCCCCATAACAGCATTCAAATTAGCACCGTCATAATACAGCAGCGAGCCGTTTTCATGTGCCAATTTTGATATTTCAAGAATATTTTCCTCAAAAATACCGAGTGTATTCGGATTTGTCATCATTATTGCTGCTACATCAGGCGAAAGATTTTTCTTCACATCTTCTACATCAACCTGACCTCTTTCATCAGACTTAATTTGAACTATCTCAAACCCGCACATATGAGCAGTAGCCGGATTTGTTCCGTGAGAAGAATCTGGAACGATTACTTTTGTTCTTTGTTCTCCGATTTTTTCAAAATATTTTTTCACAATCGACATGCCTGTGAACTCACCATGAGCACCAGCTGCAGGCTGCAAAGTCATTGCCTCCATGCCTGTGAGAATTTTCAAACTCTCCTGCAGCTTGTACATAAGCTCGAGAGCGCCCTGCATATCTTCATCATCCTGATGCGGATGGATGCCCGTAAATCCTTCCAAAAATGCCGCCCACTCATTCACCTTGGGATTATATTTCATGGTGCATGAACCGAGAGGATAAAAACCTTTTTCTATACAAAAATTCTTCTCTGATAAACCGGTAAAATGCCTCATCACTTCAAGCTCGCTCAGTGACGGAAGAAGAGGGGTATCCTCCCTCATATAATCCTTCTTCAAAATCTTTGATAAATCAAAAGCCCCATCAGTTTCAAAAGAAACGGCATGTCTTTTTTGCGTGTTATCATTTGTCTTTTTCTCAAAAATAAGCTCGCTCATAATTCCTTCAAAACAGCTCCTTTACCTTTGATACATACAATTCCAGAGATTCAGGATCGACCATCTCGGTAACGGCTACAAGAATATTATTCTCATCCAGTCTTATCCCGCCTAAAATACCGTTTTGTTTGAGATATGCAAGAATTTTTTCTGACATCCCCCCTGTGCTCAAAACAAACTCGTTCAAAAAGTCTTTGTATAAAATTTTCACACCATCAATTTTCTCAAGTTCCTCTGCAAGTTGGTGCGCTCTTTGAACACTCAGCAGCTCAGCCTCTTTCATCCCTTCAAACCCGAGCAAAGACATATAAACGGTTGCAGAAAGAGCCATAAGCGAATTATTCGTGCATATGTTACTGGTTGCTTTCTCGCGTCTTATATGCTGTTCTCTTGCCTGAAGCGTCAGCGTGAAGGCTCTTTTTCCTTCTTTATCAACGGTCATCCCGACAATACGCCCGGGCAGCTGTCTTGCATAAGCACTCTTTGCCGCCATAAATCCGCCATGAGGTCCACCGCAGCTCATAGACAACCCGAGCTGCTGAAAATCGCCGACAACAATATCAGCGCCATAGCTGCAAGGATTTCTCAAAACAGACAAAGACATCGGATCAACGCATGCAATCAATAAAGCAGCCCCTTTTTTCTCCTCGAGTGCTTCTATATTTTCAATCACCCCGTAATAATTCGGTATCTGCAGCAAAACAGCGGCATATTCCGATAAATCACCATTCAGCACCGTTTTACCGTCAGCAGTTTTGGCATATTCAACAACGGTACCGGAATCATGGCAGTAAGTTTCAATAACTTTTTTATAATCAGGGTTCAGCACATCTGATACAAGAACTTTTGAGTTTTTCTTAATTTTGACAGCCATTGCAACCGCCTCGGCGCATGCTGTTGCACCGTCATAAACAGATGCATTTGATACATCCATCCCTGTCAACTCGCAAATCATCGTCTGAAACTCATAAATCATCTGAAGAGTTCCCTGCGAAATCTCAGGCTGATAAGGAGTATAAGCCGTATTAAATTCAAATCTGCGGGTAATCTCACCTATCGCAGCGGGAATAAAACGATTATAAACACCTCCACCTAAAAAACTCACAAAATTAACTTTATTTTTCTTCGAGAGTTTTTTGAGTTCTTTCTGTGCTTCAAGCTCGCTTATCCCTGATGTCATCTCGATATCAGCTCTGACATCCCTGCTTATGAGAGAAAACAGCTCATCTATGCTTGATAATCCTATTTCTTCAAGCATGGTTTGTCTTATTTCATCAGTGTGCGCAAGAAAATTGTTCATCAAAATTCCTATTCTTCTACATCAGATATGTAGTCTTCATATTCCATTGCATCCTCAAGATCGCTCTCAAGAGATGATGGTTCTACCTTAATAAGCCATCCTTCTTCATAACAATCACTGTTAATCAACTCGGGTTCGTTCAGGAGTCTTTCGTTAATCTCAACAATTTTCCCTGATACGGGCATATAAACCTCTGAAGCAGCCTTCACTGATTCAATTGTCGCAAAGACTTCTTTTTTCTCAAGTTCAGTACCAACCTCGGGTAATTCGACAAATACAATATCTCCAAGCTGTTCAACGGCATAATCGGTAATCCCTACCAAATAACTTCCGTCTTTTTCATAAACATATTCATGAGTTTTTGTACATAAAATTCCTTCGGGTGCTCCCATTTTTTCCTCCTTATTTATTTTTAACGCTATTTTGAATAAAACTTATGAACAAAAGGTCTTCGTGATATCTTTGCTTTGAAAAACCGTCCTCTGATTTCTATTTCTACAGCATCATCAGTCTTCAATCCTTTTGATGTATCAATATAACCGAGTGCTATCCCTACTCCCAACATCGGGGAGATGCTTCCGCTTGTCACAATTCCGACTCTTATACCGTTTTTATAAATCAAACAATTATGTCTTGGGATTGCTCTGTCTGTCATCACCAAACCGACAAGTTTTCTTGTTACCCCGTTTTTCATCTGGGATAAAATTATGTCACGACCGTTGTAGTCAGCTGTCTTACCCTCGGGAACAGACCACCCGAGAGATGCTTCAATCGGTGTTGTCTGTCTGTTCATATCCTGACCGTAGAGCAAAAGAGCAGCCTCAAGACGAAGGGTATCTCTTGCGCCAAGTCCGACAGGAGTAATTGAAAACTCTTTTCCTATTTCCAAAAAATATTTCCACAGCTTCTGGATATCTTCGTTCTTTGCAAGAATCTCAAACCCGTCTTCGCCTGTATAACCTGTGCGTGATAAATATATATTGCAATCGTCTATTTTTGTTTTGATGATTGAGAAAAACTTTGGCTGCATATGTTTGAATATGCCTGCTTTTTCAACAACATCTGATGACTTTGGTCCCTGCAGAGCAATCATCGAATACTCTTCAGATTTATTTTCAACTCTGACATCATACCCCTGAGCATTTTTCTTTATCCATGCAAAATCTTCATCTATGCAGGCGGCATTGATTATGAGCAAAAATTTTTCTTCTTCAAGTCTGTAGATTATCAAATCATCTACAATCCCGCCATTCTCATCAGTCATTTGACAATACACGGCATGACCTTCATGCAGTTTTGAAATGTCCTGTGGAACAAGATGCTGCAAAAAGAATACAGCCTCTTCACCTTCTGCAAAAACTTCTCCCATATGAGAAACATCAAACAAACCGCAGTCTTCTCTGACAGCTTTATGCTCTGCTACAATTCCGTCAGGGTACTGTATCGGCATCTCCCATCCGCAAAAATCAACCATTTTTGCGTTGAGTTTCAGATGTTCATTGTATAGAAAAGTTCTTTTCAAAAACAACCTCCTGTATTCCTCATCTATTGATTTTGATGTTAATTAAAGCTTTTGTCAAGAAAATTTTACATAGAAAATTTACACCAAAAAATAATTACTGAAAGTGATTGAGCAATTTTTCAATTCTTAAATATATAATAATTTTTAATAAGAGGAGATACCATGAAACTGAACAACAAAAATGCATCCGATTTGCTGCAAAAAGATAAAACCAAATCAAACAATGCAGCAAAAAATATTATAAACAACAAGGACATCGACGCCTGGAAGTGTCTTATAGACAACTCAGAATATATTTTTGATTTCATAAAAGACGCCGCATGTGAAAAATTGCTTAACGCCTGCACAAAAGACAATGTCGAAAATCTTTTTGATTTTATGCAATATTATGACATGGGTTTTGATGATTTCATCGCAGCAGCATTTGAAAAGTTTCAGGACGAAGAAATCAACAAAAAATTTCTCTCTCTCCTCAAAGAAGGTTCGGAAAGCGAAAAATGCTACGCTGCAAAATATTTTTGTTATGTGCAAAATCAAGAAGCAAAAAAACTCCTGTTTGAAAACTCAAAATCAACAAACAACGCACTGTCGCAAAACTGTGCGCTTGCGCTTGCATCCATGCAGGATATGGAAGCATTTGAGTTTTACAAAAATCAGCTCAAATCAGACGATGACTGGCAAAAAATTCAGGCTGTACAGTTCCTGTCTTTCTACCAGAACAAAGATATCCTGCCTGATATGCTGAGAGCGATGAAAAACTCTTCCATGAAAGAAAATATGGCAGGAGAAATAGCACTGTCAACAGATATATCAGAATACTTCAACAGCCCTGATAACGAACTCAAAGAGCTATCGTTAGAATGTTTTGACTACATAATCTCTTCATTGTCTGAAATATGGCCGCTCAGCACAATTATTGATTTCAAAATTTCAAAGAGCCTGAACATAATCTTCGAGCTTACAAAAAATCAAAATGACCCCTTCAAAGGCAAATACAGCGAAATACTTCTGAAGGCTCGGAGCATGTTTAATTTATTCAACGAATTTGACGAATATAAATTTGACGAAGACAAAAAAACTCTCCAAGAACTGAATAAAATATGCTCATTCCTGAACTCTTTGAGTAATGATTTTTGGGAAGCACAGATAGATGACCTGCTGGATGAGCTAACTTCAGAAAACAAAGCAAGAAAATCATCAGCTATCAATCTCATATCATATCTCGAGCTGAATATCGCAAGTCAATATTTGCTTGAAGTCCTTGACAGCGAAGAAAACGAACAGATGATTTGTGAAATAGTTATGGCTTTATCAAAGCTGAATTGCATCCCGCAGATTAAAAATAAAAAAGAAATTACGGAGAAAATAAAACACAACGAAAACATAAAAGCCATTGTCGAGAGCTTATTTGCAAATCATTATTAAGCTATACCCTCTCATATTAACCAACTGAGGGATAACTATCTTTTTTTTATTTTTATAATACAATAGAAGGATGAACTAAATAGAGGAGCCCCATATGAACAAGAAACTTATGAGCCACTCGATATGTTTGACACTGATGGTTTTACTATTAAACGCACCTACCTCTTTCGGTGCTGAAACAAAAATTCAACCCCACACAGGGTATGCAACATGGTACGCTGATTACTTTCATGGAAGAAGAACCGCCAACGGCGAAATATATCACAAAGATAAATTTACGGCAGCTCATAGAACGCTTCCTTTCGGAACCATGGTCAAAGTGACAAACCTCGACAATAACAAATCATGTATTGTGAAAATTAATGACCGCTGCGGAAACAACCCGAAGATGACAATAGACCTGTCAAAAGCCGCTGCAGCAGAAATAGGAATGATTTCAGCAGGTATACAAAAAGTCAGACTCGAAATCATCGAATAAACCAAAACCATCAATTTGTAGGATTAAATAACATAAAATATACGTTATCCTGAAAAAGAGTAGGGGAGAACGAGGTGTTTTATGTTACCGGCAGCAGTTGAAAAAGAGCACAACAGCTTTACAGCAGCAAAATTGTTTTCACAGGACAGTGATAACAATCAAAAAATTTCCAAAAAAGAACTCAGAGATTATATCTTTGACCTGAAAATTAACAATCAGGAAGTTCCTGAATTTCTCCAAAAATTGCAGGAGCGCTTTGATGACCTCGATAAAGACAACGATAAAGAACTTTCGATATCAGAAGCCGACTCTCTCAAATATAACCGGGGGATGTGGACTATATCAGAAACAACGGTAATGCCTGCTCAGACATCATCTGCAAGTACAGGCGCAAATTCTTCAACATCTTCGAATAATTCATCAAATAAACTTTCTGATTTATTAAAAGACGGCGCTGAAGAAGCAGCAAAATATGCCTTTGAAAAATTGAAAGATAAAGTTGACATCAAAGACCTTATAAGCAAAGTATTTTAATGCGCTAATTCAAGCGCAAGCTTAATTGCGGCTGTCATACTCGAACAGTCTGCAATCCCTTTTCCCGCTATGTCAAAAGCTGTCCCATGAGCGGGAGAAGTTCTTATGAGCGGCAGACCTATTGTTGTGTTCACTGTTCCACCGACATCAATGGTCTTTACTGCACACAAACCCTGGTCATGAAAACATGAAACATAACAATCATAAGGCTGAACACCTTCTTTGAAGGCTTTTGCAGCCTTCGCAAAAAGCATATCAGCCGGATACGGCCCGCTGATATTTATACCGTCAGATTGCAGCTTTTCGACCGCAGGAATAAGCACTTGTATCTCTTCATCACCAATCAAACCGCCTTCTCCTGCGTGCGGATTCAGCGCACACAATGCAATATGCGGTGTTTCTATGCCGAAGTGTTTTTTCAGCAGAGAATACAGCTCTCTTATTTTTGAAACAACAAAATCAAACGTAATCAAAGACGGCACTTTTGAAACAGGAACATGCCTTGTCAAAAGAAGTACACGAAAATCTTTTGATACAAAAAGCATCTCCGCTCTCTCCCCGTTTTTTGAAAGAAAATGTTCAAGAATTTCCGTCTGCCCCGAAAAATGATATCCTGCAAGATTGATGGACTCTTTTGATACAGGAGCGGTCACAATTGCAGAAATTTCAGACTTATTTGCCATCTCACATGCCCGCTCAAGCGAACGAAAAGACACTTCGCCGGAAACTTTCGAAATCTTCCCCTCCTCAAAATTGTTAACCTCTGGCATTATTTCAACAAACTCAACCCCTTGAGGGAAAACAAGCCCTTCAGGGAGAACAGATGCCCTGTTCCCGATAAGAACAAATTTATCATGGTCAAATTTGTTGTTCAAAAAAGATTTCAAAACTATCTCAGAGCCGATAGATGACGGATCTCCAAGTGTGATTGCTATTTTCTTTTTCATTATTTATGTTGTTCCAGATATTTTACAATATTAATCAATGTCTTGGGATTTCCGAGGTTCCCTGATTTTGTGATAACCCACTGTGAATTGTAATCCAAACACAGAGGGATTGCAGGTTCAACTTCGTCAATCAGCTGTAAATTCTTGCTATCAAGAGCATGACAGCACTTATAAGATGTTTCTCCGCCGACACTCACAAGAATCAACTCCTGCAGGTCAACTATCTTTCTTGTAAGTTTGCCTAAAAAATCCGTTATTATCGAAGACAGCTCCGTTTTTGTAATATTATGGTTTTCCAAAAATTCATCGCTGCAATCAAAATCTTCAATCTGAACAACAGAAACCCCGACTCTCTTCAGGCTGTCAGCTATCCTCTGGGCATAATCCTGCTCAGGCTCTGAAAATACTTTTTCAACAGGCACTTTCACAAAATATGCATCAACCTCTTCTTCTTCTTCAAGACGCATAAGCTGATTTTTTGTGATATCAGTCGCACTGCCAGAAACTATCAAAACAGGCAAATCCGCTATAACTTTTTTTATGTGATGATAATTCACATCAGCAAGCCATATACCTGCAAAAGCCTGCGCAAGCCCTGCTGCACCGCATGGGAGAACTTTATAAGTACACTTTTTCACTGCAAGAGCTATTTGCTCAAGGTCGGTTTTTGACATAGCATCAATGACAATCAATTTTTTACCCTGCTGTATCATACTTTGCAGTTCAACAAGAATCGGACCTGCGCCTTTTGTTACAGTGCTGAACTGAATCAGGTCAATATCATCATAGTTCTCTTCTTTTACCTGCTGGCGCAACAACGTCGGGATATGCGACTCAAAAATAGGACTTTGAGGATCTCTTGCAAACTCGGTACGTTCAACAGGCACGCCTTTAAGCATTTGATATCCGCCTATTGTTGTTCTGTTTTCGGCGGGAAATGCAGGAACAATAACCGCAGCATCATAATCAAGAGCCTTCATGGTCGCCCAGCACTCATGAGCTATATTTCCACGAAGAGTTGAGTCTATTTTTTTGAAAACATGCTCAAAGTTAAAGTTGAATAAAAGTCCTTGAGTAATTTCATAAACTTTTCTTGCCGCATAATCAGGATCTTCATTTCTTGTTTCAGTGCTGATTGCCCAGGCTTGTGTATAAGACTTACCCTCAGGTACTGCCTGATAATCAAACAAAATCTGCGTATTACACCCTCTCATCATAAATTGAAGAGCAGTATCATTCGCTCCCGTCAAATCATCCGCAATAATTGCTATATTATTAGTCAAAAGCATAAAACGACTTCTTTATTCCTGATCTCTTTTCCCGCCTAACAACTTCAAGTTGTTTGCAATAATCACAAATCTCTCACGCTGGGTACCGTCCTGTGCGGTCCATTTATTTATTGATAAACGTCCGTCGATAGCAACAAGGCGGCCTTTTTTGACATATTCACCCGCTATTTCGGCTGACTTATCCCACAGCTCAATATTGAACCAATCAGTAAACTCACCGTTCTTTGACCATCTGTTCACTGCTATTGAAAAAGTTGTTTTGACTTTTCCTGATTCAAAATATCTCATATCAGGATCCTGTCCGACTCTTCCCACTACAACAACCGAATTTATCATCATTGTTCCTCTTTATAACATCAATTTAATAAATAAATTATACACAAAATAATCAAACTTATTCAATATGATGTAACAAAGAACTAATTAAATAACATCCTCAAAACCCTGTCAAAAAAACTCCCGTTTTCTGAAACTTCTTCCTCAAAAACTCTATCCATCTCTTCTTTTGCTTCCTCATTCAAAGGATTATATTCAAGAACCTTCAAATATTCATCATAAGACTGACCGTACCTCCCCATCTTGTGGTATAATCTCGCTATTTTATGATGAACCTCAGACTTTTGGATATCATCATCAAGCAATTTCAGAACACTTCTCAGTGCATCAATCGCATAAGAATTATTATTCTCAAGCACGCAGATTCTTGATTTCAAAAAATAATAGTTGACTTTATCAGTATCATAATAAATATCGGCAAGCTCGCTTAATGCGGGGAGATTGTCTTTATCAATCTTCAACACCCTGTCATAATACTCTATCGCCTCATCTGTTTTATCAAGAATTGCACATGTATGCGCCATCTGCTCATAAAGGTTCTTATCCCCGTCAACTTCATTGCAGAGTTCTTTCAACACTCTATATGCATTGTAATAATCATCGGAGTCCTGATACACCTGCGCAAGTTTGTATCGAAGGCTCAACGAGTCAACCGAATATAACAAACGCTCAAGAGCTTTCGCAGCCATATCATAATTTTCTTCAAACTCATATATCCTCGATAAAAGGTCATTCGCCTCAATATGATACAAACTCTTTGATATAATCCCCAAAAGGATTGTTTTTGCTTCTGCTATTTTCTCGGCATTCAAAAGCCTCTTTGCTTTATCAAGCCTCAGGGTAAACTCATCGTATTGCGAATTAAGAGATAAAATATTTTTGTCCATATTATTCTCCCTTATCAAAATTTAAAAGGTAAAAACAAATTACTTGCAGAACATAAAAGAAGTGGTGTATCCTAAAAATAACGTTTTTTCAAACATCTCTGCCACAGTCAAAAGAGCAATTTTAGAGAATACAATGTCAGAAGAGAAAACCTGCTATTACCACCCCGATACAAAAACAAGACTCGGATGCTCATCATGCGGACGCCCGATTTGTCCAAAATGTGTCGTTTCTGCACCAATCGGCTATATATGTCCTGACTGCGCAGGGAAAAACAAAACTCAAGAAAAAATCAATGCTTCAAAAAGAGATTATTTCTTCACCTTCACAAATGCGTTTGTCGCCGCAGTTGTCCTCGGATATCTCTGGAATTTTCTGAAACCATTCGGTCCTTTTATTATGTGGGCGTCTGCTTATGTCATCGGGTACGCCGTTGCAAAAATTATTACGTCTCTCACAAAGTTCAAAACAACAAAAGCTCTCACAATCGCAACAGCGCTGATTACGGTAGTTGCAATTGTCTACAACCCCATTTTGATATTCTTATCACTCAGCGACCTTAACATAATCGCAATACTTTTTCTGTTTACATTTGCCTATGTTGGTAATATTATGAATACGATTTCTGTAGCAATCGCCGTTTGGGCAGCGGTCAGACATCTCAAATTTTAGACGGGAAATTATGAGGGAGAAACTGTTTTATGTCAATGCACTTTAGTATATTTGAAATTCTCATGCTTGTCTGCTTTGGCGCAAGCTGGCCGTTCGCACTGATAAAAACCTATAAAACAAAAGTCGTCAAAGGAACAAGCAGACTGTTCCTGAGCTTGATTTTTATAGGTTACCTCTGCGGCATACTGCACAAGATTTTTTATCTCTATGATTGGGTAATTTATCTCTACGTGCTCAATGCGCTGTTTGTAGCCGCTGATTTCGTTCTATATTTCAGATACAGAAAACGCCCAGAAAACAAAAAATCTTAGGATAAATAAAGCTCTTTGAAAATCTCTTCCCCGAAATTCTTCCAGGTAAAGCCTGATTTTGAAAGAGCACAGGCGCTGTTCACAAGATTATCAAGATTGTTGTAATTCCTGATGACCTCTTTCATTTTTTCTGCAAGAGGTTTCCCTGAGTATCCCTCAGCTTCGAAGACAAAACCGTTTTCTCCGTCTTTGATAATATCTTTTGCCCCGACTCCGCTGCCGACAATCACCGGGATTTTGTGGGTCATTCCTTCGATAACAACCCTTCCGAATGCCTCAAATATACTCGGGACAACAAGACAATCCAATGAGCGGTAAAAAGCACTCATATCTTTCTGATAACCGACTATCTCAACAGTGTCTTTCAGATTGTAGAACCATAGATACAACATCAAACCCAAATTCTTTTTATAGTCGGGGTAAATTATCTTTGCTTTTATGTTCGGATAATCTTTTTTCAAACGCCTGATTGCATCGAGAAACAAAAAACCGCCTTTTATGACAAATCCGACTGCTGATAACCCGAATACAAACGGTTTTGTTTTATCGTATTTTTTAATGTCATATTCTTCAACAAGCTCGCTGTTCTCACATCCGGGGAAGATTATTTTTATGCGTTCCTCAGGGATATTGCAGTTTCTAACGAGGTCATCTTTGACAATTGATGAAACCGCAAATATCTTCGGCTGTTTTTGAAAAAGATTTTTGAAATATTTTATCCTCTGATAGTGCCCGAGATAAAAAATCAAACGGTACAAAAAATTCGGACACAATCTCATCCTCTCGACAATTGAATAAACATGAAAAACACAGCATCCGAAAGACAACGGGAGATAATCACTCAAAACATAATCATATCCCTTATCTTTTGTCATCTCATAAAGTCTTTTGTTAAATTCCTTGATTGATTTTGCACTCTTGAGATTCGGCTTTTCTCCGGCATAAAAAACATTGTCAACTCCCGCATAAGGCGCTAAACCTTCTCTGAATGTGTACAAATCAACAGTTATCCCGTATTTGTGACATATATCAACCAAAGATTCAAGATATAAACGAATAAAATGAGCATTCAAAACGGCAAGTTTCTTATTCTTCCCCTCAAAACTCATATCAAGACTCCATACTGTGTGTTTAACATGCAGTTTATACAAAAACTACATATTAAACAAGTATAAGTATATTTTATTTACATATTTTTTAATAAAATTACGTTTTATTTACGCTTAAAAAGTTATTCAAATTAACCTAAGATAAAATTTGAGGTAAATATGGATAACAAAAAACTCTTAGGCAAAAGAATCAAAGAAATCAGAAAACAAAAAAATCTCACGCAGGAGCAGCTTGCAGAGTTAATCCAAATCGAAACAGGCTCTCTCAGTGCAATAGAAAGCGGCAGGCATTTCCCCTCTCTGCCTACTCTTGAAAAAATTTCAACAACTCTCGACGTTGAGTTAAAACAGCTCTTTGAATTCAATCATCTTGTAACAGCAGAAAAAATGAAAGACAGCATAAGACAAAATATCGACAGTCTCTCTGATGAAAAACTCGCATTTATCTACAAATTTGTCGAAAGCTTCAAATAAAAACTATTTTGCAATAGCTCTGATTATCTTGTCTTCGAGGTGTTTTGCGTCTGCTTTTGACTCTTTTTTGTAATTTTGAACAAAAATCGCAAACACATATTTATCGGTATACCCGACAATATTGCTATACCCTCTGTGAGTACCTGTTTTGGCATAAATATTCGAGACATCTGAAAGACGGTTTTTCAACGTTCCCTCTTTCCCGGGCTGCGCAAGCGACTGTTTGAAGGAAATAAAATCTCTCATATTCTGTATTTTGAACAAAGCCTGGGTCATAAAATCAGGCGTAACAAGATTGTACTCAGATACACCGGAGGCATCAACCATTGATACCTTCGACACATCAAGCCCTAAGCTCTTATAAAAATCCATAACAAGCTTTATGCCGTTTTTTGTTGTCCCCTGTCTTGCTGTCTGCGTCATTGCAAACAGTTTGAGGACACTCTCAGATGCGAGGTTGTCGCTGTTTGAGTTTATCTCCTTCAACACATCAGAGAACACTGTCCTGTGTGCAGTCTGTACAATCGCATGCCTGTGTGTTTTTTGAGTATCAATCTTTACTGACAACGGGAAACACTCTTTCAGCCTGTTGAGGAAATATTCACGGGGAAATAAGACAGGAATTTTTATCTCCTGCTCTTTTGCAACAGTTCCCTCCAAAAACACACTCCCCGCATCTTCCCATGGTTTATAAACAACTTTGAAGTTATCGACGGTCCCTTTTTTCAGATTATTTTCTATCTTCACGGCAGCATTTGAGGGAACCTGCACACCCATATCAGTCGGAATAATCTTTATCACGGCAAGGTTTCTGTCAAGATTAAAAGCCGAATACTTCGGGACATAAGGTGAAACTACATCATCCCACATCCAGCCTTCGCCAAAGTCCTGACCATCAACGCTCTCTCCGTCGACATAAACATTTGCAACCCCCTCAAGGCTCTGTGATTCAAGAGTTTTTTTCAACTCATCAAATGTAAGCAGAGGGTCACCCAAAACTTTTATGTACAAATCATTTTTGAAGCGGTAAACAATTGTTTTTATGTCATAGTTCCTTCCCCACTTGTTGTAAACAGCTGCAGAGGTCAGCACTTTCTGTGTTGAGGCGGGGCGCAAAAACATGGACGCCTGACGGTCAACCACAACGGCACCTGTTTTTATATCTCTCACCGATACGGCGACAACAGCCTTTTTTGAGAGCGGGTCAGCGTTGATTATGTTATTGACCTTTGTCTGCAGAGGCGACGCCCCGAAAGACACACCGCAGAACCAAAACATCATCAACAAAGTTATCAAAAATCTATACATAAGCTTCTTCTTTTCTGTCCTTAAACAACGATATTTCTTCTCTGATATTCTTGACCATATCAAGGTCTATTTCAGCTTTCACAACTCCCTCTTGAGTTCCGGCGCTTGCAACAATCTCACCCCATGGGTTGATTACCATCGACTGCCCCAAATCAAGCTTGCCAAAAACATTCTTTCCGGCTTGATTGACTGCGACCACAAAACACTGATTTTCGATAGCTCTAGCTTTATTCAAAGTAATCCAGTGATCAAGCTTCGGGTAAGGCCATGCAGCGGAACAAATCATAATCTCAGCCCCATCAAGCGCCATCTTGCGGTAAATTTCGCAAAACCTTATGTCATAACACACGCTCATTCCGACTTTAGCGAAATCAAGCTCCGCTATCACCCGTCTGTCACCAGTTGTCAGATAAGTGTTCTCTTTGCTGTCCTGCGATGAAAACAGATGTATTTTGTGATACTTCGCAACAAGTGCCCCTGTTCTGTCAAACATCGGCAGAGCATTGCGAAAGTTTCCGTCAGGACATTTTTCAATGAAAGACCCTGTTATATTCGTATTATATTTCTCTGCGCTCGAAGAGAGAAACATAGATGTCTCGCCTGCCGGTATCATCTCGGCATTTTGCCGAAAACTCTCACAGTCATATCCCGCATTGAAAGTCTCGGGCAGCACGACCAAATCAGGCTTAAAATCAGCATTCTCCCTCAGCATTGAGGCTACCTTCTGAAAGTTAGCAACCTTATTATTTATCTCAGAGTGTATCTGAAGTCCGAGAATTTTAACCTTTGATGCCATTTGCTTCCTCCTTATTTCAAAGATGAAACAAGTTCTTCAATCGCTTTGAGTTGAACATCAATTTCCGAAATTCTCTGTTTTGTCTGTTCAACCAGCTCGGCAGGTGCATTTGACACAAATTTTTCGTTTTTCAGACGTCCTTCAAGCTGGGATTTCTCTTTTGTCAGCTGGTCTAACTTCTTAGTTTGTTTTGCAATTTCCTTTTCGATATCAATCAGCCCGTCGAGAGGAAGAATAACCTTCGTCGTTCCGACGACAGCTGACGCAGACTTATGCTGAGGCTCAAAAGCAGCGAGGTCAAATATCTCAGCCTGCTTTACCCTTGAGAGTCTGTAGACATAAGGCAGAGAACTTTCTATCAACTTTTTATCCTCGGTATAGAATTTTGCATCGACAAGCGCAGATGCAGGGATATTCAAAGTCTGGCGGATATTTCTGATTGCCTTGATTGTATCAATAACAAACTCCATCTTCTCTTTTGCCTCAATGTCCTGCAAAGCGGAATCAAACTGAGGGAAGGATGTCTTCATAATCGAAATCTGACCTTCTTTGTAAACATCAGATGGTATAAGCTGCCAAATACGTTCTGTAATATGAGGCATAATCGGATGCAGAAGTCTCAGAGTTCTTTCAAGGACATAACTCAAAACTCTCTGGGTATTGAGTTTTTGTTTTTCATCCTGAAGCTGAATTTTTGCAATCTCAACATACCAATCGCAATAAGTACTTCTGAAGAAGTCATATAAGAGGTGAGCTATCTCGCCGATGCGGTAGTTAGCCATATGCTCGTTAACTTCTTTTGCCGTCCTGTTGAACTCATTCAATATCCACTTATCAGCAAGAGTCAGAGCAGACATATCTATCTTGTTGTTGTCTACGCCTTCAAGGTTCATCAAAACAAATCTCGATGCGTTCCAAATCTTGTTGGCAAAGTTTCTTCCGTATTCAAAACGTTCATCAGAAACCTTGATGTCCTGACCGCCGTAAGTGACAAGGCTTGTTAGAGTAAATCTCAGAGCATCAGAGCCGTATTTATCAATTATAATAACGGGATCGATTGTGTTTCCTTTTGATTTACTCATCTTCTGACCGTTTTCATCACGAATCAAACCATGGATAAACACCGTGCTGAAAGGGGATTTCCCCGTGAATTCATACCCGTCGACAACCATTCTTGCTACCCAGAAAAAGATAATATCAAATCCCGTAACAAGAGTTGATGTCGGATAGAATTTTTTGAAATCTTCGCTCTCAGTGTTTGGCCAGCCCATTGTTGAAAAAGGCCATAATCCTGAAGAAAACCATGTATCAAGAACATCGCTGTCCTGCGTAAATCTTGAAGAGCCGCACTTCGGACATTTTTCGGGTTTCTCCGTTGCAACAATCATCTCCCCGCAGTCATCACAATAATATGCCGGAATCTGATGCCCCCACCACAACTGTCTTGAAATACACCAGTCTCTGATATTTTCCATCCAGTCAAGATAAATCTTTGTCCATCTCTCTGGGACAAACTTCAGCTCGCCTGTTTCAATTGCCTTAATCGGTTTTTCTGCAAGCGGTTTCATCTTTACAAACCACTGCTCAGAGAGATAAGGCTCTATTGTGCTGCCGCAGCGCTGGCAGTGTCCGACATTATGTTCATGTTCTACAACTCTGATTAGAGCGCCCTGCTGCTCGAGATACTCAACAGTTTTCTTTCTTGCTTCGTATCTGTCAAGGCCTCTTATGGTATCTGGAACGAGATCGTTATTTACCATATGGCCTTTTTCATCCATAACCCACAGCGGAGTAAGTCCGTGTCTTTTACCGACTTCGTAGTCATTCGGGTCATGTGCCGGGGTAATCTTCAATGCGCCCGTTCCAAATTCCATATCGACATATTCATCGGCAATAATCGGGATAGCACGCCCGGTCAGAGGTATGCAGACCTGCTTACCGATTAAATCTCTGTATTTGTAATCTTTAGGGTTTACAGCAATCGCAACATCACCGAACATTGTTTCAGGTCTTGTAGTAGCTATCACAATCGCACCGACTTCATCTTTGAGAGGATAGCTAATCTCCCAGAGATGCCCCTGCTCTGTTTTATATTCCGTTTCTATATCAGAGATAGCGGACTGACAACGAGGACACCAGTTGACAATATAAGCGCCCTTATAAATCAGCCCTTTGTTATATAAAGAAACAAAAACTTCTTTGACGGCTTTTGAACACCCTTCATCAAGCGTGAACCGTTCTCTTGAACGGTCAAACGATGCTCCAAGCCTCTTCAGCTGGTCAAGAATTCTTGACTTATGCTCATTTGCCCATTGCCATGTAAGCTCGACAAATTTCTCACGTCCCAAATCATGACGAGTTTTATTCTCTTTTCTCAACTGTTTTTCAACAACATTCTGCGTTGCAATCCCCGCATGGTCTGTCCCCGGAACCCAAAGAGCTTCATACCCCGCCATTCTGTGATATCTGATAAGAATATCCTGCAATGTTTCATCAAGTGCATGCCCCATATGCAGCACACCTGTAACGTTCGGAGGAGGAATAACAATGCTGTACGGCGGTTTATCGCTTTTTGCATCAGCTTTAAAAAGTTCATTATCTTCCCAGAATTTGTATATCTCACCTTCAGTTTCGCCGGGGTTGTAGGCTGTCGGAAGGTCTTTCAAATTTTGCTGTAAATTATTCATCATTACTCGCTAACTCCGCTTCATTACTTCACTACTAACTTAGCACAAAAAAATAAACTGAAAAATAAATCAATAATGATTTAAAAATTTCTTGTATACCTGAAAATTTATCTCTCCTCCGATGAGAATAATCAACGAAGTATAATACAACCACAACAACAACACGGCAAACGCACCGAGAGTACCGTAAACCTTGTCATAAGACCCGAAGTTCTCAACATACAGACCGAATATCCATGATGCAAGCAGCCAGAACACACAGAAGAACAATGCCCCGGGGACAGTGTAAGCTATTTTTTTGCGAAAACCGAGTTTTTTGATATTAGGCATAAAATAATAGTTCAAAAATGCCATAATAAACAACCCGAGGAAAGCTATCGGCCATCTTATGAAAAGGATTGTGGACTCAAAAGCACTCGATATATCAATAAACTGATTGAAAAAATCAATTATGACACGTCCGAAGACAATCATGTTCGTCCCGAAGAACATAACTATACCGTTCAACAAAATAATAAACACCGACAACAGCCTTATATGCCAGAAATTTCTTGTTTCCTTGCGGTGATAAGCCTTATTCATCCCCTTTATCGAAACAACTGCGGCATTCGACGCAAGAAACAGAGTTGTGACAAAACCGATGGTAACAAGTTCTTTTGATGATGAATACATAACATTCATCAGCGTTCTTTCAACAGTTCCCATGAACTGCAGCGGGGTAACCTCGTTCAGAAAATCAATAACCCTATATATCTGATCCTCACTCCCGAAAATACCAAACAAAGACACAAGAAAAATCATAAACGGAAAAAACGCAAGAATGAATATATACGCCATCTCTGCAGCCATACCCATAAAATCATCTTTGATGATTCTCGTAATCAAATCTTTGAAAAAAGTCCTGATTCTTCTTGTTTTATTTCTAATTATGTACACCATAGTGTTTTCTTACCTGTTTTTTTACTATCGGCAAAAGTTCATCCAATGCCTCACCTAACGGCTTTGAAATAGTACATCCTGCCGCCAGATCATGCCCGCCTCCGCCGAAAAACTGCGCAATCTTGGCAACATTAATCTCCTTTGAACGAAAGCTTATTTTTGTATCCCCTTTGAGAGTTTCTTTCAATACCATTGCAATTTCAACACTGTCAATTTGCTTTAGAGCCTCAACAATTCCGTCGATATGATCGTCATCAGCTCCAAATTTCTTCAGCGTTCCCCTGCTGACCATTGTGTAAGCTATCTTTTCTCCTTCTTCAAAAACGGTATTGTCAAGCGCATAATTATGCAGTTTGAACATGGCTATCGGCTTGCTTTCATAACACTTTTTGTAAACTAAAGAAGGTGATATTCCTTTATCAACGAGATATTTCGCCACCTCAAAAGTCTTTGACGTTGTATTTGAAAACCTGAACCCGCCTGTATCAGTCAAAATTGCCGTATAAAGACAGACTGCTATATCTTTTGTTATCTCAAAATCAAGTGCCCTGAACAAATCAAACATCACCTCGCCTGAAGACGAGGCATCTGGGTCTATTATGTTCACATCGCCGAACTTCTGCCCCGTAACATGGTGATCTATGTTTATTGTCTTTGAAGCCTTTTTGAAAACGGGCAGAGCATCTCCCATTCTGTCTAAAGCAGCACAGTCAACAGAAATCGCCAGATCATATTTGCCGTAGAGAGATTCATCATACGGCGTTTTCATCTCCTTAATCCCCGGCAAAAACTTGTATATATCAGGCAGTTTACCGTTGATTATGCAATCAATTTTCTCAATGCTTTTTACTGTTTTCAACGCTTCACAAAGCGCAAGAGTTGACCCTAGGGTATCACCATCAGGTCCTATATGTGATATAATTACTACATTCTTTGATGTGTTTATATTTTGAATAAATTCAGATAAATATTGCATCAAATCCTCACCCGCTTTATTTTTAAAATTGTACCACAAAAATAAATTTAGGTTCAGCACAAAAAAGGACAACCGGATATGAAAATAGCAGTAATAGGCATCGGAGCAGTAGGCGGTTATTTCGGCGCAAAACTCGCAAAAGCGGGCTATGACGTCACATTCATCGGAACCGAACGTTCTGTCAAAGCTCTCAAAGAAAACGGGTTATTTATCAAAAGTTACAAAGGCGACATAAAAATCAATAATCCTAAAGCTTACCACGCCTTCGAAGCAATCAAAGATACCGATGTCGTCCTGTTCTGCGTGAAATCTTATTACACAGAGTCCATCGCTAAAAACCTCAAAGAAAGAATCAATGATAAAGCTGTCATCATCTCTCTGCAAAACGGCATTGAAAACGAAAATGTCCTCGCATCGGTATTCGGTAAAGAACGAATTATCGCCTCAGCTGTCTACATCACGGCAGCCTCAAAACAACCGGGAATCATTAATCACACAGGTTACGGAAAAATTATCCTCGGAGAGATGGACAAAAAAATCTCCCCACGCATAGAAGAACTGCAAAAAATGTTTTTGAAAGCTGATATCCCTGCAGGCACAAGCGACAATGTTCTTCGAGAACTCTGGAAAAAACTTATCCTCAACACGGCTTACAATGGATTTTCGACTCTGATAGACAACACTCTCATAGATATCCTCAAATTTCCCGAGGCAAAAATTGCTTTCTCTGATGTACTCAAAGAAAGCCAGAAAATAGCAAACGCAGAAGGAATGGAAATCTCTGATGATGATGTAAACGGAATTGTTGAAATGCTGAATCAAGAAAGCTTTATAAACTTCAAAGCATCAACCCTTCAGGATATGGAAAAAGGCAACCCTGTCGAAATTGATACCCTTCAGGGAACAATTGTCAGAACAGCACAAAAACATGACCTGAAAGCCCCTTTGAACAACCTCATCTACTCGTTGATAAAACTAAAATACCTCGGCAGAAACTAGAGCTCTCCAAGCACTTCATCAAGAACTTTCTTCTCGAGCTTTGTCAAATCCGCCCTCTTTGAAAAACGCTCAAACAAATCGGGGCGTCTTTGATGTGTTCTCAAAAGCTGCTGTTTCAAACGCCATTTTTCAATCTCACCATGATGACCGGAAAGAAGAATATCAGGCACCCTCATCCCCCGATATTCTACAGGACGTGTATACTGGGGATATTCAAGCAAACCGTTCGAAAAAGAATCATAATCAGCGGACTCAATCTTTCCTAAAGCTCCCTCTATATTCCTGCTGATGGAATCAATCAGACACAGAGAAGGAAGCTCGCCGCCAGTTAAAACAAAATCGCCTATCGACACCTCAAGGACATCAAGAGATTGTCTTATTCTCTCATCAAATCCTTCATAATGCCCGCAGAGCAAAATAAGCTGACTTTTCTTCGATAACTCGACAGACATCCCGTGGTCAAACTTCTTCCCCTGTGGCGTAAGCATTATTGCCTGAGCGTCAGGCATTTTCTCAATGCTTTCATAAGCCTTAAAAAAAGGCTCGCACATCAACACCATGCCTGCGCCGCCGCCATAAGGCGTATCATCGACATGCCTGTGTTTATCAACCGTAAAATCTCGGGGATTAACGGTGTTCAGCTCGATGACATTATTCTTCAACGCCCTTGACATAATGCTGAAAGAGCAATATTGTTCAATAAGCTCTGGGAACAGGGTTATTACATCAAATCTCATCTTCACCAACCAACCCGGGTATATTATTTATTACAATCATCTGCTTCTGTATATCGACAACAGGCACAAGGTCTTTGACAAACGGCACAAGATATTGCTTCTTCTGCTCGTTCTCAATCGAAATAATACTTCCGCTTCCCTGATCAGCTACAAATTTGATTGTTCCAAGAAGCTTCATCTTCTTATCATAAGCCGGCAGCCCCACTAAATCAGCTATCAAAAACTCATCTTCCTCAAGATTTTGCTCGAGAATACTCTTTTTAACCTTGAGAATAAAACCCTTCAAATCATTTGCATCATCAACGGAGTCAACGGTTGCAAATTTTATAATCATCTGCCCCTTATGAAAACGCAAAGACTCAACTTTGAGAGGAAATCTCTCCCCATCTTTTTCAAGAATAAATTCCTTTACCATCCCGAGTTGTTTTTCTCTTCCATGGGTATAACCCGCACGAACCTCGCCTTTTATCCCGTAAAAACCGACTATCTTCCCTGCTGATAAATATTCTTTGTCCATAACAAATCGTTTCCTATTCGATAACTCAAAAGTTACAATTTTATCTTCTCAATTATACCATCTCTGACTATAATTTCAGCATCTTTAACTTTATCATACAAATTATCGCCAATCTTCAGCTCGAAATAATTATCGAGCATGCCTGTCACGACCTCTTCTTCGAGCGGAAGCCTGTCAAAATCATCATGATGTGCAACAAGCTCCTGCTTCAAAAAAACAAGCTGCTCAAGCTTGTGGCTGAGTTCGTTTGATAATACTGTATCCTGCCTCTGTCTTATACGGCTCTCCGTCTGCAAAATCTGATCATCAATCAGCGCAATTTCACGCAGAAACTCTTCTTCCGTTTCCTCTTTGAATTTCTTGGTCAAAATTGTCTTGACCGTCACAGAACGTTTTATAAAAATCTTATCCACAGAATTCTTCTCATCCATAAATATGAGCAAATAAAGCTATATTTTAAAATATAATATATTTTATAACCGTTTTCACTCACCGTTACGCTAATTTTCGAACAACAACATCGGATAAAATAATTATGAAAAAACTAATCTTATTCATGCTGATGATATCTCTCTTCTTATCAGGCTGCTCGGATAAAACAAAAAACAGAGATGTCCTCTCAAAAGTACAGGGAGAAAACAAAATCGTAGTCGGAGTCAAATACGACTCAAAACCCTTCGGTTTTATTGACAAAGATAATCAGCTCAAAGGCTTTGATATAGACATCGCAAAAGGCATCGCAAAAAGAATCCTCGGCGATGAAAACTCTGTTGAGTTCAAGCAGGTCACCCCATCAAACCGCATACTCAAACTTTCATCAGGCGAAATTGATATGATAGTCGCCACCATGACCATAAGCCAGAGCCGCATGGAACTGGTAGAGTTCACCCAGCCTTATTACAAAATCGGGCAAGCTGTCCTGGTCAAAAAAAACAGTGATATATACTCAACAAAAGACCTCAATAAAAGAAGGGTCGCCATAATCTTAGGCAGCGTATCAGAAAAACAACTGCGCCTGCTTGCTCCTGATGCAAAGATTAAAGGATACAAAACTTACTCGGAAGCCTATTCTGCACTCCTCAAAGGCGAAGCTGATGCCATATCATCAGATGACTCTATCCTCTACGGGTTCTTATACGACAACAAATCTCTCCGCATTCTTCCTGAAAGATACACGAAAGAAAACTACGCAATAGCCTACAGAAAAGACGAAAAATCAAAAAAATTCGGCAAAAAAGTCGAAGAAGCTCTCCTCGATATGCAGAAAAGAGGAGAAATTATACAAATAAAAAGAAAATGGATAAGATAGCAAATTTCTCGCCAGGAATCCCCAAAACAATGTCATACTGAGCGTTAGCGAAGTATCTGAACAAAAAGGATTCTTCTGGTTAAAGCCCTCACCATGACAGACTTTTAATAGTAACTCTGAATTTGTTATATAAGTTCCAATTTTTTGAATTTTAAAAAAAATAGACTATAATCTAAAACATGACAATGAAAGTTTTTTTGATTGGTTACGGGAGAATGGCTGCAAAACTGGCTTTGGGAGTTTTGCAAAGCGGGCATGAACTGGTCGGCGTGTTCAGAGCTGACAGACTAAGACACAATTTTCTGGACGCAAGTATCCGTGATTTTTTTTCAAATGATGATTTTTATGCGATTATCAAAAAGTACAAAATCAAAGAGGTAAACACAAACAGCGTTAATAACAAGCGTTTTATCTCAAAGATAAAAAAGCTTGAAGCTGATGTTATTCTTGTTGGTTCATGCGGTGAAAAATTCGGGAAAGAAATTCTTAAGGCGCCGAATGTTGCCTGCGTGAACGTTCACCCCTCGCTGCTGCCGAAATACCGCGGGGCAAATCCTTATTTCCATACAATAAAAAACGGCGAAAAATCATCAGGGGTGACATTTCATCTGATGAACGAAAAAATAGACAGAGGCGATATTTTGATGCAGGAGGTTGTTCCGATATCGGATGTTGATACGGGGCAGACCCTGAGGATAAGGACAACTCATCAGGCGTCTGCTATGGTCGGCGAGCTGCTTAATAACTTTGAGGAGCATCTCATCATCCCTATTCCTCAGAATGAGGCTATGGCAAGTTATTATCCGGTGATTTCTTATGAAGATTTGGTTATAGACTGGAAAAAGTCAGCAAAAACGATTTATGACCTTGTTCGGGCGTCTTACCCGTGGTGCTGCTGCTATACGAGGTATAAAAACAATCTCCTTGAGATTAGAGGAGCGGGTGTTGTCGCTTATGACGGGATAGTCGAAGACGGCGGGGTTGTTTTGAACAACGATGAAAGAGGGATAGTTGTTGCAACAGGGGATAAGAATAAGGCAATTTTGCTTACGGATGTGAGTTTTTATGGAAGGTTTGAGAACTTGTTCAGAGAACAAAAGCTAAAGAAAATCAGGAAGAATGACAGGTTTGAGTAGAACCGGCGGCGGGTGAAGCGCATTCTCCCCGTCACTCTGAGCGAAGGCGAAGAATCTTTGAGGGTGCGAGGCATATAAGCTGAGAGTGCGCCAGCGGGGTGACGGGGGTGTCATATTGAGCGTAAGCGAAATATCCAGTTGTGTAAGAATCTGTTTTGTTCATTTCTTTCTTTTTGCTGCGACCAAAAAGAAAGAAACGCAACCAAAGAAAGAAAAAACGCTGCCAAAACGAAATCTGGAATTTTTCTTCTGAAACTCTGAAAGTCGCTATGCTCCACAGAGTTTCAACAAAAAAACTCCGATTTCGTAATCGGGAGAATGATTTTTATCAGTGATACAGCTCTTCTTGAGTTTTCTCGATTATCTTGGACGCAGTAATTTTGAGGAACGACAAACAGTTTGCAGAATGACGGTTGACGGGGGAGTGCAGAGTGACGGAGAAATACAAAAAGAGCGAACTCTTTTTGAAGAATCCGCTCCTTTTGTTATTTTAACTGTTTATTAGTTGCTTGCTGCAGCACCTGCAGTAGAACCTGTCATAACGAATGTTGTAGCTTTAGCTGTATTGTTTGTTACAGTTGATTCTGTACAATATTTTGTACATCCGAGTGCTGATTGATTTATGACATCAATAGGCTCCCCAGTATCAGGGTCTTTCAAATCGTTTGAAGCAGGGAATGCTGCAACATCAGTGATAACCATAAAGAACTGGTCGTTTACTTTCGGAGCACCGTTGTTACCGATTGTTGTCTGTCTGTTCGGACCTGCATCACCGTTTGTATCAACAACAACTATACAAGGAGCTTCTGCTGTACATCCGCCGCCTGCGTTTCCATCAGCATAGTTTGTTTGAGGAATATTTCCAATGCCTCTGAATGCTGTACCGTCAGAGAGGTAAACATCCTTACCGTTTACTTTTTGTACGTTGAAGTTTTGTTCCATAAAGTCAACAAAAGTATCATATTTCTTGTTGCCAGCATAGTCTACTGCATCAGACCAGTTTGACATATCAACGCCTTCCATAGCGACCATTTTGTTAATAGCCTGTCCGAAAGTAGAAACTGCTTTTTTGTAACCTACCGAGTATTGTCTACCCTGAGTGTTTGCAAGCAAACCAGGGATAGTCAATGCTGCAACGACACCTAAAATTGCCAATGTAATCAAAACTTCGGCTAACGTAAAACCTTTTTTTATCATGTCTTTTTCACCTTTCTTTTGTTATATATACATAACAAACTAATAATACTCTATGACATAAAAGATGAAAATCATTTATTCGTAGTATTTTTATTATGAATTGTTTGATTTACTTGACTCCAAGGCTGTTAGATATGAAAAAGACCTTGAGAAGGATAAGAAAAAACCTCCATATCAAATAAGCGCACATGTTTTGTGCTTTGTTTATTGCTTTTTGAGGTTTTTCTAAATTTGCTCTCAGGCGGACAATCGATGTCTATGCTGACACGTCATGCCCTGCGGATTTCTCCGGTATGTCCCGATACATCCGTATTTGAGAGTTTATATGAAAGTAAGTCAATTGTTTATCAGTTAATGTACGATTATTAGTTTGTTGTGTTGTTTTTCCTGTTACGCTATATAAAATGGTTTATATTATCAATAAACTCGTCTAATTTTTTTTATTCCCGAGTTTTTTTGTTTTAAACAAAAGATTTGTTTTTTTTAATAAAACTTTAGAAACAGGCTGTGAGATGTTATTGTTCGAAATTTCTGGCATGACGATGAGGGCTGGCATTTTGAGTGCAGGCGAAGCCCGCCACCCCGTCACTCTGAGCGAAGCGATGAGTCTTTGAGTGTGCGAGGCGTGCAGGCTGAGTGCCCAGCGGGGTGACAGGGCGTCATATTGAGCGAAGCGAAATATCTTTGTGTATGAAAGTTTTAGACCCTTCGCTGTGCTCAGGGTGACAAGAGGCGGGGGGGTGTCATGTTGAGCGAAGGCGAAATATCCCGTTGCGTAAGAATCTGTTTTGTTCATTTCTTTCTTTTTGCTGCGACCAAAAAGAAAGAAACGCAACCAAAGAAAGAAAAAACGCTGCCAAAACGAAATCTGGAATTTTTCTTCTGAAACTCTGAAAGTCGCTATGCTCCTCAGAGTTTCAACAAAAAAACTCCGATTTCGTAATCGGGTGAATGATGTTTATCGGGGATACAGAATCTATGGGGTTAGGGCTAGCATGGCGGGTGAAGCGCTTTCTCCTCCGTCACTATGAGCGGAGCGAAATATCTTTGTATATAGAAGAGTTTTAGACCCTTCGCTGTGCTCAGGGTGACAAGAGGCGGGGAGGTGTCATATTGAGCGAAGCGAAATATCTTTGTATATAGAAGAGTTTTAGACACTTCGCTGTGCTCTTCCTCTTCGAGGACTCTGTTTGTTCCGTTTCGGCTTTGCCTCAACAACAAACAGTCTGCAGAATGACGGGAGGGGTGTAGAATGACAAGAGTCTATGACTCTATAAACACATTCATAAACTCCATATCGTCATAGTCTGTGTAGGCATGCTGAAAGAGATTAATCCCCGTTTCTATCCTCACCTCATTCAGCTCGCCTGGGCGGATAAACCTCTTTGGGATACGAAGCTTTTGATTATCGCCATTGATTTTAATCTCGCCGATTTTCTTTGAGTTCACAAAAATCCGCACAGGGGAACTATAAGAATATCTGACATGGCTCTGTCCGATTTTGACAGCTTCTTTTGTATCTATTCCGATAATTGACCCTATGCGCAAAAACAACTTCTGTTTGCTCATAGCGTTGCTTATTGCAAAATTTTTGCGAAAAATCGGGCCGCTGCTTCGAATGCGGAAATCACCGGCATTAGCGGAATTATCTGAATAATCATCATCTCCGAGATGGCACATCTGAGCATCAACAACAACTGTTTTTGCGTCGCTTTTTTCTATCTGCAGCAAAAGCGGGGCAGCAAGAGCTTTCTCTGTAACTGTCATAGAAAAAGGCTTATACCCGTCTTTCTTAACAGACATAATATATGGAGGCATCATTGATGCTGGAATATTGAACCCTCCGGTCTGATCGGTTACAGTATCAAAATTCTGAGCGGGCACACTGACTCTCGCATTTCCGACACCTGCTCCCGTTTCTTGTTCTACTACGGTGTTTCTTTCAAGTTCACCTTGTTTTGAGACTTCGCCGGATAATTTCTCGCAGAAGCCGCATAAGTTAGAAAAAACTAAAATTAAAACAACTAGTATAACTCTCATGACAAAATTTCCATTAATCAGGGTGTTTTTATTGTAATCATTTATTCGACTTTTTCCATTCCAAAACAGCGCTAAGTAAGAAGAGTTGTATTTAAGAAAATATTAACCCTTTGTTTAATTTATATATAAAATGCTTGACCTTTGCCGAGTTAACAGCCATAATTTTTTCTATAAGAGCTTATTTAAGGAGTCAAAAAAATTAATAAAAAAGTTCTTTTAACTGCCATTCTCTTGGGCGTAGGGATTACATCAAACGTAGCATTCGGCATGGGCGCCGATGCTTATGAGTATTATCAAAAAGCACTGATTGCCGAAAAAAATCAGAAGATTGACGACGCAATTCTCTACACTCAAAGTGCATTAAACCTCGCCTCAAATGACGCACTTCTTCATACAAAACTTGCAGGTCTTTACCAGCAAAAGGGTGATTGGGAAAAGGCGCTTAGAGAATACAAATCGGCTCTTTCTTCAAATCCGAATGATGCTTTTGTCTACATAAGCATAGGAAATATCCTACAGCAGCACAGTGATTACAACGGTGCACTCAATGCTTACAATCAGGCAATGCGTTTATCAGATGATTACAAATACAACTATCTGAACATCGCAACGGTAAAAAGACTCCAGGGCAAATATGATGAAGCTGTGGATTATTACAGAAAATTTTTGATGTATTATCCTTCCCACACCGAAGCACGTGAGAGCCTTGCTATTATTTATTCTCATCAGAACAAACCTTTGCTCGCTAAAGAACAGTATGAATATATCTACAACACAGCGCCCTCAAGTTTCAAGTCTTATTCAGGATACGGGAAAACATTGCTTGATACAAACAATGTTGACCGTGCAATAGAAATTCTTACGACAGCAATCGAGTCAAATCCGAACGACGCCCAAACGCATGGAAGTCTTGCCATGGCTTATGCAAGAAAACATGATGTCGTAAATGCCGAAAAAGAATTCCAAACAGCTCTCACGCTTGCGCCTGATGCAGACAGTATCAGATATAATTATGCATCGTTCCTTGCCTCTCAAAACAAGTGGGATAAAGCGAAAGAAAATTACAATATATGTCTTGCAAATAACCCCAAAAATATAAATCTTCTCTATGATTTGGGTATGGTTTATCAAAAGCAAAATAATCATGCAAAAGCCATCGAAAACTTTGAGAAAGCTCTTCTGCAACAGCCTGATAATGACGAAATTAAAAAACAGCTTGCAAGAAGCTATCATCTGAACAGTCAATATCAAGAGGCTCTCAACATTTATCTAGCGCTTCTTCCGAAAGACCCGAAGAATCCAAAACTTTTGTATAATACAGCGCTTGCATATCACTCTCTGCAGAATTATCCAGAGGCAATAAGATACTACACGGAATCACTTGCGGCAGAGCAGTCAGACCAGACAAAAAATGACCTTGTGCAGGCTTATGTATCTTACGGGAATGAATTTGCGGATAAAGAAGATTTTAAATCCGCTATAAAACAGTACAAAAGCGCTGTAGCACTGAATGAAAATGACTTTTATGCAAACTCCGGGTTAGCAAACGCTTATTACAACCTCGGGATGAAAGACGAAGCTATCAGCAGTTATGAGAAAGCTATCGCAATCGAACCTGCGAACAAACAGATTTATACCGAATACGGCGAAACTCTAAGCAAATTTAACATGACTGATGAAGCTGAGGGTGCCTTCAGAAAAGCTGTCGAACTTGATGCAACAAACACTGGAGGTTATATCGGACTCGGCGATAACTTTGTATCCCAAAAGCTTTATGATAAAGCTCTTGTCGAATATCAGAAAGCTCTTGATATAACTCCAGCGGACCCGATTATTTTGATAAAAATGGGCAACGTCTACAAAGATAAAGACAACAGCGAGAAAGCAATCGAGTTATACAAAAAAGCAATTGACTCAGACCCTAATAACACGGATGCAATGTTCAATATAGGTTCAGTGTTGATTGAACAGGAAAAACTCGAAGAAGCAAAGACATATTATCAAAAAATAGTCGCTATAAAACCCGATTTTGACTACACCTATTATGCGCTCGGGATTATCGAAGAAAAAGAGAAAAACTATCCAAAAGCCATCGAGTATTATCAAAAGTTTATCTCAAGCACAAAAGACAAAGATAAACACAACAGCGTAAGCCAAAAAATAGAAGAGCTTGAAAAAACAATTAAATCACAGGAACTCTCAAAACAACAGGAACAAACGCAAACAAAACCTGAAGAACCGAAAGTTGAATCACCAAATGTTCAAAAACCTGCAGAAAAAACGCCTGTGGAAGAGCTTTCAACACCGCCGTCAACAACGGAATTTCTTGACGAACCATGAAAAAATTTTTGACCGTTCTTATTCTTGTTTTTGCAGTGTTTCTTGGAGGATGTGACAGAGAAAGACCTGCCATCTTCTTTAGCTCGCATCCGATTGACAAAAACACATTCAACCCTGATCAGGTTTCAAACAAAAACTTCTGGGTCGGACAAAAAATTTATTTTCTTGTTTATTACCCGAAGGGCTTTCCGACAAACAGCATAAGACTACAGGTCATCACAAAAAAAGACGATGTAAAATTCTACGGAATAGACATTGTTCAGGTTCGGGATGTCCATGTCAAACAGGGAAGCATGATTTATAGAGGCTCATTCTGTTTATACAAAAACAGCCTGCATTATCTGAGGGTGTTCTCACCTGATGACTGGAATGTCCCGCTTGTTCAGGACTGGTTCTGGGTAAGAGAAAGCTGATTTTTATAACAAAATATTAAAACACCCGCCTTATCTGGCAAATTTCATAATTTTTCAACTTATAAACAAACACAACGAGAGGGAAAATTATGCAAATCAAAAATATATCTAACACTTTCAAACAATATCAGTCAAACATCAAAATACCAGTCCCAAATACTGAAACAAATCAAGAGAAAAAAACAACTCTCTCTTCATCTCTTGAGTCCCTTGCTTATCTCGGGCAAACACAGATAAACTTCAGAGGACAAGAAGTCCAAAGAATGTTCGCCTCATATGATGAATTTCTGCAAAAAGAAGCCAAGCTTCCGAATGGAGATAATTTTAACGGAATAATCGTTTTTTACAGCGATTATTATCCTGATAAAAAACCTGCAATAATCAAATATGAAAACGGGCATGCTCTTGAAAATACTCCCGTCTGGAACAAAAACGGTGATATATCAGCGATGATAAAAAGCGGGCGGATTTATTCAAAAGATATCAAAACATCCTCAAACCCCGTTCAAACAATCTTCTTCAAAGACTCTGACCCAGAAAAAACATCTCTATCAATTGAATACAATGCACAAGACGGACTCATCACAAGAATGGAAGAGAAGAACGACCTATTTGGAGTAATGGGCATACACTCTTTCAAAGAGGGAGGCGCTTTCGTCAAAAAAATTTATACCCCGAATGGAATATGCTATGTAACAACAAGAGATAAAATCGGATATACGGAAAAATATATAGAAAACAGCCTGATACAGGGGGAATATCCAAACTGATAAAAATAAAAAACGAAAAAGGAGCGATTTAAAAATCGCTCCTTTTTCAAATCAACCAATAATCAGCTTACACTTCATAGACACTGATTTGTCTTCTTGTTCTTCTGTAAGGTTCAAATTTTACCTGACCGTCAATCAGTGCAAACAACGTATCATCTGAGCCGATGCCGACATTGTTACCGGGGAAGAATTTTGTTCCTCTTTGACGAACAAGAATATTGCCGGCTTTAACAACTTCGCCGCCGAATTTTTTGACGCCCAATCGTTGCGCTTCACTGTCACGACCGTTCTTTGATGAACCTACACCCTTCTTATGAGCCATTTCTTTATATCTCCATTTTTTATTTTAAAACTTACTTACGCTTTTACAGAATCAATCATCACTCTTGTGAACTGCTGTCTGTGACCTTGTTTTCTTCTGTAACCTTTTTTTGCACGCTGTTTGTATACAAGAACTTTTTTAGCTTTATCATTTTTCAAAACAGTTCCTGAAACTTTTGCACCTTTGACATAAGGCTGACCGACAACTGATTTTTCGCCGTCTACAACCATCAAAACTTTGTCAAATTCGACTTTTTCACCTTCTTCTTTGTGAAGGAGTTCAAAGTCAACATAACGTCCTTCTTGAACTTGATATTGCTTTCCGCAGCATTCTATAATTACTAACATATTCTCTTCCTTCTTTTTTTAGGGACCGTAGTTTCAAAAAACATTTTACGAACGGTTTACCTGTCTATTACATGCTTAACAATATTAACAGCCTCAAAAATCCATGTCAATCATATTTTAACATCTCTTCAAAGTTTTTCCGCTCAATGATAATTTGCAACTCAAGCAATTTTTCATCTCAAAATACGTTTATATAAAAAGAAGAGATTTTTTGAGGATAGAATATGTACCAAAGTTCTATGATAAAACATATAGTAAAATATGATGATCAGAAAGCAAACGATGAAAATTCAAAGAGCTTATTCAACATGCTCTTGAAAATGTTTGACAAAAAGAATAATGATATCATTCAAAAAAAGCTAAGCTATCAATAACTCTTTTTTCCGTGAACATCTCAAGCACGTAATCTTTTACGGGGCTTGCCTTCAGCTGTTTAATAATCGACACAAAATCAAGAGTACCTTCAGACAATCCTTGATGTAAATCAAAAATTCCGTTGTTATTATGCATATGAGTATGATGCAAATATTTCCCAAAAACTTTTATCCATTTTTCAAGAGGTTCTTTTGAGGCAACATTGGCATGCCCGCAATCTAAGCATAATTTCAGATTTGGAGAGTCGACGTTTTCAACGACTTTCAACAAAAGCTCCGGCTCAGGCTCGCTTGTGTTTTCGATAACGGCAGTTATTCCGGCTTGCTCAAAATTCGATATAAACTCTGACCAGAAACATATCTGTGATGATACAAATCTTTCTTTATAATCAGCCATCTTATTTGTCAAATCATAACCCGAGTGGAAAACAACAGTGTGTGCGCCAAGTTTCTCTGCTATTCTCAAAGACTGCAAAAAACGTCTTCTTGATATTTCAACAATCGCCCTGTCTTTGCATATAACGCTCAACCCTGAAAAAAATCCATGCAGACTGATTTTATTCGGAAAATGTTTTAAAACTGACGAATAATACTCCAAATATTCATCATACTTTTCATCCATAAGAGCAATCTTGCCAAAGCGGCTTATCTCAAGATTCAGTCCCATATCAGAGGCAATTGCTGCACTGTCTTTTATATCATCTTTCAAAGAAGAAGATAAATATATATCCATATCAAGCCTTCATTAATTCTGCCTATGTTTAGATATTACTCCAAAATATCAAAACATGCTAATTCAAAATAACATCACTTTTGACCGTTTCTGTTTTTTTCGCAGCAACAAGTTTATCAAACTCAAAAGCTAGATTATCAAGCATCTTCAAAAGATTATCAGACGTAAAGTCCTTCATATCTATCTTTGTATAATTATGCGACGCAAGACCGTTTTTGAAATAAATTGTCTCCATCGAAATCTTTGACCTGCCGTTATAATAAATTTTCAAAACAGCTTCCTCCTCAGACTTTATGTTCTTGATGGAAAAATAGCTCTTTGAAAATGTAATATAATTATCAATGCTTACATTTGTTTCATACTTTGACTCGAAAGACTCTTTTGCTTTCAAAAACGACGGTTCAAGAGCACTTTTGATTTTTCGTGAATACAGCTTGGTAAAAATTTTATAATCCTTTTCATGAGCAGGCTGAGCATCTTCATCATCAAACTTATCGGTGATTACAATGTTATTGCCGATAATCGAAGCCTCTTTCAACGCCTTGAGAGCTTTCTTGCTCAATTCTTCAAAAGACATCTTCGGCTCATACTCACATGCCCCTGCGCTCAGTTTTGTGTTCTTATCAAGAAGATTTTTTATTTTCTTATAAACCTTATATGCCCCTCCAATCAAAGTTTCAGGAAGCAGGACATAAAAAATATTCGACGAAATTTGACCTATGATATCATTCTGGCGTGTTGAATTTTTGAGTATCGCAAAAATATCATCATCCCCTTCAAAGGATAATGCCATAAAAGCTGTCGGATAATCATACTTTTTCGAAAACTCTAGTTCGTTCTCAAATACCCTCGCAACATAATTCGGAGTAACAACATCATTCTCAAATTTTATATCAAGATTTTTCAAAAGACGCATCTGTTTGCTCAAGTTGTAGAAATCCTGACGTTTTTTCAAGTATAAATCAACATTTGCCTTTAGCTGGTAGTCTTTTATCGTGAAGTTGAAACAGTTATCAGCCCCCGACTCAAAATATTTTTTTATTAACTCCTCATCAGTCGTCTTTGTTATAAATACCATTGGAATATTTGAGAGGAAAGAGTCGTTCTTTATCTGACGGCACATCTCGCAAGCATCATCAGCTCTGTCATCACCGAATATAAATACACAGCTCGGAAAGAATTTTTTTATCAAATCAAAAGAACCGTCATATTCAACATCCTTGATGCTGTCAATTTCTCTCAGCAGCTTCAGCTTTGATTTGAATGCAACAATATCCCCAGAATTTTCTCCCACCAACAACAATGTTATATTATTCTGCATGTGAAATACCTTTTACTCCGGCCGGACCATAATAATTGGCTTATCAACAGAGATAACCTCTTCTATTGTGTTCTCTATACCCGTAACAACAACAATATTCACGGCTGCCCTGGGTTTTACTTTAATATCATCGAAAGGAATTGCTATTTCTAAATCTCCGACAAAATCATATTTTACATTGTAATTGAAATTTGTATACCACAAAGAATTTTCAATTGACTGCGACAAAAGAATCGGGAGCATTCTGTTATTCCTGAACATCATCGCCAGCTCATAAGAATACGCCTGCTTTAACAAAGCAGGTATAACATTTGAACGGCTTCTAAACCTGATGTGAGAAAAAGAACTCTCTGAGGTCACATTCAAAAGCTGAAAATAAACAGCAACCTGTTTGCTTATATCAGAATTTGCCATAATATTCAAAGTGTTGAATTCAAATTTCAAATATAAATTTTTTGAGTCACACCCGAAAAATACTTTTTCTATAAATTTATTATGATTATAAACAGGTCCCTCTAACGACTCAATCAGCTGGGTATTCTGCCACTGTGTCCCGCTTATGCGCCCCTTTATAAATGGACACATAGACCCTGAATGTCTTGTCATATACATTTCAAGCGGTGTCTTCAAATAATCTGGCACAGGTATCTGCAAAATTTTGTATACATTCTGAAGATGTTCTCTGAACAAAAAGTCAAACAAATCATCCTGACCTGAATCATTTGGCTCGCCATACCACCAGAACCAATCGCTGCTTTGAACCATATAAATCTCATTCCACGCAGCATCCAAAACTTCTTTTGAATAACTCCCGTTTTCTGAGGCTTCCATCAAGTCTTTTCTGGTTCCATAGAGATAATCATAAGCTCTGTTCTTTATCGGGTCGCCTATCCACAGATTGAAATTACGATTTATCCATGACCCAGGTTTAATATCATTTAAAACTTTATGTTTCTCAATCTTTTTAATATATTCTGAACCTGTTATGCATTCTACAGTGTCATCTTCAGATATAAGCCTGTATAACTCAAGCAAAAACGGACGCCCGTCTTCATCATAATTCTCCCAGCAATTCTCACCATCCATAGCTATTGTAAGAACATGATGTTCCTCAGGAGAGCTTGCAAGTTTTTCCTGCATTATCTTTAAACGTTCATAAACATCATTTGCAGCAGTAATCGGGTCAAAATTCCCGTATTGAAAACTGAAAAGATTTGAGGGAAGCGAATTTCTGAAAAATATTTTCAGATTTTTTTCTCCCTTGCCTCTGAAAGTGTAAGCATTGCACAACTCATAGGGGTCAAGCAATATGCCCGAGAAATCTCTCAATACCTCTTTGCCTGTAGACTTCGATAAAATACCGTCATCGGTAACAGTCCACTTGAATCCGTTTTTCTCAAACAGCTCAAAAGTTTCATTTGACACACACTGCTCAGGCGGCCATATTCCCTTCGGACGTTTTCCAAAAAGCTTCTTTATTTTTGCAATACTTCTTTTTATCTGAATATCAGCATCTTCAACAAAGTCTATCTTGTTATCTGGAAGGTCTATGTTCTCATCAGCTTCCTTCGCAACATCAGAGTTGATTAGCAACGGAAGTATCGGATGATAATAAGGACTTGTTATTATCTCAATCTTGCCGCTCAAAAATCTTTCTCTATAAGCCGGAATTATCTGAGATATGATATCTCTTTGAATTTGTATGAGCCTTTTTCTATCTTCAAGAGTATAACCCTCACATTTCTCCCAGAGCGCTCTCAACTCTGGAATTGTTTCCTTCCAATAAGGGTCAAACCAGACAAGGTTGAACCACGCCATAATATCAGAATATTCCTGATCCGAGAAATTATCGACATCAAAACCTTCCTCTGAAAACCTCTTTTTATACAAACGGTCATACGCCGGATAGGGCAAAATCATCTTTTGATAATTCGCATCAAAAAACGAATTCAAAATAAAACTCTTATCATCAAAGGTTAAGTCTTTTATGTCTTTTTCGGTCAAAAAAGAATGTAAATCATGCGCATTGTTATAAGCATAATCTTCAAGCTGGTCTAACAACAGAGGAACAAGACTGAACGTCTGCTTCATATTCGGGAACTTATCAAGTATCAAAAGCATATCAAGATAGTCTTTTATGGCATGCAGCCTTGTCCACGGCATTAAATAATATCCGGTAGACGAGCTCTTATAATTGGGCTGATGCATATGCCAGATTACTACTAATGATAACTTTTTCATATTCCCGATTTTAAAACCCTAATAATCCTCTACTATTGTACACTCTTTTGAAAATTTAGTATAGCTCTTTATCAAAAAAGAAAAATATACCCTCAAATAATTTTGTATTATACTAATATTATTATGTATAAATAAGCGAGAGAGAGGAGAAGTATGACAACAGCAGAAAAAAAGTTCGACTACAGAGACACGCTCAACTTGCCTGAAACTTCACTTGCAATGAGAGCAAATGCAGCCAAAAGAGAAGTTGAAATACAAGAATTCTGGAATGAAAATAAAATTTACGAAAAAAATATAGGTCAAAGAGATAAAACAAACAAATTCATACTGCACGACGGACCACCGTATCTGAGTTCCGATAAAATCCATATAGGAACGGCTCTCAACAAAATCCTCAAAGATATTCTCATTAAATACAAATCTCAATCAGGATTTTATGCACCATATGTCCCTGGATACGATGCCCACGGACTGCCCATTGAAAATGCTGTTGTGAAAAATCTCAAAGGCGGACGGGAGTCTGTTACCCCTGTCGAGCTGAGAAGACTCTGCCGTGAATTTGCAAAGAAAAATCTCATCGGACAGGAAAACAACTTCAAACGTCTTGGTGTATGGGGAGATTGGGAACATCCTTACATCACGATTGCCCCCGAATTTGAAGCCGAACAAATTAGAGTCTTCGGAGAAATGTATGAAAAAGGCTATATATACAAAGGGCTTAAACCCGTATACTGGTGTGCAAACTGTGAAACAGCACTTGCAGAAGCAGAAGTCGAATACGCAGACCATACCTCAGACAGCATATATGTAAGATTTAAATTTGACGACGAAGATGCGCAAAAAGTATACAAAAAAGCAAATATCAATACAGATAAAAAACTCTACGCCGTAATCTGGACAACAACTCCTTGGACAATCCCGTCAAACCTCGCAATAGCACTGAACGAAAATCTTGACTACAACCTTGTTGAAAAAGACGGTGATATTTATCTCATTGCTCAGGCTCTGCTCGGAATGTTCCTCAATGGAGTAGACTGGAAAGAAGAAGACATAAAAGTTCTTGCAACACTGAAAGGTGCCGAGTTTGAATATCTCAACACCACTCACCCTCTATTTGAGAGAAAAAGCATGATAATCTTAGGCGACCACGTCACAACAGACGCCGGTACAGGATGCGTACACACAGCCCCAGGGCACGGCCTTGAGGACTACGAAGTCGGTGCAAGATACAAAATAGGTATCCTCTCTCCGCTTAATGACAAAGGAATTTATACCTCGGAAGCAGGCGAGTTCGAAGGATTATCTTACAAAGAAGGAAACAAGGTCGTTATCGAAAAACTGAAAGAAGCAGGTGCCCTGCTTAAATCAAGTGAGATAACACACAGCTATCCTCACTGCTGGAGATGCAAAAAACCTGTAATCTACCGTGCAACCTCTCAGTGGTTTGTCAACGTCGGCGCCTTCAAAAAAGAAGCTCTCGAAGCTATCTCAAAAGTCGAATGGATACCAAAAAGCGGAGAACAAAGAATTTCAAACATGGTTGACTCCCGTTCCGACTGGTGTATTTCAAGGCAGAGAGCATGGGGGGTACCAATTCCTGTTTTCTACTGCAAAGACTGCGGAGAAGCAATCGTTACCCCTGAAACAATCAAATCCGTTGCGGATATCTTTGAAAAAGAATCATCTGATGCCTGGAGCAAATACAGCGCAGAAGAGCTGCTTCCAAAAGGCTTTAGCTGTCCGAAATGTCACAGCAAAAATCTCACCAAAGAAACCAACATTATGGATGTGTGGTTTGACTCAGGAGTAAGCCACAGAGCTGTTGTTGACAAAAGAGCAGACGAACTAGGAGGCTCACCCGTTGAGATGTACCTCGAAGGCTCTGACCAGCACAGAGGATGGTTCCAGTCATCACTTCTTACAAGTGTGGCAACAAAAGGGACAGCTCCCTACAAATCCGTTCTGACCCATGGTTTCGTCCTTGATGCAGAAGGAAGAAAAATGAGCAAAAGCCTCGGGAACACCGTTGCTCCGCAGGAAGTAATAAATGTCTACGGAACAGATGTTTTGAGATTATGGGCGGCAAGCGTTGACTATCGAAATGACGTCAAAATCGGCGATAACATAATTAAACAGCTTGTTGAAGTCTTCAAAAAAATCAGAAACACCGCAAGATTTCTGCTCGGTAACCTCTATGACTTTGACCCTTCAAAAGATTACGTAAAATACGAAGACCTCAAAGACATAGACAAATATGCTCTTGACAAATTGCAGACATTGACTGTTAATGTGACCAAAGCTTTTGACGACTACGAATTCTACAAATATTATCAATATCTTCAGAATTTCGCAGCTGTCGACCTGAGCGCATTTTATCTTGATATTGTCAAAGACAGATTATACACGGCAGGCAAAAAATCGCTTTCAAGAAGAGCCTGCCAGACAGTATTGTTTGAAACATTCCAGAGTTTGATAAGATTCCTTGTTCCTGTTATGCCTCATCAGGCGGAAGATATTTTCTCTCACACTCCAGAGTGTCAGAAAATAGGACTTGAGAGCATTTTATTATCAGACTGGCCAAAAGCAAAACCTGAATGGCAAAATCCTCAAATAAGCGAAAAACTCGATAAAATCCTCAAAGTTAGAGAAATCGTCACAAAAGCTATCGAACCGCTGAGAGCGGA
>ERZ1643249.455-NODE-455-length-46544-cov-23.947644_pt1 | contig 46544 bp, 94 predicted proteins | sample MGYA00579263_ERZ1643249 | MGnify/ENA primary metagenome ERZ1643249 (study PRJEB29033, sample SAMEA4952264) | chicken gut metagenome | biome: Broiler Chicken; feature: Gastrointestinal Tract; material: Caecum | place: Ireland | collected 2018 | study: Broiler...
CAAATGGATTTTCCTACGCTGCAGGAAGAAGTAAGAGCTAGTTAATCTAGCTCTTTTAATTTTAAATTTACAAGCAAATCTATTAGTTTACTTATTTCTAAAGTTTCTTTAGAATCCAAGCCATATTGGATTATCTTAGAATGTAAGTCATTTCTTAAATCTTCTATATCTAAAGCAGTATAGAATAAGGATTTAACGTTAACATTTAATGCATCTGCAATTTTATATAATTTATCTAGGCTAATATTAAATTTCTTATTATTCTCTATAGAAGATAAATAGCTTTTTGTAATCTTAGTAATATTACTTAATTCATTTAAACTTATATTCTTCTTTTTTCTAATCGATTTTATAACAAAAATATACATGCTTACTCCTTTTATCTTTAGTATAAACAATTATAAATAAATTATCCACAAAAAGGGTTCTCTCCCAGCGAACCTTTTGTCGAAATTTTGCACACGATTTTTCTTGCACTTTGTCGAATTATGTAATAATATTATATCAGATACGAGAAAAGTTCGCACAGAAAAGGTGTTGACACATATATTTATTTAATATATACTATCAATATAAAACTAATAAGTTAACACGAAAAACAAAAAAGAGATAGATTAACTGGCATTAACCTATCTCGAGAATGTATATATAATCATACAAGAGTAGTATACATTCTTTTAAAACAACTGTCAAGGAACATATGAGGAGGAGAATGTATGGAAGAAAAAATGATTAGAGAGTTAAGTGCTAAGTATAATAAGAAAGAAAGTATTTTAAGAGTAATGTTAAATAATGCTAAAAAACTAAACTTTAATATAATGCAATTTGAAAATTTGATAGAAGAATTTTACTTAAAAAGTATGCAGTAAAGTATGCAGTAGCAAAAATTTTTGCCATATAAATAAACTATAATAAAAAGTAAAACGCTTACAACAAAGCTATTTGAAGTATCTAAAGATATATTGAAAAATCTTTAAAGTGTACAAAAAAAGGCCATCTGCACCAAAAGAGAAATCTCTAAAATGCTTATATAATAGGCTTTTAGAGATTTTATTTTTCTCAAAAGTATGCAGTAGGTATGCAGTAAGAATTAATTTACTTTTTTCAATTCATTAAATGCATATTCGTGAGATACATCTATATACACATTGTCAGTAATTGTACTTCCTTCAACATGTCCAGCAAGATATTGAATGGCTGACATATCCATGCCTTGCTCTTTCCAGTAAGTTATACGGTCATGTCGTAATCTGTGATTATGTATGTTTGTTTCAGATATTTGATATTTTTCATTAATTCTTCTTAACCAAGAATTTACTTCGCCTTCACTTATGAATATATTTTTTCCATAATCCCAGAATAATAAATTGTGTATATTAGTTATTTTCTTATTTAATTCTTGATTAAAAATTTCTTTTAATTCAGATGTTATGGGGAAATATCTTTCTCCCTCATCAATGCCAGTTTGATAGTTATATGTTTTTGTGTGTTCTCCAAGTATGATATTTCCATCTTTATCTTTTGTAAGTGTATTATGAATATGTAGCATAGTTTTATTTTCAAGTACATCTTCTCTAGAAAGGGCTAAAACTTCTCCTATACGCATACTTGTAATCCATTCTAATTTTACTATATTGCGATATTTATGATTTCTTTCTTCATTATCTAATATATGTATAAGCTTCTCTCTTTCCTCTTTTGTAAGAGGTTTGACCTTTTTGGTATTTTTGTTTGATTTTGGCCTTTTTAGATTTTCATCATTCATAATATTAAAAGTTATAAGTCTTACAGACGGAGAAGAAGCTATTGAAAAACCTTTTGAAAGCAATCTCCACATTTTATTAATTACTGATTGCGAATATTCTTTCATATTTTCCTTTGATTTTTGTAAATCTCTTAATGAAACTTTCTGAATTGGTTTATCTATAAAATCAGAGCAACATTTTTCAATACTTTGCAAAGTTTCGCAATCTCGTTTATAAGAAGTACCTTTAGTTATACCATCATTGAATTTTTGATTAATATGTCTTTTTATAATAGTTTTAAGAGTTTCTTGACTTATCTCAATATAAGAACCAGTATTCAATTCATTTTTTAACTTAGTTACTCTTATTTTAAAATCTCTTGTAGATTCTTTATTGCGTTGTTTTATAGACATTCTTTTTCCATTAACAAAATATTGAAATATCCAACGCCTTAAGGAATCAGAATAATATAATGTACCTTCTCCATTTCCAACAGTTCTAGTTTTTCCCATAATAAATCTCCTTTCAAATTTTCACAAAGCACTTGAAAAGAGATTTACATTAGTATATAATAAAAATGCAAATATCTTTCAAGGTATTTGTGAGGGGAAAATAATGTATCAGGTTGTGGTGATTTGAATACACTATTTTCCTTCTTTTTTATTTATATTAAACTAATATACCATATTTTTCAGTATAAAAGTTAATACACTCATTCATATAATTATAGTCTACATCAAAGTAGTCTGCTAACTCATATAAGTTAAATCCTTGTACTAGTTTTTCTTTTAGTTTTTGAAGCGGAACCAAAACAGAAAAAGACCATTTCTTCGCTCTTAATTCACACTTATCTTTTAAAGCTTTATTTGAATCAATGTAATAAAGAGCATTACAATAATAATGTCCTAATTCTTCTGCTAAAACTTCCTTCTCTTCTATAGAATTATTTATATTATTATAATTTATTCCTATATAGTAATTATTATCTAATTCAAAAATTCTTGCTTTAGCATTAGTCCAATTGTAATTTTCTACATTTATTTTTTCATTATCAGTTATTTTGTATAAACTTAAAGTATCCATATATGAATATCCTCTTATTTATCATTATTTTTCTTCTTTTGCTTTATAAATTCTATAAATGCATTTATTTCTTTAATATCTTGCTCGTCTAGTCCTTCTGTATCTATGCCGTTATATGATGCCATACGGAAATTGTTTCTTTCCATAGGTACGTCTAACCCCATTAGCCAAGCCTCATTAACATTCAAAGCTTTTGCAAGTAAATAAACGCCATCTTGTTTAGCTTCGTATTTACCATTCATGTATTCGCTTAAAGATGATTTTGATATACCAGTTTTTTCAGATAATTCTGATGCTTTAATATTTCTTATACGCATAGCGGTATTTAATCTATTGGCAAAAGTATCAATTATTCCGTCCATAATAAACCTCCACAAAGCTTATTATAACCGAGTTTCCGAAAAAAATCAATGATTTTCTAAAAAAAAGTTAAGAAAATCGAAATTTTTTCAAAAAATGTATTGACATTCTTATTGCTTAATGATAATATACTTGTAGTTCGAGAACACGAACAAAGAAAGGAGGAAAAATATTAAAATGGATACAATTACAATAAATTACGACAAGTTAAAAGGAAAAATTAAAGAAGTATTGGGAACGCAAGGGAAATTAGCAGAATGTATGGGATTAGATGAGACTACCATTAGTAATAAGTTAAATAGCAATACTTATTTTACACAGAAAGAAATTATAAAAATAAGCAAGATTTTAGCAATACCTTTTAATCAAATACCAGAATATTTTTTTAACGAAAAAGTTCGAGAACACGAACAAGAATAACACCACAACCTGATACGAAAGAGAGGAGATGAGAAGATGGAAAAAGAAATTTTAGCAGAAATAAAAAAGACAAATGAATTGCTACAGCAACAGATTAAGCAGAAAGATGAAGAATATGAGTTATTGACTGTAGAACAAGTGCACGAAGAATATGGAATTGGAACAAATATGGTAAGAAAAATGTTTAATGATCCAGAGTTGCCAGTTCAAAGATATACAGTTCCATTTAAGGTAAATAGACAAGCACTAAATGAATATATGACAAAAAGTCACGATTATTTGTGTGAAAGGAAGTGATGAAAAATGACTAAAGAACAAAGGATTTACTGCAAAATAGGACAAGCAGTAACTAATATACTGATATTTACAGGCTTCTGTAGTTTGTGGATTATATGGATATTAAAAGCCTTTATAGGCTAGGAAGGAGGAAGAATATGTTAGCAATAATTGGATGCTTATTTGGAATATTTGTTGGAATTGCTGCTGCAGGATATATGTTTATCCATCCGCTGGCAGAAAGAGATAAGACCATAGCAGAATATAAAGAGCAGGACGAGCAATTGTACCAAGAGTTGCAAGAAGCAAGAAGAGAAAATGAAGATTTGAAAGAAGATTTATCTATAGCTAATAAAAAAATAGAACTAAAAGATAAGCAAATAGAATGTATCAGAACATTATTAGAACAAAACAGTTATGGCAGAGACGATATAAAAATAGCAAAAATAAAAGAAGTTATCCAAGGCGTTAATTTGAAATAACTTCTAGAATGCATAAAAATATGAACTCTTGTAGCTATTATAGCACAAGATAGAAAGGAAAGTCAAATGGATTACAAAGCAATTTATGATGACTTAGATAACTTAATAAGAAATATAGATAACGCAATAGAAGAAATAGAAGACAAAAAATACATGAAAGATCACATAGACGCTCTAAATTACATCAAATATGATTTAGAAAATAATAAAGAAGAAGTAGCAGAAAAGCTAGAAGAAGAGCAAAAAAGAGAAGAAATGCAAATGAATTATGAATATGAAAGAAGCGTGGTTTAGATGTATGAAGATGAAGATGACGAAGATATACCAAACTTAGAAAAAGCTTTAGAATTAGCAGAAATGTTAGCAGAGCAAGAAAGAGAAAGAAAGTGGGGAATTTAGATGGAAGAAAATAAGTATTCTGAAATTATAAAAAACTATACATTTGAGCAATTAGTTTACGAAAGATGTATTTTAGATAAACAAAAAGAAAATTTATACATACAAGATAAAGAACTTAAAGAAGAATTTAAAAGAAGATTAGAACTCAATAGAGGTAAAAGTTTAAATAATAAGGAGGAAAATTAATTATGAGTATGATAGCAAGTGATAACGGAGGACAAGCAATAGAAAAGCTAGAGAATGGAGTGTATACAGCAGTATCTAGTGCAATTATAGATTTAGGATTACAAAGAAACGAACAATTTGGAAAAACACAAAGAAGATTCATGATGATATGGGACATTATAGGAGAAGATGTAGAAAGAAATGGAGAAAAACAACCACGCACAATAAGCAAAGAATATAGTTTTAGTTTAAACGAAAAGAGCACATTAAGAAAAGATTTACAAGCATGGAGAGGCAAGCCGTTCTCAGAAGAAGAATTAAAAGGATTTAATATTTTGTCTGTACTAAATAAATCATGTCAATTACAGATTATTTTAGAGGAAAAGAACAACAAGAAATACAACAACATAGCGGGAATAATGTCTTTACCAAGAGGATCTCAAATAACTGGTTTAAATAATACATATTATTTTGACATGGAAGATGCAGAAACTTGGGAAAACTTTATAAAAATACCAAATTGGATACAAGAAAAAATAAAAAAAGCAGAGAATTTGGAAAGTACAGGATTTGATAAATATATAAAGGAATATGACGAAATGATAAAAGAGCAGCAAGGCAAGCAAGAAGAAAATACTATAAGAAATGATACAGAAATAATTGCACCAGATGATGATCTTCCTTTTTAGGAGGTGTCAAATATGTGGCATGAAATAGAAGGGACAATGCAAAAGGCAGAAAAATCACTGTCAGAATATAAAAGGCTTAATAAAGAATATGCAAAAAAAGAATATGAATATAGAACTGCATTAAGCAAAAGATTATTGCAAAGAAAAACAGAAGGTTATGCGGTCACTAATTTGTCAGATATTGTTCGTGGAGAAGAGGATATAGCAAAGTTAAAATTCGAAAGAGATATAGCTGAAGGATTAAAAAATAGTGCAGAAAAAGGTACAGACTTTTATAAGTTATATGCAAAGTTAATGGAAGCACAAACATCACGAGAATGGGGACAAGCAAAATTTCAATGAGAAGTATTCTACAAGATAGAAAAGAAAGCTATATCTCTGGAAGTACATACAACTTAGAGGAACATCATATTTTCTTTGGAACAGCTAATAGAAAAGTAAGTGAGAAGAACGGACTAAAAGTATGGTTAACATCAGAAGAACATAGAGGAACATACGGAGTACATGGAAAGTTTGGAAGAGATTTAGACATAAAGTTAAAGCAAGATGCACAAAGAAAATATGAAGAAACTCATACAAGAGAAGAATTTATAAAGTTAATAGGAAAAAATTATTTATAAACAGCGAGGGTAGGACATAAGTTACTATCCTCGATTTTTCGAAAGGAGAAAAACAATGGCTAAGAAAGATAGTTTCATACTATATACAGAACAGAAAGCAGTAATAAATAAGTTATCTGATGAGCAGGCAGGAAAACTAATAAAAGCGATATATGAATATGTAGAAACTGGAGAAATGCCAGAATTAGATAATGTATTAGATTTAGTTATAACTCCTTTTAAAACTGTATTGGATAAAGATAAAGCAAAATATGAAGAAGTGAGCAAAGCTAGAGCAGAAGCAGGCTCAAAAGGTGGCAAGCAAAACAAACAAAATGAAGCAAAAATAAGCAAAAGTAAGCAAAAAAAGCATTTGCAAACAAAAGATAGCAATTGCAACGATAATGATAATGAATATGATAATGATATTAAAAAAGAAAATATAAAGAAAAAATATGGCGAAAATCAAAACGTCTTATTTACCGACGAAGAATATAAAAAAGTAAAAGCATATTTCCCTAATGACTATGAGAAACGAATACAAAACTTAGATGGATATATGCAAAGCACGGGTAAAAAGTACAAAGATTTTGTTGCTACCTTAAAAAATTGGGCTAGAAAAGAGGGATATAAACCGCCAAATGAAAAACAAAGTCAGCAAGAAAAATTAAAAGAAGTGGACTTATCTGGCTTAACACAAGAAGAATACGGCTTGCTAATGAAAAAGAAAATAACGATAGAAGAGCTTATCGAGAAAGGAAGAGTTCATGTGGGATGAAGAATTAGAGAAAGCAATGTTGTTTTATGTAATTTTTGAAAAAGAAGATTATTTGCTAGATGAAGAAGATTTTGTTAATGAGCGCAACAAAAAGATTATTAGAGCAATAAATGAGCTTAAAGCAGAAAAACAAGAAATCTCAATAATGTCTATAAAATCAAAAATTAGAGCAAATGGAAAACAAGTGCTAGATTACTTAACTACTTTAGGAGAGTATATAAGAACCACATCTGTGGAAGAAGTTTATACAAGGCTAATTGAAATGTCTAAGAAAAGAAAATTGCTAAAGTTATTAGAGACAGAAAAACAAAACATTGTAGACTGTGAAAATGTGGATATTCTAGCAGAAAAAATAGTAAAAGACATAAATAAAATAGAGCAAATAAACGAAAAAGAAAAGACTTTTGTAGAGCAAGTGGCAGATGTAATGTCTAAGATAGAGGAGAACACATTAAAAGGTACAGATTACTCTTTGTACACAGGTATAACAGACTTAGACAATATGATGTGTGGATTGCACAGACAAGAATTAACGATAATTGGTGCTAGACCTGGAGTTGGTAAAACAACACTTGCTTTACAAATAGCAGAATACATAGCTTCTAAAGGAATAGAGACAGCTTTTATAAGTTTGGAGATGTCGGATTTTCAGATAATACAAAAAATGATAACAACAAAGACTAGAGTAAACAGTTATAAGATGAGGTTAGGAACTTTAGAAACACAAGATCTTGAAAAAATTGGAATAGCAGGAGCTGAAATAGCAGAGCTTCCAATTCATCTAGTTACAAGAGCTAGAACAATACAGCATATAGAGAATATTGCAAGAAAGCTAAAGAACAAAAGCGATTTGGGACTATTAGTTATAGATTACATACAGCTTATAAAAAATAATAGTAAATTCAACAATAGAGAGCAAGAAGTTGCAGACATAACTAGAACTCTTAAATTACTTAGTTTAGAACTAGATATTCCAATTATAGGATTGTGTCAGCTTAATAGAAATGCTAGTAAAGCAGAACCAACCTTAGCAGATTTAAGAGAATCAGGATCAATAGAACAAGATGCAGATAATGTTTTGTTTTTATATAGAGAAAATGAAAATGAAGAAAATATTGTAGATGTAACATTAAAAATAGCAAAACAACGTGCAGGAGAGACAGGAAAGATATATTTAAAATTTAATAAAGCAAATAGTGAATTTAAAGGAGTTATAAGATGCTAGAAATAAATAAAGAGCAGTTACTTGCATTTGATGATGTAAACAGAGCAAGAATATTAAAATATATATCATTAGGACTGATTAAATATATAAAGGAGTAGCTTATGAGTAATAAAAAAGCCAGAAAGAAGCTAATGAAATTATATGGGGCAGAATGTTTTATAGAAAAATTACACTTGCGAGTAGATACAGAGCCACGACGATACACAAGTAAAGGGCAATACGAAAAAATGAAACAGCTTACGTACCACCATATACGTGAGAAACAGCATGGCGGTAAAGCAACAGTGGAAAATGGTGCATTGTTAAGTGCAGAAAATCACATCTGGTTTAATGAACAGAGTAAGGAAGCACAAAAACAGATGAATGAGCTATTTCAAAAGTACAAACAATCAATTGAGTGTAAAGTAGAATTTGTAGATGAGCTAGACACACGATTTAGTATAGCAAGTGCAATTATAGTGCTAAGTGATCTAGAAAAAGAACACTACAACAGAGCTAGAGAAAAAAGGGCGTGGAAGAAAGAAGTAGAGGAGGAAAGATAATGGGAGATGAGATGTTTAAAGCACCAGCAAAATTGGTAATGATAGATGAGGACGGAAATGAAAACGAAATTTGCGGAACGATAAATGAAGTAAAAGTAAATCCAAACCTAATTGAAAGAGATGATGTGTTGTTTGACGATAGAATGACTAGTGTAAAAAATTATAATTTTGAATACACCATAAGTCCAAAGAAACTAACAAGAAAAAGATTTATAAAACAACTTATGGCACGAGGTATAGCAAGAAATGGAGCAAAAGACATTGCAGAATATGTATGTAAAAAGTATGGCAATTATAATTCAATGTTTTTAATGATGTTGTAGAGGAGGAAAGATAGATGATAATAGTGAATCAAAGAGAAGATATTATTATAAACTTTACAAACGTAATATCAATTTATGTAAAAGAAAAGGATGTACAAGTATTAATGAATTGTATAGAAGATGCTCTGATTTTGGGGAAATATGCAACAGAGAAAAGGGCAAAGGAAGTGTTGGAAGAAATAATAGAAAAAATGCAAAATAAAAACTTCATAGATATGACTGCAGAAGGAATAACAACAGAGGTATCAGATGGAATTTATAGAATGCCAGAAGAATAGGAGAGTGATAACAAATGATAGAGACAAGGCAAATGAGTCTTGAAGATATAAAACCAAAAAGACTAACAAAGTATATGCAGATACTAGAAATATTAAATAACAGAGAAATGACAGCAAGAGAGATAGAAGCAGAAATGAATAGAAGAGGATATTCAAAATACTTTGATATGAACCACGTTAGACCTAGACTGACAGAATTAGTAAATGAATATTATGAACTTGTCGAATGTGGAATAAAAGTAGATTATGTAACAAAGAAAAATGTTGCAGTATATAGAAAAGCTACAGAAGAGGAAAAGATGATGGCGGAGAATATGCAACATATTCCAAATATAGAGTAAATTCGGAAATACCGAATAAGGAGGAAAGTATGGAAGACAACAAATATAACATAATATGGACTATTATATGGTTTATATTTATAACATTATTAGTTTTTATATTTAAAAGTGCTAACCCATTATGGTTATTAGTTTTGTGGATGATGGGAACAAAGTAGAGGAGTTACTAAATGAAACAAATTAATGAAAAATACCTCTGTTACTGGTGCATGGGCTGTACTGGACAAGGAGAAGAAGACTATATACCAAAGCAGAGATGCAGACGGATTTATGACAGCTAGACCAGATTGGCAAGAAAAGTGGAAGGAGCAAATGAAGAATGCAAAGTAAGTATAAAAACAAAAAAACACAAGTAGATATGTACGTATTTGATAGTGCTAAAGAAGCAAAAAGGTATAGAGAATTAAAACTATTAGAAAGAGCAAAAGAGATAAGTAATTTAGAATTACAACCGAGATTTTTATTACAAGAAAGTTTTAAGAAAAACGGTAAGACATATAGAAAGATAGAGTACGTAGCAGACTTTAAGTATATAGAAAAAGGAAAGACGAAAGTGGAAGACGTAAAAGGTTTGCAGACAGATGTATTTAAGATAAAACATAAGTTATTTGAAAAGAAGTATCCAGACTTGGAGCTTAGAATTATAGAGTAGAGAGCGAGGAAGAATAGATGGGCGAAGATGAAGAATTAGATATTCCTGTAAAAAATAGAAATATGCAATTAAAATTAGGAATTTGTATGGAATGTGGAAGAAGAAAAGCCAAATATTTATGTGATTATATAACTGGAAAAAGTTTTGACTTGTATGGAAAAGGACAAATAACAGAATCTACTTGTGATAAATATTTGTGTGAAAAATGTACTAATAAATTAAATAAGAGAGATTATTGCAGAGAACATATTAATCAACTAAAAGAGGAATTAAAGGAGGATAAGCAATGCTAACACTACCAATAAAGAAGAAATGGTTTGATATGATTAAATCTGGAGAAAAGAAAGAAGAATACAGAGAAATAAAACCTTATTGGTTAGCCAGACTTAGTAAAAATATAATTGTGTTTCACTATGACGGACATGGAAGACATCTAATAAAAGTAATATTAAGAAATGGTTACAATTCTAACAGTCCTCAAATGAAGTGCAAATGTATATTAAGAATAGGACAAGGCAAAGAAGAATGGGGAGCAGAGCCTAATAAAGAATACTATGTTTTAGAAATTCTGGAGGTGCTAAAATGACATATAAAGAATTTAAAAGTTGGTGTAATTATAGAACCTACGATGGTTGTTGGGGTATGAAAGAAGCGATAATTTGTATAGGAATAATACGAGAAATTGAAAATTTGCATTTTTGGAAACGCAATAAAAAGTGGAAAGAATTAGAGAAAGATGTAGTTACAATGATTGTAAGACCTATAAATAAGAAGATAGAGGAAGTGGTTAGCAATGACAAATGAACAAAGAGAAGCGATAGATAGTTTAGAAAAATTAGTAAAACTAAGAAAAGATAAAACAAATACTATAAAGCATGATACTTGTATTTGTGGAACGATGGAAGAACAGGAAGAAAAGATAGAAAAATTAAAAAAAGATAATAGTAATGCTTGGCAATTAAATGCAAAAATGTCGTTGCGACATTTAAATGACATTTGTAAACTAAAAAAGAAAGATAAGCAAATCGACTTAATGGCAAAATTTATAGAAAATAATATGTCAGAAAAGAAAATTATTAATGAAATATGTATAAAAAGCAAATGTAATAATGAAGAATGTCACGAAGATGATTTAAAGGACTGCATAAAACAATATTTTGCAAATAAAGTGAACAGTAAAATACAGTAAAAACAGAGAAAAGGAGTAGAGTATGGAAGATATTGAAGTAGGAGAATTGGTTAGATTAAAAAATGGAAGAATAGACAAGGTTAAAAACGACGATTATTATATGCAACAATACATTGAATGCGAAAAAGGCTTGTATTTACGAGACAATATAACAAAACATAGCTTTAATCTAATAGACTTGCTTGAAGTACGGAGACTATGTGAATTTAGAAAGAATACTAGACATAACAGAAGAGTATATTAGAACAACAGAAACAATACATAATAAATCTTGGTTAGCAAAAAATATTACATCAATTCTAACACATGAATTATATAAAGCAAATGCGTACAAAGTGAAAGTGAAAGGAGAATGATAAATTATGAAAATGTACTGTAAGATAAAAAGACCAGACAATGCTAAGTATCAAATAGAGAAAGGAGAACTTGTAGTAATACAAGAAAAACTAGACGGAAGTAATACAGCGATATATAACGACAATGGAAGATTAAGACTATTTAGCAGAAGTAATGAACTAAAAGGCGAAGATGGACTAGGTGGATTTGTAAAATATATGAGATCAAGAGAGGATAAAATACTAGAGAATTTGCCAAATGGATACGTATTATATGGAGAATGGCTAGAACAAGGTAAAATACCATATAACTCGTTAGCAAAACAAGGTAAGATAGAGCCATATTATGCGTTTGATTTAGTAAGTAAACTAATAAACACACCTACAGAAGATGAAGATTTTACAAGAGTATTTGCAAGCATAAAAGAAATGAAAGAAGTAGCAAGCAAAATAGGTTTAAGGACAGTCCCAGAATTAGACGTAATAAATTTTACCAACTATGAGGAGTTGAAACAAAAATATGTAGATGGTCAAAAATCAGCCCTAGAAAATACAGACTGCATAAGAGAGGGAATAGTAATCAAGACCTTAGATGGAGAAAAGAGAATAAAAATAGTGGGAGATACATTCCAAGAAGTAAGATCTATAAAGAATACAGAAACCAAAAGTCCATTTGCATTTTTAGATAGATATATAACACCAATGAGGATAAATAAGTTCTTGACTGCGATAGGAATAGACAATCCAACCAAGGAAGATTATAGAGAAATATTCAAGAAGCTAGATGTGATAGCAGAAGATATTATAGCAGAGGAAAAAGAGCAGATTCTAAAAGACATAAGCAGAATAATAAAAAAGCAAGCAGTGCCTAATATAAAAGAATATGTAGAAAGTGAGGGAAACGTATGATAATGGCAAGTGTAGCAATGATAATAATAGGAATTAATATGATAATAACAATATTAATAAATTCATATTTAATGGACTTGATATTAAAAAGATTTAAGATGGAAGATAGGTTTGATGATGGCGTAACAGAACATATCTGTAGTATATATGATATTATCGGATATAACGGATTAGTAAAACCTACAACAAAAAAAGAAAGTAAGTGATACAAATGACATTAAGTCGTGTCTATAAAAAAGTAAGTGAAGCAATGTCTTTAATAGAAAATCTAAATTTATATGAGATAGAATCAAGACAAGTTAGAATAGTAAATCAACAAAAACTAAATAAAGCATACAGAGTGCTAGACAATTTTAGAGATGAGTTGATAAGAGAAAGTATAAGAAATAAACAAAAAAGAAATAAAAATTAGGAGGTATATATTATGAGCATTAATATAGGAAATGAAGGAAGCAAATTAACAATTTACAAGGACGATAAAGGAAAATACAAAATATACATAAAAGGAACAGAAACAAAAGAAAATGGAGAAGTGCAAGATGTATTTATGGCAAAAAAGGTACAATTCAAAAATGGCGTAGAAGTAAAGAATAGAAGTGTTATTGAAGTAACAAAAGGTTGGGCAAGTTGTTACAGAATAAGAACAGATGAGCTAACAGAAGAGGGCAAACCGAAATATAAGTATTTTGACAAATATTTCGTTAGTGAATTTAATATATTAGAAGAAGGCGTAGACGGACCAGTAAAAGCTAAACAACAAGCACAAGCAAAACAAGAAGATTTTTCTTTTAGTATAACCGATACAGATGATAATCTTCCTTTTTAAAGGAGGGTGCCTATGAACAAACAACGAGAAACAATAAGAAAAGGTAACAAGCCGTGCAGGAATATAGGTTTATTCCTGTATGGCAGATTAAGAAAAATACATAAAGCGGTAGCATATTGTAAATTGCATAAATGTTATTTAGAGCCAAAAGACATAACAGAAAAGCAATGTAATAAGAAGAAGTGTAAATATAAGGAGGAAGTATGAGAATTTTAAAGTTTAGAGCTTGGGATAAAGATTATGAAAAAATGACATATTTTGAAGATGAAGATTATGATTATAGACCACCTTGTGTATTTAGATTAGAACAAGTATTTAAAAAAGATAGTAATTACGATGATTATGAAGATTTTGAATATAATGATGTAACAGACATAGTAGAAGTTATGCAATATACGGGCTTAAACGATGAGAACGGAAAAGAAATATATGAGGGAGATATAATTGAATTTTCTTATGATATGTTTGTCGGAAATTTTGATACTTTTGTAGCAAAAGGTAAAATAGTTTTTGAAGAAGGAGCTTTTTATGTAGAAGTTTTTGAAAACGAAAGAACAACAAAAGATGAAGCATATTTATTATATAGTATAAATTTAGATACTATTGAAGTTATTGGCAATATATATGAAAATCCAGATTTAGTCAAGGAGGAATGTTAAAGGAAAAGTGGAGTAAAGAAATCATTAAAAACAAAAGAAGAACACCTAGAAGAAGTACAGAAAAAAGAACAATTAGTACAAGCAGGTAAAAATCAAATAATGGAAGAATACAAAAATAATTTACCACAAGAATTAGATAGAAGACTAGCCATAATAACAGATAATATAAGATTACAAAAGGAAGTAGAGGGGCTTAGTTCTATTGAAATAAATGAAATATTAAGACCACATAATGTAATAGGAAGTAGTCCCAAATATAGTGCAGATCAGTTACGTATAATATTTGACTATTATAGAGAAGCATTAGTTGCAATTAACAGAAAATACAAATATCCACCAAGCAAAGAAAACTTTTGTGCATTTGCTGGAATGAGTACATCTACATACAATAAGTATTTAACATCTCCAAATGAAGAAATGCAAGAACTAATGCTAATGATAGATGACTACATAAGAGAAAATATGCTTACATCTGCTCAAATAGGAGAAACAAGAGAAGTTACAACAATATTTAGAGGAAAAACAGCTCACGGACTTGTAGAAGCACAAAGTCCAATAGTGGTAGAGCATAGAAGTGAAACAGATATATCACAAATAAATAAAATGATAGAAGCAGTAAAAGCAGGAAAGAGTTTAAAAAGTATAGAGTTAGATAAAAAAGATTATAAAGTGGAGGAATAAAAATATGTTAATAATTCAAAATAATGAAAAATTAAAGGAACTAGCAAAATTCGGCTTTGAGGCAAGATATAACGAGATGACAGGAAAAATAGTTAGATATATAAAAACAGACAATCGAAACGTTATCAGGTATATAGATAATGATTATAATCATAACCCTTATTGGGAACTATCTTTACAAGATGATGATTTATTATACGATTTAATTAAAGCCGATTTAATAACAAAAATTTAGGAGGTTACAAATGAACATTGAACTAATACCTTATGGAAAAGAAAATAAAATAAGTAGAAAAAGTTTAATGAAAATAGCAAACATACAAGATGAAAAAGTATTCAATGAAGAAGTAGCAAAGCTAAGGAAGAAGTATATAATAATGTCAGATACAACAACAGGTGGATACTGGAGAAGTAACAGCAAAGAAGAATTACAAGAGTTTATTAAGAAGTATCAACATAGAAGTTATGATAATAACAGGATGATAATGTTAGCATATAAAGAATTGGAGGAGATGGAGAAGTGAAAGAATATAGTTTTGTATATGCAGTAAGAAACAAGAATACTGGAGAAATAATAAAAAAAAGAAAAGGGAATCCGTTCTTTATTTCAAGATACCAAGCAGAAAAATTAAAGGAATATGAAAATGCCAATTGGCGAAACAAAGAATTTGAAGTAGTAAGTTTTAAATTAGTGGAGGTAAAGTAGTGAAAATATATAGATGTACATTTAGCGAATGCCCTCATTATATTGAACATAAGTGCCTAATAACAGAAAAACAGCTAGACAGAAGGTTTGAACTTAATCAACCAATTTGCTTAGCTGGAGAAAATGTAGAAATAAAAGATTTAAAGGAGGAAAAAGATTATGAATAATGAAGAAGTAAAAGAAGAAGTTGAGAAAGTACCAGAAGAAGTGGAGGAAGTTTCAAAAAAGGTTGCCGAAGAAGTGCCAGAAGAAGTGCAGGAGGTAGGAGAAGAAGTGGAGAAGAAGAACACAGAAAAGTTTACAGAAATAAAAAAATTAAAATGTGATTATACCGTATATAAAAGAGAAAGAACAAAGCTTAAAATGCCAATTATTGAAAAGTGTGAAAAATGTGGAAAGCAATTTAAAAATGGGGATGAATTATACACGGCTTACACTGAAAAAGACAACATAAGACAAAGTTATTTAATTTGTAAGAAATGTGCTAAATAATTAAAAAATAAATGTGCTTTTTAGATTAGTTAATATTAAGATAATATAACTTTATACCTAAAAATAAAAACAGCTTAGAATTGATTTTAAACGCAAATAAAGGATAATAAAAAATAGGAGCTTTTTATAACTCCTATTTTCCTTTTGCACACATAGAAATAAATATAAATAATAATACAATTGGTGCAAATATTATAATACATATCCATTTTAATATCTTAAAAAATATTTTTATGCCATTTTCAAATTTTGTGTCTTGCTGTTCTTGTATTTGTTGTTCTTCTAATTGCTGTTGATTTTTTAATAATTGTATTTGTTCTTTTGATTTTTCATTGTTAGCATATATTTTTTTTACTTTATTAAAGATTCTTTCGTAATTATCGTCTAGGTATTGCCTTTCAATTTCGCTCTCTGGCACGTTTTCAAGAATAGCTTGCCTAGTTGTTACTAGTTGCAAGTTAATACAAGCATTTTGAAAACCTTCTTTTTCAAAATCTCTCTTCATGCATTCTATACAGTCATGTTCAACTGCTTTTTTTAGGTCTCTTTCATATTCTTTTTGTGTTTTCTTTTCTTCTTTTGCAATTTCTAACTGCCTTGCTAGCTTTTCAACTTCTTTTTGGTTATTTATAATAGTTTTGTTCATTTTTTCAATTTCCATTGTTAAAACTCCCATTTTTTATTACCTCCATTATAGTATTTTTTAACAAATTATGCAATATTGTTAACCTTATTAAATAAATTTTTTGTAATTATCGCTTGATGACTACCCTTTTTTTGTTCTTCTTTGTGAAAATTATTAAAACCTAAATAAATTTGATTTTGAACTATTGTTTTTATACTGCTTGCATGAAATTGTTGCCCTTTTTTTCCTTTAAGCCCTTTGTTATTGCAAATTTTAGCCGTTTGATAATAATTATGTGTTTTATCATATGTTTCAAATATAAATTTAATAATATTAGCTTCATTCTTATTTATTACAAGCTGTTTATTTTTAATATCATATCCTAGTACTTTTTTCGCTGTCTTTCTCCCATTTTCAAATTCTTGACGTTTTGCAAGTTTTACATTTTCGCTTGTATTATCTCTTTCAATTTCTGCAACAATAGAGATAACATACATTAAAAGCTTACCGCTTGCATCTTGCGTGTCTATCTTTTCGTTATAGCTTATAAATCTTACATTATTTTTATCAAATTCATAAAGCATATTTGCAAAATCTCTTACACTTCTTGATAGTCTTGACAATTTCCAAACTAAAACAATATCAAATTCATTTAATCGTTTTAGTAAATTTTGTAATGCTTGCCTTTTTTCAATACTTTTTCCTGATATTCCTTTATCTTCAAATACTTCATAATCATACCCGATTATCATTGCAATATTTTATTAAGGTTTCTTTCTGAGCTTCTAGTGATATGCCTTTCTCTGCTTGCATAGGTGTTGAAACACGTGGATATATTGCCACTTTCATAGTTTTAAAACCTCCTAATTTTTAATATTAAAGTTCTGATGACTGCATCTAATAATAATATGGATTTTCTCTTGTATAATAATTTATAATAATACCATATCATCAATTAAAACTCCTTTTCAAAATAATAATTTATATATTGGTTAAAAATCTTTATTGTAATATTTCCATTTTCTACATTTGTTACTTTAACAGTATTTATAGCAATTGTTGCAGTTATAAGAAAAGTAACTAATACAGTTATTATCATTAAAAATATTTTTTTCATTTTTCATCACTCCTTAAAATTTGGTATTGACAAGTAAGAAATTTTATAATAATATATTTTTAGGTAATTATTTTATTGTTGTTATGCAATTGTTAAGTATGTATATACTAGCTGTTATTATTAATGTTTCTGCTATTATGTAAGTACTTACATAGCATAGCAATTTTTTTATATTATTTTTAAGTTTGTTTTTATTCCATTTATATAGTTTTTTATCTTTTTTTATATATATTTCCATACTTTCAAATCCTTTCTTTTGTATTTTTCTTACTTGTCAATGTTAATAACTAAATTCTTATACCATTTACGGTAAATTCTACTTCAATGTTTTTATCTAAATATTGGCTTATTTGTTCTCTTATATAAAAGTCATCTTCAAAACTTAATTCATTTCTTTTTACAAAGTATGTTATGTAACTATAAGCGTTCATTTTGTTTTTTGGTTTGTTTATTCTTTCTTTTGCGTTTTCTATACATTTATTAACTAAGTCCATTTTAACCACCTCTTAATATTTCTTTGATTGTTAGTGTTTTTTTATAACCTTTTACAGGTTTATTAATTATTTTGTGTATAAGTTGTTCTAATCTCCAAGTTATGTGATATTTTAAATCAATTAATTTTTCCATTTTTAAGCCTCCTTTACTTGATATGGTTTGTCATAACTTCCTAGATATAAGTTTCCGAAAAATGCTTGATTGAAATAATCTGTTTGTATATCGCTTTCATCCCAGAAATTTTTGTGCATAATTTCAAATAATTTTTTAGCTATTTTAAAACCGTATTTTGTCATTTTTGTATTTGCTAATCTGTCGGCTACTTCTTTTGAATTGTCTGTATTATCAAGTCTTTTTAAGTCTACATATTCATCAATTTTATTAGAATAAGTATTATAAGCTTCTTTTAAGTCGTAATCGTGAAATAGGTTGTCGCTTCTGTCTCTATTTATTAATACTTTTTCTTTTCCTGATATTACAACTATTGTTATATAGTCATAATCTTTTCTTGTTATACTTAGTTTTAAACCTTCCTTTTTTGCAAATTCTCTTGCCTCTTTTTTCATTTCTTCATAAACTACATCTAAATTTTTCATAATAAAAACCACCTTTCAAAATTTTTTTATTTTTACTCTTGAAAGATGGATCAATTTATATTATAATAAATATAGATCAACTTTCAAAAGTTTATCTTTTGTTAAGTTGTGGGGCTTGTATATAGTGCTTACCGCCAAGTAATTGCCACTATATGCAAGTTATTTTTTTTGATACTTAACAAGGGCTTTTCTACTTTTCCAATAACACCATTTACTTGTTTTTGTATCTCTCCCTTAACTTGATTATATTATACCACAAACGTATACGTTTGTCAATGTTTTTCTGAAAAATATTTTAATTTTTTTTAGATTTTTTTAAATATTTGTCTATTGCTTCAATTGATAATTGGGTAATGAGTTTTGAAGGTTTCAATCCTTCCTTTTTTGCTTTTTCCTCAAACGCCTTTGATTGATATTTTGGTATTCTTATTGTATAACGTCTAACTATTTCGTTATCGCGTTGTCTTTCTTTTTCATAATCGCGTTGTTTTTTTTCTTCCATTTTTACCACCTCACTTATTATAAATATATTTTATAATAACGTTTACGTTTTGTCAATACTTTTTATTGAATTTGTACAAAAAAATAAAGCCCCCTTGGGGCTGGTGGTTTGGTTAATAATTATTTTATTTTTCCTTTTACAAAATATAATTTATAATCGTCAAATGATATTGCGTCTCCATCTTTATCGGTAGGATAAGGTATATTTATATATCCTTGTGAATTACCTGCGATTTCATCTGTTATATTTAGACCTGAAAAACCAACTATATTATTATCTTTATAATAAAGAACATTAAGCAAAACAGACGCATTTTCATTATTATTATTTTTTACTGTTACAGCAAGTTCCTCTCCAGTGTCATTTGACGTGATCTCAAAGTTGTCACAAATGTATAGTTCAGCTGGAAACATTCCTGTAGTATCATCATTAATTTCAAAAGTAAATTCATAATTTGAATAGTTTGAAAAATCAAAACCATATTCCCACATATAACTTATTGTATCTTGTCCAGCATTTAAAGGTATGTTACTATCCATACAATCTACTTTTTTTATAAAGTTGCCATCTTCATCTTTTAATATTAAAGATATTTCATCAATAACTACTTTACTATTATTATTATTTTTGATATTTATTATAAAATTTTCTTCATTTACAATTGCTAATTTTTCTATAATAATATTTTCTTTTGTAGGTTTACTATTAAATATACCGCTATTTGTATATGTAGTTGACGTAGGTGCATTTTTATTATTGGCTAACACAGCAAAACCAACAATTAATACAATCAATACAATACATACCCAAAACCACCATTTTTGATATAATTTCTTTTTTTCTTCCATAATATAAACATCTCCTTTACTATTAATATATACACATTATACAATATATACCAATATATGGCAATATGTATTTGATGATGTTTAATAGCAATTGAATATTGATTAAATCATTGAGTGAATAGTGAGCAAATAGTAGTTTAATAGCAATTAAATAGTCAGTATAGTTACACCAATAAGTAAACAAATATATATTAAAAATAAGGTCATATTATGATAATTTTAATTATTATTATATTTTATAAGGCATGGTCGCTGTAATTCAGTAATACCAATGATTACACGGTCTTGCATTTACATTCTATTACAGTAGAATTACCATTATTATAGGTTACATCATGTATATGTACCCCCACCCCTATAAACAGAGCTTGCACATGGGGGATGTTACCCCATCAAAAATCCCCATTTCATAAAAAGCTTTTGTGTCTTTTTTGTGAATTTTATAATTGTAAAGCAAAATTATTTGACATTTTTTTAATGATGTGTTTTAATTATTGTCGAAGACTCCTTTCTGCATATGATATAGGAGAAAATTAAATAGAGACACGACTCAAAAAGAGGTCATTTGATAAGTAGATTTGAAGAGGTCTATTTGTCTGATGACCTTTTTTATTTTCTCCGAAGAACTAGCGGTACATATAATGAGCCAAGCGGCGAAATTATATATAGAGTGATAAAAACTAAAAAAATAGGGGTTAAAACTTAGAGAGAGTAATGATATATCGATTTTTGATAGGTTCGTGACATGAACCTATGATGAGGAAAACGTTGGTATGATTGAATTTGGAGGATTTATTTTTGAATATTTATGAAAATAAAAAATATAAAATTAAGTGTGATAAATGTGGACATGTATTCAAATATGATTATAGTAATTGTCTTGTGAAAGTAGTATTAGATGATAAGCAGAAACCTTTAATAGTAGAAAGTGGTTTTGTAGAATGTCCAAATTGTTCCAAAGAATATGATTTTGGTTATGAAAGTAGGAAATAGGATAAGGTCAAGAATAGTATTAGACACAGAAACAGGAGCAATAGTAGGAGAACTTGATAAAGGCGATAGAGTTCTTAAATACAATTCAATTGAAGCTTATAGAAGGATGCAAGAAAGTAAATATATTAAAGATAAACAAGACAAATGCCAAGACTGGGTAATAGATTACTTTTACAAAGGGAATATAGCAGAAATAAGAGCAATTATGAAAGAATTAGATACATACGAGAAAGCTTTTCTATACTCAATAGCACCGTTTGTAAGTTATGAAGACTGCTGTTTGAAATATGACAACGGAAAAGAACTAAGTTTTGATGCTTTATCAGAAATATCAGGAATTAGTAAAGGAAAACTATCAGAAACAATTAAGAAATTAATAGATAAAGACATACTTTACAAAGGTAAAAACAGTAAAAATACACAATATTTTGTAAATCCGTGGCTATTTTGTAAAGGAAATAGAATAAATAAAGTTTTAAAGACAATGTTCAAGAATTATAAGATAAGAACATTGGGAGTAAGTTGGAGGGAATTATAAATTATGAATAATGAAGTAAAAATAAATCAAAAAATATGTGAAGTAAAATATACCTGTAATCCATTTATACATGAACAAATAGCAAAATCAGAAGGAAAAATAGGAAATATAACAATACAATTCGCAAAATCATTCAATTGGTTTCAAAGATTTATGTGGAAAGTATGTTTTGGATTAGAAATAAAGAATTTAAAGGAGTAATATATGAAAGTAAAATGTAAAGGTTATGTAGGTTATTTAGAAGAAATTGAGTTTATTAAGGAGGAAGATTAATGCCAACAGAATTTGCTACAAAACCAGTAGAGCTTTATTATAAAAAGAAATTAAAATGGTATCAAAAAATATGGTATTTCGTTACAGGTAAAAAGAATAAACCAGAAAAATTAAATTATATAGGAGGAATAAGTGATGAAAATAATGATTAGTCAGCCTATGAGAGGTAAAACAAATGAGCAAATAAGACAAGAAAGAGAAGAATTGGTAAAAAAACTAGAAATGCAAGGGCATAAAGTTGTGGACACAATATTTACAGAAGAAATGCCAATAGAATGTGATATGGCAATGTATTTACTAGCAAAATCAATAGAAGCAATGTCGAAAGTTGATGCCGTGATATTTATGAGAGGATGGAAAGATGCAAGAGGTTGTAGGATAGAGCATCAAGTAGCAGTAGATTATGGCAAATTTGTAATGGAGGTTTAATATGAATAACAGAGCAAAATTTTTAGAAACATCAAAAGAACAACAAGATAGAATAGACGTAATAAGAAGTTCTTTCTCTAATATGTACGATGTAATGGATATTAACTGTAAAACCAGTAGAGAAACAAGTCTAGCAATGACTAAACTTGAAGAAGCTCAATTTTGGGCTATAAAAGGAATAACAAGGGAGGAACAATAATGTTTATTTTATTAGGATTATTAATAATAGTACTAGCATTTGGCTTTTCAGGGCTAGTATTATGGGGAATAGGCTCATTTATTATATGGGCATTTGGAATAAGTTTTGTATGGACTTATTGGCATGGACTAGCAGTAGCATTTATTATTTGGATATTAAGTTCAATATTTAAGAAAGATTAGGAGGAATAGAAATGGAAGAAAAAAACGTAAAAATCTGTGACTTATCACAAGAAAACACAAAAAAATTAGCTGAATTAATCATGATGGCAAATGACATTGAAACACTTTTAAATGGAAATATAGTAGAAAAAGTAGTAGAAGGAGAGCCAAAACCAATATCTTGTTTAAGAGAAGATGTTATAAGCCAAAATAATCAAATTAAAACATTAGCAGAAAAACTTTTAAGAATAAGAAATGCTTTAAATTAGTTTTCAACAATTACTAACTATGTTCTATATAGTTAAAGGATTGTGAAATAAATGTGTAGTGGCGGAATAGACATATCTAGTTTGATATTAGATATGGTAAAACTAAACGGCGATAGAGTACGGTGGAAAGACCCATTATCGCTGAATGGTAATAGTAGACGCTTTGAAAGGCATAAGTTAGATACCAAGAGTAACAATAGAAACAAACGGGTTGATAAAAGCTAACATGTTAGGTGCAAATCCTAACCTACATAAATTACCTATCTACCAAGAAGTAGAAAAGGTTTCTGGAAATGTGTTTGTAACAGATGACTTAGTATCTGTGTCTAAGAGCTCAAACATATTTCTTGCATGCTTTCTTAGTTTAACAGGTAAAACAGTAGTCTTGTAAACTACAATAGTAAGTTCGAGTCTTACAGAAAGCTCCAATAAATATATTATTAACCATGTGTATAATTGCAAGGTCATGCAACATGGAACTGTCCGACAAGTAGTCAGCTAAAAGGATACTTTTAGAAGGTTGCTTTCTGTATGTAGTAATACATATAGAGAAGAGGTAAAACTCAAAACGGTGCAGTGTGCAAATATTATCGTTTAATAAGACACTAGAGTTGTCGTAGCCGTAATAGACGGCACAGTGTGCAATAAGCCTATAACTCATATTTTAGCAAATATGAAGCAATGTAGGTAATGCTAAATAAGGCTATTTCTCGTGAAGTATGGAAACATACTATAAGACATAACTAGGTTAAATTAGCTCAATACGAGATAAAAAGCAGGGAAAACATGTATTAGGTGATTTTTAATACAAACAATTATCTGAATGATGAGTGAAATTTGCAAGTAAACAATCTTGCACGAGCTTAGAAAGGGGCAAGAAGTATAGAGGTCGCAACTTTATGCTCAGACTTGTTCTCTCGGTGGTCGAATAATTAAAAAGATAACAATTTGTAAGGCGAAAGTCTAATAATATATTTACTTTATACTGCGAGTGGAAGGTAAGGTATCTTGATAGTCTCATAAGCTATCATAAATCGGTTCAATTCCGATACTTCGCAACCATATATCGCGGTGGTGGTGCAAAGGTAGCATATCGGTCTCCTTAGCCGATGACGAGGTTCGAATCCTACGACCGCAACCAGTAGAATATATTGAATAAGGTAATTATCTGTTCAATGTGAGGAGTGATATATCATTCCTCTTATATGGGCTATTAACTCAGGTGGTAGAGTAACTGGCTTTTAACCAGTAAGTCCTGTGTTCGAGCCACAGATAGCCCACCAATATGGAAAGATAGCTCAATTGGTAGAGCGTCTGGTTGAAGACCAGAGCGTTTTAGGTTCAAGTCCTAATCTTTCCACCAGTGCAGTAATGCACAATTATTCCTTTATTTATGACTCTTAGGAGGATTTTATCCTCCTACATATCTGAATATAGTGTTTAATGGTAGCACGAGTGCTTTGGGAGCATTTAGAGTTGGTTCAAGTCCAGCTATTCAGACCAGGGAAGTTGTAAAGCTCTTCCACCACTATTCCTGTAAGAGTAATGCTTTTAGATATCGAAGTACTTATAGGGTAGACATCAAATAGCTTGGAGTGGCTTTGCGGGTGGACTATAAAGTATCCGCACATATATTGGAGAATAGTGAAACTGGTATCACACAACACTTTGACTGTTGGATTGTTAGTTCGAGTCTAGCTTCTCCAACCAAATATAAATAATGGAGATGAAATTATGAAAAATTTTGAAAGAAAACAAACCATAAAAGAATGGGAAATAGAAAAAGGAATAGAAATTAAAAATCCAAAAGGCTTTTGGAGTAAAAGAAGTCAAATATACAATAAATTATACACAGAAAAATTATTTAGAAAATGTGCTAGATTAAGTGAAATAAGATGTAAAACAGAAAAGGGGCTAGCATTTTTGGAGGGATAGACAATGGAAGATAAAGAGTTTTTAATAAAAGAATTAGAAAACCTACAAGAAGAAATAAAAAGGCTTAAAAAAATAAATAAGAATACTATAAAAATGCAAGTAAATTTTGATGGACAATATTATGAAGTTGATACTCAAATACCAGCAAGACTAAAAGAAATGAATTATTATTATTTAGCAGATGATTACAAAAATCCAACAAAAGTACATTTTATGGAGTATGCAATAGCACCGTCAATTGACAATAAAATTATAATTTGTGCAAAAGTTTTAAATTTAAAGACAGGTGAATTTGAATATTATTTCACAGAAAGTCTTTTTGAAAGTAAATCTAAAGCTAGTGATTATTATTTAATTAATAGGAGCGAACAATGCAAATAGGACAATACATAAAGCTAATACTACAAAAAAAGAATATGACACAACAAGATTTAGTAAATAAACTAAATGAACTTCATTTTTCAGCAAAAGGTGGAACTATAACAAAACATAATATATCCAACATATTAAATGGTAATTTACCACTACATTATACAATGGCAAGAAGAATAGAAATAGTATTAGAATTGCCAAAGTATAGTTTAGTAGAAATAGTAGGATTTCCAACAACAGAGTTTGGAAAGAAAGAATTGGAGGAAATAGGTAAATGAAAGAAAAACCTATTCTAAATAGAATACATAAACAAATATTGTTAATGACTGGAATAACAGGAACACCACTTGAAGGACAGTATAGGTCTGCACTTGCAGAATTGATGAAATACAAAGAAGAAGATTATTATAAGCCAGAATATCAATGTGAGTGGATAGGAATAGAGGAGGACAACACAAAATGGAAGAAAGATTAAAAGAATTAAAAGAAAAAATAACATCTTTTGTAAGAGATTATGATATAGAAGAATTTGATATATGGATAGAAGAAGATGGAAATGTGGACAAGAAAGTAACATTAGAAATTAGAGTGTAGGAGAGTAAATGAACGATAAATCACAATATGAAAAAGAAATAGAAGAATATATAAGTGAAAAAATGGATGGACATGGTGGCTGTTCAACAGTAAGTTTTGATGGGCTTTATCAAATAGACAGTATATTTGGTGGAAAGAATAAAAGCAAAATTAAAATATTCTTTTTTAATATAATACTATTTATAAAATATATAAAAGCCAAGATTAAAGGTGATATAAAGGCAAGAATATGAAAAAACAATACAAGAAATAATACATCTTTTAAAAACTAAAAAGAAAATAGATGAATACACCTACTATACAATGTGTGATAGTTTATATCAATTATTATTACAATATTTTGATAGTGGTATAGGACAACCTAATAGACAAGAAATTGAATTAAATGCTTGTAGATATGCAATTATATTCCTAGTACCAGCGACAGAAAATAGAATTGTTAAGTGTGATTTAGAATATCAACCGCAATATTATAAACTATATGAAAAATCAATGGCTTTTGCTGGTAGGAGGTCATTAGAACATTTCTTTGATTATATGGAAATGAACAATGCTAAAAGAGTATTGGCAGGTAGAAGAGGAATATTAAAACCGTTTCTATTTTATCTTAATAAAATCACATTTTCAGACAAATTAAAGTACATAATAGCTTCTTATCCTCCAAGTGCAGGTAAATCAGTTACATTAACATATTGGACTGCTTGGTTGTATGGTGTAGATAGAAATAATTCAATAATCAGGATGTCATATTCAGACGACCTTGTAGCAGGATTTAGTAGAAATGTAAGAGAAATTATCACAGATAAAAGATTTAGAGATGTGTTTCCAGATTATAGGCAATATGGAGATAATCCGTTTCTTACAAAAGAAGTGTATAACTGGAAATTAAAAGATAGCAATGTGACAGCTTCGCATTTAGCAATGAGTAGAGATGGTCAGATTACTGGTAAAAGGGCAAATAAAGCAATGATATTCGACGATATGACAAAAGGTGCTGACGAAGCTACAGATAGTGCATTGCATCAAAGGTTATACCAAAAGTGGACGGGTGACTGGATAAATAGACGTGATGGAGATAGTACAAAGTTTGTGTTTGCAGGGACTATGTGGTCACCAGAGGATATCCTAAACAGAATAATAGAAGATAGAGAAGCAATATCAGAGTTAGTACCAAGTGATAAATTTAAGTATGTATGGGAAAGTAAAGATGGTACAACAATAGTTATAAAAGTTCCATTATTAGATGAAGACGACGAAACTACTTGTAAAGCAGTGATGACAACAGAAGAAGCAAGACAATTAAGAGATGTAACAGATGAATTTCAATGGGCTTGTGTTTACCAACAAGACCCAATACCAGCAGAAGGATTGAACTTTGCTGATGATTTATTAAATCATTTTGACCAATTACCTTTAAATGAAGATGGAACACCAGCATATAGTAATTATTCATTAGCAGTATTAGATACAACTAGACGAGGTAAAGACAATGTATCAATGCCTATACATAAAACAGATGGTACATATTATTATATGATAGATGTTATTTTTAAGAAAAAAGCAATGACAGAACTTTATGAGGAAATTATTGCAAAAATAGAAGAGCATCATATTACTTGGCTGGTAATAGAAAATAATACAGATACCTCATTAAAAGCATTACTAGAAAAAATGTTAAATGATAGAGGAATATATTATTGTACTATTACAGAAAAGTACAATACAAAGAAAAAAGAATTAAGAATAAAAGATAATCAAGGAACTATAAGAAAGTTAATATATTTTAAACCTAAAACACAATATAAACCAAATAGTGACTATGGTAGATTTATGAAGAACTTAACAACATATAGTTTTGATTATCCAAACAGAAATGATGACGCACCAGATAGCGAGGCATTATTTGTAACAGAAATCATATTAGAAAGAGGAAAACCAAGTAAACCAAAACCAATAAATAGGAGAATATTAGGAATATGAAAAATAAAATTAAAATGGATATAGAATTTTGGAATACAGATACAGAAAAAACATTCTTAAAAGCAAAGGAAACTTTAATGGACGATTGTGGATATAGTGAAGAAAATGCAAATTCATTTTTAGAAATACTATATTATGCAGTAGCAAGTGAATATGGAGATTAGGAGGAATAGCATGGAAACAACGACTGTAAGATTGCCAAATGAAGTAGAAACAGTAGAAATAATGCCTAAAAATAACAAAATAAAAATAGGTTATAAAGAATATGAAATAGTAAAGAAACCAGAAGTAATTGATTTACCGAATGAGTGTTATGGGAAAATTGATTACGATAAAGAAATAATTGAAATATCTGCTAAATATAGTCAGAGACAACAAAATGCAACATTTTTACATGAATTAGTACATGGAATATTTGAAAAACTAGATTTAGATGATTTGAGAAGAAATGAGCAAATAGTGAATCAAGTTTCTAGTACATTATATGAGATATTTTTAGACAATCCTCATATATTTACAATGAAAGATATATAGAGGTGTTGTCAAGGAATATATGTAATAGATGCAAATTTCAAGCAAAGTGCATGCCATTTAGATATAAAAATGTAGAACTAAAATATATGAAAAGAGTAGCAAGAGAAACAAATAAAGATGGAAATGTAGTTATTTACGTCGAAGAATGTGATAAGTTTGAAAAAAAACATTGGAAATACTATGAAACACTTGACAACACATAAAAAAGCTAGTAAGGTGAAATATAGGAGAACTATTTTTATAATAGAGGGACTATAGATACAAATAAAAACATGGAGGGATTAAGTATCTAAACTAATTCATCTCCATTAACCTTAAAGAATGGGTTGCGTAACAATACAGTATAACTGTATTTAGTTGGCAACCTGTTTTTGTTTTTGGAGGAGATAGAAAGGGAAGAAGAGAAAAAAACAATTGAGGAAAGTACAGATGTAAGTGTTCCCACAACAACACCAACTGTAACACCAAAAGAAGAGCCGCAACAGGTATTCTTTGGAAGAAGAATAATATATTCATCTTTAAAGAAAGAAGAGCTTACAGTAGAAAATATATTAAATATATTACCATCTGTATTAAGAATACATGAAATGAATGCATCGGAAATTGATTATTTGTGGAGATATTACAAAGGTGAGCAACCTATTTTAAAGAAAATAAAAAAAGTTAGACCAGACATAAATAATGTGGTATTAGAGAATCATGCATTTGAGATAGTAGAATTTAAAAAATCTAATGATTTTGGAGAACCTGTACAATATGTCCAAAAAGGGGAAAAAGATACAGAGCAAATTAATCCTGAATTATCATTACTTAACAGATATATGGAAAGTGAAGATAAATCAAGTTTAGACAATGAATTATCTGAATGGCAATGTATTGCTGGGACATCATATAGATGGGCTGATACAGATACACCAACAGATGAAGATGAAGCACCATTTGAAATGTCAGTACCAGACCCAAGAAGAACATTTGTCGTTCGTTCTAGTGGAATAAAAAAAGAGCAATTATTTAGTGGATATTACAGCTGGTTTTCAGATTCTACAATGGCAGATGGTTTTCCAGAGTATTCTAGTAAATATAGGATTATAACTATTTATACAGATGAATTTATGTTAGAAATAAAAGAAAGTAATGGAAACTATGAAGTTGTACCACAAACATTAACAATAGGCGAAGAAGTAACTGACATAAATACATATCCTTTATACCCTAAAGGACAAAGAATAATAGAATATCCTTTAAATTCAGCAAGAATAGGCTTAATTGAATTAGTTATAACTCAATTAAATGCATTAAATAAAATAAAATCAGATGATTTAGATGGCATAGACCAATTTGTGCAAAGTTTATTAGTATTTGTAAATCAAGATGTAGATGTAGAAGATGTAAAAGAACTAGAAGAAGCAGGAGCTATAAAAGTATTTACACAGGAACCTAATAAACCAGCAGATGTAAAGTTATTAACACAACAACTATTGCATAGCGAAACAAAAATAGTTACTGATGATATATACAATAAAATTTTGACAATACTCGGTATTCCAAGATTAAATGATAAACCTTCTGGAGGAGATACAGGACAAGCACGATTACTTGGAGAAGGTTGGACGATGGCATATCAAAGGGCAAAGCAAGATGATTTGAATTTTAAAAAATCAGAAAGACAGTTCTTAAAGCTAATCTTAAAAATATGTAAGACAGACACTAGAAACATAGATGAAAAAATCAAAGAATTAAAGATATCAGATATAGACATAAAAATACCTCGTGACAAATCAGACAATTTATTAGTAAAGGCACAAGCATTATTAAATTTACTAGGAGCAGGAGTACATCCAGAAATAGCTTTTACAGTAGTAGGATTATTTGGAGATCCACACGATGTATATCAAAAAAGTTTAAAATTTCAAGGCGAAGATTTTTGGAAAAAGATGAAAGACATTGCTGAGAACAAGTTAAATAATGGTAATAATACCGATAGTACAAGTCCAAAGCAAAATGAAACATCTACTAAGAATCAAAACCTAAATAAAAATCCAGCTAGTGGGGTTAATAACTAGCCACACCAATACGTGGACGGCACGGTAAAAAACGGAGTGTGAGAAAGGAATAAGGAATGGAAGAAGAATTAAATCAGATTTTAACAAATGAAGAGTTAGATGCAACAGCAAGAGCTGAGGCAATAAAAAATTTAGTTGGAAAGAATTATGTGCCTGTAAAGAAACATACAGATGCAATTAACAAGTTGAAAACAGATTATGATACTATGAAAACAGAGTACACACAATTTAAAGAAACTAAAATGACAGATGAAGAAAAACAAGCAGAATTGATAAAGCAAGAAAGAGAAAAGGCAGAAAAACAAAGTCGAATGTTAAGCAAGTTATTTGCAGAAAATACTTTTTCAAAGGCAGGATTTGATGAAGAAGATTATAAGGAAATTATTCCTACTATAATTCGAGATGACCCAGAAGAAACAAAAAGCATTGCAGAGCAAATTTGCAATGCAATGGTAAGCCAAAGAAAAAGTATCGAAGATAGAATAAAACAAGATTTAATAAAAGGTCAAAAAAAACCAGAAGGTGGAAATGCCGATGGAAACGAAGGCTTAACAGAAGTAGAAAAGTATAAAAAAGCTTACAATGAAGCAGCAAAGAATAATGATAGAGTTGCAATGGCAACTTATACAAGGCTCATTGCAGAAGCACAAAATAAATAAGAAAGGAAGTAGATTTTAAGGTCAGATAGTATAATTCAAAGTTTTGCATCACCAAACTATAGTGGTATGCTTTATACAAAAAGTAATACAAGAACACCTCTATTATCAATGATAGGAGGAAAAACAAGATACACAAATTCAGTAGAGTTTGTATTAGGACAAAACTATACAACAGAAGAAGGAGCTATACCAAGTATTTCTGAAACAGCATCTTTAACAGCTCCAGATGCAACATTTATAACAAGAACTCAGAATACAAACGTGACACAAATATTTATGGAAAGCGTTGCAATATCTTATGCAAAGAAATCTAATATGGGAACTTTGTCAGGAGCGAATATAGCAGGTCAAGCTGCAAATCCACAAAGTGAACTAGATTTCCAAATAGCCAGAAAAATGGATAAAATAGGAAGAAGTATAGAGAAAACATTTATTCAAGGAACATTTAATAAAGCAACTACTGATGCTACTGTAAATAAGACAAGAGGATTAGTAGAAGCTATTACTTCAAATGTAGTAGCAGCTAGCAATGCACCGCTAGATATATGGTTAGTAAATGATTTAATGATAGAAATGAAAAGTAACAATGCTGATATAACAGGTCTAACATTATGGCTAGACACCGTATCATTAAATCAATTAAATGGTAGTGCTATAGAAAATGGTGTACCAATGGGACAACCTTATGTTGGAACTTATGGTATGCAAGTAAGAGATTTACTATTACCATCTGGAACAGTACATATAGTATTAGGAGAATTTTTACCAGCAGGAACAGTATTGTTATTAAATATTGATGTGTTAGCTCCAATAGAACAACCAGTACCAGGAAAAGGTAATTTCTTCTTAGAGGAACTTGCTAAAACTGGAGCGGGTGAAAAATATCAAATCTTTGGACAAATTGGATTAGATTACGGAGCAGAACACTTACATGGAAAAATTACAGGATTATCTACAACATTTACAAAACCAGAGGGTAGAAAAGTAATCGTTGTAAATGCAGATGAGTTTCCAACAGGTGGACAAACAGAATAGATTTTAAGAAAGGAGGACTAGGTTATGATAACTGAAGAAGAACAACTAAAAGAAATAAGAAAAGAAATTTTAGGAAATAGTTCTGATACTAGCGAAGATGAAATATTTAAACGAATGTTAAAGAGAGCTAAGAACAGATATCTTAATCTAGTCTACCCATTCGACAGAGATATAATAGAATTGCCAGACGATAGAGCGAGAGAATGGCAGACAAGTTGTGCTATTGAATTGTATAATATGGATGGAGATGAAAACTTATCTTCATATTCAGAAAATGGATTAAGCGAAACTTATGCAAAAGCTGGACTTTCTCAAGATTTATTAGATGAATTACCACCACCAAAGGCAGGTGTAATTAGTGAGAAGAAAATGGAATAAAAAAGACTTGTATATAGCAAGTTTTGTAAAAGATGAATATGATGATGAAGGAAATAAAATACCTACTTATGCAGAACCAGAATATATAGGAAAACAAAACATACAACCTTTAAGTGGCGAAAGTGATGTAGCAGAATATGGTACTAAAGTGACAAAAATGCAAAAAGTATTGCTTGACTATGATAAATACCTAGGAAAGTTTAAAGAAAAAGATGTAGCATATATAGAAGATACTAATCCAGAAAATGAGTCAGTATATGGGGATAATGCAAACTATAGAATAGACAGTGTAAGAAATCAAAATAAAAAGATAGCAATATATTTTGAAAAAATGCCTAATAAGTAGGTGATATAATGGCAGTACACAAAGAACAAAGAAGATTATCAATTGCTAGTCTAAATGAATGGATAAAAGATTTAGAAATAAGACAGAAAAAGTATCCCAAAATAGCTGTAAAAATAGCAGATAGGTTAGCAGATGAAATGATGAAAAACATTTATCCTGATACTGAAAAAATATCAGCAAAATTAGAAGGAAATATAGCGATATCGGGAATAAAAAACACACAAGAAAAATGGACTTATCATGAATATGGAACAGGGGTTGTAGGTTCGCAGAGTCCACATGTTGCGGAGGCATTAGCTAGTATAGGTTGGAAATATGATGTTAATCAACATGGAGAAAAAGGATGGTTTTATCCTAAAGAAGATGGAACATTTGGGTGGACCAAGGGACAGACAGCAAGTAAGAAATTTTGGAAAGCATTGCAAAAAGCAGAAGAGATGTTCCCAGAAATAGGGCGAGAGGAATTATTAAGAGAGGTAGGAAGGTAAGATGCGACCAGATATATATGACAATATTTTTCAATATGCGAAACAATATATAAAACAAAAGTCAATATATAGTCCAGAAGTATTTAAGAATGCACCTACTGAAAGTGATATATTTCCATTAGTAATAATTCCAAATTGTAAAATTGCATTAAATGAAGAAACACTAAAATATGGAGAAAGAAAATACGAAGTTGTATTTGAAATAGAAATATATTCAACAGATAAGACTGTTGGAAATAAAAAAACGTCAAGACAGACTATAATACAGGAACTAGAAAAATTAGTTTATGATGTATTTGAAGAACATTATGGTTTATTAGGCGAAGAGCCAGAAGTGAAACCAAATGCAGATACAAATATAGCCAGAGAAAGTATAAAATTTACTGGCAAAATAAAAAATAATATTATTTATAGGAGGTAATTTTAAGGGACGAAACAATTGGACAAGCTGACATTGGTACAATGTTGTACGTAAAAAATTCATCAAGCAAATTTATAGAATTAGTAGAAATTAAGGATACACCAGACACAGGCTCAGACCCAGAACAAATTGAAGTAACAACTCTAAAGAGAGTAAAAAAAGCATATGTTGCAGGTAGACAAGATAGCCCATCTCAGTCATTTACCTATAACTATACAGAAGACAATTATTTTACAAAAGTATTGCCATATGCAGATGGAGTAACAATACACGACTTCTTAGTTAAGTATCCAGATGGAACAGGAACATTAATTACTGGTAGTGCAACAACAAGGAAAAATGCTATTTCATTAAATAGTGCTATTGAAGCAACATTGGTAATTACACCAACAGATATAATAGATAAAGATAGTGAAGCAGTTACAGCGTTATTAGCAACAGAATAATAAAAGTTAATGGAGGTAAATTAGATGAATAATGAAATGTTAGAAATTGAAATTGAAGAGAAATCATATAAGTTAGGTTTTCCGACTAGAAAAGATGCTAAAATAGCAGAAGATAATGGATTAAGATTATTGCAATTAGAAAACAAGCCAATAGAAGTAACAGAAAAATTGTTTTTTACAGGTTTATTGGCAAAACAACCATCTATAACAGAAAATGAAGCAGAAAAATTGCTAAATCAATATGTAGAAGAAGGTGGAGAGCTTGGAGAAATCAATGAATTTTTAATCAAACAATATTCGGCTTTTCAGCAATCCCCAAATGGCAAGAAGAAGAAGAAAGCAAAGATAATAAAGATATAGTACCTAATGGGGATAAAAAAGAAAAATTTGAAACACTAACAGAATTATTTTATAAATATTTAATACCTTTAGCAATACAAGTTCGGTATGCCTTTGCAAGAATTTTGGAACGATGAGCCAGACTTGCTATGGGCATACCGAAATTCATATATGGAGAAAGAAAAGGCAAAAATTCAAACTCAAAAAGAAATAATAAATTTCCAAACATGGCTACAAGGTTATTACAACTATATAGCAATAGGAAATGCGTTAAGTAAAAATGGTAAATATCTATCACAACCTATAGAATTAGACTCTAAACCTAAAACAGAATATGAAAAGAAAATAGAAATAGCACAGAGAATAAAAGAAAGAGCTATGAAAGGAAAAGTAATATTAGAACAGCAAAGGAGTGCAAACAAGGAGTAATTATAGTGTACCAACATTAGAAGATCAAATACTTGTAGATGCAACAGAAGCAGTGCAAGGTATAAACCAATTAAAAAGTGGAATAGCTAGTTTAAAAGCTCAAATAGATAGCTTTTCAAAAAATAATGGGCTATCAAATTTTAGCAAGCAAACTTCTAGTATTGGCGACGCTATAAAAAAGACTATAAATTTTAGTGCTATATATATAGGAGCAAAACAAGTTCTAGGGACATTAAAAGATATGACTAATGAAAGTGTAAATTATGCTGAAACAGTCAATCTTTTTAATGTATCAATGGGAAAAGGATTAGAAGGTTTAAATCAATATTATGAACAAGCTATTGCTTTTCAAGAAAAATTAGAAGAAAAACTAGGTGTTAATATTGAAGAAAGTATGAGATATCAAGCATTGTTCAATTCTATGACAAAATCAATGGGATTGAGTGCTAACTACGCTTATACTCTATCTGAAAATATGACTAAATTAGGCTATGATTTAGCATCTTTATATAATATAGACACAGAAAGTGCTATGACAAAATTAAGAGCTGGACTTGCAGGACAGACAGAGCCTTTAAGAGAATTAGGATTGGATATTACAGAGCAATCACTAAAGCCAATAGCACAAGAACTAGGAATAACAGAAAGCATAAGGAACATGTCCCAAGCAGAAAAGTCTGTACTTAGATATATTGCTGTACTAAGACAAGCTCAAATTGCACAAGGCGATTTTGCTAATACAATGGATAGTCCAGCAAATCAATTAAGAATATTTAATGCACAAGTAACAGCTTTTAAAAGAAATATGGGCAATTTATGGCAAGGGTTATTAGGAAATATATTGCCATATATTAATGCAATAATGATGGTAATAAATGAATTGCTAAAAATGGTTGCGAGATTATTTGGATTTGAAGTATCTAGTCAACCAGTAAATATAAGTGCGAGTGTTGGAGCAGATGATTTAGCAGATGATTTAGGAACAGCGAGTGGAAAAGCAAAAGAGTTAAAAAATCAATTAATGGGATTTGACGAAATAAATAATATTACATTAGATACAGGAAATAGTAGTAATTCAACAGGCGGAGCAACTGGAACAGGAATTGACCAAAGATTATTAGATGCCATGAAAGAATATGACAATTTAATGGATAAAGTAAGTAATAAGGCTACAGAGATAAGAGATAAAATGCTAGATTGGTTAGGCTTTGAAAGAGACGATGATGGCACATGGAAATTAAAAGAGGGACTAACTAATTTTGAGAAGATTTTAGACGTTGTAAAAACAATAGGTGTAGCAATAGGAACGTGGAAAGTAGCAAGTACTATAACAAACTTATTAAAAAATCTAGGAATACTTAACAAAACTCAGTCTTTTCAAATAGCCTTTGGATTAACATTATTGCTAACAGGACTGTTTGCACAATATAAAGGGACAAAGCATTTATTAAATGGGGACATTGATTTATTTACTATATTAGAAACTGTATTAGGTACAACAAGTGGTGCTTTAGGCATTGCAAGTATACTAAAGGCAATGAAATTTGGAAAGACTTTATCTTTAGGAAACAGATTAAAAGTTGGCTTTGGAATTATGCTTGCAATACAAGGAGTACAAGTTTTATTAGATGGCATTAAAACTGGAGATATTAAGAAAACAATATTAGGAGCATTGGAAACGGTTACATCTCTAAGCGTTGCTTTTAACGGCTTATTTGGCAAAAAACTATTGACAAGTGTAAAAAATGCAGGAGCTAGTATAGCTAATTTTGGAATAATGACAGTAAGTTCTTTCAAAAATGCTAGGGCAAGTGGATTAAGTCTAGGACAATCATTCTTAACTGCTGGAAAAGACGCAGGTAGTTTTATATCAAAAGGTGTAGGAGTAGTAGCAGGATTAGCAGGAATAACTGCAGGTAGTGCGTTAACATATGCAAGTATGAGAGACTTAGCAACAGGAGAAATAGATGCTACTGAAGGAGCTTTAAAACTTGCAGGAGGAATAGCTGGAGCAACAGCTAGTGGAGCATTAGCTGGAAGTCAATTTGGTATAGTAGGAACAGTGGTTGGTGGCTTGTCAGGATTACTTATATCTGGTGTGACTGCTTATATGGGATACAAAGATGGCATAGAAAGCTTAAATATTCCTGTAACCACATTAACAGGAGAGATACAAGCATTGTCAGAAGAATTAGACAATAATAGATTAGCTCATGAAAATGCTGTTAAATCAATAAAAGATACTTATGAAAATCAAATCGTAGAGGCTGAATATGCAGAAGAATTATCAAGTCAATTAGGTAATTTAGTAGATGTAAACGGAAAAGTAATAGAAGGAAATGAAGAAAGAGTAGATTTAATACTTGGAAAATTAAATGAAGCATTGGGTACTGAATATAAATTAAATGGCAATATTATTTCTCAAAATGGAAAAGTAGTAAAAAGTTATAAAGATTTAAGAGCAGACATTGATAAAACTATAGCTAAAAAGAAAGAAGAGGCAGAGCAGGAAGCTTTTAATGATTTATACGCCGAGTCGATAAAAAATAAAATTAAAGCAGAAAGAGATTATGTAAAAGTAAAAGAAGAATTTGCAAAGGCAGAAAAAGAATATAATGATTTAATGGCACAAGGGCTAAGTGACTGGACCTTAGAACATGATGAAAATTGTAAACAAATTATACAGAATTATATAGATATGGGAGACAAGGTAAAAGAAACAGGTGAAGCCACTGTAAATGCTTATGAAGATTATGCTTATTATACAGTTCAAATGGCAGATGATACAAAAAAATTGGCTGCTGATATGACAGAAAGTACAGAATTAATTACAAATGAAATGATAAGTCAGAATAAAGTGACTAGCGAAAATTTGCAGAAGATGGTCAAAGAAAATGTAGAATCTTGGAATACAAGTTATAATCAATTAGATGAGAACACAAAGACTACAATGTTAACTCAAAGTACTACTTTAGACACATGGTCACCTACTTTGCAACAAAAATGGAAAGACTTAGCTAGCAATAATAAAGAAGAATATAACAAGGCATTGTCAACACTTCCAGAGGATACAAGAATACTAATTGAAACATTAACTAATACTACCCAAGAATTAAGCCCAGAACAAATTCAAAAATGGACAAATTTGGCAAAAAATAATAAAGAGAGTTATAACAAAGCGTTGTCAACACTTCCAGAAGAAACTAGGATATTAATTGAAACATTAACTAGTACAACTCAAGCATTGAGTTCTGAACAAATTCAAAAATGGGCGAATTTAGCAAAAAGTAATAAGAATGCTTATGAAAGAAATTTAGCAGGTTTAGACGACATAACGAGGTCAAGAATACAGTCTTGTGTAGATGCAATAAATAATAAACAATGGTCGGCAGAAGAAGCATCAAGGAGTTTGGCAAATGCAGTTGAAAAAGGCGTAAATACAATAGACACATCAGAAGCAGGAAGACAAGCAGTAAATGGTGTTGCTAGAGGAATTAATCAAAACAAGAATAGTATGACTTTGTGGAATGCAATTGGTGGAGTTGTAAATAATGTAACAAATTGGTTTAAAGAGAGATTAGGTATACAGTCGCCATCAAGAGTAATGGCAGATTTATCAAAATATATCCCTCTAGGTGTGGCAGAAGGAATTAATGGCAGCTCAAAAGCAGCAATAGAATCTGTAAGGAATATGTCTAATAATTTAATAGGAGAAGCTGAAAAGGGAACGAATAAATTATACCAAAATATGAATGGCTTTTCTGTTGATCCTCAAGATTTTAAAATAGATGCAAATCAATTTGTGGATTATGGAGCAATAAATGGAATAATAAGTATGCAAAACAATATAGACAGTAATATAGCTCAACAAGTATATAATGCAGTTATAGAAGGAATGAGAAACGCGAGAGTTCAAGTGGATATAGAAGCAAAAACAGATAAAGGTATAATGTTTAAAACAATTAGAGATGAAGCAGAAGAGTTTGCAATGCAGACAGGAGAGAATCCATTTCCAGTATTATTATAAAGGAGTGAAGTGAAGGTCATATATATCAGAGTTTATAGATAGTACATATGTTTCAGGAAACTTAATATCAATAGAGGGATACACTCCTGACTTTATAGCTGGTTATGAAGTGGAAGAATATGACTTGAGCTTAGAAGCGGGAAGAAATGCAAAAGGAACAATGAAACTAAATTATATTGGCACAAAATATAAAATAGTATTAAAGACTACGCCATTGTTTCAAGAACAATTAACAGAATTTTATTCGAAAATACCAAGAAGAGCAATAAGTGTTACCTTTTTTAATCCGTATACAGGAGAAAATAAAACTATTAATGCTTATAGAGGAGACAGAAAAGTAACTATGTTGTTTGATTTCGATGGCGTAGGAAAATTATATGATCAAGTCGGACAGTCTTTAATAGAGTTGTAGGTGGATATGAGGATAAGCAATGAATTTAAACAAGAATGTAAAGCAGATGTACAGAACTTAAAATATGGAACGGTAAATATAAAAAATACTTCTACGGATATTACTGAAAGTGACGATTTACAAGAATTTGAGATAAATTCTAGCTGTTATGTTAATGATAAATTTATAGGAACTACTGTAGCCAAAAAGTCTAAAGTTAAGCTATTAAATGATGGGAAGTATGATTTAGAGAATAAAGATATAAAAATTAAGACAGGGATAGAAAACCAAAATAATATAGAATATTTAGAATTAGGTACATATACAATACCAAAACCATCCACAGATGAAGTAACATCTAATACAGAGCTTACTGGTTATGATTATATGACTAAGTTTGACATTCCTTATGTTGATAACAATATATATCCAATTAGAACAGATGATTATCTGCAGAATTTGTGTGAACAGGTAGGGCTAATATTAGGAAGTAAGAGTTTTCCTAATAATGATTATTTAATAAAAGGTAATCCATTTACTAATGGAGAAACATGCAAAACTGCATTAAGCAACATAGTTCAGCTAACAGGCGGGTTTGCCGAAATAGATACAGATGAAAAACTTTATATAAGAAACCTCGATATCAATGGAGAAGAAATAGAAATTATTGATGGAAATAATTATGATGAATTTAAACCTAACAATATATTTGGACCTGTAAATTCGGTAAAAATACAAATGAACAGCGGAGTTGATGGAGAAGAGACGGTAAAAGAAGAAGAAGGACTAACAGATGCTACTAGATGTCAGATAGCCATTGTAGATAATTATTTTTTAACATCAGAGCAAGAAAGAGAAGAAGTTATAAATAACATATACAACGCATTACATGGATTAACATATTTGCCAGTAGAAATAAATTACTATGGTTATCCTTGGTTAAAATTAGGAGATAAGATTAAAGTAAAAGATACAAAAGATAATGAGTATACTACATATATTATGGAACATAATTTAAAATGGAATGGAGCTTATGCAGGAACTATTAAATCATTTGCACTAACTAAGACACAAAGTGCTTATAAAGAAGTAGTAACACTACAAAAATGGAAAAGAAAAACTGAGCTTGCAGTAGATAAAATAAATGGGACTATATCAAGCATAATTGAAGAAACAGATGAATATGAAAACAAATTAACTCAAATAGAGCAGACGGTAGATAGCATAAATCAAAATGTAGGAAACATTATTGATTATAAACACAAAGTAGAAGGAGTAACAGAAATACATTTAGAAGATGCAGGAGAAGCGGATATATTGGAGCTAGAAATACAAGGCAACAAGACATACGAAAGTAATCTGTATCCAGGAGAAAATGTATTTCCATCAGAAAGCTTACAGCCTAATATGGAGGTGATATAGGTGCAATATAAGATAATAGTAGATAAACAGCCAAGTAGCAACCCCTCAAGCGAGAAAAAAGAATATATAGTAGATATAGAAGAACTTAGGGTAAAAGGCGACGTATACGATAGCTTAAATATAGAAATGGACAGAACATACGTGACTAGACGATTAAGTCTAAGTGAATATGGCGTGTTAAGTGTACTAGACGAACCTATTATACAAGAACTAACAGAAGTAAAAATAGAGCTTTTTGAAGGCGACAATTACATATATTTAATGGATATGCAAGGAAACAAGTTCTATGCAGAATATTTAATAAAAAACGATTTTAACGATATATATGCAACAAAAAATGAAATGAATAGTGCAATAACACAAACAGCCACAGAAATAGAATTAAAAGTAAATCAAACATTAGAAGGGTATTCTACAACAGAAGAGATGAATACCGCAATACAACTAAGTGCTCAGAGTATTAATCTAAGTGTAAATCAAAAGTTAAAAGACTATGCTACAACAGAAGAAATGAATGCTGCGATAAATTTAAGTTCTAGTACGATAATGTTACAAGTAAACAAAAAAGTTGGAGAAGATGAATTTGGAACACAGATAGAGTTAAATTATGAAAGTGTGCAAATTGCATGGAACAATATTTCTGATTATATACAATTTAAAAATGCTCAATTGCAAATATTAAATAATAACAATAATTTATTAATGGCTTTAGATAAAACAGGGCAACATTTCTATGAAAATAATGGGACGTTAATAGGAGACATTGGAATAATAGATTATTCTGTGGATAATAATGTCATTCCAATGATAGCATTCAATTTAAATATAGAAAATAATAACCCTAAAGGGATGGCTTGGGGAATACAAAAAAACAATTCATTTTATCCAATATTTTATATAACAGGAGCATACGCACCAGCATCATCGGAATATGGAGGAAAATTCGTAGTAGCTGGAGACCTTGAAGCAACAAACATAGCATGTGCACACTTATCTGGACCATCATCGATATCAGCATATGAGCTCTCAGGAACAAATGTAAGAGCTAATACTTTATATAGTAATGACTTGAACAAACCAGGACCACTGGTTCACACAAGAATTTCAAGCACTAACTATTATTTGGGCTATGCGATGGCTGGATGCCAGACTACACATTTTTATAATTGTGAACTAGTATCTGGAGATTTGTGCTTCTATGTTGATGGAAAATATACAGGAGAAGTATCTGATAAAAGATTAAAAACAGATATAAAAGAAGTATCAAAGGAATTAGTTGATATAATTGGAAAGCTTAAATTGTATCAATTTAAAACTGAGATACAAAAGGATAAAATTAAAGTTGGCATTCTTGCACAAGAATTGATAGAAGAAATAAATAAGAACTCGATGAACGAAGAAGATTATGCATTAATTGGAAAAATTGTTTACAATTTCGAAAATAAAAAAGAGTATTATAAAGTTAATTATGAACAGTTTTTATTGTTAAGACAGATTTATTTTGAAAGAAAAATAAAAGAACTAGAAGAAAAAATAAAACAAATGGAGGTGATATGATGAACAAGCCAGCAAATTTAATTGTAGAAGAAACAAGAGAAAATATAACTAAAGTTATAAACGAAAGTGGATTACCTCCATTCTTAATAGAACCAATAGTAAGAGACATTTATAATCAAGTTATTTTTCTAAAACAACAAGAATTAGAAAAATCAAAAAAAGACTATGAAGAAAGCTTAAAAAAAGAAAAGGAGGTCCAACATGAAAAAGATACCGTTTGAAGATGGAACAAAAACACAAGAGGCATATGTAACAATAAATGAGCAGAACTATCAAGTAACTCCAGCTACATGGACAGGCACTACGCCTCTAAAAGCTATGAATTTAAACCAAATGCAAGACAATATAGAAGAAGCAATAAACATACAGCGAGCAAGTGTAACATTGGAGAACACGGTTAATGCTAATACGGATTATACTTTGCCTAGCGGGATGTATTATGAAGTAGGCAATGATAGTTTAGAAATATATTACTGTTCTACTAAACTACAGAAGCGGACAAGACTACAACGAAATAGGCAACGCAGGCGACGTATCTAACGTAATACAATTTACAGACAGCGTCGGAGACTTGGATATGAGTGATGTGGAAGGATTTGAAGACTTCGAAGAAACGCTAGAATTTGTGGTAAGGGGGGAGTATAGTGCAAATTAAAGATATTTTAAACAATATAAAAAAATTAAATAAAAAGAAATGGATTACAGACACAAACAACTATACATTAACTGCATCCAACACAACAATAACTATACCTTACAAGTTTGATGAAATAGATGAATTTTGTTTTAGAATCCTGGGCAGTGATGCTAGTAGTTTTAATTATATGAATGTTCCAAAAGATTTGTGGCACAATAGCGGTACATATGGCATACGTGTACGAGCTTTTGCTAGCAATGGCAACACAGTAGCGGGCTGGGCACAAATTGCCTGTCAAAATAAGACAGACAATAATTTCCAGATAAAACTAGTAAGCCAAGACTGTAATGCTGTTGCAGTAGGAATTAAATTAAAATAGGAAAGGAGCTGAAAAGCTTATGGTTGTAGAGAGAGAGAGAGAGAGAGAGAGAGAGAGAGAGCTATAATTTAGCAAACGGAGGTGGTAGAACATGCCACTTCTAAAGTCTATATTAAATAAAATAAAAAATATGGAAAGTAAAAGAATAATAAAAAATGGTACAAGAAATATGTATTATTTAATAGGAAAACAGAATGCAAATCCGACTAATGCTAGCAACAGCGGACAGTTAGTTTTGTTTGTTAGTAATGTAGGAAGTTATAATAGTAATATTCCAGGAATATTTACTGTTAGCAATACAGGAATAGTAAATAGGAGTACATTTGGAGCAGAGCCACCTGATTTAAAAGAGGTTCTTGTTTATACAGACAATACATATGACTACATCTTTTTGCATTCGCCAAATTACCACGATAACTTTTGGGTAGATGTAATTGTAGATAATGGAATTACTCTTGATGTGCAAGAAATGACAGAGGAAGAATTTAATACATATATAACTGGAATGACAAGAATAAGTACGAATGCATCTTGGCGTAACATGACATTACTTAACAGTTGGGTAAAACATAGCTCTGGAACACAAAATCCTCCACAATATCGCAAAGAAAGTGGAATAGTATCTTTACATGGATGCGTACAAACAACTGTAGCAACTACAGCAGAAAATAGGAATATATGCCAATTACCAAACAATTATATTCCAGATGGAATATCCAATAATTTGTATTTTGTTGCAAGAGTAATTTCTGGAAGTGAGAGCATCTTAAGTAATATACAGATAACGCCAACAGGCATAGTAATGGGACCAACAGGTTTAAAAGCAAATGACTGGCTTGCATTAGATGGAATATCATTTCCCGCATAGAAAGGATAAGATTATGGAAAAAAGAGATAAAGTAATGGTAATAGAATTAGTTTTAATACTAATATTTATCTTAATAAACATATTCTCTACGACGCATACGATGTATGATTATGAAACGAGGAAAGAAAGTCGGTAATGAACGCTGGCTACAAGTAGAGAATAGGATTTTGCAGACAGAAGAAAAAGTAAATAAACTAGAGGAGGAAATTGAAACATGGAGACCTTAACTCAAATTGGACAAATGTTAGGCACATATGGAGTAAGTGCAGTAATTGTAGTTATATTTTTGTGGGATTACGTTGCTAATAAAAAGAAGAACACAGAAAATCAAGAAACGATAAAAACTACATTAGCTGTAGTAAAAGAAAGCACTACAACAATTTCCAACTGCTTAATAGAAATGCAACAGACAAATCTTAACACTGCAAAATCATTAGAATTATTACAAAAACAAATGGAAAGTACAGACAAAAAAGTGGACAAGTTATTAGAAGAAAGGAGGAACTAAGCATGAGCAATAAGGTGTATGATGTATTAAAATGGATAACATTAGTATTTTTACCAGCTCTAACAACATTAACTGGTGTAATACTAAATACATTTAATGTAGGTTGTACAGACATAGTATTAACTATAATGACAGCAGTGACAACTTTTATGGGTGCTGTTTTAGGTATATCTAATATTAATTATAATAAGAATAAGGAGTAGTGATAATATGGCTATAAAAGGAATAGATGTAAGCGAGTTCCAGGGGAAAATTGACTGGGACAAGGTAAAAGCAGATGGGATAGAATTTGCTATATTAAAATTAGGAAATATATATGATTATGATGCGAATTATAAAGACAGTAAATTCGATACTAATTATAAAAACGCAAGAGCAAATGGCATAAAAATAGGAGCTTATATATATAATTATTGCAATACTATAGATACGTTAAAGAAAGGTCTAGAATGGGCAATAAAAAAACTAGAAGGTAAAGAACTAGATTTGCCATTTTACCTAGACATGGAAGATAAAGACATACAGGGAGAGACAAAAGAAACATTAACCAACCAATGTAATGAATTTGCAAAATATGTGGAAAGCAAAGGCTATCAAGCAGGAGTATATGCTAATGTTAATTGGCTAAAGAATGAATTAAATCCGAACGATTTTGACAAAAAAATTTCAGTTTGGGTTGCTCAATATTATAAAGAGTGTCAATATACTGGTAAATATGATATATGGCAATATGCAAGTGATGGCAGTGTAAGTGGAATAAGTGGCAATTGCGATATGAACTATTTATACAATGAAGATATTATAAAAGAATCTGGAGCAGATACTGGCGATAAGAAAACTATAGATGAATTGGCACAAGAAGTAATAGATGGTAAATGGGGAAATAATGAGGCTAGAAAAGAAGCATTAGAAAAAGCTGGCTACGATTATGATGCAGTACAAGATAGAGTAAATGAAATCTTATCTAGACCAAAGAAATCTATTACAGAAGTTGCCAAAGATGTAATAAATGGAAAATATGGTAATGGAGAAACACGTAAAAAGAAACTTGAGGCAGAAGGATACAATTATGATACAGTACAAGCTAAAGTAAATCAGCTATTAGGTGCCGAAGTTACTAAAACTTATACAGTAAAAAGTGGAGATACACTATCTGGCATAGCATCTAAGTACAAAACAACAGTTGCTAAGCTAGTAAAAGATAACAACATCAAGAATGCAAATCTAATATACCCAGGACAGAAAATAGTCATTAAATAACAGGTTATATGCCTAACAAATAAAAACGGCTTAGAATTGATTCTGAGAGGTCGATTTTGAAAGGAATTAATCCTTGCCTAACTTATCGGTTAAATTGGGGTCGCTTTTCGCAGGGCTGACCTCAATTTTTTCTGCATTCGACACCGTTCGACAGACATAATTAACATAATGTGCTATAATACATTAAAGGAAGGTGTTGCTTATGGATACGAAAATAGAGTTTGAAAAAGCAATACGAAGGATAAAAGAACTGGTAAAGCCAGTGACGATAAAAGAA
>ERZ1643249.456-NODE-456-length-46483-cov-6.235074_pt1 | contig 46483 bp, 46 predicted proteins | sample MGYA00579263_ERZ1643249 | MGnify/ENA primary metagenome ERZ1643249 (study PRJEB29033, sample SAMEA4952264) | chicken gut metagenome | biome: Broiler Chicken; feature: Gastrointestinal Tract; material: Caecum | place: Ireland | collected 2018 | study: Broiler...
ACAGGCGTGAAGCCTTGAAAAATCAATGGTTTTTGAGGATTAGATAGTTAAATATAAATTTGTACTTTTCATAATAAGCAGCGTTTCTTCGCCCATTGTTCTGATTCTGTTTCTGCTGAACCTGCTGCATGTTTTTTAGACAGGCAGCCGCCCCGGCTTATCGCGATAAGGCGGGGCTTTTTCACATCCGCCGGTTCCCGGAATCTTTGGGAGGAATCCCAACGCAGGCACATGTTTTCACAGGGTCCGCACAGAAAATGCGCAGACCTGACCCAACTGTTGTGAGGATTGATATGACCAGAAAGCTGAAAAACCTGGGAGTGTTTCTCCTGATCGTATTTCTCTATATTGCGTTTATGACGGTCACCGGTATCGGCTGTCCGATCCGATGGTTCACGGGAATTTCCTGCCCCGGCTGCGGAATGAGCAGGGCGTTTTTCTCTCTGCTGTACCTGGATCTTTCCGCTGCCTTCCGGTATCACCCGCTGATTTACCCTGTGCTTCTGTTTATTCCCTACTATTTTCTGGGCAGCGAAAAAACTCCCCGCAGGAAAAAAGCGAAGAAAATTCTTTTGATTTTACTGGCAATTCTTGCGATTCTCCTGTGGATTTTCCGAATTTTTCATGAAGATCCCGTTGTCAGTATTGACCCTTTCAACGGCGCCATGATAAAATGTCTGAAAAGAATCGTTCTGCCGGGCAGCCGGTAATATTCTGCGACAGTTCAGCAGTGGAACTGTAACCTGCATTCTGAGTTCTGTGAAGGGGGGAATTTGACATGTATGTAAAGGATGACCGGAATTTTGTCACCTTTCTGATTCTGAATTTTATTACCTGCGGAATCTACGGCATTTACTTCTGGTACCTGTATGTAGAAGATATCAACACAGTCTTTTACGGGGACGGGGAGGACAGTCCGAATTATATCCTGGTGCTTGTTCTGTCGTTGATCACCTGCGGAATCTACGGATTTTACTGGTATTACAAGCAGGCAAACCGTATCTATCGCGGAGCCTACGATCGATACGGCGTCCAGGTCAATGAGACAGGCACCTCGATTCTTCTCTGGATGATCCTGGGCAGCCTGGTATGTGGGCTTGGCACATTTGTCGCCCAGTATTTCATGATCAACAATATGAACAAAGTGGCAAACGCATACAACCAGGACCAGTACAACCGTTTCAACGGCGGACCGGATTATTACTGATCTCTGCAGTTTCGGCCGGTGCGGAATTTTTTCCGCATCGGCCGTATTTTTGCAATGGCTGTATGCCGTAACAGTTCAGCTGTCTGAGCGGTTGCACTGCTTCCGCTTTTCTGTGGGTCTCAGCCAGCCTCCACATCTGCGGTCGCCGAACCTACGGCAAGCGTGTATGTCTCCCCGGATACAAGATCCGGGCTGCTGAGAATCACAACGTCAAAGGACAGTTCCGGCGTACAGCTGAGAAGTGCATTTCCATCCTGATCCGAAAGCGTAACGGTCGTTCCTGCCTCCTGCGAACCTGCACTGACCGCCACAACTCCCTGCTCCGCATCGCTGAAGCTCTGGGCCATTCCGGAAGCTCCGGTTCCGATAAAGGTTCCGCCGGCGATCGTCGCGCTCACATCATAGTCCAGCGTCGACGTATCTCCCTGTGTCGGTCCGACGACCACCGTATACCCTCCGGTAATGGTCAGTGTTCCATTTGAATCAATTCCGTCGCCGGATGCATTGACATACAGATTCCCGCCGGAAATCGTAATACTTCCGTTGGACGAGAACGAAGTTCCCTGTCCCATGCCTCCGCGGCCGCCGGGAACCATCGCGTCTCTTCCGCCCTCAGTACCGCTGGAGTCCACACCTCCGGCGGCGTTCAGTCCGTCGTCGTCTGCCACAAGGCTGATATCGCCGCCTGCAATGTTGAGTTCCAGAGCCTCCAGTCCCTCATAGCTTTCCGTGATATTGATAGATCCGGCCGTAACCGTCAACGTCTCATCCGCATGAAATCCGTCGTCACCGGTAGCGACTTCAAAGGTTCCTCCGTTTACAGTGATCGATGCGTTGGCGTGAACCCCGTCGTCGGCGGAATTTATCGTAAAGGTTCCCCCGGAAATCAGCATATTTCCGGCAGCCTTCAGCCCTTTCATGCTGGTGCTGCTGTCGTCGCCAGTCTCATCCGCCGTGCTTGCCTCAGACGTTCCCTCTGTACTGCTGACCATCACAGCCGCCGGAAGATTCTCCCCGCTGTCTCCCGCAGACGCCGTCTCTGCGGTAAACTCCCGGCTGTTTTCTGCAGCTGCCTCTTCTGCTGCATTTGCACTGCCGCCTGCGCCTGTGCTTCCTCCGTGATCGTAACGGTAGTCCCGGAAATGTTTACACTGTCAGAATCCGCAGAAACAGAATCTCCGTTCAGCTGAATGGAAACGCATGCGCTCTCATCATATTCCGTCCGGCAATCCCGGTTGGTAAACATATCCGCGTCGCTTTCCGCAGCCGCCTCCGTTTCGTCTCCGGCGTCTGCCGTATCCTCCTTACTTTCAGCTACTTCCCCACCATCCGTCTCACCGGAAGTCTCTGTCTCCGCATCGTTTCCTGCGTCGGCTCCGCTGCAGCCGGAAAGAAGACCGGAAGCCAGGGTAAACGCAGCCACTATGGATATCCATTTCCTCATAAAACAACTCCCTCTTTCTGTCAGAGCTCTGGGGCAGCTGTTTCCTGCCTGGAAACGGAGATCTCAAGATTTCCGTTTCTGCATCGAAGCTCGTCAATCATCTCTTTCTCACCGGAAGCATCACGAAGGGTGATATGATACGTAAGGCGGAACATGCTGCCCATATTGGTAGTCTTTACATAAACCAGATCGCATTCCTTCGTATACTCTCTGAAAACATCGTCGAACACACCGGTATAATCCAGATCCTCCGGAATCATAATCGTCAGCGTCCTGTAAGCGGCAAAATTTTTCTTTGCACCGAAGTCAAAGCGATTGTAAACGACATATACCACACACATAATCGCCGTAAACAGGACGGCAAATCCCAGATATCCCATTCCGACGATCAGCCCTGCGCCCATGGCAAGAAACAGCGTACAGATTTCCTTCGCCGTTCCCGGTACGGAGCGAAATCGTACCAGGCTGAACGCTCCGGCCACCGCCACTCCGGTCCCCACATTTCCGTTGACCAGCATGATCACAACGCAGACGACTGCAGGAAGCAGCGCCAGCGTAATCACAAAGCTTTTCGTATAGCGGGTGCGATATATGTAAACCAACGCCAGAATCAGTCCCAGTACGAGAGCCGTTCCCATACACAGGAGAAAGTCCCCAACACTGATCACCGTGATCAGATCCGAGTCAAAAATTCCCCGAAAAATTCTGTCAGCCATAGCACACCGCCTCCCGGACCGTCCCCGGCTCCGTCGCCTTTGCATATACCGGCTGTACAAGCCCCGGGTAAATCATGCTCTGGTAAGCCGTTCCGTACTTTGAAAAGGATGTCTTGTAAATCCGTTCCTCCGAAAAGAAAGCTTCTCTCTCATAGGAGAGAAATACCACCGGCGCCAGATTCCTGTAATAACTGAGAAAATAATCCACTTCCCTGGAGATCTGGACATCCTGACTGCAGCTGCCTCCCTGCAGCCATTCCATCGCCTCTTTCTCCGGCAGCGCAATCCTTCTCTTGTATACCACATTCCTGTATTTTTTCTTTAACTCCACAAACACAGGGCTTTCCGGATCCGCCTGACTGTAGCTTCTCACACGCAGTTTCTCTTTATAAGAAGGCTTTTCAATGGAATGGCGGGCCAGACGGTAATTTCCGGTGTCGAAATAAAGATTGCGGATCGTCGTCCGGCCGTACTGATCCAGTTCCATATATGGCGCCATAGCCTGAAGTATTTTTTTCTTCTGTTCCTGCGTCAGCAGATACTTCAGTTCATATCTCTGAAAGACTGTCTGAAAAGACATAAAAATTCCTCCTGTACCTGTTATTCAAAGCAGCTGAAATTCTGCAGCCGTTCATCCATACGGAACCGCAACAGATGTTACCGTTCATCTGGCTGAACTGTTACCAGAATTTTACCGGCTGTTAACATTGTACAGGAGGAAGATTGAAATTTTCTTGAAATTTTGCTTCCGTGCCTCTGAATTCCTGTGAAATTTCTGTGTCCTTCGGACCGGCTCCCACAGATTCCCGCTCCATCCCGCCGGACGGTTGCTTCTGTGCTAGGCCCGAAGCAGAGGAATTTTTACAATAAACTCCACATTTCCGTCGCCGCACTGAAGATCTATGCTTCCTTCGTGGGAAACGGTGATCGCCTTTGCGATGGCAAGTCCCAGACCGTAGTGATTGTCCTCCCCGGTTCTGGCGGAGTCCGTGCGGTAGAATCTCTCAAACAGATGGCTGCGCTGTTCCGGAGGAATCTCGGGACCCTCGTTGGCGACGGAAAGCACCGCATGGCTTTTTCCCTTTTTCAGCGAGATCCGGATCTCCCTGCCGCCTTCCCCGTGACGGATCGCATTGTCAATCAGGATCGAAACCAGCTGCTTCAGCTGAACGCTGTTCCCGCTGACCCGGATCTCATCGTCGATCTCGCAGTTCAGCATCAGCCCCTTCTCATAGGCCACAGTCTCAAAGGGAAGCGTCTCTCCGCAGACCAGGCGGCTGAAATCCAAAGCTTCCATCGGCGGTTTTGCATGCTCCGCTCTTGCCAGGTCCAAAAGCTGTGAAATCAGGGCGGACATCCGTTCACTCTCATACTGAATGTTGGAAATCCACTGATTCTCTCCGATCTCCCTGGAAAGAAGCTCCGCGTTCACATTGATCACCGCCACCGGCGTCTTCAGCTCATGGCCCGCATCGGAGATAAACTGTTTCTGACGTTCATAGCTTTCCTCCAGAGGCTTTACAATCCTGCCGGCCAGATACCAGGACAGAAAAAACAGAAGCACAAGCGCCACGCCTCCGAAAAGGAGCGTATAGTTAATCAGTGTCCCTGTGGTTCCCGCCATTACCGTATTGTCCAGAAAGGCCACCAGAAGGTAGTCGCCTTTGTCTGCCATCTGATAGATCAGACGGTTTCTCGTTCCTTCCTCCTGCCCGCTCTCCGCAATCTCAACAGCCAGATCCGCCAGGGCGTCCTCTTCCAGCCCCGACACATCCGCAGTATCCACATTCAGTACCTCTCCGTCTTTTGACAGAACAACCGTATAAAAAGTGGACAGCTCCAGCATGGGCGGCGCCGCCCGGCCCCGCCGGGGCATATTTCCCGGCCCGCCGCTGCCGGCTTCACTGGCGTCGGAAAGATCCCGGAACATGTATTCTTCCACATACTGCCTCAGCATTTTCCGGTTTTCTCCGGTCACTTCCACATAGCTGGCCGTATAGATCACCGCGACCGTCCCGAAAAACAGCAGCGCCAGCACACATACCAGCGACGCCACGATTTTTCGCCTCGACTTTTTAAACATGAAAACACCTCAGCTCATATCCCATGCCCCGCACCGCCTTGATTTCCGTCTGCGCTTTGACGAAATTCAGTTTCCGGCGCACAAAAGACATGTAGACTTCCACATTATTGTACTCCGCATCGCTGTCGTATCCCCACACCTTAACTGCAAGCTGCTCCCTGGACAGAATCCGTCCCTGATTCGCAATCAGATACTCCAGTATGCGGAATTCTTTTTCGCTGAGGCGCACACTGTTCTCCCCGCAGATCAACATGGAAGTATTTCTGTTCAGCGTAATATCCCCGAAACTGAGCGTCCCGTCCGGCGTATGGATATTTCTTCGGGCAAACGCCCGAAGCCGCGCGAGGAGTTCCTGGGTCATAAATGGCTTTGTCAGATAGTCGTCGGCGCCGCAGTCAAGTCCGGTTACCTCTCAATCCCGTCCCGCGCAGCAAGCCCCCTGTCGAACGGGTGCCTGATTTTTTTCAGTTCCGATACATAATCGGCGCATGCAATCAGTTTCTCTCCCGGATTCTGACCCGTAAGAATCACTTCCAGATGTTCCGGTTTTTCTTTCAGCCAGCAAAGAAGCAGGTCTTCATCAAACAGTCCTGCACGGATCGTGTAAATGATTTCATCCAGGAACAGAACGTCATAGCCTTCCCGTTCCGCCTTCTGGGTCACCTCCCGGAACTTCTCCTCATAAAACTGTTTTCTCTCCTGCTTTTCCTGGTCGGTCATCTGAAACGAAAATTTTTCCTGCTTCAGCCCCGGCACAAATGTGATCTCCGGAATTTTTTCCATCGCCTTCCGCTCGCTGGTACCGTTGTCCTTCATAAACTGATAGATCAATACCCGATATCCGAAGCCCGCTGCCCGGACACAGAGCCCCATTCCGCAGGTTGTCTTTCCCTTTCCGTCTCCACAGTAAATATGCACGCATCCCGTTTGTCTCTCCATGATCCGCCTCCCTGTCATTTTTTCTGCTCATGCAGAAAAGAGTTAACCGTTCCGTCCGCGGTACGGTTACGAAAAGAGAGCAGCACATCTCTGTCCGCTCTCCTCTCTCATCCTTTTTATACTTTTCTCATCTTGACACTTGTGTGCCGCCAAATGCGGCGGACAATGCTCTGACCGGTTCTGACATCCGCCCGGAAAACCTTCCGCACAGGTCGCCGGGCATTCCGCCGAAGAGCCGGTTAATAATTTTCCACTTTTCTCTCGAAATATGCTTTCGGATGGGCGCAAACCGGGCATACCTCCGGAGCCTCTTCTCCTTCGTAGACAAATCCGCAGTTGCGGCATTTCCATCCGAGAGGCGCGTCGCCCCGGAAGGTTTTATTCTCACGATAGGATTCCAGAAGCTTCAGATAACGTTTTTCATGAGCTGCCTCTACGCGGGCAACACCCTCGAACTTGGCCGCCAGCTCAGGAAATCCTTCCTCTCTCGCCTCTCTGGCCATTCTCGCATACATATCCGTCCACTCATAATTCTCGCCGGCCGCGGCATCTTCCAGGTTTTCTTCCACATTTCCGATTCCGTGGATTTCCTTGAACCACATTTTCGCATGCTCTTTTTCCTGATCTGCAGTTTCAAGATACAGAGCTGCCAGCTGCTCGTATCCGGCTTTCTTCGCAGCAGATGCGTAATATGTATATTTGTTTCTTGCCTCGGATTCTCCTGCGAAAGCAGCGAGAAGATTCTGTTCTGTCTTAGTTCCTGCATACTTATTAGCCATTTTTGCCTCCTCCTGACGCATTTGCCGCGTCACCATAGCAGATTTGAAGTTGCAGCTCCGCTTGCGGAACTCCCGCGCCGAGTGCGGTCGCTTCAGCGACAAGTTCCTGTTTCGCGCGAGTGCGCATCCCGCGGAGCGTTTTTTCTATAACAGGAAACACAGTTTCCTGTTATAGAAAAAACGGAATGGTTCCATGCGCTCTAAAACCATTCCGTTTTCAATGTTCCTGATCAGTCACAGGGATCTCTCTGTAATTTTGACAGCCGCCCTGCAAAATGCAGTTCCGTTTTCGGGATTAGCCGAAATATCTCTCCAGTAAGCCCTTGAACGCTTTTCCGTGACGAGCCTCGTCTCTTGCCATCTCATGTACTGTGTCATGGATCGCATCCAGGTTCGCTTCTTTTGCACGTTTCGCCAGATCCACTTTACCAGCGGTAGCTCCGTTCTCAGCCTCTACACGCATTTCCAGATTCTTCTTGGTGCTGTCGGTAACAACTTCGCCCAGCAGTTCAGCAAATTTCGCTGCATGCTCTGCCTCTTCGTAAGCTGCCTTCTCGTAGTACAGACCAACTTCCGGATAGCCTTCGCGGAATGCTACGCGGGACATTGCCAGATACATACCAACCTCAGAGCACTCGCCCTCGAAGTTAGATCTCAGATCTGCCTTGATATCCTCAGATACGTCTGCTGCAACACCAACCACATGCTCTGCTGCCCAGGTCATCTCGCCGCTCTGCTCGATGAACTTCTCAGCCGGTGCATGACATACCGGACATTCCGCCGGTGCTGCTTCTCCCTCGTAAACATATCCACATACGCTGCAAACAAATTTTTTCATAGTTTTAATCTCCTTTTCTTTTATATTTTAAAATTAGTAACTATTACTAATTTTAAGTTACCACATACTTACCGCTTTGTCAAGCTTAATTTTTCTTTTCTCTTCCGGTCTTATGCCATCGCAATGCAGTTTTGACTGCCGGACACCGGCAGTAGGTCAACACGTCTTTCCCGGCCGCACAGGCCGGGAATCCCCTGCACAGCGCACTGTTGCCGGTGTTCTGAGAGTGCCGTCCCGGCTCAGGATTTCTGTCTGCATTTTCCGCAGACGCCATAGAAATTTACCGAATAGCTCTCAATAAGCCCCTCGAAATTTCTCTCTGCCTGTTCCTTAATCTCACTGATGTCATCCATATCCATGTCGAGCACCGCGTGACATTTCCGGCAGATAAAATGATTATGCGGAGACGTATCCGCATCAAAGCGGTCCGGACCATCGCCTGTCGCCAGACGTTTGATCTCCCCCAGATCCGAGAGCAGCGCCAGATTTCTGTAAACTGTCCCCAGGCTGATATTCGGGTATTCCTTCCGTATGTCCGTGTAGATCATATCGGCAGTGGGATGGTCGTTCCTCTGCATCAACTGATTCTTGATGGATTCCCGTTGTCTGCTGTATTTGAGATTCGACATAGGTCAGTTCCCCTTTCCGTTTTGATAATAGTAACGATTACTATATTTATATCTTAAAAGGAACTTTCCAAAATGTCAATATTTTTTTGAAAAAAATTCAGCGGGCAGTCGGGCTGTCTGAACAACTGCCAGGCAGCCCGACTGCCGTAAATGTATACAATAATGAGGAGTGGCCAGACACCCAGGAATATATCTGAAACCCTTTCCTTCAGATACACTCCCGGATGTCTGGCCTGTTATTATGAAAAAAATATTATGTGTAATGATATTGTTCTTGTGTGCAAGCGATAGATCATATCAACACATCGGTTATATCTTATCCTATACTTATGAATAAATTGTGAATACATCATAAATGTTTTGTTAAATATGACGAATAACTCTTCAATCAGAATATATTTTTATGTATTCCGCACAACCGGAAGAAAACTTTAAACAATACATCCTGTCTTCTTCCGGTCCGCAGAAAGCAGCTGCGATCCCCCGGAACCGCCGGCGAAGCGCATTTTCCGGTTCTCAATCCGTGTTTTCTATGATAAAATAAAACATGACCCGACAGTTCAGACGGGTGAGCTGTCGCTTTCAGACTGCAGCATATTTTTCCAAAGGAGGTCACCGTATGCCAACAGGCAATCAGGAATATATCCGTGACATGAACCGTTCCCTCGTACTGGAGGCAATCGTCAACCATGCGCCCCTGTCCCGGGCGGATCTGTCAAAAAAGCTTCACCTTACGAAAGCCACGATTTCAAACATTGTCCAGGAGCTGATCGACCGGGAACTCGTTCTGGAACTCGGCAGCGGAGACGCGCCAATGGGACGGAAGCCGATTCTGCTCACATTCAACCATAACTGCGGCCATGTGATTTCCGTGGATTTCGGCGTCAGGAGGATCTCCATCATGACCAGCGACCCCCTCGGCTGCAGCTGTGAGGTACATGAGTACCCTTCCCGGACAGATCAGTCTCCGGAGGATCATCTGATCTCTCTCCTGCAGGAAACAATACATTCTCTGCCGGAAACTCCTTACGGAATTCTGGGGATCAGCATCGGCATTTACGGTGTGGTCTGTGACAACACGGTGCTCTTTACACCATACTATGATCTGAAATATTCCAATCTGCGCAACCTTCTGGAGGAGACCTTTCACGTTCCGGTCATTGTGGAGAACGAAGCAAATCTTTCCGTGATCGGTGAATCATCCATCGGACAGGGACACAGAAATATGATTTTTCTCAATATTCACGAAGGCGTAGGTATGGGAATCCTTGTAAACGGACAACTTTACAAAGGCCAGAACGGCTACGCGGGAGAATTCGGCCATACAATCCTGTTTCCTGACGGGCGCCCCTGCCCCTGCGGCAACCAGGGCTGTCTGGAACAGTATATTTCCGAGTCTGCGATTCTGAAGGAATACGCCAAAGGGCATGGCCGTACGTCGGCGTCCCTCGATGAATTTCTCTACGCATACAGCCAGGAGGATCCCGCCGCACAGAGGGCGCTGCATGATTTTGTGCACTATACGGCGATCAGCCTGAACACTGTTCTGCATACGTTCAACCCGGATATCATCGTTGTCAACAGTTCGTTCACCAATGACATTCCCGGTCTCCTGGACCAGATCACCGCGTCTGTGCAGAACCGTCTGCGCTGGTACCTCCATGTGGTTCCGTCGCAGCTTCAGGATGTCTCCGCGCTCCTCGGCGGCGTCTGCCTGTGTACAACAAACTTTCTGGGAATCCGTGACCTTCATCTTCATTACTGATTCCGCTGCTGTGGGATAGTAACCGTTCAGTCAGCTGAACGGCTACCATTCACAATTATTTCCAATTTTGTTCATTATTTTTTTACATTGGAATCACGTTTTCAACACATTTTCTGACTATACTATAAGCATAAAATAATTCAAGCCAACATTATTTTATAACAATTTTCTTTTTCATATTGCCGATGAAAATCGGCTCTCCTTCCTTTAAATAATAAAAAACAAAAAAACCAGAGTTGCTGCTGGTTTTTTTGTTTGTCTTTTTTTCGTATTCTCTTGTTTTTTACAAATATATTGTTCTGTCGAATATCCGTTTTTTATCCGTTCTTCTGATTCTGCAAAACATCGGAAAGTCTGGCGAAATCTGCCAGTTCCAGAGTCTCGCCCCGAACAGTCAGCGGAAATCCGCAGGCAGTGATCGCATGCTCGATCTCTTCCTTGGTGAAATCCAGCGTTCCGCTGTTCTTCAAACCATTCGCCAGGGTCTTTCTCCGCTGATTAAAGGACGCGCGGATCAGCGCGAACATCAGCTTTTCATCGGCAACTTCCACCGGAAGCGAAGCGTGCCTGGTCAGACGGATCACAGCGCTTCCCACTTTCGGCCTTGGCATAAAACAGTTCGGCGGCACATTTGCCACAATGTATGGATCCGCATAATACTGAACCGCCAAAGACAGCGCGCCGTAATCTTTGCTTCCCGGTCCTGTCTGCATCCGGTCGGCCACTTCCTTCTGCACCATAACCGTGACAGATTCCAGCGGCACATGGTTTTCAAACAGGCTCATGATGATCGGTGTTGTAATATAGTACGGAAGATTCGCAACGACCTTGATCGGGCGTCCATTGTTTTTCTCCTCCGCCAGACGGTTCAGATCCACCTTCAGAATATCTTCATTCAGCACCGTAACATTTTCATAATCCGACAGCGTATCCGCCAGGATCGGGATCAGATTCTTGTCGATCTCCACCGCACAGACCTCTCTCGCCGCATAGGCAAGATACTGGGTTAGGGTTCCGATCCCCGGACCGATCTCCACAACAAAATCATCCGGGCCGATCTGCGCAGCCGCAACGATCTTATCCAGTACATGGGTGTCGATCAGGAAATTCTGTCCATATTTTTTCTGAAATACAAAGCCGTACTTCTGCAGTACGGCTATCGTATTTTTCGGCTCACCGAGCCATGGCTTTCTTTTTTCCATAAGATTCTCTTTCCTGCTTATCAAAAATCAAAATCCTTCTCGTAAAGGATCACGCGGTCTTCGGAATCTCTGTGCTTGCGGGACACTTTCCGCCCCAGCTTTCTGGTTCCTCTCTCGGCATGGGCGATGGCTTTGTCCACCATATCTTTGACATTTGTAATCGTCATCGGCTCTCCCTCTTTCTGATTGTTGCCAATCTGTGTATACAGTGCAAGCACTCCCATCTCGTCCATTTTGTATCCGTTTTCACGGGCATAGGTTCTCGCGAAAGTCACCAGCTCATCATTGGTAAATACCGGAATGGATATGACGGTATCGAATTTCTTTGCAAAATCCGGATAATTATGGAACAAACCTCTCATACTGGTCTTCTCATCCTCGATGATCAGCACCAGACTGTCGGTTCTGAAATCCAGCGCTTTGGAAAGCTTTTCCACCGTTTCCGGATACATCAGACCCGCACGTTCAATCAGAAGGAATCCGCCGGCCAGTTTTCCAACCACATGAGCCGGATCCTTTTTGTTCAGATCTGACGCATCCAGCCGGGCCATCTTGGTCGCCGGAATCTTCAGGTCCACACAGATTGCCCGTACCAGTCCCTCCGACAGACGGGTTTTTCCAGTCCCATAGCCGCCCATAATCGCGATATTTCCGTGACGGGACGTCCGGTCCCCCGCATGGCTGTAGACTCCGTGCATCGCATCGAGAATCTGCTGATCCATTCCCGGAACCTTTGCAAAGTATGTAAACAGCGCTTTCTGTTCATCATTCAGTTTATCCGGCTGTGTATCGTTCAGGATGCGCAGCCTGCGCTCCTCCGGCGTCTCCTCTCTCAGCACTTCCTCGATAGACATCGGCGTCGTCTCTTCTTTTCTGACGGCGGACGGCATCTCGATCGTGCGGTCCGGAGCATTCTCCACAGTCATGACCTTCGTCGCGTCTTTCGCGGCCTCCTGGGACGGCTCGGAAGGGATCTCCAGGTCAAGATCTTCCGGTTCCACCTTCACCGGTTCCGGAATCTCTGTCGTCTTGTCCAGATCCTCCAGGCGATGGAACGGCGCTTCCTGCTCCTCAGCCGGAACAGGCTCGCTCCCGGCAGCTTCCGTTTCCTCCTGTGTTTCATCCGAATCTTCTTCTGTCTTCTCCGGAGATTTTTCTCCGGCCTCATGGACAATTTCACCGGACAGACTATCGGCGGTTTCCTTGAACAGCGCTTCCAGATCCAGATCCTCAGTCTCATGACCCGGTGCGGATTCCGGCGCAGGTTCCTGCTCCGGTTCTGCCTCTTTCTTCTTTTCCGGCTCTTCTGTTGTCTTCTTTACATTCTCAGGTCTCGTCAGAATCGTTTTTCCCGCATCCGGCTCCGGAGTCACCTCCACATCCATGCGTTCCGGTTCCAGATCCCTGACTGCGTAATCTTCCTCTGATTTTTCATTCTGCTCCGTCTCAGCAGCCTGCTCCTGTTCTTTCTTTTTGACGTCAGGAAATACGTTTCGGATACTGCGAATCAGTTCATTGTGAAGATCAACGGTATTTCCAAGAAATGCAGGTGTTCTGTAGGAGGAATCCTCCGCCTGGGTTTCCCGGGCAGCCGCCGCCTCACGGGCTCCCGTACCCTGAGTCACCGCAGCTCCCGCCTGATCCATACGGTTCAGCAGACTGTCCACCTGCTTCTCGCTGAGATCCTCGCCGGCGTTCTCATACTTCATCTGCTGCGACGGTGTCAGCGGGGCGTATTTCATCTTCAGTTCCAGCGCCTTTGTCACATACTTTCCTTCACTGAACCAGAGTTCCAGTTCGTCGCAGGTATCGATACATTTCTGCGTCTGCCCGTTTTTGCTGTACAAAAGCGCCAGTTCATAGCTCCATCGTTCTGTAAACTCCGCATCCTTGTAGGCTTCCAGCATCTCGATCTGGTCATCCAGCGGCGCTTTCTTTCCTCTCAGAATCTTATAGCGGAGCAAATATCTGGAAGTGTCATGAGGTGCCACAGATACAAACTCTTCATAATATTCCTCTGCGCTCTCAAAATCCTGCATCTTCACAGACACTTCCACCAGACGGTACAGAATCCCCTTTCCAATGGAAGCACGATCATACGCCAGCAGAAGAATATCATTCGCTTCCGGATACATCTTGTTGGCCTCATAAACATCCGCCACCATCGACAGGGTTCGTATACTTTTGACACGACGCCAGTCCACAGATTCCACAATCGCCAGGGCGCCTTTGTAGTCCTCTTTATCGGCAAGGCTGGTAAGCTGGTCCAGCTTGCTCCGATATTCTGCTTTATCCAATGTTTTCACCTCATTCTGCTTCTGTTTGCCTGCAGCCGCAGCAGCACAACCTCCTGAACTGCTGCCGCAGCCTTCCATGCACAAACGGACGGCTGCGTCCGCGTAACAGTTCAGCCAACGGAACTGTACACGTCTGCTCAACATCATAGACAGAATTAAGTGTATCACACTCACTCTGGAATGTCAAAAACTATTCCTTGCCGGAGCCCGCCGCCTATGGCCGCCTGGCAAAGTCTGTGCCTGCGCTGCAGAAAAACACCGAACCCGGCGCAGCGCCTGCGAGACGCCAGTACCGGGTTCGTATCAACCATTATTTTACTGTGATTTTATTCAGATGCCAGATCTCATCCACATACTGCTGAATAGTCCGGTCGGAAGAGAATTTGCCGGAGTGCGCCACATTGAGAATCGCACTTCTCGCCCATTTCTCTGTATCGCGGTATCTGTCTTCCACACGCTCCTGCGCCGCTGCATAGGACTTGAAGTCCGCAAGAATAAAATACATATCCGCGCGGGGAGCTCCTTTTGCGGTCAGCAGAGAGTCATACAGATCGCGGAACATATTGGTGTCTCCTTTGGAGAATTTTCCGCTGATCAGCTCCATCAGAACCTCATGGATATCCGGATCGTTGATGAAATAGCGCATCGGATCATAATTGCAGTTCTTTTCATAATTGATGATGTCGTCAGCGGAAAGTCCGAAGATAAACGCATTTTCCTCTCCCACTTCTTCGACGATCTCCACGTTCGCGCCGTCCATCGTGCCAAGAGTCAGCGCGCCGTTGAGCATGAACTTCATGTTTCCGGTTCCGGACGCCTCCTTGCTGGCGGTGGAAATCTGCTCGGACACATCGGCCGCCGCGAAAATCATCTCCGCATTGCTTACGCAGTAGTCTTCAATAAATACGACTTTGATCTTTCCGCGGATCAGCGGATCGTTGTTGACAACGTCTGCCACACAGTTGATCAGATGAATGATGGCTTTCGCTCTCTCATAGCCTGCGGATGCCTTCGCGCCGAAGATAAAGGTTCTCGGGTAGAACGGCATATCCGGATTTTTCTGAAGCTTGTCATACAGATACATGATGTGCAGGATGTTCATGAACTGTCTCTTATATTCGTGGAGACGTTTTACCTGGACGTCAAAAATGGAATTCGGATCCACATCAATGCCGTTGTGCTCCTTGATATACTGCGCCAGGCGAAGCTTGTTCCTGCGTTTGATCTCCATAAATTCCTGCTGTGCCTGACGGTCGTCCGCATAGGGCGCCAACTGGCTGATCTTCGTCAGGTCAGTGACCCATCCCTTGCCCACATGTGCGGTTACCCAGTCCGCCAGCAGCGGATTGCCGTGAAGCAGGAAACGTCTCTGGGTGATACCGTTGGTCTTATTGTTGAATTTCTCCGGCATCATCTCATAGAAGTCTTTCAGTTCCCGTCTTTCCAGAATCTGCGTGTGAAGACGCGCAACGCCGTTGACAGAGTATCCTCCCACGATTGCCAGGCGTGCCATGTGAACCTGACCGTCGTAGATAATCGCCATCTGGCGTACTTTTTCCTCATTTCCCGGATACTGCTCGCGCACCCGGATCAGGAAACGGCGGTTGATCTCTTCCACAATCTGATAAATACGCGGAAGCAGTCTGGAGAACAGGTCTACCGGCCATTTTTCCAGAGCCTCGGACATGATCGTGTGGTTGGTGTACGCACAGGTCTTTGTGGTAACCTCCCAGGCCTCATCCCATCCAAGTCCTTCCTCATCCATAAGAATACGCATCAGTTCCGGAACCGCCACCGTCGGGTGTGTGTCGTTCAGCTGGAACGCTACTTTTTCGTACAGTTTCCGGACATCGTCGTGGGTTCTCTTATACCGTGCCACAGCACGCTGCACACTGGCGGAAATGAAGAAATACTGCTGTTTCAGACGCAGTTCTTTTCCTTCATAGTGATTGTCGTTGGGATACAGCACCTCTACGATTGTGCGGGCAAGATTTTCCTGCTCAACCGCCTTGTCATACTCTCCCCTATCGAAAGAATCCAGGTTGAAATCGTCAATCGCCTGAGCATCCCAGATCATCAGGGTGTTTACCATGTTGTTGTCATATCCTACAATCGGCATATCGTAGGGGATCGCGCGGACCGTCTGCGCGCCTACCTGGCGGAAATTGGTGCGCTGCGCAGCTTCATCATAATACATCTCCACATGGCCGCCGAATTTTACTTCCTTTGCATACTCCGGACGACGCAGTTCGAACGGATATCCGTCTTTCAGCCAGTTATCCGGCACCTCGATCTGACATCCCTCATCGTTGATCTCCTGCTTGAACATACCGTAATGATAACGGATTCCGCAGCCGTAAGCCGGATAACCGAGCGTCGCCAGAGAATCCAGAAAACAGGCAGCCAGCCGGCCGAGACCGCCGTTGCCCAGGGCGGGATCTCTCTCCTGATTTTCCAGGACGTTCAGGTCAAATCCCATCTCCTCCAGGGCTTCCTTCACTTCCTTATAAGCCGTAAGGTTGATCAGGTTGTTGCCGAGCGCACGGCCCATCAGAAATTCCATAGACATATAGTAGACCATCTTCGGGTCTTCTTCGTTCATCGTATTCTGAGTCTTCAGCCAGTTGTCCATGATAACGTCCTTCACCGCATAGCAGACCGCCTGGTAGACTTCCTGCTCTGTGGCATTGTCGATGGTCTTGCGGTACAGCTTTCTGACGTTTTCCTCGACACTCTGCTTGAATGTTTCTTTTTTGAACTGAGTAGCTAACATCTGTTCCTCCTTTTCCGGCCTGCTATGCTGCCTCTTTTTTCCCGTATTCTGCCGGTCTCTCTTTCTCCAGTTTTGCAGTCCCGGTTTCCCGGCCGCCGCTGTTTCCCGGCAGACCTGTCCTTCGGGCTTCTGTTCTCCTATTTTATTCCAAAACCGCCTGTGCCCGACGGCCCACGTATCCCGTGAACCGCCGGGTGGCAGCTGTCAGCTCAGGCGCTCTACAGACAGCGTTACGTGCTCGGAATTGATGTTCCATTCCTTCTCATATCCGGAAGTTTCTCCGACGGTAACCTCCTCTGCGAGAACCTCTGACCGGATCTCATCTCCGTGTTTCCGGAAGATTTCGATGATTCTGTCGTTGTTCTTTACACCGACTCTGATCTTATCCATAACTTCAAAGCCGGCTTCCTTACGCATGGTCTGAATCTTACTGATCAGCTCACGCACAAAACCTTCCTCAATCAGCTCCGGCGTCAGATTGGTGTCCAGCACAACTGTGATGCTGTTGTCGGATTCAGATACGTATCCTTCCATCTGCGCCGTGTCGATCAGCAGATCCTCTTCTAATAATACGATTTCCTGTCCGTCAATGTCAAGCTTTAGTTCTCCCGTGGATTTCAGCTCCTGCATTGCGCTGTTGCCGTTCAGTTCAGACAGAGCGGTTTTAATCTTGTTAAGCAGTTTTCCGTATTTCGGTCCCACGGTACGCATCTGCGGCTTGAAGGTGTAAGAGATAAACTCCGCGATATCGTCGGTAAACTCAACGTTCTTCACATTCAGCTCGTCGGCGATGATCTCCGTATAGAACGTATCCAGAACAAAGTCGCTCTTCACAAGCATTCTGCCGATGGGCTGACGGTTCTTGATGTTTGCAGTGTTCCGGCAGGCGCGTCCCATAACGACAACCTCCAACAGATCCGACATATCCTCTTCCAGCTTGCTGTCGATCCATTCGGTCTTCACTTCCGGATAGTCGCACAGATGGATACTTTCCGGAGCCGCGTCGTCGATGCTCTTCACCAGGTTCTGATAGATATCCTCTGTCATAAACGGAATCATCGGAGCCGCAGTCTTGCTGATATCCACCAGCGCGGTGTACAGCGTCATGTAAGCATTGATTTTATCCTGCTCCATTCCCTTCGCCCAGAAACGCTCACGGGACCGGCGGACATACCAGTTGCTCATATCGTCCACAAAGGACTGAAGCGCTTTTGCCGCCTCCGGAATCCTGTAATTCGCCAGGTTGTCATCCACAGCCTGCACCGTGGATTCCAGTCTGGACAGGAGCCACTTATCCATCACAGACAGTTTGTCATAATCCAGCGTATATTTTGTCGCGTCGAAATTGTCAATGTTCGCATAGAGCACAAAGAACGCATAGGTGTTCCACAATGTTCCCATAAATTTTCTCTGGCCTTCCACAACGGCCTTTCCTGAGAAGCGGGACGGCAGCCACGGGGCGCTGCTGGAATAGAAATACCAGCGGATTGCGTCTGCGCCGTAGGTCTGCAGAGCGTCGAAAGGATCTACAGCATTTCCCTTGGACTTGCTCATCTTCTGTCCGTTCTCATCCTGTACCAGGCCGAGAACCAGAACGTTCTCATACGGCGCCTTGTCGAAGATCAGCGTGGAGATGGCCATCAGAGAGTAGAACCATCCGCGGGTCTGATCCACCGCCTCAGAGATAAACTGCGCCGGGAACTGCTGCTCAAACAATTCCTTGTTTTCAAACGGATAGTGATGCTGTGCAAACGGCATCGCTCCGCTGTCAAACCAGCAGTCGATTACTTCCGGCACACGACGCATCTCTTTTCCGCAGTGCGGGCACCGGAGCGTCACCTTGTCGATGTACGGACGGTGCAGTTCAATATCATCCGGACAATTGTCCGATTTTTCCTTCAGTTCCTGAATGCTTCCGATACACTCCTGATGGCCGCATTCACACTGCCATACAGGAAGCGGCGTTCCCCAGTAACGGTTTCTGGACAGTCCCCAGTCCTGCACATTCTCCAGCCAGTCCCCGAAACGGCCTTTTCCGATACTCTCCGGAATCCAGTTGACGGTATTGTTGTTGCGGATCAGATCCTCTTTCACCGCTGTCATCTTGATGAACCAGGTCTCGCGGGCATAATAGATCAGCGGAGTGTCACATCTCCAGCAGTGCGGGTAGCTGTGCTCAAACAGCGGCGCCTCAAACAGCAGCCCTGCCTTTTCCAGAGCGATCAGAATCTCCTTATCCGCCTTTTTGCAGAATTCTCCGGCCCACGGAGTATCCTCCGTCATCTCTCCTTTTTCATTGACCATCTGGACGAACGGCAGATCATAGCGGCGCCCCACCTGGGAGTCGTCCTCACCGAATGCCGGGGCGATATGGACAACGCCGGTACCGTCGGTCAGAGTAACATAATCCGCGCAGGTCACATAAAACGCTTTCTTTCCGTTCAGACGTCCCGCGGAGTACGGGAACAGCGGCTCATATTCTTTGTACTCAAGGTCCGTACCCTGATAAGTCTCCAGGATTTCATAAGCCTTTCCGTCCTCCTGCGCCAGCTTTCCGAGAACCGTATCCAGCAAAGCCTCGGCCATATAATAAACATGTCCGTCGGCAGCCTTTACCTTTACGTAGGTCTCTTTCGGATTCACACAGAGTGCCACGTTGGACGGCAGCGTCCACGGAGTCGTGGTCCATGCCAGGAAGTACGCGTCCTCGCCCTTCACTTTGAAGCGAACGACTGCAGAGCGCTCCTTGACATCCTTGTAGCCCTGTGCTACCTCGTGGGAAGACAGAGGCGTACCGCAGCGGGGGCAGTAAGGAACAATCTTATGGCCCTTATACAGCAGCCCTTTCTTCCAGATCTCCTTCAGCGCCCACCACTCGGACTCGATAAAATCATTGTGATACGTCACATACGGATGCTTCATATCCGCCCAGAACCCGACGGTATGGGAAAAATCTTCCCACATCCCTTCATATTTCCAGACGCTCTCCTTGCACTGTTCGATAAACGGCTCCACACCGTACTCCTCGATCTGCTCCTTTCCGTCGAGACCGAGTTTTTTCTCAACCTCCAGCTCTACCGGAAGGCCGTGGGTATCCCATCCTGCTTTACGGGGAACCATATACCCTTTCATTGTGCGGTAACGGGGAATCATATCTTTGATGACACGCGTCTCCACGTGGCCGATGTGCGGCTTGCCGTTGGCGGTCGGCGGTCCGTCGTAAAATACGTAAGACGGATTTCCCTCCCGCTGCTTCATACTTTTCTCAAAAATCTCATGCTCTTCCCAGAACTTCTCTGTCTGCTTTTCGCGTTCCACAAAGTTCATATCGGCCGAAACCTTTCTGTACATGAAACTGTCCTCCTTTTTATTTGATATAACAAAAAGTTCCGCTCGCGGAACTCTCGCGCCGAGCGCGGTCGCCTTAGCGACAAATTTCTGCCTCGCGCGAGCGCGCATCCCGCGGAGTATTTTTATATAACAGAGAACGCAGTTTTCTGTTATACAAAAAAATAACCCCCGTCCTGTAAAAGGACGAGAGTTCAATACCCACGCTTTACCACCTGTTACATACCATCATATGCAGTCCCTGTAACGCTGGACGGGCGGCGTTTCCTACCATTCCGGACCAGACCGCCGGAATCTTCAGAATTGCAACTTGGAAGTGATCTTCTTCTGCCGTTACTCGCACCGGACTTCCACCAACTCCGGCTCGCTGAAGCTTTCCTGAACAGAATACTCTCTTCGTCATCGTTTTTGCTGTGAATAATTATCTAAACTGTTACTATTATAATCATCAAATTGCCGGATTGTCAAGCGTCAGCAGTTGCCGAATCCCAAAAAATATTTTATAATAGTTACCATATATACACCAAACACAAAATTCTATTTTATGAGGGGTACACCACTGCAATGAAAACAGATTTTTTCCGCAGAACACACATAACCGTTCAGCCAGCTGAACCGTCACGCAAACGCATCAGAAAATTCCTGTGTTCCGCCCTGGCGTTCGGGCTTGCGGCTGCGCTTCTGACGGGCCGTCCCGTCTGCGCCTCGGAGGGCACGGAACTGCCTGCCGCTTACTATGAAGCCGTACAGACGGATACGCTGGCCGGCTGGCCCCAGGGTCCTGCGATTTATGCCGAGTCCGGCATCCTTGTGGATCTGGACACACAGGAGATCCTGTATTCCAAAAACATCGACAAGCAGCTTTATCCTGCCAGCATCACAAAGATTATGACAACCCTGATTGCCATCGAGTCTTCCTCTCCGGAGGAACCGGTTACGTTCTCACAGACCGCGCTGGACAGCATTGAGTGGGACAGTTCCAACATCGGCTGCTGTCTGAACGAGACGTTGACCATGGAACAGTGCTGGTACGCCATGATGCTGAATTCCGCAAACGAAGTATGCAGCGGTGTTGCGGAGCATATCTCCGGTTCCATCGAGGCCTTTGTGGACCGGATGAACCAGAAAGCCGCGGAGCTTGGCTGCACCGGCACCCATTTTACCAACCCAAACGGTCTGCCTGACGAGAATCATTACACGACGGCTCACGATATGGCGCTGATCGCCAACGCCGCCTACCAGAACGAAACCTTCCGTCAGGTATTCACCACCCGACAGTATGAGATCGCGCCGACTCCTCAGTATACGGAACCCCGCTATCTGTATAATCATCATAAAATGATGCAGCCTGACACAGAATACTATTATAAAGGCTGCCTGGGCGGAAAAACGGGATATACGGAGGCGGCTCTGAACACTCTTGTCACTTTCGCATCCCGGAACGGGAAAACCCTGCTCTGCGTCACCATGCGCACCCAGGGACGGCAGGTTTACACCGATACGGCAAGCCTGTTCGACTACGGATTTACCCAGACATTTCCGGCGGGAGAGGCGGCTCTGCTCACCGTCACCGAACCCGCAGCGACGGAAACTCCCACTCCGGAGCCGGGTTCCGACACCTCAGCAGCTCCGGACGCGGAGCATGACAACAGCGGTTCTGAGGAAGCGGCCGACGATTCCGGTGCTTCTGCCCACAAGGCAGCCTCCGTCTTCCCGGTCTGGATTCCTCTCACCGCCATCTTTGTCATTGCTGCGGGGCTTCTGATCTTCAGAATCTTTCTCACCGCCTCCCGCAGAAAGAGAAGAAAACGCCGCAGACGCAGGAGATAACTGTACAAAGGTTTTCACGCGGATGCCGCCAGAACATCAGGAAGGACCTGACACAGTATGAATTACATCGTATTTGACCTGGAATGGAATCAGTCGCCAGGCGGCAAAGAAAAGGAGAATCCCCGCCTTCCATTCGAAATCATAGAGATCGGAGCCGTAAAGCTGAACAGCAGCCTGGAAGAAACCGGACAGTTTCACAGCGTCATACGCCCTTCGGTTTACCCTTCTCTGAACTATCACACCAGGGAAGTGGTACGGCTCAGCGAGGATTCCCTCCGGAACGGAACGCCGTTTCCCGAGGCCGTCAGAGAGTTTCTCTCTTTCTGCGGAGGGGACGCCATGTTCTGTACCTGGGGGCCTTCCGATCTCACAGAGCTGCAGCGGAACATGAAATATTATGGTCTGCTGTCCATGCTGCGGGGACCTCTCCACTATTACGACGTCCAGAAGCTGTTTGCCATTCAGTATGAGACAATGAAAAGCCGGAAATCCCTGGAGTACGCCGCAGATTTTCTGAAGCTCGATCACTCTCTGGCTTTTCACCAGGCGCTGTCCGACGCCGTTTACACCGCCCGGGTGTTCCGGACAATCGATCCGTCGGTCCGCAGCGCCTACGATTCCATCGACGTATACCAGAACCCGAAAACGAAACACGAAGAAATCCACGCCGTATACAACGGCTATTCCAAATTTATCTCCCGGGAATTCGATTCCAAAGAGGAGGCCGTGGCGGACCGGGAAGTTTCTTCCACCTACTGCTGTCTCTGCGGACGGCGCGCCAGGAAAAAAATCCGGTGGTTCTCCGTGGGATCAAAAAATTATTACTGCGTCGCTCTGTGCCCGGAGCACGGTTATCTGAAAGGAAAAGTCCGAATGAAGCATACCGACGAGGGAAAATTCTACGTTGTGAAGACGATAAAAATCAGCAGTCCCCAGGAAGCGGAGGAAATCCGCCAGAAAAAAGAAACGATCCGAAAAAAAAGAAATCAGAGACATCGTTGATTGTCTCTGATTTCGTATGTTTCAGTCGTTTCCTCTGGCCTTGTCCAGCAGTTTCCCCCAGAATCCTTTTTTCTTTTTCTTCGTCTGCGTTTCCAGAGAACCCCGGATTCCTCTCACACCTGTGATATAAATACCGCTTACCGTAGCCTTTACTTCCTTTTTCACCGGAATCTGATCAAAAATCGCTCCGTCGCAGACCAGCGTCATAATACGGGGACCTACCTTCGCCTTTACGATCGGCATCTTGGTCCGGCGCATCAGCTTCGGGGTCTGATCAATCACCATCTGCGGAAGGCCCGCATCTTTCAGCCGCATTTTCTTCTTATCTATAATCAACATGGATACGGTCTGTTTGATCGCCTCCATCTGCTCCTGCTGCTCGGCCTGTTTCTTTTCCGCCTTCTTGCCCAGGAAATATAATGCGACAAGAACACCGGCAAGTATAACGATAACGATCAGCATGATTGCCCAGAATGGCATACCTGCACCTCCTCCTGTAAATTCTTGTAACTTACCTTCTGACATTTTATCATTGTTTAATTTAAAAGGCAATTGTTTATTTTTCTTTTATAGAAAAAACGCTGAAAATCAACGGGAAAGATGGTATAATGAATAATATGTGCAGTGACAACAGGGGGAAAAAATGAACAGATCGAAAAAGAATTCAGAAAAAGAAAATACATCGGAAAACGATACACTCAGCGAAGCCGCCGTCTCCTCCCGGGAAGCCAGGGAGCGTCTGCGGGAACAAAAGAGGAAACAGAGAAAACGCAGGGTCAAAAAAATCCGTATTCTCATCGGAGCCGCAGTTTTCCTGTTGGTTCTTCTCGCCGTCATTCTGGCGGCAGTTCTGATTACAAACAGACGCCGAAAGGCAGAAACGCCCCAGGAAACGATGACGCAGGCGGATGTACTGACCGTGCCGCATCTGTCCTTCGATTCACTGGTCGTCAACGCGGAAGCCGCAGGAAGCGACCGGATGACGGTCGACGAATTCAATCAGATTCTGCAGCTGCTGTATGACAACGATTACATCCTGGTAAGTATCCGGGATCTGGCGAATGTGACGGAAAACAGCGACGGAAGCGTTTCGATAGCCGCCGCAGAACTGGAGCTGCCGGAAGGAAAGAAACCTTTTGTTCTCTCCCAGAACGACGTCAGCTATCCTCTGACGCTCCCTGCCGGAGGATACGCAACCCGGCTGCTGGTGAATGAAAGCGGAAACCTGGTATCGGAATATCAACAGACCGACGGAACCGTTGTGACCGGAGCTTACGACGTGATTTCCTGCCTGGAAGCATTTCTGGAAGAGCATCCTGATTTTTCCTGGCAGGGAGCAAAAGGAATCATCGGAATCACCGGCCGAAGCGGAATTCTCGGCTACCGCACGGATGAGCTTTTTGGAAAATCTGCAGAGGAAGGCAACATCTACGCTGACTACGGAACCTTCGACCCGGCGTCCGAGACGGCGTCTGCCCAGGAAGTTCTGAACGTTCTGAAGGAAAAAGGATGGGAGATCGCCTGTCAGGGATATTCCGGCATCAGCTACGCCAGCGAATACGACCTGGTTGTCTCTGACCTGGAACAGTGGAAACAGAAAACGGAACCCGTCACCGGAAGCACCGACATTCTCCTGTATCCCCAGGGAACAGATATCGCAAGCTGGAAAGATTACAGCGACGCCAACCAGAAATATACCTACCTGAAAGAGCAGGGCTTTCATTTCTTCTGCAGCATTGATTCCCTGAATCCTTACTGGGTTCAGATCCGCAGCGATTACGTGCGCCAGGGACGGATGGATGCGCGTACCTGGATGACAGACGCCGGGCTTCTCCCGGGAGATTCAGATTCCGCCTCCGGAGAAGATTCTTCCGAGTCAGACAGCGCATCCGGGGAAGACTCCGGCGAATCAGGCAGCGCCTCCGGAGAAGACACGGACAGCGGCGAACTTCCGGTCACACAGTTTCAGGAAGAATAACTTCAAAATTTTCCGGCATAAAACAGATGCCCCGCAGACTGCTGCGGGGTATTTGTCTGTCATCACAGCCACGTATCTTTCGAAGTATAAATTTTCCCCAATTTACAGATAATACATTTATCGCAGCAAAGTTCATTCATCTGACCTGCTGCCATTTACCGACAACGTGAAAGATAAATGCAAGAAAGTAAAATGGAGGAATTTTTCATATGAAAGCAACGGGAATTGTACGAAGAATCGACGACCTGGGACGGGTTGTCGTGCCGAAAGAAATACGAAGAACCATGCGAATCCGGGAAGGACAGGCGATGGAAATATTTACCGGACGGGAAGGAGAAATCGTTCTGAAGAAATATTCCCCGCTGGAAGAGATGACCGACTGCGCCGCAGATTATGCCAAAGCCCTCGCATCGGTCTGCGGTCATCTGGTCTGTATTTCAGACCATGAACAGATCGTCGCCGCCAGCGGTCCCGAACAGAAAAATTACCTGGGCAAAGCAATCAGCCCTGAACTGGACCAGGCTCTGACGGACCGGCGTCAGATCGACGCGCCGCCGGACAGCCGTGAGAACATTCCCGTAATCCGCGGTCAGGACAGTCTCTCCGTACACGAAATCGTAAGCCCGATTCTCAGTTCCGGGGATATCCTCGGCGCAGTTATCCTGCTGGCCAAAAACGCAGGCACAAACATGAGCGACACAGAAAAAAGCCTCGCCAGAGTAGCCGCTCTTTTTCTCGGCTCCAGAATGGAATAAACAGGAAACAGAAGGAACTTTTGCCTCGCAGCTGCGAAGGCACCGAACGGCTACAGGCAGCAAAAAACAGCCGATACATGCTTTCATACGGTCTGTGCAGTGAATACACAGGCCGGACTGAACCGTAACCATGTATCGGCTGTTTTTCAGATTTTTTATACCGGGTTTCCGTCAGCGTCGACCATTACCTCGTTGATGGTTGCGTTGTTCAGAACCAGATCCAGAACTCTGTCCTGATTGATGCTCAGGTCGATATTTTCCTGACCATTCTGCTCTACATACTCCTCCTGGCTCAGACCGGAGTTTTCTACTCTGTTATCCAGCCGGGTGATATAATCCTCATCCTCTGTGGTCCATCCCTCATTCTCAGCGATCGCATTGATTACCAGGGCAAGTTCTGCCACCTGTCTCGCATATGCGTCCTGCTCCTGATCATAGGTGTCCTGTCCCACATACTGCTCGATAAACTCGTCCAGCGTCACGCCGTAAAGAGACGCATAGGAAGAATAGATCTGCTCATGCATCTGCTCGCCCATCGTAATATACGACTGGGGAATCTGGCTGATCTCCGAATTGTCCAGAACGGTCTGAAGTACAGTGGAATTGAGATCATTCTCCGCAGAAAGCTCGTTTGCCGCCTCCATTTGATCCCTCTGCGCCTGACGGTATTCATCAATCGTAGAATAATCAGTGTTTTCCTGTACCCAGGCTTCCGTCAGTTCCTGCGGCCGCATGATCGCGTTGATGGTCACGGTAAATACAACGTCTTTCCCGGCAAGATCTGTGGCCCTGTAGTCGTCAGGGAATTTCAGGTTCAGATCTTTCGTCTCATCCTGCTTCATTCCCACAAGCCCGTCTTCGAAGCCTTCGATGTATCCGCCCTGGCCGACAACCAGCGTGGAAGAATCGCTGCTTCCGCCGTCAAACTCTTCGCCGTCGATCTTTCCTACGAAAGCGATATCCACAGTATCTCCCTCCACAACCGTCGCGTCGGGATCTGTCACAGCCGCCAGCAGAGCGCTGGAAATGCTCTCTTCCACATCCTCGTCTGTTACCTGACGAATCCGTTTTTCCAGCGTAATTCCCTTGTAGTCGCCAAGCGTTACACATTCGCTGACCGGAAGATCCTCATCCACAATGGGGATTTCTTCCTCCGCCTGGGAACTGCTCGCGCTGGCTGATGCGGAACTGTTTCCCGAGCTTGCAGTTTCGCCGTTATCTGTATTGCTGCATCCTGCGGCAAATGCGCCCACAGAGACGCACAGGATAAGCATTAAAATTTTTTTCTTCATTGCTGACTCCTCCATTTCGAAAACATCTTAGCATATTTTCTCCGCAAATAAAAGCCTTTCCACCGCAAATTATGTTTTTCGTAAGAATTTAAATTAAGAAACCGGCCGGGACTGCAGCGCCAGATTTTCCTTTGTTCTCGCCTGCACCAGCACCTGGATATTGCAGTCGCCCACATAGTTTCCGCTCATCTCCAGCGCGTAATCAACCTCCAGAAAAATGCGTTCCGGCTGCTCTGTCAGTGCAATTCTGGTGGTCGCTATCCCCATGTCCATCCGCCCGAACGGCGTCTGGTACATGGAAATATTCTTCTTGTTTTCCTCAAAAATCATATGAACTTCCAGAAGTCCACGTTTCCGGACCTCCAGTTTCTTTTCATTGAATTTCAGAATATTGTGAGTTGTCTCCTCAAAGCCCTCTGCGGGTTCGTCGTAGAGTATGTAATGCTGATGATTTTTATAATAATACTGTCCGGTATTCAATACCTCCACCGGTTCCTGCTCTCCGTTCTCGTCTACCAGAACCTGCAATCCCCGGATACTGATTATCACATCTTTCGTCATGGTTCATCTCTCTTATCATCGATGGTTTAGTTAAAGTTCAGCCAGATCTGTGCATTCACTGCGCAGACCGTATGAAAATGCAGAGTCTGCAGGCATCCGGCCCATCGCGAAGCAATTTAATACTCTTCGATGGGTATCTGCCGCGTCCCGACAATCTCATAGGGCAGGATCCTGCGGGCAAACTCATTCAGCCGTTCTACGGCGTCACTGGCGTAGAAACAATATTTTCCCTCTTCCTGATCCTCCGACGGATCTCTCTCCAGATTCAGTTCCGCCAACATTCGTTTCAGCGCCTGGGCCGTCTCATAGGCGGGATTCACAAGCGTCACCTTTTCCCCCACCACATGGCGCAGAAGGGAACGCAGCAGCGGGTAATGGGTGCAGCCCATAATCAGTGTGTCGATGTCCTTCTCCAGAAGCTCCTTCAGATACCGTCTGGCAACCACCTCCGTCACAGGATCCTTGGTCCAGCCCTCCTCCACCAGCGGCACAAACAGCGGACACGGCTGTCCATACACGGACACTTCCGGATCTTCCTGGGAAATCAGCCGCTGATAAAGGCCGCTGTGTATCGTTCCTTCTGTGGCAATAACGCCGATCCTCTTATTTTTCGTGGTTTTCAGCGCCATCTCAGCGCCCGGCTTCACAACGCCCAGAATCGGCAGATCGATTTCCTTCTCGATCGTCTCCAGAGCAAACGCGCTCGCCGTATTGCAGGCGATCACGATGGCTTTGACGTTCTGTGTCTGAAGGAAACGGACGATCTGTCTTGAGTAACGGGTGACTGTCTCCGCAGACTTGGAACCGTATGGAACTCTGGCAGTATCTCCAAAGTAAACTATTTTTTCTTCGGGAAGATTTCTCATAATCTCCCTGACCACCGTAAGCCCCCCGACTCCGGAATCAAAAACGCCGATCGGCGCGTTGTTATTTATACTCATCCTTCTTAATCTCCATACTGCATTCTGGCGTATCCCGCCATTTTCCGGCAACCGTTCAGCCGGCTGAACGGCAATAACGCTTTATACATTTTAACCTGAATGCCCGAAGAATGCAAGGAAAAAGGAAAATCGCAGGTTCCCGTGCTTCAGAATGGAATCGTATGCCTCATCGCTCAGAATTGTCTCCAGTTCCTGTTCCCCCTCCTCGTCCGGAACCGGATGAAGCGCATCGGGAAAGCAGAGAGACGGATACACCATACACCACCAGTTATGCCCCCCTCCTTCTCCGATTCTCACATTCAGCGCCTCGTACTCTCCCGACGGAAACGTGTACTCCCCATAGGTCTTCCGGGGAAACCAGGACGTTCCAAACGACACTTCCACCTGCTGATCACAGTTCCGTTCCCGGAGGACGTTCTCCGCACAGAACTCCAGTTCCGTCAGGTTTTCCCTCAGAATCTCTTCCGTCTCCCGTTTCCCGGAAGCTTCGCCGAGCATGCGCTCCATCTCCTCCAGAAGCGCATCACGAACCGCCAGCTTGTTCTCCTGATCCTGTTTTCTGTCGCTGTTCGCTTTCACGTGAAACCGCACCACACAGGATGCGATCTCCTGCTGTATCTGCACTTCCTCACGGTGCAGCGCCGCCACAACGGCAAGAACGATCAGCCCTGCAGCCACTCCGGCCGCCCAGGCAAGATTTCTTCCGAGTATTGTTCTGATTGTTCTGTTCATATTCCGCCCCCTGTTATGTAACAGGCCCGGCCAGTCCGGCCTGCCTGTCTTCTCTCATTCTCTGACAGAAAAAGTATTCCCCGCCAAAGCCACAGTTATTCATCCCCGCTTTCTCCGAACCCCGGAAATCGTTCCCCGCAGAACGGCTGTGATTTCCGGCAGATCCTGTGCTTTGGCTCAGCGTTCAAGTTCGATTCCCTTTTCCGACGGACGGATCACAGGAATTTCAGGCAGCTCCCGGTCATTGTACCAGCAGTAAAAGACATCGTCCAGCGTCACCGGACGGCGCTCCTTGTTTTCCCGGTTCTCATAAATCCCGTTCAGAAAGACTCCCACAGAATCTCCAAGCACGGCTCTCTGTTCCATGATGGCTGACGGCTGCTCCGCCTGAAACACCAGCGCATTTCTGCCGAGACTGGTGTCTTTCTCCAGCCAGTCCATCACCTGCCCCAGCTTTTCTTCCCCGGAAACCAGAGCGGTTCCCAGTACCAGAGCTTTCACATGACCGATATCCAGTTCATACTGGCTGCCCCTGTCATAGAGGTTTCGAATCTCCTCCAGAGACTCCGCCGTATAAACGATTCCCGTGCTTCCCTCATTCTCTCCAGTTCCGCTGTCCTTGCTCTGCCCTGTCATTTCAGCCAGATCCGCCATGTCATAGATCACCTGATAGCCTTCCGGAACCGCATCGATAAACACCGTCAGCGGATAGGCCCTCTCTTCCGGTCCGACGCCTCCGCAGCCGCCCAGCAGAAGCATGACCGCCGCCGTCAGCGCTGAAAAAATCAGAACGCGCAGCATTTTTTTATCTTTCATCCTTTCCTCCTTTGGCACGCATCCTGCTCTTTTCAATCCGTGCAGCCGCCCACAGCAAAAGTGTCAGACACAGAAAAAACGGAAGATAGAACCATTCGGTCAGCAGCAGATAGTACTTTGCAATCCCATTCTCGCCGCCCGCCACGCTCCCGGCGTAGATCAGCAGTCCCATGACAATCCGGAACATACGCCCTTTCTTCCCCTGCATTCCGACCAGATGGCCGCCGTAAAACAGGATGCTTCCCAGCGCAAACAGAAGACTGCACAGAAGCAGCGCAAGCCATACGATGTCAAACCGCTCCAGAAATTCGCCCGGAAGTCTTGTCCCTGCCATCAGCTGCAGTACCGGCGCCTCCATCCGGAGAATCCCTCCGGCTCCGAAAGTTCCCAGCAGAATCACAACCGCCGCCGTCAGCAGAATCCACAGTTTTCCCATGCCTTCCAGCAAAGGTCTTTTCAGCGTTTTTTCCTCCCTGACCTGCCCCAGCAGAAACGGGAGAACCGCAAGAACCGCTCCGGCCGCCAGCGTCCGCCACCCTTCCCGGGCAATGCCGGTCGCAGAAAGACGCACCGGCTCCTCAAAAGATTCCGTCCGCATATGAAAAGCCGCCAGAGACAGCATCAGAACGAATCCCGTCATCACAAACGGATAGAAAATCTCGGCCAGCCTTGCCCTTCTCTGAAGATCGTTTCCGATGCCAATTCCGGCAGCCGCCAGAAGCAGCAGGCCCAGCAGCTCCGGCTCCGCTCCTGCCGTCAGGTACTCTGCGCAGATCCGGCTGACCTTTCGCAGCACAAAGCTTCCTGTCATAATCAGGAAAGAAAGATAGACGACCGTCATGACAGCCTTCCCTCCCTTTCCCATATATGCTTCCATATGCCTGTAACTTTCCGCACATCCAAGCAGCGCCAGCGCCCAGCCGGCCAGCAGAAGAAATCCCAGGGTCATGCCCAGAATCCCATTCTGTCCCTGGCCGCAGATCTCGCCGGCGAGAAACAGAAGCCATGCTCCAAGCAGAGACAGAATCATCTGTCGCAGCAGCTGTCTCCGGGAAATGCGATCATTGTCCGCGAACATCATCTCCTCCTTTCCGGCGCATCCGCACTCTCTGGTTTCTTCTTGCAAAGACCGGGCGCAGGGTCAGCAAATGGAACGGCAACCGGATCACATCATCTCCCGGATTCCGATAATCCTGCAGTCCCTTTCCCACAAAAGGCATCAGATACGGGATGCCGAAGCTGGTAAGCCCCGCCAGATGTCCCAGCAGCAGATACCCTCCCAGCACGATCCCGAAAATCCCCAACATTCCTCCGAGAAAGATAAATCCGTATTTCAGCAGACGGAACGGTACAGAAAACTCCTCCTTCGGAATCGCAAAAGAGCTCAGAGCGCTGAACGCCACCACAACCACTGCCATCGGGCTGACCAGATTGGCCGAAACGGCTGCGTCTCCGATAATCAGGCCTCCGACAATCCCGATGGTTCCGCCCAGCGGTCCCGGCATCCGGATCCCCGCCTCACGAATCAGCTCAAAAGCCAGTTCCATCAGGAGAATCTCTATAATGCCCGGAAACGGCACCCCTTTGCGCGCTTCCGCAAAGGATAAGAGGAGATTGGTCGGAAGAATCTGCGTGTGAAAGCAGGTGACCGCCAGATAAGTTCCCGAAATCAGCAGTGCGGCCGCCATGGCCAGATACCGCAGAATTCTGAGAAACGTTACCATTCCGAACCAGTTGTAACGGTCTTCGCTCACCTGCATGAAGTCGTTGAAGGTGGTGGGAAACAGAAGCGCAGTGGGAGAATTATCGCACAAAAATACAATTCTCCCGTTCAGCGCCTCCATGGCTGCCCGGTCCGGACGCTCCGTGGTCTCAAACTGAGGAAAGGGCGACAGCCAGTGCTTCTGACAAAGCTGCTCCAGCATTCCCGTATCCAGAATTCCGTCGATTTCCCACTGACGGATCTCCGCCTGAATCTTCTCCAGAATCTCCGGATAGATCAGTTCTTCCATGTACACAAGCGCCGTCACAGTGTCCGAGCGCCCGCCCAGAGGCGTCTCCTCAATCTTCAGGCCGGTACTTCGGATCCTCTTGCGGATCAGCGCTTCGTTGAGCTTCACGGATTCCGTAAAACTCTCCCTGGAACCCCGCAGCGTCTTTTCCGTCTCGGCTTTCTGGATCGTCATTGCCGGATAGCCTTTGGCGGATATTTTCACGGCTTTCGGATAACCGTCAAGAAACAGCACTCCGTTGCCCGCCAGCAGCGCCGCCATTGCCTGCTCCATCTCACCGAACGTCATCATGTCGGAAACACCCAGTGCATTGCTGTCCAGCACGTCGGCCAGCGCTTCCGACGGAATCTCCCTCAGTCGGTTCAGCAGTCTTCCGATCAGCGAATCCTCCAGCAGCGTGTTTGCCACAGTGACCTCAACATAGACCAGAAGCGCGTCCACATCCACCTCCCGTCCCAGTTTCATCCGGTGCAGCAGAATGTCCGCACATCCGTCACATTGTTTGTTCAGCCAGGCCTCATTCTCCTTCAGAGAAGCACTTACTTTTCGTCCCATACGTTTTTCCAGACACCTTTCCGTTTCCATTTGTGCAGACGGCGGCATTCTCCTCCTGCATCGGGAGCCTTCCTGCCCATTCCGCCGGCAGCCGTTCAGCCATCTGAACAGTTACGGATAGCATACCCGGGTTTTTCAGAAATATGTATCCGGCGGCCGCCTGTCCCTGAATATAGGAAAAGGCTCCGCTTACTGCGGAGCCTTCTGGCTGTCCTCGTGGGAAATATTGTGGACAATATTTTTCTGCTGTCTCTCGATATGCTCGCGGATAATCACCTGGGCATGCTCCAGGTTCCGCTCCTTCAGAGCTTTCCAAAGGGCATCATGCTCCTCCACAAGGGATCGGCGCGCTTTGACGTCCTTGAGATATTCGATCCGGTAACGATACATCTGCTCCCGCAGATTGTTCAGAAGCTGCACCAGCCTCGCATTGTCCGTGGCCTTATAAATAATATCGTGGAAATCCACATCTGCCTTTGCCAGAGCCTGCAGATCGTCAGTTTCCAGAAGAGACTCAAATTTCCGCGACGCCTGGTACAGATCCCCCAGTGCTTCCGAACGGATTCTCTCGCAGGCGAACCGGGCCGCCAGCTCCTCCAGTCCCAGCCGGACTTCCAGAACATCGTTCAGATCCTTCTCTGTAATCTGTGCCACCTGGGCGCCCTTTCTGGGAATCATAATCACAAGCCCCTCAAGTTCCAGCATTCGAATCGCTTCCCGGATAGGCGTCCGGGATACCCCCAGCTGATTTGCCAGCTGGATCTCCATCAGCCGCTCCCCCGGCTTCAGTTCGCCGCGCAGGATCGACTGACGCAGCGTGTTGAATACCACGTCTCTCAGAGGGAGAAACTGATAATCTTCCATCTTCATCCTGATCTACCTTCCTTTCACTCTTCCGACGGCCATTCAGCCGCTGAACTTCCTTGTCGCCACAGTTTCCACGAGACAGCGCAATGGCGCTCTTACCGGTTTCCTCCTGTTCTCCCGCCGCTTTCGGAGATCGTCGTCAGAAACGTCTGTCTTGCCAACCCGCTTTCCCGAAGGCTGTCGCAGGCTTTCTGCGCCGTCTCTTTGTTGTCAAAAAGGCCGAATACCGTAGGTCCGCTGCCGCTCATCATCGCATTCAGCGCTCCTTCCCGGAGCATCAGCGCCTTAATCTCATCAATCACCGGATACGCCGGACAGGTAACCGTCTCCAGTACATTCCCCATTTTTGCGGTGATCCCTCTCAGATCCTTCTGCTCGATCGCTTTCCGGATTCCATCAATATCCGGATGCTGTTCTATTTTCTTCAGGTCCAGATTTCCATAGACGAATTTTGTCGACACATTGATTCCCGGCTTTCCGATCAGCACATAACAGAACGGCATCGGCGGTAGCTTCGTCAGCTTCTCCCCGATTCCTTCCGCGAGAGCCGTTCCCCGCATCACACAGTAGGGCACATCCGCTCCGATCTTTACCGCGCGGTCCATCAGTTCCCTGGTGGAGAGCCCCAGCTGAAACATGCGGTTGACCCCGACCATCGCCGCAGCCGCGTCGGAGCTTCCTCCCGCCATTCCCGCAGCCACCGGAATAAATTTGGTCAGCCGGATGTTCAGGCCCTCCCTGATATCAAACTCTTTCATCAGCAAATCTGCCGCCCGGTAAACCAAATTGTTCTCATTGCATGGCAGGAAAGACAGATTCGTCTCGATCCTGATTCCCGGCTGGCCGGATTTTTCCATTTCCAGCTGGTCAAACATCTGGATGTTCTGCATGATCATCCGTACCTCATGGTAGCCGTCCGGCCGCTTACCCGTCACGTCCAGCCCCAGATTAATCTTAGCAAGCGCTCTCAGTTTCATTTCCGCCCTCCATCTGTATCGCAGTTATCCTTTTGCTTTTTGTATACAAATATTTTAAAGCAATTCCCCTGGACATTGCAACCCTGAACTTACTCTTTCACAGAAAACCGGTATAACCGTTCAGTCAGCTGAACCATTATGGAAAACCAGCTGGTAGTTTACAATATCCAGGTATCTGCCAAACTTCTTTCCTGCCTCACGGATCGTTCCCGCATACGCAAACCCGAATTTTTCATGAAGATGTACACTGGTCTCATTTTCCCCGGAAATCACGGAAATAACCATATGGACGTCCTCTCTTGCCCTTCCCCAGGCAAGTATATGTCTCAGCAGGCTGTCTGCGATCCCCCGGCGGCGGTAACCGTGATCCACATACACGGAGAGCTCCACAGTGTCATGGTAGGCTTCCAGGCTCCGGTAAGTGGAAAAGCTCGCATATCCGACGGCTCTCCCGTCCTCCTCCGCGACAAACAACGGATGATTTCCCACATTGTGCTGCCGGAACCACTCTGTCCGGTCCTCCAGCGTCCTGGGATGCACATCAAACGTCGCGGTCGTATGTTCCACCTCGTAATTATATATTTCCATCAGATACGGGATATCCCGCTCCTGCGCTTCTCTGATATACAAAAAAATCCCTGCAGCTGTCCGACCCCGGCAGTTACAGGTTCCTCCCTTCAAATCGCGGCCGCACGGCAGTTTTACAGTTCTACACAGCCCTGCACAGACTCGTTTGCCACATAATACGCTCTGGATTCCTCAGGCTTCAGATAAATATTCAGCTTTTCGAGACTCTCCGCCGTATTTCCCATGGCCTCCCACTGCTTTTGGATCTGCTCCACAATATCCGCCTGACAGAATTCTTTTCCGTTCCACTGAATATAGAAGTTCATAGTTTTCATCTCTTCGCTCTCCTTTTTCAAATCCGTCTCTATCTGAAAACAAATTCCCTGCTTTGTTTCTTCCTCCGGTGTCTGTTCCCTTGTTTCCCTGGGCCTTTCTGTTTTCACAGCGCCGTTTTCCGGTTCCGTCCGTTTCTGAAGAACCGCTGCAGCCTGTTTCTTTTTTTTCAGTCTCTTGCTGGCCATAGATACTCTCCCTCCATTTTCTCGCCGCTGCCGGAGCCTTCCGGCGGCAGACTGCCGCCGTCACTCCGCCGCAGCCGGCGGTCTTTTTGTCTGATTTTTCATATACCCGTACATTATATCACGTTTTTCTGCAATCTGCAGAATATTTTCCGACGCAATTGGAAAATACGTATAACCGTTCAGCCAGCTGAACTGTTACAAATTCATAAGTTCCGGCCGTGCGGCGGCTTCGCAGGACAGGTCTCAGAACATCGAGGCCGCAGCCTCCAGCACTCCGCACAGAATCATGACCGGCACCGGTCCCAGCTTTGTTTTTCTGAGCAGGACAAAACCCAGAACAAACCATACGATCGCCCGCACCGACACGTTTCCCGGGATCAGTTCCGCAGCTCCGCTTCTGAAAAACGCAGTGATCAGAATATCAATCCCGGCCTGTGCAATCAGTGCCACAACCGCAGGCCGGAGCGCCCCCAGCGCGCCCTGCAGCAGATCCAGCTTCCGATATTTTGTATAAATGTAAGCAAGCGCCGTCACAAAAAGGCAGGAGGGAAGAATACATCCCAGAGTGGCCACAACCGCTCCCACAGGGCCGGCAATCTGCGTTCCCACAAACGTCGCCGCATTGACCGCGATCGGTCCCGGCGTCATCTGCGAAATTGTGATAAGATTGGTGAATTCGGAAGCAGTCAGCCACTGATGCCCGTCCACAATCTCTGCCTGGATCAGCGGCATTGCCGCATAGCCTCCTCCGAAGCTGAACGCTCCGATCTGAAGAAAGCTGAAAAAAAGCTGAAGATAAATCATTTCCGTTTCCCCCTTTTCTCAGCCCACAGCGTCCGGAAAACGCCCAGAGCCGCAGCCGCAAGAATGATAAACACCACATTTACCTTCCAGACCATACAGGCCAGAAAGCTTCCCGCCATAACTGCGATGGAGAAAACGCTTTTCTGCTTCACAATTCCCGCGGCCATATCCCATACGACAGACGCGATCACGGCGCCGATTCCGGATTCCATTCCCTTCAGCAGCGCCGCGATGACCGGGTTTGAGATAAACGCATCGTAGCACAGCGACACCACAGACAGAATTACCATCGGCGGAAGAATCGCCCCCAGCACCGAAATCAGCACACCCGGAATTCCCGCCAGCTTATATCCGACGACAATAGCGCCGTTCACCGCAATCGCCCCCGGTGAGGACTGGGCAATCGCTGTCATATCCAGCATTTCGTCCTCCGTGATCCAGTGAAGCTCATCGACAAATTTCGTCTTCATCAGAGAAATGATCACATAGCCCCCGCCAAAAGTAAACGCACTGAGGCTCAGCGTCGACAGAAACAGTTTTTTCAGCACAGTACTCTTTTTTTCCAATTTAACTTCCTCCGCCCCCGACATATCCGATCTTTTTCAGTTCCAATTATACTCACTGTATGGACGGAAGTAAAATAGGTATCCTCTATATCAGTCATAAAAAGGGGCTATCTGTCGCGGCCCGCACCGCTGCGCGGCTGACGTCCGCCCGACGCCGAAAAAAAAACGACGCACAGCCACGGATACCTGCCATTTGCGCACGTATCTGCGGCGGCGCGCCGTCTCTGTCTGTTCTTTTACATTGCAACAGTTCAGCCAGCCGAACGGTTGCTTTGTCTTTACATCGGCCAGCCAAACGGTTGCCTTTTATATTGCAGCAATCTCGCGAAGCTTATAGACTGCATCCTCCTTGATCAGAATCTCCGCGCGTTTCTGAAGCAGCTGAATCCGGCTTTTCTGGGCGCTGTAAAGGGTTCCGTATTCCATCGCAATCATACAGAACATGTGAAACGGCTCTCTGTCCGTTCCCCGCTCCCAGACATACAGAAAATAATTCCCCTGATCCTTCATCAGGCTGCTGCTGATTCTGCTTTTCTCCGGAGAAAGACTGCACAGCGTCAGGACGTCGTCCAGCGACTGAAACATAAACACCGCCCTGTCGATTTCTTCCTGCTCCGGATCCTGGGATTCCGTACTCTCTGTCTGTTCTTCCTGACTTTCCTCTTCCTGTTCGCCGTCTTCGCCGCTCCGCAGCCGTTCCAGAAATCCCTCAAGCATCTGCTCCTGCTCTGCTTTCTCACCGTTTTCCGTCTCTTTCATAATCTGATGCAGATGTTCTTCCATACTTTCAATCAGCGATTCCTTCAGTTCCCGCGGGAGTTCCGACCAGAAATTACTGGTGATAGTCAGAAGCAGTCCTTTGTCCCGAACCATCTGGATCTGTATCGTCATCATGGAATTAATCTCTATTTCGCCGATCTCTTCTCTGGCAAGGCCAAGAAGATAATTGATAAATTTACGTGCCTTACTCTTGTCTGTCGTCAATTCCTCCACGGTAATTCCATATGCTTCCAGCTCCTCGTTCGAAACATAACATTTAATGGTACTGCTGTCAACTTTTTTAAAATTCATATCATCCGCCTCCGTAACAGCTCAACCAGGTCTGCACGTTTCCTGTTATATAAAAACATGGAGCCTGCGTCACAACAAAAAACCGCCGACACACTACCAGCAGGTTTATCACCTGTCGGCATGCGCCGTGCGGCCAATGTCTTTTTTTATCAGGCAATCTGTTATTTATATAGTAACAAATTTTATCCTGAAAGGCAACTGTTTTCAGAAAATTTTTCCTCTCCGCGGGTAACAGTTCAGCCTGCTGAACTGTTACCCGCAGCGGTTACAGAAAAGCGGAGCGTAATTGAAAGGCATCCTAAACAAGCGGAACGTCCCTGTCATAGTCCACATTGTCGAAATGGAATCCGAACATATGGTAGAAGTCCTCCCAGTATCCGTCCACATCGGCAATCTCGGACAGTTCTGTGGTCGTGATCCTGTTCCAGGCGTCCATCACCGCCGCCTGCACGTCCTCGCGCAGTTCCCAGTCATCCATGCGGATAAATCCCTCGTTATCCTGTTCCACCTGACTTCCGCTGAGTTTTCTGCGGAACAGACGATCCATCTGTTCGATGCAGCCTTCATGCAGATGTTTCTCTTTCATCACCTTATACAGAATCATGAAATACAGCGGAACCACCGGAATCGCCGCGCTGGCCTGCGTGACAACCGCCTTGTTGACGGAAACATAGGAGCGGATTCCCTGACCTTGATATTTTTCGTTCATCCGGTCGGAACATTCCTTCAGATTCTTCTTCGCCCTTCCGATCGTTCCGTCTTTATAAATCGGATATGTAAGCTCCGGCCCGATGTAGGAGTAGGCCACAGTCACCGCATCCTCAGACAGGACGTCCGCCGTATGCAGCGCTTCGATCCAGTCCATCCAGTCTTCGCCGCCCATAACCTTAACCGTAGCCGCAATCTCTTCCTCATTGGCCGGTTCCAGAGTTACGGTAGTCAGACTGTTGTCCTTTGCGTTCCAGGAAAGATTGGTGAAAGCTTCTCCCACCGGTTTCAGAACCGACGTATACGTCTGTCCGTCCGGAGTGGTTCTGCGGGGAGCCGCAAGGCTGTAAATCACCATATCAACTTTCCCCAGATCTTCACGGATCTTCTGAATCGTCTTCTCCTTGCACTCCACGGAAAACGCATCGCCGTTGATCGTCTCCGCATACAGCCCCTTCTCTTTCGCGAACGCCTCAAAGGCCTCCGTGTTATAGTAGCCAGGAGTCGCCGTTCTGGTAGCCGTCGCACTCTTCTCAAACATGATTCCCAGCGTATTCGCACCGCCTCCGAACGCAAGCGCGATCCGGGACGCAAGACCGTAGCCCGTGGATGCTCCGATGATCAGAACATTTTTCGGACTGTTTTCCATTTTTCCGTTTTTCTCCACATACTCGATCTGTCTTCTGACATTCTCTCTGCATCCGTCGGGATGAGCCGTGATGCAGATAAACCCTTTGACTCTTGGACTGATTACCATAATTGGCCTCCTTTATATTTTTCCTGCAGCCGCCCATCCGGCAGAACTGTTTTTCCTGCTTCTAGTATAAGCCGCGATAAATAACCATATGTTTCGCTGGTCTGCTTTCCCGATAGCACAGTTGTAAAAGCCTCAGCGTAGCCCGCTACGCCTGCGTTTTTACAACTGTACTCTCGAAAAAGCATCCTCACCGAAACAATAAGGTATTTATCGTGGCTTATACTGGGCGGTCACAATCTTTGCAAATACGGTACTCTTAATTTGATGATCAAACCTTTTTTGATGCTAACACAAATCGCCGGAAACGTCAATAGTTAAGGAAACCCTCTTACAGCATTTCCATGCTGCAGCAAAGCTTCCCCGCTGCGTTTCCGGAACTCTGAGCAAATTCATATTCCACTCTCTCCATAACCTTCCGCCCATCCTCATACCGGCATCCGGACAGCATCACAAGAAACCTGGACGTATCATACTGCGCAACCACATCGCCCCGGCGCAGAGACGCAAGAAGCACGTTTTTCAGCCGATCCATTTCCGCCCGCAGCGTCTCTGTTTCTGTCTCCTCCGCCGGATGCAGCGCAAGCAGCACAAGCAGCACCGGCCTTCCGGCTCTTTTCTCCCGCCGGATCTCCAGTTCGTAGATATCCCGAAACGTCTCATATCCACAGAAAAAAACGCCGGGAGCATGAGGCTTTTCTCTCAGCCCTGCCTGTATCACAGAAAAACTGTCCATGTCCTCTTTCTGTGAAGCCGCCAGCTGCCGCCACAGTTCCTGAAGGGAATCGGCGGGGACGGATGCAGATGTTCTGTACAGCAGCCCGGAGATCCGATGGTACTCCTCCGCGGCGGACTTCTCCCTTCCCTCTCCGATCAGAGCCCGGATCAGCCAACCGTACAGCCCCTCATCCAGCGGTTCCATATCGATGGCCTTCCTCGCCATCTCCTCCAGCTCTCTGAACTGCCCGTTTTCATTCAGATATGCCGCAAGATCCCTGACCATTTCAAGATACAGGGAATGAAGGCAGGCAGACCGCTCCGTGACCCAGCCCTGATCCCGGATTCCCTCCAGAAACCGTCCCCGGTATCCGGCAGCCGCCTTTCTCTGGAATTCTGCCTTTTCCTTTCCGGTTTCGCGACGGGCGGCAAGACAGAGCTGTTGGAAGTATTCCACATCCACGGCAAGTTCCACCTGCCGGTTCCACTGATAGGACGCCCTTCCTGTCAGAATAAATTCCGTCTCAGGCCAGACGGAGCGCAGAATCGTTCTCAGGCGATACACCAGATTTTTCAGCGCGCCTGCAGGATTCCTGCTCTGACTCCCGTCCCACAGAATCTGTGTCAGCTCGCGCACGGACAGCGGCCTTTTTCTGTGACAGATGATGTATGTCAGTAATTTCAGGACCATCTCCGAGCGAAACGACGCTTCGTCCAGCATACGTTCCCCGTCATACATGCGGAAATGGCCGAACATCTGAATCTGCAGCATGATTTTTCCCTTCTTTGCAAAAACTGTTTTCATTTTTTCTGTTGTCGATTATAATAAAAATAAGTGTATTTTTGCAATACTTTTATCCTGTTTTACGGAGGTTTGTCATGGGGAAATGGAGAATACTTCTGGCTTTTTTCTGCATTTTGTCTCTTTTGACAGCGCTGTCCGGCTGCCGGAAAGCAGCGGATACGGAGGCAGGCTCTTCCGGAAGCCGCGATAATACGCCGCAGGTTCTCGTTCCCACGGCCCCGGGAACTTCCGTGATCGGAAACGAACGGATTTCGCTGGACATTTCCAATACGGCGGAGGGATACCTGTGCGCCAGGTACGCCGGTTCAGCTTCCAGAATCAAAATTTTTATCATCACACCGGATGAAGTGAAATATACCTACGATCTTACAGCCGCGGATGACTGGGCGGTTCTTCCGCTGACCGGAGGGAACGGCGTCTATCAGATTGAAGTGTATGAGAATGTCGAGGGAACTTCTTATTCCACCTTATTCAAAGAACCTTCTCTGTCCGTCTCGCTCAACGATGAATTCCGCCCGTTTCTGTACCCGAATCAGTATACCTGGTTTACCGCCGACAGTGAGACAGTAAAAAAAGCCGCCGAGCTGGCGCAGAATGCAGACAGCGATCTGGATGTGATCACGAATGTATACAATTTTACGATCGGAACGATTGTCTACGATGACGACAAGGCGGCAGAAGCGGAAACCGGAGCTCTCGCCGGATATCTTCCGGATGTGGATCAGGTGCTGGAATCCGGAAAGGGAATCTGTTTCGATTATGCAGCTGTGATGACAGCAATGCTCCGCAGTCAGGGGATCCCCGTCAAGCTGGAGATCGGATATTCCGGCGAAGCATACCACGCCTGGATCAGCGCATGGGTAAATGAAATCGGATGGGTGGACAACGTCATCCAGTTTGACGGAAAATCCTGGACGCTGATGGATCCCACACTGGCCGCAAACAACAGCGCCGACGCCGTAAAAAAATATGTGGGCGACGGTTCCAATTATATCGTCAAATATTCCCGATAACCATCGAAAGGAGTCACAGCGATGACAAAAGAAACCCAGAAAAAAACTCTTTCCAATACAGAAGTCGCCTCCTTCTGTTCCCAGATGGGAATGATTCTTCATGCCGGCATCCCGGCAATCGAGGGCATCACGATCATGAAGGAGGACGCCGCTTCTTCCCAGGAGGAGGCGATCCTCCGGGATATTTACGACACCTTCATGGAAACCGGAACATTTCATGAGGCGCTGAAAAGCTCCGGTGTGTTTCCTTCCTACTGTCTGCATATGGTGCAGCTGGGGGAACAGTCGGGCCGGCTGGATGAGGTGATGCATGCCCTCTCCGATTATTATGAGCGGGAGGCAGACCTCTCCTCTGCGATCCGCCATGCGGTCACCTATCCGATGATTATGGTAGTCATGATGCTGGCCATTATTCTTCTCCTTCTCACCAGAGTGCTTCCGGTCTTCCACCAGGTATTTGAACAGTTTGGCGCCGGCGTCACCGGCATCCCGAAAACCCTGATGGATCTCGGGACTGCAATGAACCGCTATTCCATCGGATTCGTTCTCCTGTTTCTCATCCTGGCCGGGATGTTCCTTCTCCTTTCCAGAACGAAAAAAGGCCGGGAACTGTTCCTCCGGGCGGCCGGAACTTTCCGCCTGTCCCGCAGCATCAGCGAACGCACGGCGGCCTGCCGGTTTGCCGGCGGAATGGCCCTGACCCTGAGCAGCGGCCTGAGCACGGAGGAGAGCCTTACGCTGGCCGGTTCCCTCAGCGAAAGTCCCGTCTTTCAGCAAAAGCTGGAAAAGTGCCGCAGCCTGACAGCCGCCGGACAGGATCTGACTTCTGCCTTGTCCGAATCCGGGATCTTTTCCGGATTCTACGCGCGCATGGTGACCGTGGGATACAGAACCGGTTCCCTCGACGAAATGATGAAGAAGATCGCTGCCGGATATGAGAAAGAAATTGATGAGAGACTCAACAGAACCATCAGCATCCTCGAGCCGACGCTGGTCGCCGTACTCGCTGTGATTACCGGTCTGATTCTTCTGTCCGTGATGCTTCCGCTGATGGGAATTCTCAGCGGATTCTGAAGATTCTGAAAGGAGCCAGATTGCCATGAAACGATTTCAGACAGAAAAATCCCGCCGCTTCCCTTCCGGCGTCTTCTCCATTCTTCTGTTTTTCTGTATTCTCTTTGTTCTGTATACAGCCGTTCAGACCTTCTCGCGCCGTTCGCTGGAAGAGCAGGAGCAGAATCTGATACAGGCACTGCGGCAGAGCACGATTCAGTGCTACGCCACGGAAGGATTTTATCCGGAAAGTATCGGTTACCTTGAAGAGTATTACGGAATCCAATACGATCATAATCGGTTTTTCGTCGATTATCAGCCGGTGGGCCGTAATATCATGCCGGAAATTACCGTGATCTGCAAGAAGGAGGGATGGTACAGATGAAAACCCAGCGGCTCCGCCACGTCGTTGATTTTCTGTTCGCGGCGGCCTTGTTCGGCGTCTTTCTGGTTTCCTCCGTTATGGTCGTCGCCGTGGGAGCGGGCGCCTACCGGAGTATTACCGGAAAAGCACAGGAGGATTCCGCCCTGCGCACTTCTCTTTCCTATGTAAGCGAAAAACTGCGCCAGGCGGATTCCGAGGGCGCTCTGTCAATCGGAACCGTCAGAGACAGTATCTCCCTGGCCCTGAAACAGGAATACAGGGGAGAATCCTATACAACTTATATTTATGAATTTGACGGCTCGCTGTGTGAACTTTTCATACGATCCGACGCCTCCGCGGAACCGGAATACGGTACCCGTCTGCTGGAGCTCTCGGATTTTCAGGTGGAACGTCTGGCCGACGCGCTTTACCGTGTCTCCATTGTCACAGAGGACGGCAAAAATGCTTCCCTGCTTCTGCACCCACACAGCAGAGACGCCCTGGAAGAGGAGGCAGAATCATGAAATCTGTTACAGGAACACAGAGACGGTCCAGCCTGTTTCTGATAGAACTGATGATATCCATCTTTTTCTTTGCCATTGCCAGTTCTGTATGCATCCAGCTTTTTGCCGAAGCCAGACGGATCACCGAAGAGACGACGGCGGAAAACCAGGCGCTTCTCCAGGCACAGAGCGCGGCGTCGGTATTCTACGCCGGAGGCGGCACACTGCAGCTTTTTCCGGAGAGTTTCCCCGGCGCAGACACCGCCGGCGGCACGTGGGCAGCCGTCTTTTTTGACGAAAACTGGAAAATCTGTGAGAACGGGACTGAAGCGGTCCGTCAGATGACCGTATCTGTCTCCGGATCTTCCGACGGAACATTCTCTGACGCAGATATTTCCGTCCGGGATATGGAAAAGGACACGAAGCTCTGTGAACTTCATGTCCGCTATCATGCCCCTGATGAGAACTCTCACATTTCAGAAAGGTAACCTCTTATGAACAGAAAAAAATATCCGGTTGTCAACATCGGTACCACTTCGCTTCTGACAATATTCGTCATCCTGTGTATGGTCACTTTCGCCGCTCTCTCCTGGCTCACCGCCGTCCGAAACGCGCAGCTGAACGAGCGGGTGCAGGAGCGGACCGAAGCCTGGTACCAGGCGGCCAACGCCGCCTATGAAAAAATCGCGGAGATTGATGAGACGCTTCAGGAATACCGGGCAGACGGCAGATGGGAACAGGCGCCGCCGGAGTATTCTTTTTCCATTCCCATCGACGAAAATTCCAAGCTCCGGGTCCGGCTGACCACCCACGCGCCGGACAGCGAGACTTCGGCCCTTTATACCATCGCTGAATTTTCGGAGGTCTCCGTCAGAGAATGGGACGGCGACAATTCGATCCGGCTGTTTCCTGCAGACGGAGGTCTGTAACCGTTCTGCACATCTGAATGGTTACGAAATGCCAGAACAAAAACAGGGAATGAAGTCTCCTGTTATAGAAAAATACACCCCGGCGCACCAGTTCAGCCAGTGGAACCGTTACGCCGGGGCGAAAGGAGTAATATCATTATGACAGAAAACACAAAGGAACTTCTGCGGAGAATCTCCGCTCTGGGGGCTTCGGATCTTTTTATCGTCGCAGGCCGTCCCCTGTCCTACCGGCTGAACAATCAGATCATACAGGACGATTCCGAACGTCTTCTTCCCGGCGATACCCGCGAAATCATCGAAGACATCTACCGTCTGGCCGAAGACCGGAACATAAAAACTTTTGAGGAAACCGGCGACGATGATTTCTCTTTTGCGCTTCCCGGCATCTCGCGTTTCCGTGTCAGCGCCTATAAACAGAGAGGCTCTCTGGCCGCTGTGATCCGCATGATTACATTTACCCTTCCCTCGCCCCGGGAGATGGGGATTCCGGACAATATCATCGGACTCTCCGCCCTGAACAAAGGTCTCGTCCTCGTGACCGGACCGGCAGGAAGCGGAAAGTCAACCACGCTCTCCTGTATCATCGACCATATCAACCACACCCAGGAAAAACATATCATTACCCTGGAAGATCCGCTGGAATATCTGCACCGCCATGACAAGAGCATCGTCAGCCAGCGGGAGATCAACACAGATACGGAAAGCTATGTCACAGCCCTGCGCGCCGCTCTGCGCCAGAGCCCGGATGTGATTCTTCTGGGTGAAATGCGGGATTTTGAAACCATGCAGGTTGCGATGACCGCAGCGGAAACCGGACATCTGGTGTTCTCCACCCTTCACACGATCGGAACCGCCAGCACCATCGACCGCATCATCGACGTATTTCCCGCCAACCAGCAGCGCCAGATCACCGTGCAGCTGTCCATGGTTCTGCAGGCCGTGATCTGCCAGCAGCTCGTGCCCTCCGTCCGTGGAAATCTGATCCCCGCATTCGAAATCATGACCATGAATCCTGCAATCCGGAATATGATCCGCGACGGAAAGGTGCCGCAGATCGACGGAATCCTCTATTCCTCCGCAAACAATGAAAATCTCGTGGCTATGGATACCAGCCTCGCGGCTCTCTGCCGCAGCGGGCAGATCACAGAAGAAACGGCTCTGGCTTACGCATCCAATCCGGAAATGATGAAACGGAAGCTCTGAGACGGCTGACAATGTCTGTCCTTCAGACTCCGTCAGAGGCCGCCGACTGCCGGTCTGCCTGCACATCCGGCGGTATCACCAGATCCGCCGGCTTCATCTTCGGAAAGCAGCGCTGCAGCACTTCATCCGTGTAATGCCGGTCCAGATACCGCTCAAATCCATTCTGGGCCGGAAGGTTCTGACTGCGCTCATTCATCCGGAAAAGCGCCGCTCCGGACATCAGCGTGGTCACTGCCATAAACAACGCAAACACCTGCGTCAGCAGTCTGCTGCTCTTCCGCCTCTTTTCCATCAGAATCCGCCGGATCAGCGGATAAACCTTCTTGCACCAGACCAGCGCCGCCAGCCCCCAGAAGCAGCAGAACATCAGATTTACATACCGTCCCAGGGAAAACGGAAGAGCCGCATAATCCCAGAACGTCACATCGAAAAACTTTTCACAGAGGAAGCCACAGGTAAACTCGAACATTCCTCCCATTATGTATCCCTTCAGAAAAATAAGACCGGGACTGCTGTCCAGATTCCCCTTCAGAACAAGGGTAAAAATCACGGCCCCGAATCCCCACA